>ENA-OQEB01000223-OQEB01000223.1-human-gut-metagenome-genome-assembly--contig:-NODE-223-length-23971-cov-3.000168_pt1 | contig 23971 bp, 34 predicted proteins | sample MGYA00242787_ERZ504619 | MGnify/ENA primary metagenome ERZ504619 (study PRJEB26092, sample SAMD00036317) | human gut metagenome | host: Homo sapiens | study: EMG produced TPA metagenomics assembly of... | reverse complement strand
TTCCCGTAAGCTGAACGTCAATCGAAGTTCAATAATTCACTCCGATCGAGCAGTTTGCGTTGGATCTGCTGCATGACAAGCATATTCTGATCAGTATGGCGGTGCATTCAACTGGCAGAATCCGGATCATTTCAGGGTGGTATATCTGCCACGTATCACGATGTTAAAGGAAACCGTAAGTGAGATCGGTGATTTCTTGAGCACATATCATCAGGCATGATGACCTTGATTGCTTGAAGGGCTTTCATGGTGTGAAGTACGCGCAGCATCGCGACACTCCGTCCCCAAATACTTATAGTTATGCTGACCATAAGTAGGGTTACGATGCTCCGGCCTTAGGGCCGAGCCATCGTTTCATTGTGAAAGGGGATATTGTGAACGATTTGCTCAAAGGAATCGGCAACGTCGTCAATCCGAAGCGTGTGTTCCGCGAGCTGACTGACTTCAAGCCGGGGGAGTTTGTCCTGATCACGGTCATGCTGTTGGCGCAGTTGGTGTCATTCTTCGTGTCCAAAGATTTTCCGCGGCAGGTTGAATTGGTCTGATTTCCGGCCTATGCATCGTGTTCAATCTCATTCTCGTCGACCGTGGGCGACTGACCAACTATCTGTGGGGCTTCATCGGTTGCGCCACTTGGCTGATCGTTGTCATCATGAACCATCTCTCGGAGACATCTTCGCTCAGATCTTCTTCGTCACCATGCAGTTCGTCGGCGTATGGGTGTGGCAGCGCCAGCTTGATCGTCAGGAAAAAACGAGTATGAGGAAGTCAATGCCCGCATGTTCACATGGTGGCAAGGCATTCTCGCCGTCATCGCAACCATCGTGATCTATCTGATTGTGGTATTCGTGTCGAGCCATACTGGCGGTGTACAGGTTTGGCTTGACGGCACGCTGCTGCCGCTTGGTATCGTCGGACAGATTCTCATGACATACGGCTACCGCAGCCAGTGGGTCGCATGGATTATTCTTGACGTGATCAAGGTGGTTATCTGGTTCAACCAGCTTTCCGCCGGAGGTCCTGGCGCCATGTCGATGTTCGTTCTTCAGGTGGTCATGTTGGCCAACGGTTTTTACGGCGCATGGGTCTGGTTCCACAAGAGCAGCACTATGGCCGTATCGGATGATCTGCAATCAAGTATTTGCACGGAAAGCATAATCGCAAATGGTGGCCGCTGATCAATCAATCGTTCCGTCGCGAGTTCACAACGATCATATTGGTTGTTGGGCCGGCTTCCGTCGGCAAAACCACATTGGTGACACGCTTGTCGAAATTGTATGACGCTCCGATCGCGGTCGAGTATGCCCGTGAATTTGAGGAAGCCTGCAATGTTGACGATGATGAACTTACCGCTTTCGATTACGAGCGGCTGATTCTTTCCAAGTTCTCTCAGAACGAGCATGCAATAGCATCGCATGCCAATCATGGCATCGTTTTTCTTGATACTGATGCCATGGTTACGCGTGTCTATGCGGAACGCTATCTGCCGGCCGATGAGAACGCCAAGCTGCAAGCCGACATTCGATATGGTGATTGAACAGGAGAAGCCTGATCTGGTGTTGCTGATTCCTCCGATCACCGAATATGTGGATGATGGGTTCCGTGCAATGCGGTGGGCTTCGGATCGGTATCGGTTCCATGAGACTTTGGTACGCGTCATTCAGGAGTCACCGTATGCCGACCGTGTGGTGACGCTTGACAATCCAACTTTTGAAGGGCGCAAAACGCAGGCGATTCAAGCGATCCGCCAGGCCACTGGTTTTACGCCTCGTACCGGAATAAGCTGAAAACATGTAGAGCAATAGCAGAAACCCCCTGCAGAATTCTGGCAGGGGGGTCCTTAGCTTAGATCGCTAACACTTAAGCAAGAAGCTCAGCCGTTGACGCGGTCGATGCCAGCCTGGACGTCAGTAAGGACGGAATCCCAGGACTTGATGAAGGAAGCGACGCCGTCGGCTTCCAGCTTGTCGGTGACAGCCTTGAAGTCGATGCCCAGCTCAGCGAGCTTGGCCATGATGGCGTGGGACTCTTCGTAGGTACCCTTGATGGTCGGAGCGCCGTTGCCGTGATCGGCGAGAGCGTTCAGGGTCTTCTCCGGCATGGTGTTCACGATGAGCGGGGCAACGAGCTCGTCAACGTAGACGCAATCGGAATAGGCCGGGTTCTTAGTGCCGGTGGAGGCCCACAGCGGACGCTGCTTCTTGGCGCCCTTGGCTTCGAGAGCAGCCCAACGCGGATCGTTGGCGAACTTGTTCTCGAACAGCTCGTAAGCGAGGCGAGCGTTGGCGATAGCGGCCTTGCCCTCGAGAGCCTTGGCCTCATCGGAGCCGATCTCCTCAAGCTTGTTGTCGACGGCGGTGTCCACGCGGGACACGAAGAAGGAAGCGACGGAACCGATGTGCTTCAGGTCATGGCCGTTGGCGTCAGCCTGAGCGACGCCTTCGATGAAGGCATCGATGACCTGCTCGTAACGCTCGAGCGAGAAGATCAGGGTGACGTTGACGGAGATGCTTGGCCAGGGTTGCAGTGATTGCCGGCAGGCCTTCGAGGGTTGCCGGGATCTTGATCATGGCGTTCGGACGGTTGACCTTCTCCCAGAGCTCGACAGCCTGCTGCTCGGTGGCTTCGGTCTCGTGGGCCAGACGCGGATCAACTTCGATGGAAACGCGGCCATCGACGAAATCGGTGGCTTCGGCGATCTCACGGAAGATGTCGGTGGCGTTGCGCACGTCGGTGGTGGTGAGCTCGCGGATAGCGGTCTCAACGTCAACCTTGCCGAGCTCCTTGAGCTGTGCATCGTACGGGCCGACCTGGCTCAGAGCCTTCTGGAAGATGGACGGGTTGGTGGTGACGCCAACGACGTTCTTGTCCTTGATGAGCTCCTGCAGGTTGCCGGATTCGATACGGGTGCGGGACAGATCGTCCAGCCAGATCGAGACACCGGAGTCAGAGGTGCGCTGAGTTGCTTCAGTCATTGTTTTTCTCCTTGATACCTTTTTGGATCAAATCTTTATTTATTGTGCGGTAAAAGGGGAGAGGCACATGCATCATGCCCCTCCCCGTCGAATCACTTGGCGGCTTCGACTTCCGCAATGGAGGCCTTGGCGGCTTCGACAACATGCTCGGCGGTGATGCCCAGGTCGATCATGTTCTGAGCACCGTCGCCCTGCAGGCCGAACTGCTCGATGGAAACCGGCTTGCCGTAGGAGCGAGGTACTTGTACCACGGCATGGCAACGCCAGCCTCGACGGAGACACGAGCCTTGACGGAGGCCGGAAGCACAGCTTCCTTGTACTCGGCGTCCTGCTCCTCGAACCATTCGAGGGACGGAGCGGACACAACGCGAGCCTTAATGCCTTCACCAGCCAGGGTCTTGGCTGCGGAGACGGCCCACTGCACTTCGGAACCGGTGGCCATGATAATGACGTCAGGGGTGCCCTCGGTGTCGACAAGCACGTAAGCGCCCTTCTTGACGCCGTCCTTGGCCTTCTCAGCGGTTTCGGCAAGAACCGGAACGCCCTGGCGGGTCAGCACCATGGCTGCAGGCAGAGTGTTCTTCTTCTCGAAGAAGTAACGGTAGGCTTCGGCGGTCTCGTAAGCGTCGGCCGGGCGGACGACCTCAAGCTGCGGGATGGCACGGAAGGAAGCCAGGTGCTCCACCGGCTGGTGGGTCGGACCATCTTCGCCGACGGCGACGGAGTCGTGGGACCACACATACAGGTTCGGAATCTGCATGAGGCGGCCAGACGCACAGCGGAACGCTCGTAGTCGGAGAACATGAAGAAGGTGCCACCGAACGGACGGGTATGGGAGCCCAGCAGGATGCCGTTGGTGATGGTACCCATGGTGAACTCGCGCACGCCGAAGTGCAGCTGACGGCCGTACGGGCTGCAGACCGGCCACTGCTTGGTGGCGCACTCGGCAGGAGCGAAGGTGGCAGCGCCCTTAAGATCGGTCTTGTTGGAGCCACCGAGGTCGGCGGAGCCGCCCCAGAGTTCCGGCATGACAGCGGCGATGGCGTTCAGCACGGAACCGGAAGCGCCACGGGTTGCAACGCCCTTGCCGACTTCGAAGGTAGCCTCGAGGTCATCGATGGCCTTGTCGAAGCCTTCCGGCAGTTCGCCGGCCTTGAGGCGGTCATACAGGGCAGCGTTGTCCGGGTTGGCCTTGCGCCATGCGTTGTACTTCTCGTCCCATTCCTTGTGGGCTTCGAGGCCGCGCTCGGCAACCTTGCGTGCGTGAGCCAGAGCCTCTTCGTCGACATGGAAGGACTCTTCCGGATCGTAGCCAAGCAGTTCCTTGAGGCCTGCGACGGTTCGGCGCCCAGCTTGGAGCCGTGAGAGGACGGATCATTGGTCTTGCCCGGGGTCGGCCATGCGATCAGGGTATCGACCTTGATGAGCTTCGGCTGGTTCGGAGCGGCCTCGCGAGCTTGGCGATGGTGTCGGCCAGACCCTCGACGTCCTCCTTGTAGGAGCCGTCAGGCTGGATGAAGCTGAACTCGTCGGTGTACCAGCGTAGGCCTGGAAGCGCTTGAGCACGTCCTCAGCCAGAACCAGATTGGTGTCGCCTTCGATCTGGATGCGGTTGGCATCGAAGATGACGGTCAGGTTGCCCAGCTGCTGGTTGGCAGCGAGGGAGGCAGCTTCGCCAGAGATACCTTCTTCGATATCGCCTTCGCCGCAGATGACCCAGATGTTGTGGTCGAACGGGGATTCGCCTGCCGGAGCTTCCGGATCAAGCAGACCACGCTGGAAACGCTGGCCATAGGCGAAACCAATGGCGGAAGCGAAGCCCTGGCCCAGCGGACCAGTGGTCATTTCGATGCCCGGGGTCAGACCATATTCCGGGTGACCCGGGGTACGGGTGTCAGCACCGCCGCGGAAGTTCTTCAGGTCATCCAGAGTCAGGCCGTAGCCGGAGAAGTACAGCTGGACGTACTGGGTGAGGGAAGCATGACCGCCAGAAAGGATGAAGCGGTCGCGACCTTCCCAATTGGGATCGTTCGGATCATGCTTGATGAAATGCTGGTACAGAGTGTAGGCGATAGGCGCCAGGGAGACGGGGGAACCGGGTGGCCGTGTCCCGCACGCTCAACCGCGTCGGCCGACAGGACCTTGGCCATCTTGATGGCGCGCTCGTCCAGCTCGGTCTCCTTGAATTCGGTCATGGATTACTTTCCTTCCAATTGGTCGGGCCGCGTATCCGGCTTGTGCCGAGCGCTCGACGCCCTCACATTGCGTTTTCCATAGTAGCGATGTGAGGTGACGTTGTGGTGGATTTTTGGCGTGTTTTGGTAGTTTGTGTTCTGTTAACGCTCACAGTTAACATTCTCGTGCGATTGCTCTGTTCGATTGGTGGTATGACGAGCATTTCGGGAGATTGCTATCGGGAAAAACGAGAAACGAGTACTCTGGAAGCGAACGTATTAGCACTCGCGCCTCGCGAGTGCTAATACAATGGGAGAAGTATTTACGGAAGACGGTTTCTCCTAATATCGCAGATATTCCGAAAACCGGCTCCCGCTGAATCGTATCGTGTATACATAAAGAGGAGGCACGCATGACGCAGTCAAGACGTATGTTGGTGCTGCGTGCCGTTGTCGAGGACTATATTCGCTCGCAGGAGCCAGTCGGTTCGACCACCTTGACCAAAGATCATGATCTGGCGTCAGCTCGGCCACCGTCCGTAATGATATGGCCGCCTTGGAAGATGAGGGATATCTTATTCAACCCCATACGTCGGCAGGCGCATACCAACGGAAAAAGGTACCGATACTTCGTGGACCGCTTGGCCACAGTGGTGCCGATGTCTGAAGCGCAACGCCGTGGCATCAACAGTTTTCTGTCGGGATCCGTCAATCTGCAGGACACCTTGCAGCGCGCAGCCCGCCTTCTGGCACAGATCACCGGTCAGGTCGCGGTTGTGGCGGCCCCGTCGTTGGCGAAATCGACATTACGGCATATCGAAATCGTTCCCGTATCAATCAACACCCTGTTGGCCGTCGTCATCACTGACACCGGCCGAGTGGCGCAACGTATACTCAACGTTTCCGAGTTGCCGGACACCACAGTGCTGTCGCATCTGGTCAACGAAATCAACGCGCAGTGTGCCAGCGTTTCTTTGACACGAACCGCGGACTATGTCAGGCAGATGTCATCCCGCAAGGAATACCGCCCCATCAGTAGACTGGCGGAAACGCTTGCTCAAGCTTTCGATGGCATGGCCGACGACGAGCGCGCGAGCGAACTCTATATGGCAGGAACCTCACGACTCGCGCACCAGCGTGCCGTGGCCGATCTTGCACCATTGTTCGATGCGCTGGAAGAGCAAGTCTGCTCATGAAACTCATGAGCACGTTGAGCGAAACCACGCAATCCGATGGAGTCGGAGTGGCCATCGGCTCCGAAACGCACACGCCCGGTCTGCTGCATGCATCCGTGGTGACCAGCGGGTACGGTCGAACCTCGCAACCGCTGACGACGTAACAAAAGGCGAGACTGCGGAGGAGCAGGGGAGAGAGACAAGCAATCACACCACTGCAGCGCAGGATTCCACCGAGCCCATCGCCTTCGTCGGATCCATAGGACCGACGCATATGGACTATGCGGCGACCATGGCAGCAGTGCGTGCCGTTGCCAGATATCTGACCGCATTCGTGGCTCACGACGAAAACCAAAACAACAGCTGACCCCGCCTTATGGCACAATGACACGCGAAAAGCAATAGGGAGAAAGAACAACCGTGACGGACTATTACGAAGTGCTGGGCGTAGACCGCTCCGCAAGCGACGACGAGATCAAAAAAGCTTATCGAAAGATGAGCCGCAAATATCATCCCGATATCGCAGGTCCGGAATTCGAAGACAAATTCAAGGAAGTCAATAACGCCTACGAAGTGTTGTCCGATCCACAGAAGCGTCAGATGTTCGACGCCGGCGTGGACCCGAACGATCCGAACGCCGGCGGCATGCATGGCGGATTCAGCGGCGGATTCGGCGACATGGGTGACATTTTCAACATGTTCACCGGAGGTGCTTTCGGCGGTGGCAACGGCGGTCCGACCCCTCGTACACAGCCGGGACGCGATGCACTGGCCACAGTGACCATCGACTTGAAGACTGCGGTGTTCGGCGACACCGCACATGTTGAAATCAAAACGTTCGGTCTGTGCCAGGAATGCGCCGGCACCGGCTGCCAGAAAGGTACCCAGCCGGCACAGTGCCCCGACTGCCATGGTCAGGGCTACGCACAGCGCGTGGTGCGCACCATGCTTGGCCAGATGATGACCACCGCTCCATGCGAGCGTTGCGAGGGACATGGTACCGTTATCGAAAATCCGTGTCCGTCCTGCCTTGGTCATGGTCGTGTGCGTATCTCCCGTAATGTCGGCGTGTCCGTGCCTGCCGGCGTGACGAACAATACCCGTCTGCGTCTCGCTAATCAGGGCGAGGTGGGTGAAAACGGCGGTGTTGCCGGCGACCTGTATGTCGACATCCGCATCGCTCAGGATGACACCTTCACTCGTAACGGTGATGATTTGCACTGCTGGATCCAAGTGCCGATGAGCTGGGCCGTACTGGGGCATGATCTGGAAATCGACACGTTCGATGGCAAGCAGTCTGTGAGAGTGCCTGCAGGAAGCCAGCCTGACGACACTGTGACCTTGAAGAATCTGGGCGTCACGCATCTTAACAACAAGAGCGAGCGTGGCGATCTGGTGGCGCATATCGCAGTGAAGATTCCGACAAAGCTCACTGACGACGAGCGTGCCTTGATGGAACGGTTTGCCGAAAAGCATGACACAGATGCCCAACATGTTGCGGTAAGCGCACGCCCGACTTCCGGAACGAAGAAGGGCTTCTTCTCCAAGCTGAAGGATGCACTGCGCTGAATTTCCCTATCCTCATGTCGTACATCCGATGAGAAAACGTTAGATCGCATATCAAATAGCCGGTTGCTTCAAAAACGAAGCAACCGGCTATTTCGTCAATGTTTCTACTGTAGCAAGCGGATTGCCTCACGCCTACAACAGCCAATCATTAGGCATATCTACGTGTTTATTTGAGCAATGACCGGCACATAGCGCGATACTGGTTCACATAGCCACCGCCGAAGAACACGCAGTGGCCTGCGATGGGGTAGAGCTGCCACAATGTGGTGCGCTCCTGCCATCCTGCTTTCAGCGGATGTACGGACTGGTATCCGTCGAGAATGTCCCGCAAGTACGACATGCCGAATAGGTCAAGCATGGCGAGATCCTCTTCACGATGCCCGCCGTGCGCGGCTGGTCGATCAGCACCGCTTCCACGGATCCGGAATCGGCCGACCACATGACATTGCCGCTCCACAGATCGCCGTGCACTCGTGCTGGCTTGTCATTGGCCGCCTTGCCCAGTATTTCAGGCAACGCTTCAATGACGGCCTCAGTCAGTTCCATATCGTAATCAGTGAGTTCACGGCGCTTCATACCAAGCTGTACCATCGGACGGAGCCTGCCTTCGGCCAAATATGTCGCCACATCATCCCATTCGCCTGCGTCCATGGGAACGGGATCCTGCAAGGGGCCGAAATAACAAGTTCCCGTATATCCGGCTGGGGCAGATCCAAAGTAATCGGCTCCGGCATCATGCATACGTGCGAGAGCAGCGCCGAAATCATGCGCGGCCTGCAAAGTCGGACCACAGGCGTTCACTCGTTCAATGTTGAGATAATCCTTGCCCCAGTCGTACACGTCTACCACACGTGGCCCGCCTTTGGATTGCGCTTCGCCAAGCCACTGCAGGCCACGGCCCTCGCATTCGAAGAAACCTTCAGGACTGAATGCCCTGCTCTTGCGATATTTGCTCATGCTGCCCGACCTTTCCTTGCATGATCCGCCACATTTGCGAGACCTTATGGAATCGTTAGTGAAGCTCCGATGGGTTTTGGCACCATTGTGTGCATGGTTTGAGACAACTCAAGGATCCATAGCGAAAAATTAGACCCCTCTCGCTAGTCTTGGATGCGGAAAAGCAGACGAAACCATTGATACATATAAAAGAGGTTCATGAATTTCTTCCAAGCGATTTTCCTTGGTCTGGTGCAGGCATTGACCGAGTACCTGCCAGTTTCTTCCAGCGCGCATATTCGCATTATCGGCGATTTGATGCTGGGATCCGATCCGGGCGCCGCGTTCACCGCAATCATCCAGATCGGCACCGAGCTTGCCGTGATTTTGTATTTCCGACATGACATCATCCGCATTCTTGGAGCATGGTTCGGCTCCCTGTTCGGCAAAGAAGGCAAGGATTTCAAAAGCCGTATGGGAGCGCACAATCCAGACACGCAGATGCTGGTTCATCATCCTCGGCACGATGCCGATTCTGATTGCCGGACTGCTGTTCAAGCATGCGATCGAAGGGTCACTGCGTAATCTGTGGATCACCGTCACCGTACTTGCATTGTTCGGCGTGCTGCTGTGGGTGGTCGACGCCCGTTCCAAGCAGGTCAAGACCATGAAGGAAATGACCTGGAAGGATGCGCTGATCTTCGGCATCGGCCAGATGCTCGCATTGATTCCCGGCGTTTCCCGTTCTGGGGGCACCATCACCTTTGGACGCGCCATGGGATACACCCGTGAGGCAGCCGTTCGAGTGAGCTTCCTCATGGCCATTCCTGCCGTGTTCGGCGCAGGCATTCTGGAAGCCGTATCGGCCGTCAAGGACGTTGGCCGCGGGGGATGCCGGTATGTTCCCCGGCTGGTCCTACCATTGCCGCAGCATCGTGGCATTTGTGGTCGGCTACGTGGTGATCATCGGCTTCCTGAAGTTTGTTTCCACCTTCTCGTACAAGGCATTCGCCATCTACCGCATCGGCTTGGCGATCGTCGTGGCATTGCTGCTGATTACCGGCGTGCTTTCGCCGCTGGAAGCCGCAGCTGCAGCGTGAATCTAATTCGATAATCGAATAACAAAAAAGTCGGGCCGATCATCCTGCGATGGTCGGCCCGACTTATATATCACTGCTTATCGCCAATCACAACTTAATTGCCACGCAAGAACGATTCAGCCTCACGAATCAGTCTTCGCAAGCGGGCATGCCATTCGACGCGATACGTTGCGCTTGAGCGTTCAAATCGTAGTCGCGTTCCAGACAGGCAAGATAATCGCCGGCATGCGTCTGCTCGACAATCTCGTCGGCAGCCTTGCGCCATTCGGCGGCTTTTCTGTTCAAATCACCTTCAGTCAGCGGATGCTCAAGTAAAAGAGACAATGCGCGAACCAATTCCAGCGTGCCCTGCAAGCACTCGGTATTCGCACAGTAATGGGGTACGGACACCCACATGGATGTGGTATGAAATCCTGCGTCCGCCGCAAATGCGTCAAGAATGTTGGGGATGCCCACAGGGCCGTTATATTCCTTGTCGGGTTCGCTTTCGCAGTCATTTTTGGAAATGTCAAGCGGCAAAGGCCTGGTGTGGGGGCAATCGTCGAACATGGATCCAAGCGTGACGATACCGCTCACATCGTAGTCTTCTGCGATGCGCAACGTCTGCCTGCAGTATTCCTCCCAACGATAATTTGGCTCGGGGGCGATCTGAGCGAGAAAATGCAGCGAGGGGGAGACTGCAATGTCATAGAACGTGGTCTGTGGCCAGATGATTCGTTTACGACCTTGTACCGAGCAAATCATCGGACGGGCTACCTGATAGTCGTAGAAACCCTCATTGTCGATATGATGCACCTCCTGTGAATCATATCGCGACACAAGATGCCGTATGACGTTCGTCGCAGCCTGGCAGGCGTCATTCCACCCCTCAAACGCGGAGATCATTATTGTCTCGCGTTTTTTCGTCTCCTCACACATGCTTTAAATGTATAACGAAATCATATTTCCGCAAACACGCTTCCGCCATCGGTGAATGTGACGAGCAGGGCATCCCGATCTAGACAACAGCATCTCAAAATACCCGAATGTCAAGAAAGCTCAAAACCTTTTTCGGTAGATAAAAGCCCTTTGAAAACAGCAAAACACGAACACGACACGCGGACTTGCAAATTTTGAGAATGCGGATATAGTAGATACTCGTGCTCAGGCAGTAGTACTGCGGAGAACATGCGGACATAGCTTAGTTGGTAAAGCGCAACCTTGCCAAGGTTGAGACCGCGGGTTCGAGTCCCGTTGTCCGCTCTAAGGTTCCGATTGATTATCGACCTTTAGGGTGGGTTAGCCAAGCGGTTAGGCAGCGGCCTGCAAAGCCGTATAGACGAGTTCGACTCTCGTACCCACCTCTTGTTGTGCTTGACGTGTGCGAGTGCGACGCATGACCCGGGCGGTTGGCGCAGAGGTAGCGCACTTCCCTGACACGGAAGGGGTCACAAGTTCGAATCTTGTATCGCCCACTGGAACGTGAGTTCCTATATAACCCATCATCGGGTGATTGGCGCAGCGGCTAGCGCACTTCCTTCACACGGAAGGGGTCATAGGTTCGATTCCTATATCACCCACCATCGGGCGGCACGTCGTGCCGCCTTTTTTGTTGGTTTCGTTGGGTTTCCGCCGTTTCGTGCGGCATGTCGGAAACGGGTGGCGCGTGGTGTTGGGTTTGGGCGCCATATCGATTCATGGCGCCTATACTTCCAGGCAACGCAACATCAATCAAAAAGTCGAGCAGGATCTCAGAGGTAAGCTGGACTGCGGCCAGCAGGACGAAAGTCTGATTACGTGCAGGATCGTCCGTTGTATCAGGAGTACGAGAATCTCGTTCTGACCACCTACGACAAATGGTTCGGATACCATCCATGATGGAACGATTTTCGACAAGGCCAACGTTCCTGCAACAGAGGAGGGCGGTGATTATGTTCACCAGTATATGGTGATTTTGACTGACTACAAAGAATCGGTTGATATTGGATGGTATCAAATGTCTTCCAGCACCGATGAACCTGATGATCTCGTTCAGGCAGGCATCGACGAATTCCAGAATTATGAGAACCAGTTCCTGAAGGATGAGGATCTTGTACGGCCTATTTTGATGCTGTTGTAAGGCATGAGTTGTCTCACAGGGAAATCTGGGCGCGCTGCGGAACCGCGGGTCCGCCTGTCGCGGGCAACTTGATTGGAGCTGCAACCAACTCCTATGCAGTGAAATACATGGGTGCGGATAAATCCCAGATCGAGTCCACGCAGGGAGAAGACTATAAGATGACGCAGCAGAGCGACGCGGTGGCCGAGGCCATTCACTCCGGCGATGCTCCTAATTCAAGAAGAGCCGTCTGCAACAAGGCATTGCGGGAAATGATCGACGAGCAGCGCTGAAATCAATCCCCGCGAATATAACTTCGAATACAGTTTTAAGTCCGGAATACACACTATCCGGGCTTTTTCCGTGTTCTTTCAAGGTGTACGGCTACAATGGCAGCTTGTGAGTGACGAAGCATTGAATCTCAATCAGCCGGTCAAAGACATGGGGCCGAACGAGTTGAAGGCTTATGCCAGGCTCGGCAAACAGCAGCATGACGAGGCGAATCGTGAGCTGGAACGCCGTTGGCGCAGCTATGATGACATGTTGCCAAACGACCAGTTCGTGTCAATTATCGACAAGACTGAGGGATAAGACCCACTTTACGGTGTATGATTCGTGACCATGCCGGTCTCAATACCGGCTATTTGCAAGGGTAATGACTAGAATGGCGACTATGACTGATCCGATTCCAAGCGCAGGTGAAACGACCATCATTGGCCTTCCTGCAATAACCGTACCGGTGACTTCCACCGGAGACCGTCCTCTGACGAAAGAGGACCTTGAAACCATCATGCGTCTTGCCGATGGCACGGCATTGCTGATCTCGACTAGGGGAGCGGTGTCGGGGTCGCGGTATCTTCTTGACGAGGATGAGATTACCGTCGGCCGTGATCCAAGAGCGGACATTCTTTTGGATGATTCCACGGTTTCCCGCGCCCATGCGGTGTTCCGCAGGTCTGACGGCAGGTATTCCGTTATTGATGCGGGCAGCTTGAACGGCACCTATGTGAACCGCCAGCGTGTTGATCAGCAGGAGCTCAAGAATGGCGATGAGATTATTCTTGGCAAGTTCCGTCTGGTTTATTTCGACAATAAAGCCGTCATTGCCGGTTGATCCACGTTATGCGGGATAGACTGTGTACAACAGCTTCGCGCCATGAGCTTCGCACGAATGCTCATGGGCGTTATTGTAGATGTCGTAGGAGAGCGTGATGAACGAAGCAGAGCCAACAACGCGGTTGCGTCTGCATGTGTCGACTGCGGTGCAGGGGGAGTTATTCCCCGCGACCGGCACTCAGCCGGTGACGCGCGGCTACAAGGGTACGGTGGCTTCAAAAGTAGCAGGCATCACTTATCGTCAACTTGACTATTGGGCTCGCAGACAAATCGTGGAACCTTCCATCACGCCGTCGCATGGATCCGGTTCGCGCAGGCTGTACTCGTTCAAGGACGTGGTGATCCTTGCTGTGTCGAAAAGACTGCTTGACGCGGGCATCAATCTGCAAAATGTGACGACTGCCATCAGTTTTCTGACGCAGCGTACCGCGGAACAACTTGAGAATATCACGATTATGTGCGACGGTCAGCAAGTGCACGAATGTACGGATAGTGAGCAAATGGTGGCGTTGTTGCAAAGCGGTCGGGCGGTATTCGGCGTATCGGTGGGATCTTTATGGAAGCAGATCAGAGAGACTCTTGCCCACGAGGAATACGTCGATCTGACCACCATGCCTTCCATGATGGGTGGAAACCGACCTGTTGACGATATCACTGCAATGCGCATGAGAAAGAACTTCGAGGCGCAACATCAGACACGCGCCGCCGCGTCACTGTAACATACCAGAATGCATGCCGTATGGTTGATGCGGACTAAGACGGATGTACGAGTCGTTGATATGAGATAGATATGTACAGACAGACATACAACAGGGGAGCAATACATGTTTGATATTCTGCCGGCATTGCTGTGGATTGTCGCAGCGGTCATATCGTTGAACATTTGTTCGATTACTGCAATTCGAGGAAATATCTTCTCAAAAACCAAGAGTGACGTATATCCGGTACGCTGGTCAATTGTCGGATTGCATTTCACATCGCTGATCATCGGAGCTCTGCCGTATCCGATATATACGATGTTCAAACCCAGCTTTTCCTTGAAATTTCAGCATTTCTACGAACAGGTTGGTTGGCCGTCGGCAGCACTGATGGTTATGCTCATCGCCACGGAACTGGTGTTTATGTATCTGCAGGCCCGAAACGGCATGAAAAGCGAAATGGAAAGAAAACTCAGCCAAGCCATTAAGGACTAGCCAAAAGACATCCATCGAAGCGAAAACGCAGCCGTGTGGAAAAACGTCCAGCGAAGCGAGGACGCACCATCCATCATGCCGGTGGTTATGTCGAGCAAAGTCCCGAAAGGGACGTGCTGGCATAACCCACCGATGTTATGTACAGAAAAGAGCGTCAGTCGAAAACTGCTGTAGCTTTTCTGACATAACATACATTATCGGACAAAAGTGGGAGCAGGTGCAGGGGGTATTTGAGATGTACGCGATCTCTCAAAACCCCAGGTATGCAAATGTCATCGCTGGCATGCATACCAGGGGTTTCTTTGTCTTTATGCACAAGATGATCGCTCGTGCATCAGCCGTTATCTATCAGCGAAATAGTCTTCGATGGTTTGCGCAAGCTCACTAACCGAATCGATCACCTTATACGCGCCATGTTCTTTCAGCTCGCCAGGCTCGGCATAACCCCAGCCGCATCCCAAGCAATCCAGACCGCACGCTTTGGCTCCGTCAGCATCGGTCCAACGGTCACCGACATGAGCGCCTTATCGCCAGCGGATTCGTCAAACCCAATGTGGTCGAACGCCCATTGAATAACCTGATCTTTGTCGAGACGCGAATTATCTTCGCTGGCACCGTAAATGCCGTTGACCATGGTGTCCAAATGGAAATGCTCGCAAATCGGAATGCACTGATACTGCGGCTTGCAGCTTGCGATCGCCAAGTAGTATCCGTCAGCACGCAGTTTGGCCAACTGTTCTGGGATACCGTCATAAATGGTATTGTTCAAACGGCCCGGAACCTTTTGACCCGGATTATTCGGATCATCGAACACCGCTTCCTGCGCATAATACCTGCGGTAGATGGCAATGCCCTCATCGAGTAAGTCGTCCGGAATATTATTGCGCTGCAACGACTCGACAATTGCAGGACCAATGAATCGCTGCAACTCCTCATCATCAGGCACTGGATACCCCAGTTCCTCAAATACCTTCACCACACAACCAATGATGCCCGGATCAGACTTGGTCAATGTGCCGTCAAGGTCAAGCAGAACGACTTTCTTGGGTTGCTTGGTCTTCTCGGACATGAGATTAATGCACTCCTTGTTAAATGCTCGATGCAATGTGAACTGTTCAGATAACAATTATGCCCGGTCTTACTGACCGGGCATGCAGTTCAAGTGTCGTTCAACTACTGGTTACTCGTAGTCTGGAAACCAGCCGTCGCGATGCATCTGCAGACGCTTTTCAAGCAACGTCTTCAGCTCGTCTTCAGTACGGCGTTCCAATAGCATGTCCCAGTGTGTACGGGTCGGCTTGGAAATCTCGTCGGCCTCACGATCCTCGTCGCCTTCACGATGCGCGGTCATGCCGCACCGGCACTCCCATTCCTCCGGAACCTCCGCGCCTTCAGCGAACGGCAGAATCGTGCGGTGTCCCTTTGGGCACACATATGCGACGTCGTTTCGCGCCGCGAAATCCACATTGTCATCAGATTCCAACGACTTTGCGCCGATGCTCATGCCTCGCAGGCTGCGTTCTGCCATATTGCCTTTGCCTCCTTGGATTGTCTGCTCTGTCTAAGCTACAGAACAGTTCGGACGTGTCTTTTATTCCTTATTCGTCTGCTTGATGTTCGATTTTAGTCGACGCCGGAGTATGCGACGATGCCACGATTGATGCGATCGTACGCCTGTTTTGCGACTGGCGCCAACGTTTCGGCACGATCCGCAAGATACGGTCCAGCCACGGCTATCTGCTGAAGCACGTCGGCAAGCCGTTTGCCGTTACGCACGAAATCGCCGCCCGTCAGATCGGTGCCGTACAGCACCTGCGACAGGCTTTCACCTTGCGCCCAATCGTAGACGATATCGGTGATGCCAAAATCGAGTTGGCGAGGCTCCTCAAGCATGTGATCCTCACATAACATGGCAATCGACGCATGGACGCCCTTAAGCTGCGCTGCGCACACGGCGACGTTCCCTTGAATGCCTCCAGGGTAACGACGCGGCTCTCCCCCGCCTCCTGCGGCTTCGAACACCAACGATGCGACGACGCTGGCCAATTCACAGGCGTTCAACCGTCAAATGCGCCATCGTCAATCGCCTGCGCCAATACTAGATCAAGCTCGCTGTACAAATGCCGCAACAGCTGGCCACGTTCCGTGAGCTGATAATCACCATGGCCCGCGGATTCCCGTACCGGCTGAAGATAGCCGAGATTGGAAAGCACAGCGCAAATATGATCAAACTGACGTGCCACGGAACCGGTTCGCGAATCGTAACGATGCTGTACCCGTTCCAACTCGCGCATCTCACGAGCCCAACGATGTCCCCATTTCAAGTGCTTCTGCACATCAGCATTTACGGCATGGATGGTCGCGGTCTTCTTCTCTGAGTTTCTTGATGCGTTTGTCAAGATCCATAAACGCCTGGCTGCGTTCCTTCTGCGTACGGAACACCTCATGCTTGAGTTTGCGACGTTCGTTCTTCTCCAAATCACTCAAACGCATCCGCAAACGCATGAATTTTTTGAAATCGCCGAATTCACACTGGAAAGCCTGCTCGTATCCTTCCAGAGCCTTGCATAAGGTTTCCATCTGTGCTTCAAGCTGCCATGCCGACTCGTTGGCTTCCCATTGCGCAAAGGAGTGGTCAAGCGTAACGCGAGCTGTTTCATAGTCGCTGGAATTCAATAGATTGACAGCCATATTGAAGGTCGGTCTGAAGCTTGAGTGAAGCGGATACACTCGTTTGCTGGACAAGGCGGCCGCAGTGGCGGGAACAAAACCATGGTGGTCCACCACAACGGCATGTCCGATGGTGTCGATGCCACGTCGTCCCGCACGACCGGTCAACTGGGTAAACTCGCCGGGAGTCAACCCAACATGCCCGGTGCCATCGAATTTCTCAAGCTTTTCAACCACCACACACCGTGCGGGGCATGTTAATGCCCAAAGCCAGCGTTTCCGTGGCGAAGACCATTTTAACCAAGCCTTCTTCAAACAAGCGTTCGACAATCTGGCGGAACAATGCGACCATTCCCGCATGATGCGGAGCGAACCCTTCTTCCAGGGCGAAACGAAATTGCGAGAAATGCAGCGCTTTCAAGTCTTCTTGGCTCAACTGGCCTTCGACCATCTCATCGACGATCCGTCTGATTTGTTGCACTTCGTCGCTGGTGGTGAGTTCCAAGCCTGCGTTGATGCATTGGTCAACCGCTTGATCGCAACCGTTTCTTGAAAAAATGAAGTAGATTCCCGGCAGCATGTCAAGAAAATTCAACTCGTCCACAACCGCCCAGCGTCGAGGCGTATGGCGTTCGACCTTATGCGGGCGATCGTCCCATCGTCACCTTTACCTTTGGCCCTACGCTTATCAGGACGTCGCTCGCCCTTGCGCCGTTCCGCCTGACGATCAAGCTGATCAAGTCTGTTTATCAGCTGCGCATTGAGTTTGACCGTCTGTTCGCCATTGGCGCCACGCCGATATAGGTCGATGAGTTCTGGTTCGGTATGGTCATCTGCCTGTACGAGCACGTGCTGCTCCAACGGTACCGGACGCTGTTCCGACATGACCAACGTGGTTTTGCCACGAACAGATTCGATCCATTCGGAAAAATCCTCGACATTGGAAACCGTCGCGGAAAGACCTATGATGTTCACGTTTTTCGGCAAGTGGATAATGACTTCTTCCCAGACCGGCCCTCGGAAACGGTCAGCAAGATAGTGCACTTCGTCAAGGATCACATAACGAAGCGCTTCAAGCGTCACGGAATGCTCATACAGCATATTGCGCAACACTTCCGTGGTCATGACCACAATATCCGCCTCAGAGTTGATGGACGTGTCTCCGGTCAGCAATCCGACCTTATCCGTTCCATACTGGTCGACCAGATCATGGTATTTCTGGTTGCTCAGCGCTTTGATCGGCGTGGTATAAAAGGCTTTGACATTCCGCGTCTGCGCCAGATAGATGGCGAAATCGGCTGCGACAGTCTTGCCTGCTCCCGTAGGAGCTGCCACGAGCACATTATCGCCAGCCTCCAACGCATCGTTGGCTTGCATCTGGAATTCGTCAAGCTCGAATGGCATGGATCTTGCGAATTCGGCCGCAACCGTGCGCTGCTTGGCCTGCGTTTGTTTGAATGCGGCATACCGTTGCGCGGGAGACAACTCCACGGTCTCATTGATTTTCGACGGGTCAGTACCGTTATTACGGCGACGATGATGGGTCATGATTCCTTAATATGGTTGGGTCAATCGTTACAATGACGCCATTGTGCCACTGTTGAGCATGACGGCTTCGCTTCGCTTCATGCCTCTCAATGACTCCGGCATGGGCATCCGCATAACGATCTGCAGCATCCTTTAAAGGTCTGGTAAAGAAAGGCGCTTCATTCTCGTTGTTTTGGGGCAATGGTTTGCCCATCGCCTCGATTCGTTTTGCCGTCCGTTCACCCAGCTTCGCCACGTCCTTGAATGCTCGATAGCCGTGTAAACATGCGTAGACGACTCCGGAAACAACCATTGCAAGCATGAACAGAGCGAGCAACAGCCAAATCCACCAAGGCATAGTCTCTCCCCCGTCAGCCTTCATTCTCACGATCGCCAATGCTCAGCTCATGCTGGGCACGGGCGACAATCATGGTACGCAACGTTTCGGGAGCTACGGCAGTGATATGCCGTGCGTGGGAAATACAGAATGCGACATACCAGGAATCGGACGAGACGATCAGATGCACCTTCTCGCCCTCTCCGCACTTTTCGACTGTTGCTCCCGACAGCCCGTCAATAAATGACAGATCATCCTGATTGGTGACGAACACAGCTGGAGTTCCATTATCGAAGCTCCATTTGCGCAATTCGGATGCGGGAACGTCGGGAATGTCGATTTTCGCGGTAGGTTCAACCAGTTCGGCCTTTTCAATGCGGGAAATGCGAAGCACCTGCCAGATGCGAGGCTTTCCTGTGGCCTTGTTGATCGTGATGTCTTTCTTCACGTACTTAGCTTTGTCAGCCGGTGCAGCGGCAGCGACGTCAGTCCATACGGCAACGTAGAAGACTCCCTCATCGACGAAGATCTTATCTGGCGCGACAAGCTTACGCTGGGTCCTTCCGGCGCCATCCGTATATTCCATGTCAAGCAGCAAGCTCTTGGAGATCGCGCTCTTCACAATGGAGAAATTACGCGGTTCCATCTCATAACCGGTCAGACTCAGCCAAGGCATGTCCCCCGGCTTAACATGTTGACGAAGACGGCTGTACAACGATTCAGCCTGTTCACGCAACTTGTCCGGCAGCAACGACGAATGCGCAAGATAGCTCACCGATGCGGTAAGCATGCTCAAATACTGCTGGGAGATACCTGCCAAGCGTTCCAGTCCAAGCGAATTCGTGGCGGAAACAATGCCTTCAGCGTCAAGCAACGACCAGTCGATGTCAAAGAACTGGCTTCCTGCATCTCACCATCGTCGGAAACCGTAGTCAGCGTGTTGATGTCTTTATGAATGACATTGACGAACTTCTTCAGCTCGTCATCGGACTTCGGTTTGCCAATGAAACGTTCCGCAAGTTCCTCAAGCGAATATTCTTCGCCGAGGTGCGCCGAAAGGAACAGCATCAGACGCAGACGACGGTCGACTTCACTACCCGTCTGGAATGCGGAATTCTTCTTCGGACGCCCCTTGCACTCCTCTGCATCGTCGTCAGCGCTGTTGCGGTTGATTTCCATGGCTGTGACAGTGGAGCTATCGCCTCCTGTGGATTCGTCGGCAGGCACGAACTGCGTGGCGGCATTCAAACGGCGGTTGAACGCGTCGACAGCCTCCTGAGGACTGACGATGGAAGCACCCGGATGAGAAAGCACGAACATGGCCAGATCATCGGAATCGGTGTAGGCGACGTTCAAATGCTCGCCGTCAACATCTACAGTCGCCGCGAAACGACGCTGGTCAACGACCTTGACCAATTCGTCGGGAATGGATTGCGTTCCCAGACCCGGAGCGATGGAATCAAGACCAAGCCCTGGAGTCGGAGTCTGAGGGACGCGAGGCGCGGTACGGGACGTATGCTGCGTCTCATGTGCGGGAGCTGAGGAAATCGACATGGAACGGGCCAGATAGTTGGCCGCGGCAAGAATCGGCAAATCCTCGTCGCCGAACAGCAGACGAACGCGAGGCTCATCTCCAAGCTGCAGACGATAGGATGCGAAATCCTGCCTTCCGACTTAGATGAATACTCAGGCTGCCTCGATTCGATGGCGATGCCCATGGCCGCAAGCTTGGCACGGTCACGCTGGAATTGCTTGGCAAAAGCCGCCTTCGCCGCCTGATCAGCCAGCTCCCCATAGGAATCGGCATACGCCTTCACACGCTGGGCAATCTGACGGGAAGTGAGCCATTGCGGGAAAGCTGAGGAAAGCACAGCCAATACATCAAGTTCGTGCTTGCCCCATTTGTCGGAGAAACGACGCCTTCCGTTACTGCCCTCTGCCATTAGTCCTCACGTCTCGTTAACGTTTCATCTTAAGTGCCTAGCCGGTTCAGGCTCTGCACACACCTCTCTATGATAGAGGGTTTTCGTTCAGATTGTGTCTATTTTACGAAAAAATACAGTTTTTCGTGTTGAGGCTACCCCTCGAATCAGACCCAATCATCAGGCTCAACACCTTGCGGGCCAACGTATTCGCCATTCGGAACATAACTCGGCTCACTTGTGTCGGTCAGCCGCGCGTCACCGAACAGTATCACGTCCCTGCCGAAGGTCCAGTCACCATCGATGTCGACGGAATTGGCCGCGGCAAGCGACGGAACGCCATAAGGGAATCTCGTATCGAAATCATGGATGTTCTTGTAATACCGCGCATCCAAGTGAACATCCGGGAAGACGTAATTGCCATCTTCCATCTCGTACTGGTCCGTCAGATGGAATCGATCGGATCGCATGATAAACAAATCGTCGGTGGTTTTCACCGGCAGGAAACGCATACGGTCAACGCATACGCAGGTAGCCCCGTCGAACAACGTCACCGCCGCTCCCATGGCTGTTTCCAGCTGGATGACCGGCTCGCTCGTCGGATCGGTCGGATCGACGGTCTTGTTATTGCGAATCACCGGAAGAGGAAGCACGCCATCATATGCGGACAGCTTGGCCTTCAGAGCGTCGATACGCACCCAGATGCTGTTCGTGTTAAAATACGGATGCTTTTCGATGTTCTGCGCATCATCCTTATCGTCCGGATGCACCTGGCTCATCTCACGCAACATCAAGCGGCCGGTCGCCTTGTCCCGCACGATATGCCCGCCCTTGCGATCAGCTGGAGTACGTTTTGCGACCTCGATCATGAATGGCGCACCGGTATTTTCGAAGTGCTGCGCCAGCGTGCGCGAAGGACGTGCGCCGAGATTGTCGGAATTCGAGATGAACAGGTATTTGAAGCCCTTCTCCTCGAGGACGTCCAATAGGCCGGATTCCCAAATGGTGGAGAACAGGTCGCCATGGCCTGGCGGGCACCATTCAAGTTCCGGATTTGCCGGGAAGCTGACAGGAAGACCGGTTTCCGCACCGATTTTCGGTTCCTGATGCTGCACGATTTCCAGAGGAATGTCCTCTTGATGGAACTTTTTGTTGGCACGCAGCACCTTCATGGTGTCATTCGACGTGCGGAAGGAGTTCATCAACGTCAATGGCAGTTCCACACCCAGACGAGTGCGTGCAGTCAGCACCTGACCGATGATGATGTCGATGAAGCGCATCTGACGTGCCTTATGGCGACGCACTGGCAGCAAGGACTTGGCGCAATCCAAGCCCATGGACGTGCCGAGGCCACCATTAAGTTTGAGGAACGCGGTTTTGGCAAAAGCATCGACGCTTTGTCATGGTTGATGTCTCGTAGACATCATGGAGCTAGGCACTCCCACCAGAGGCTCAACATCATCCTCACGGATCCATGTGCTTGCTTCCTCACTGCGCCAAACCTCGTACAGTCGTTTGAATTGCGCAATGGCCATATCGGTCATCCCGTTGTCCCGCATCTTTGCGGCGGAATGTTCAAATGCGTCCTCAGTCAATGTCTTTCCCTTTCGTGCGGGCGTCCTGTTCTCATCGTACCTAGGCAATACTACGACAAAATTCCCATGACGGGGGCTTTTGGTGGCAAAAAGGGAAAATTCTTGACAAAAATGACATCCCAAGAACTCTTTTATCATGTTTCGCGAATCGTGCGACACGATGAATTTGAAAAATAGAGCAGGTTGTGCTATGTTTCATGTTCGGTGCTTTTTGCATCGTTCGGACCATAGCGCAGTTTGGTAGCGCACTTGACTGGGGGTCAAGGGGTCGCGGGTTCAAATCCCGCTGGTCCGACCAGAAAAACCCGAATTCATGCGATTTCGGGTTTTCTTTTTAGGATGTCAGTCTTACGCATGCAGGTAAGGGGTGATTGTCTTGAAGTCGATGGACGCCCAGCCACAGTTTGACGACGTTGACGGCTTTGCCACGTGTTTGACTCATCCGAGCTTGAGGATGAGTGGAAGATACGTCTGTCCCGGGAACTTGGCGTAGCGGCCAGGGAGCGGGCGAAGCATGATGGCATCACCCTTACCGAACTGACGCGCAAGGCGCTTGAATGCGACGATCTGAATGAGACCACGGACACCGTCCGCCCTGGACGAAGACCGAAGAACACCGACGGTCGAGAACAGCTCGGAGACGAATGGAAAATCAAACTCCCCTATGCCATCGGCAAGATGGCACGGGAGCGCGCGTCCGAGGAAGGCATATCCTTGAGTTGCTCGCGCGGCGTGCGATCAGCGGATATCTACGTCAACGGGATACTGAGGAACAGCCGCTGTTTTAAGCATGTGACAATGAGTCACGCATGATTGGCGTGCACTGATCTAGCAAATATGGATGGTGGCCGCACACCCAAGGAATGGTGTGCGCACCATCCATAGAAACTTACTTGCGTTTCTTCTTCTCTCGAATATTCACCGAAATCTGAATCGGGGAACCTTCAAAACCGAATTCCTCGCGCAGGCAACGTTCGATGTATCGGCGGTAACCATGCTCAAGGAAGCCGGTAGCGAAAATCACGAAACGCGGTGGACGCGTCGAAGCCTGCGTCGCGAACAAGATACGCGGCTGCTTGCCTCCACGCAGTGGATGCGGATGGGCGGCTTGGATTTTACCCAAGAACGCATTGAGCTTACCGGTCGGAATACGCTTGTCCCATGATTCCAGCGCTCCACGCATGGCTCTGGCCAGACGGTTCGTATGCCATCCGGTTTTAGCCGACAGATTCACGCGCTGAGCCCACGTTACACGGTCGAATTCTGTCTTCCACAAGCGTTCCATTCGCTGACGGTCGAAATCATCCATCAAATCCCACTTGTTGAACACCAAAACGATGCATCGACCGGCGTCCACTGCTTGGCTCATCACCTTCAAATCCTGATCGGAAATCGGTTGGGAAGCATCAAACAGCACCAGCGCAAGTTCCGAACGCTCAATCGCGGCCTGGGTACGCAAGGATGAGAAATATTCGGCACCAGACAGCTTATGCAGCGACGCTTGATGCCTGCAGTGTCGATGAACAGCCAATCCTCCCATCAACCGTCACCACTTCATCGACTGGATCGCGAGTGGTACCTGCCAAATCATTGACCACAGTACGT
>ENA-OQEB01000222-OQEB01000222.1-human-gut-metagenome-genome-assembly--contig:-NODE-222-length-24005-cov-3.916576_pt1 | contig 24005 bp, 33 predicted proteins | sample MGYA00242787_ERZ504619 | MGnify/ENA primary metagenome ERZ504619 (study PRJEB26092, sample SAMD00036317) | human gut metagenome | host: Homo sapiens | study: EMG produced TPA metagenomics assembly of... | reverse complement strand
TTGGAATGGCCCAAAATTTGCCGAAAGTCCCTCGTGCATCCCATCACCGATTGCATAGTGCTTTGCATATAGCTCTTTACGCACCAGCGCCGAGGAATTGGACAGCACATTCTGCTTCAGCAATTGACGATACGTGACCTCCGCAGGAGCATGAAGATACCAGTCAATTGGCTGCCCATCCGAATCCATAAAAGCAGAACCTGTAAAAAGGAGGTCAGCATTGGTTCTTCTCTGAAGGTCAATCTGCTTTTCCAGTTTTTTCGGTGCCCATGCGTCATCGCTGTCAAGAATCGCGATCCATGAACCTTTCGCTTCTTCCAGTCCATGCTTGCGCGTATAGGACACACCGCTGTTCTTTACATTAGAGATAAGACGGACACGACTATCCTTGGCCGCAATACTTTTGACCAGCTCTGCCGTTCTGTCTGTTGAGCAGTCATTGACCACAAGAAGCTCAAAATTCGTGTAGGTCTGGCTCAAGACTGAGTTAATCGCCTGCTCTATTGTTTTTTCAGTATTGTACGCTGCCATAATGATACTGATCAGCCCAAAATCCTCCTGCATCATTCTTCCGTCTCCTGTCCCATTGCCGTAGTTGCACCTTCTGCCACACCTTCCGTGCTCTCCGGCATGAACAAAATCTTCACCGTTGCCAGCATGATCTTCAAATCTTCCACAATGCTGGGGTGCGCAATGTACATCAGATCCATCTGCAGCTTATCATACGGTGTCGTGTTATATTTTCCGTACACCTGTGCATAGCCGGTTAGACCCGCCTTGGCCTGCAGCCGCAGAGCAAACTCCGGCATTTCTTCGCAGTACTGGGCTGCGATTTCAGGCCGCTCCGGGCGGGGGCCGACGATGGACAAGTCACCCTTGAGGATATTCAGCAACTGAGGAAGTTCATCCAAACGGCAAGCGCGGATGATGTGTCCCACCTTCGTGATGCGGTCATCTTTATCACCGGTGGAAAGACGCGCCACACCATCTTTTTCGGCATCCACACGCATCGAGCGGAACTTCAGAATCTCAAACTGCTTACCATCTTTGGTCAGACGAACCTGCTTATAGAACGCAGGGCCGCCATCCGACTTGACTGCAATGGCTGTAATCAGGAGGAGCGGGCTGAGAATGATCAGCGCAATCAGAGAGATCACAATATCCATTGCCCGTTTCACAAACAGGTATTCCGGGCTTGCCATATACCGGCCCACCCGCAGAACCGGCAGATGGAACATGTGCATCGGCTGGGCACCACTCATAATCACATCGCCCACACGAGGGATCACGAACACATTGATACCCTGTCCCACACAGTATTTCAGGATGATATTGCGTTCATGGCTGTGGACACCGCTGATGAACACGCTCTGCATTCCATCCAGCAGGCTCAGGTCGTTCAGGCATTCCTCAACGTTCAAGGTCATCTTGACATCGTATTTTTTTGAAAGACCGTACTCATTGATGAGCTTTTCCAGACCATGCCGGACATCATAGACCACTGCGGTGGGCTGAGGAGGGAAGGTCCGGAAATACCAGCGATGGGCGCATTTTGCCCAGATTGAAGCCATCACGACCTGTCCGACAATCGCCGCAATACCCGGCAGAATATTGCAGAGCCGCCGGGACATCAGGCAGATCACGATATACAGAATGCCGTCTGTCGCCATTGCAGCCAGCACTTGCCCATAAATCAACTCCGAAATTCGCTGCAACGACATCCAGAATGCATCGTAGATTTTTCCCAGTAGGAAGAACAACACCGCAAACAGACCGATCATGGCCCAGTTGCCCTTCCAACCAAACTTTGCATAGACCTGATACGAATAATACAGCTCCCAACAAAGTGCAAACGGAATTGTGATCATTACCAAATCGATGATTTTTACGATCTTCAACATCACATCATGCTGAAATTTTGACATAATACCCCAATAACTCCTTCAATTGTTTTCTTTGGTTCTCACTCAGCCATCCTGGTGCTGCCATGAGTCGAGCTTTTTCCACTGCATTTCAACAGCATCTAATAAAGCCATATACTCCTCCTGCCGCAATCAAGGAGTATCCTCCATTTGAATCATGGAAGATACCTCTTATTCCTCACCTTGTACCAATTCTCGCCTTATTTTATCATGAATTTACCAGCACTTCAATAGAAATACCTTGTATCATTCCAAATTGACGGAGAAAAAAACAACATTCTAATGCGATTTCATCCGATTTTAGACAAGAAATGCAATTTATGGAAATTACGGAAGCGTTTCTTTGCTCACAAGGAGTCAAACAAGGGTCAAGTAAAGGGAGGCATTCAGATGGCAAAACGAGGAGAAAACATCCATAAGCGAAAAGACGGCCGCTGGGAGGGGCGTTATATCAAAGGGCGCACCGCCGAAGGAAAGCCGTATGGGGGTACCTGTATGGGTATGCGTACAGCGAAGTCCGGGAAGAACTGATCAAGCAGAAAGCTCTGTCCGGATTCTATCAGCTCTCCGGGAAGTCGATGCATTTTTCAGAACTGGCAGCGCTTTGGCTTACGGCTCTCAGGCAGAGTGTCAAAGAATCCACCTATGCCCACTACCGGTACACTCTGCACAAATATTTTCTTCCTGTTTTAGGCAGTCTGCCGGTCTCAAGTGTGACGGATTCTTTGCTGGAACGTCTTTTTTCTTCAAATTCTGTCGCCCTCAGACCGGAGCCACAAGCCACTTGGCGCATCCTCGGCACAGGAATGTCTTGGGATGCTGCGGCGAATCTGCAAGTATGCTGCACATCTGCACCTCATGCCGCCCATCGAGATATGCGTCAAACTGCCACACACACAGAAACCAGAACCACAACCCTTGACCCGGACAGAACAGGATTCTCTCCGGGAATTTCTTTTATCAGAACCAACCACCCGTAAAATCGGGATGCTTCTGCAAATGGAACTTGGATTGCGAATCGGGGAGGTCTGCGGCCTGCAGTGGGGGGATTTTGATTTTGATGAAGGCACAGTAATAATCCGGCGCACTGTCTGTCGAATCTGTTGTGGGAATGGTCATACAAAAGTTGTGATCCAGACCCCCAAAACACAGCATTCTAACCGTGAACTTCCGCTTCCGAAGCCGTTGCTGAGAACTCTACGCAAGTTGCACAGAAAATACAGCGATACCACATGGTTTCTCTCCGGGAACGAGGAACGGCCTGTAGAACCACGCTGTTACCGCAAGAGCATCCAATGTTACCTGAAGCAGGCCAGGATCCGAAAAATTCACCCACATGTTCTGCGTCATACGTTCGCTACAACCTGCCTGCAGGCTGGATGTGATATCAAAACCTTGAGTGAGCTGTTAGGCCATTCCAATGCAACAATCACGCTACAGCGATATGTCCACTCTGATCTGAACCGTAAGAGACAGGAGCTGGAGCGTATTACACGCTGGCTTCATAAAGGGTCATACAGGAGTCGCCCGCTAAAGCAAACCGCATAGTTGCAGGAAAAATCAGGCCATTCTCTCAACGATTCAAATGGAGGATCCCACTTTTAGTATGACCTGTTTTGTTTTCCAGATGCATATTTTATCCCGGACTGGGGAGAACAAATAACTCTTCCCTTCAGCCAGAATGACCTCCGGCTCCAGATTTTTAACTACCCCCACCCCACTTCTGACTACCTCTGACTTCCGCCAAACAAAAAGCCAGCATATCATACGCAAATCGTACAATACACTGGCCATTCCGGTTATTCTCTTATCCGGCTTTCTGCGTGAGCCACTTTTCCACTGTCTCCATGCTGAAGTCAATCGCTCTTGCAATCTGCTCTATCGTCAGACCCTGCTCATAGAGGTTCTTCGCCGTCATCTGAGCCTGTTCTTCCCGACCTCTGCATGACCTTCTGCGCGGCCCTCTGCATAGCTTTCATCTCTCAGGTCTTCCATCACTTTACACATTTCGCTCACTCCCTTCGGATTTTCCTTCAGATACCGGGTCTTTTCGGCAAGGATCTCAAAATTCACATCATCGGCGCTGGTACAGTTGAAGTCGTGCATCAGCTTGCCAATGTCAGAGTCATCCCGATATTCACCGTTTACATACAGGACTAAGCCGGAATGTCCTACTCCATCCGCAGATGCCGCCACACCGCAGGACGACATTACATGATATTTAAAATAAGATGTTCAGATACTTTTCTGCTTCTGTGCGGATAATCTGCAAATCATCTTCATATCCCATGACTTTGCAAATGTAAAAAGCTTCACGATATCGTTCGACACTCTCCTCCTTTTTCCCAAGAAAGAAGTCACATTCAGCTTCGATTTCCAAACACGAGTGAAGCACCTGATAATGTCCATATTTTATACATGCTTCTTTTCCGTATCTTGCCACCTTTGCGCCTTCCTCATACTTTTGCGACAAATCCAACGATCTGGCAAAATTATACAAAACCAAGGGAAGCATCCTGTTTGAAGTAACCGTTTCCGGAAGATGCCTTCTTATATATTGAAGCAGTCGATAGAAAATATCGGCTGCTTTTTCATTGTCACCGCTCAAAGAATACGCATTTCCAATTTGATTGACCAGTTTCATTTCATCCAATGTAAAGAGAAAGTCTTCAATTTTGTCCAGTTGAAAATCCGGTATGGTCATCCGAATGGCTTGCAACAACATTTGAATCCGCTCGTCATTTGAATATCTTTTATCCAATCCTCCCAAAAGGACTTTCGATCGAAGAATAAACTGTTGTGTGATTTGATCATCCGGCTTTGCAATTTTCTCAAGCCGACTTATTTTGTCAAAGCCCTCTTCAACGCACTTTAGCGCATTACAGGAAACAATTTCCTTCTTGAGTGCTTCTATTTCCAGTTCTTCCGGTGTTACCAACGCATAATATCGGTCATCCGGCAGACCAAGGCGCTGCAGAATCGCATTGATTCGATTTCGGCTGGGGGTCTGTTTTCCGTTTTCAAATCTGGACAATGTAACGGATTCACAAATGCCTGCACAGACCTGCTCCTGTGTCAACCCGAGATCCAAACGCCGCTGGCGGATATACTCCCCCAATTTGTAATTCTGCATTTAGCAGCTCCCTCCAAACTTTAGTATTGCCATAATTGTAATATACTAGATTTTGTACATGTGTGCAAGCGTCTCTTGTGCAAACCTGTCGTCCCATGTAATTTTTTATTACACCAGAGATATGGTCAATCGAAACCTTTTGTGATAAGATACAGGCACATGAAATACATTCTAAGCTCTTTGACATACGCATGGAGGAAACAATGATACACTATCTGAAAAAGCAATGGAGGCTCAGTACCCTCACCTGCTTGTTTGCCATCACCGCCTATGGTGCTCAGGCTCTGATTCAGCTTGCCTTGATGAAGGTTTTTGATGCCGTGGTATTGCTGGATCTGCGGAGTACTATCTTTTGGACGGCAGTTGATCTGACCTGCTGGGGAGGCTATTTTCTTTTTACTGCTTTACAGGAGCATTGTCAGGCCAAAACAATTCGCGCTTTGAACAATACGGTGCGAGATGGGCTGTATCACTCCTTCCTGCGCAAGAGCCATACCGATTTTCATCAGTCCGACACCGGAGAATATCTCGCCCGGCTGACCAATGATATAAAGCAATTAGAACAGCTTGCGTGGATTCCCTTCTTCGGCTGTGTAGGCAGAATTGCGCAGATCGTGTTCAGCATTTTGGGACTTGCCTTTTTGCATTGGTCGCTGGTTGTTTTTTCCGTGATCACAGCAGTTGTCCTTTGGCTCTCCCCAAAACTGTTCCAGAAGAAGTTGGAACTACTGGGGCAAAGCTGCGGTGTGCAGCAGACTGCCGCCATCAACATTGAAGGACCTTCTGACAGGCTTTGACGTACTCCAGTTTTTTGGCAGAGGAAATCTCTTTCTCCAGCAGGGAAATAGGATCAGCGATGACATTGAAAAGCCCAGTTGCCAGCTGAGCTATGGTAAATCTCGCATGGAGGCGTTGATTGGCTTTATCAACGTCGCACTTCAGCTCGGCTCGCTTGTGCTGATTGCTGCGCTGACCAGCATGGGACTTGTCACCACAGGCACACTTGCCGGTGGTGTCAATCTGATCGGAGGCGTGGCAAACGGCTTTAACAGTTTGGCCGGTTTGCGTCTCTCCCTCTCAGCCAGCAAGCCTTACTTTGGCAAGCTGCCAACGGTCGATACTGATTCCAAATCGGAAGAGATTGCTCCTATGTCACCGCTGAAAGACTCCATTACGTAGATAGAGTTTCTTTCGGCTATGATGAGAAAAAGCCCATCCTGAAAGATGCCTCCTTCCGCTTTGAAAAGGGCAAAAAGTATGCCCTGACAGGCCCCTCCGGCTGCGGAAAATCCACTCTGCTCAAGCTGCTTTTGGGCTGGCTGCCGGACTACACCGGTACGATTTCGTTTGACGACGTGGACATTCACACCGTTACACCCGCTCAGCTCCAGCAACAGATGAGTTACATTGAGCAGAATGTGTTCCTGTTCAATACTACGATTCGGGAGAACATCACACTGGGTGAAGATTTCTCGGAAGAGCAGCTGCATGCGGCCATTCAGGGCAGTGCCCTTGCCGCAGATTTGGCCGCCATGCCCGATGGCCTTGACACTGTTGTAGGTGAGGATGGCAGTAATCTTTCCGGCGGTCAGAAGCAGCGTGTCGCCATTGCCCGTGCCCTGATTCACAATCGCTCCATCCTGCTGGTGGACGAGGGTACCAGTGCGCTGGATCAGAAAAACGCCGACCTTGTGGAAAAGAGCCTGCTTACCAATCCCGACCTGACACTGATCCTCATCAGCCACCACCTGTCGGCAGCGCGCCGTGGGCAGTTCGACCGTGTGTATGAGCTGGCACCTGTAACGCAATGATCGCCCTGTAATTTCCCCTCAAATCATAAATACGCCCTGCATGCCGACCAGTGCCGGTGTGTGGGGCCTTTTGCAGTGAAACCGAAACGCTCCACAAGGCTGCTCATATCCTGACCACCAAGGACAACGCCTGTCACAGCGTATCGGCCATCCGTTTCAGCGCAGAGCTGCGCCAGAATGACCGCCGCTAATCCGACACAGAAAACATGAACCGTGCAACGACCGTGCAGAGACCGTGCAGCTTGAGAATAAAAAGAAAATCCCACGAGGAATCTTACGATTCTTCGTGGGATTTTGGTGCGCTCGAGGGAACTCGAATCCCTGGCCCTCTGATTAAAAGTCAGATGCTCTACCGGCTGAGCTACGAGCGCATACATTATAAAGCGCAGTATAACACGATACTGCCGAATAATATTACCATACTCCCGGGCAAAATGCAAGCTTTCTGCACAAAAAACTTTCCCAAAGCCGTCATCGGGCAGATTTTGCCACGAACTGCCCCTTTACAAACCGGGCAAGAACCAGTACAATCAAAGCAGTTCATTACAAAACTGCAACCGACCTGCTGGGCGCACTTCCGCGCCGGGCAAGCCGATCCGATAGGAGGGCTTTTTCCATGAAAATTTCTCGACGGTCCGTACTTCGCTATTCCGGGCTGACGGCGGCGCTGCTGGCGCTCACCGGCTGCTCTGCAAGCCCCGGCAGTGCCATTCTGGGCGGCGACCTGCCCGACTGGATGAAGAGCCTGTTCTGCGGCTCGGCGGCATCCTCTTCCGCTTCTTCTGAGGCCGCTGCATCCTCTGTGGTCGCAGCCAGTGAGGCCGCAGCTGGTGAGGCAGCCGCCTCCTCGGCAGCGTCCAGCGAAGCCGCAAGCTCTGCGTTCAGCCTTCTGCCTGCCTACGACACTGACCCTCTGACCGGCGAAGCCCGCAAGAGCACCGGCCGGATGGTGGGTGTGATGGTCAACAACATCGCCAACTCCGAAAAGCAGAACGCACGCCCCCAGCGCGGCATCGGCTCGGCAGACCTGCTCATCGAGAGCAAGGTGGAGGGCGGCATCACCCGCCTGTGTGCCGTGTTCCGGGATGCGGACACCATCCCGGAGGTCGGGCCGCTGCGCTCCGGCCGCGATCAGTTCCTGCAGCTGCTCATGCCCCATCAGGCCCTCTATTACCACGATGGCGAGAGCATTTTCTGCACCCAGTTCATCAATGTATACGATTACTCCGGCCTGAACATCGGCGGCAAGAGTTACTTCAACACGCCGGTCCACCCCCACGTTGCCCACCGTGACAGCCGCGGCCGCAATGTAGCCTACGAACACACCGAGTTCACCTCCGGCAAGGAGATCAAACAGGCAGCCGGTAATGCCGGCATCGGCCTGACCTACGCCAACGAAACGCCTTTCTTCCACTTTGCCGACTACCGCACCGCGGCCTCCAATGACCTTCCCGGTGCCCCTGCGGCCAAAACCATCAGCATCACCCACTCCGAGAGCTACAGGACCCGCCTGAGCTACAACAGCTGGGGCCGCAGCTACAAGCTGGAAATGTACAACCGCTCCAAAAAAGCCTATGAGAACACGGTGGACGAGCTGACCGGAAAGCAGCTGACCTTTGACAACGTGGTGGTCTGCTTTGCCGATATTGCCGCCTATGCGGGCGACTCTCACGATGTCCAGTCGGTCAACTATGTGGCCGGTGGTCAGGCGTTTCTCTTCACACGGGGCGGCGTGCAGGTGGGCCGCTGGGAGAAGCCGCATCCCACCCACCCGCTCAAGCTCTACACCGAAACCGGTGAGGAGATGACCCTGAACCGGGGCAAGACCTATCTGGCACTGGTGGACAATGATGAGTGGAGCAATTTCAGCTACTAAATCACCCGCCCTCCGGGGCAGAAGAGGGAAACCGATGAAACGCTTTTGGATGCGCGCTTTGCTCTGTTTTGCGCTCAGCGCCGCACTGCTGACAGGCTGTGCGCTCAGCCCCAGCTCCCAGCCCGCCGAAAGTCCCACTGACCCGCTCACCGGGCAGGAGCTTGTCTGGCCGGGCCAGCGGCCGGTCGCCATCACCATTGACAACGCGGCCGCCAGCACCACTCAGTGGGGGCTTTCCACAGCCTCGCTGGTGCTGGAAGCCCTGACCGCACAGCAGCAGGCCACCAGGCTCTGCCTGGTCTACCCTGCCGTGGGGGCTGTGCCGCAGGTCGGGCCTGTTTCTGCCGGGCAGGACCTTTACTGGCGGCTGCTGGTGGGCCAGCAGGTACTGCCAGTGCAGCGGGGCGGCGGACAGTTTGACCAGAACTACCTTGATTACTACTCTCTGCGCGCGGTAGACGCACTGGAGGTGGGTACCAATGCCTTTTCCTGTGAGACCAATTGGCAGAATGTCCCGCTGTGGCATACCAGCGGTGCAGCACTTTCGGGTGTGCTGGGCAGCCTGAACATCTCCCCGGCCCTGACAGAATCCCGCGTCACGGACACCTCATCCAGCAGCTCCGACAGCGAGAGCGGAACCCTCCTCTCCGTGCCCAATCTGCTGCCCATGCAGGAAAGCGGCAAACTGCCCGATGCAGATGCTTCGGACGCAATGAGTGTCCGGGTCCAGTTTGATGCGCAGAACGCCACCGGCTTCACCTACGATGCCGACAGCAAGACCTACCGGATGCTCCACGCGGACGGCACACCGCAGCTGGATGCCAACAACGGCCAGCAGGCAGATTTTGACAACCTGCTCATCCTGTTCAGTGCATCCACCCTGCGTGACGATGGGGTGACGCTGGATTACGACCTGACCATGGGCGGCGGTGTCTGGCTCAACGAGGGCCACCTGTGAACATCACCTGGACGCAGGGCAGCGAGACCACCTTCTTCCTGTATGATTCCAACGGCCGCCCCCTGACCCTGACGGCAGGCCGCAGCTATCTGGCGCTGGTGTCCAGCCTGACCGGGCAGGAGCTCACCGTGCAGAACTCCACCGGGGAAAACCTGTTATAAGCAAAAGAGACGGTCCTGCAATCCGATGCAGAACCGTCTCTTTTTACGCTATGTTTTTTACAGATCGACCACGCTGCCCACCTCGGCAAGGGTGGCAGGCACCGCACCCAGATGGACTTCATCGGCATCCCGGCGCACCACAAAATGGACGGTCTGGCCTGCGGCAAAGTCGGGCTGATAGATCAGCTCCAGCGTCTGCCAGTCCGCAGGGGTCTCGCAGAAGCAGTGGAGCATCGCCCCGCGCCCTGCGGAAAGATTCAGGGTAAAGGCAGAGGCATCTGCCGCATTCTCACCGTAGAGGGGAGCTGCAAAGCTGCCCACCCGCACCTGTCTGCCATCACACAGGGCAGTCAGGCCGGTGCCCAGGCTGTACAGGGCATTCCTGCTGTCCAGCCCGCGGCTCTGCAGGTAGCTGGCCCCCACAGCCAGCGGCCGGGCCGAGAGGTTCTCCACCGACAGATAGACCAGCGTACTGTCCAGCTCCGGGGCAGGCGCATAGCCCAGCAGCTCCACTGCCGCCTTGCCGTCCAGCAGAGCAGGTTCGCCCTCATAGCAGGGGGACAGAGCCGCACCCGAAACACCTGTGAGCAGGGCAGCAGCCAGACTGACTGCACCGGAACCGGCATATTTCAGGAACGAGCGGCGGGACAGGGATTGTGACATCGGGGATTCCTCCTAACGGGAAAATAAGTTCTCTTTATACAATAGTAAATTCCAGGCTTTCTGTCAAGAGATTTGCCCGGAATTTTACCTGTTCTTCCGCGTTTTTACGTGTTTTGGATATTTTCAGGGCGGCGCGGCAAAGATTCTTACTCAAATGCCTCGTTTTCCTCGGCTTCTGCCTGCCGCGCAGGGTATCGGCGTAGCCAAAGGGCACGATGTCGATGGCCTCCACCAGACGGTCGCGCATCCAGAGCTGCACGTCGGTCTGGACGGTATAGCCGCAGCCGGGGTCGGCCATCCACTGTTCCGGGTGGCGGGAGGGCAGCGCGCGCTGGCTCAGCATACTCATGATCACGCCGCCGTGGGTCACGCAGGCAGCCTCGGTCACATCCATCCGGATCATATACTCAAACAGCTTGAGCAGGGTCTCGGCGCAGCGGGCATGGAACTGCTCGGTGGGCTCTGCTCCCTCGGGCACAAAGCCGGAGCCGGGGGTGATCCACTTCTTGAAATCCTCTTCCTTGACCAGATCCTTCACGGGGCGGTTCTCAAACACGCCAAAGCCCGCTTCCCGCAGGTCGTGCACTGTGAACTGGTGGCCTGCATTGGGGAACAGAATGTTCGCTGTCTCCACAGCGCGCACCAGCGGGGAGGAGAACACCGTGTCCACCTGCGGATACTCGAACCGCTCCTTCAGCTCCTTCAGCTGGGCGCGACCCTCCTCACACAGGGGGATGTCCGTACCGCTGCCGATGTACAGGCCCTGCAGGTTGCCTGCCGTCATGCCGTGGCGGATGAGATGAAGTTTGAACGTTTTCATGGAAAAACACCTCTATCTGGCAAAGAGTTCCTCTTTGCTGTAAAATTTCGCACCGGCAGCGGGCATCCTGCCCGGGCCGTGCGCCACAAAATATGCGTTGATTATCTTTAGTTTAGCATAGATATGGTATCCGGGGCAAGCCTTTTGACAAAAATGACGAAAAACGACGAGAATTTCCGTCACTTTTCTTGCTTTACTTTTTGTTTTCCACTGTGTATAATCAACATGTTGTAAACCAAAACTCAAAGAAGTTCAATTTCCACTACTGAGGAGTCCAAAATCATGGAATTCAACCGTATCATCAAGCTGCTGCGCAAGGAGCGCGGCATCACCCAGAAGCAGGCCGCGGAGGACCTTGGGGTGTCCCAGGCACTGCTCTCCCACTACGAAAAGGGCATCCGCGAGTGCGGTCTGGACTTTGTTGTCCGGGTAGCGGATTACTATAATGTGTCCTGCGATTACCTGCTGGGCCGCTCGGCTGAGCGCAACGGCATGATGCTGAACGCCGATGACCTGCCCAACCCCGATAAGATGAAGGACAACGTCTACCACGGCAGCGTTCTGCCCACCATGAACAAAAAGCTGATCTCCAACAGCCTGAACGTGCTGTACGCCAAGATCGCCGAGTGCCACAGCAAGGCCCTGACCACCGAGGTCAGCACCTACCTGATGATGGCCGTGGCCAAGATGTTCCGCCTGCTCTATTCCGCCGAACCCCACAACGCCCAGAGCCTGTTCAGCGTGGAGGCCCGCCGCTGGCCTGGCTACTCCGATGCCGTGATGCGGATGAGCGAGAGCAACGTGGAGGACCTGCTGGCCGGTGAGGACCTGAACGGTGCCGAGGGCGTGAAAGACCCCTCCTGCCTTGCCATGACCACCGAGAGCCTGACCCGGGAATACCCGCTGTACACCCCCAGCCTGCTGAATCTGGTCAAGACCAGCGAGACCCATGTGCGCGGCCTGGACCCCAACCAGTGAGCTTCTGTGTGAAACTCCTGTTAATTCTGTGCCCAGGGCCTTGCAATTTCCGGTAAAAAATGCTATAAACGAATCAGCGAAGAAAAAGATTTCTGCCATTGATTAAGGAGGCAAGCTTTATGTCGAACAAGATTTCCCGCCGCACCTTCCTCAAGGTCACCGGTGCTTCTGCCGCTGCTCTGGGCGCTGCTGCTGTGCTGGGCGGCTGCCAGGCCGGCGATAACTCTTCCATCGAGGTCAAGGTCGGCGATAAGATCAGCAACTGGAACAATCTGGCGGTCCAGCTGACCAGCGTCTTTACTCTGGCAAGCGCCCCCGATGCCGAGGCTATGAGTACATTGCCATGCTGATCACCTCTGCAAACCGTTCCAGCCGCGACACCTTTACCATCGGCGCACAGAACATTCAGGAGATCGGCGAGGCCTATCCTCTGGATACCCCGGAGCAGATTGCAGCCAACACTGCCGGTTACTTCCACGCTCTGTCCGCTTCCACCACCGACTTCTCCTTCACCTGCGACGGTCAGGCAGCCGAGGGCGGCGCTTATGTCCAGCTGTACGACAGCACCACCGAAAGCTTACCACGGCCTCCTGCCATTCCCCGCAGTGCAGGCTACATTGAGCTGGTCTGCATGGTGCCCACCACCTGGCAGCAGATCGGTGTGACCTACACCCCGACCTTTGTTTCCGGCAAGACCCTGAACTTTACCATCAACGCCTCTGATCTGACCAAAGCCTGATCAAGCAGGACGAAATTTCGTATGATTTGCACGGCGGCGGTGGGAAAATTTCACAAAATATTTGTGAAAACCATTGACATTCGCCCCCGTTTCGCCTATTGTATAGGCAGAGCCTTTTGGCATTTTCGTGCGCTTTGCACATTATAAGGAGGAACGATTATGTCGTTAGCATTTTCTCGCCGCTCTTTCCTGAAATACTCCGCTGTTGCAGCTGTGGCCGTTGCGGGTGCCAGCCTCTTCTCCGGCTGTGATCAGACTGATACCAAGAACCTGTACTGCGACGGTGCCGGTTCCATCACTGTTCTGCAGGTCAAGGCTGTTATGGGTACCAATGACGAAAACTCTAATAAGTATGTTGCACCTGAGCTTTCCGTTGGTGATACTTCTATTGAGCTTCCTTTTGCAATCACTGTTGGCCGTACTAACAATCTGCCCATCAATGTCAACAATTTTATGATTACTGTCACTGATAAGGACGGTAAGAACGCTAAGACTTATAACGTCACTCTGGATGGCCTGTTCAGAACCAATCTGAAGAATAACGATACTGCCACCGGTAAGGTCAAGGCTACTGTTGATGCTTTGAAGGCAGGAGATAAGGTTATTCTTACTTATTGCCCCGATCTGCAGTACGCAGAATACTCCATGAACTGGAAGCTGACCGTCCCTGCCAAGAAGGAAGAGAGCTCTGGCTCTACCACCACCAAGTAATCTCCCCAACGTACATCCTAAGCCGTCCGGGAAAGCCGGGCGGCTTTTTTGCGCCGTCGTATTGGCAAAGTACCTCAATTTTTCTTCAAATTTTCGGCAATTCTGTATCTTGTGCACACCTGCATTTTCTGATACCATAGGTTCATGGAAAAGAAGGGGAGCGCAGCGGCAGGGGCCGCCGCGCTGTTTGTGTTTCCGCCTGAAAAAGGCCAATGGGCCGTAGTTTGACAGAACAGGAGTGTTGCAGTTATGATCAACATGGTAAAGCTTCCCACCAACAAGAGCAATCTGTTCCTGCGTGTGGCAAAGGGCCATTTCGCAACCAGCCACAGCCACATCAATTACTATATCGATGTCACCACCCAGAAGTCCCGCCTTTCCGAGGCAAAGGCCGTGGCAAAAGAGCTGGTGGCTGCCTACCAGCACAACACCATCGTGGATACCGTTCTCTGCCTGGACGGCACACAGGTCATCGGCACCTGCCTTGCCAACGAGCTGACCAAGGACGGCTTTGCCAACATGAACGCCCACCAGACCATCTATGTCATCACCCCGGAGTACACCACCGGCAGCCAGATCATCCTGCGCGACAATCTGGCCCCCATGGTCAAGGGCAAGCATGTGCTGATCCTGGCTGCTTCCATCACCACCGGCTACACCGTGCAGGCCGCGATCGAGGCAATCAACTACTACGGCGGCACTGTGGCAGGCCTGAGCGCCATCTTCGCCACCGCCACCGAGTGCTGGGCATCCCGGTCACCTCTATTTTTGACCCCTCCAACCTGCCCGATTACGCCAGCTTCGATTCCCGCGAGTGCCCCATGTGCAAGGCGGGCCAGCATATCGATGCACTGGTCAACAGCTTCGGCTATTCGGCACTGTAAGCCCCCTTGCCCGATCCGTTTCATCACTTCCTGCAGACACAAAGACCCGGCTGTCATCGGCAGCCGGGTCGTTTTCTTTATTCTGCTTTTTTCGGGAACACAAACGGGTCGTGCAGGTAGACCAGCACGAGGTACGCCGCCATAAAGCACCAGATGATGGGCTCACAGAGGATGACGGCGTTATAGGCAAACTTCGGGATGAAGAAGAGCACGAATACCACCTTGCCCACCAGCTCGATGACACTGGAGAAGAGGGGCAGGACCTTCTGCCCCAGGCTCTGCAGGGCGTAGCGGGTGGCCAGCAGAACACCCAGCACCGAGTAGAAGGGCGCGTTCCAGAGCAGATACCGTGCGCCGTTTTCCAGCACCACAGACTCGCTGGAGCCGGAGATGAGCCGCACCATCCACTCCGCGCCCAGCTGCATCAGAAAGATCGCCAGCACGGCCACTACCACGCTGTACAGGGCGATCTCCTTCATGCCCTTGCGGACACGCTCCGGCTGGTTTGCACCGCGGTTCTGGGAAACAAACGTGGAGCATGCCGATGCCATGGCCATGACCGGCATGGTGGTAAAGGAGAACAGCTTCCGGGCGGCGGTGTGACCGGCAATGACCAGCGTGCCCAGCCCATTGATGCCGTACTGCAGCACCACCGAGCCCGCCGAGACGATGCTGCTCATCAGGCCCATGGAGATGCTCTGGCTGAACAGCTCCCAGTAAAGGTGACTGCCCACCCTGAAATGCTGTTTTTCCGGAAGCAGGATCTTCACTCTGAGGAAGATGTACAGGATGCAGAGCACCACCGAAACGCCCTGTGAGATGACCGTAGCCACAGCCGCCCCCTGCACCCCCATGCCCATCCTTGCAATGAACAGGAGATCCAGCACCACATTCAGGCCCGAGGAGATGAGCAGGAACACCAGCGGCATCACGCTGTTGCCAATGGCGCGCAGCAGGCCCGCGCAGAGGTTATAGGCGAACATGACCAGCACGCCAGATCGATGGTCAGGATGTAGCGGTACGCATCGTCCAGGATCTCCGCCGGGGTGTCCAGCATGAGGAGCAGCGGGTGCAGGCCCAGCACACCTGCCAGCGTAATGCAGAGGGAAGCCACCAGACCGATGACCAGTGAGCCTGCCACGGTCTTTTTGAGCAGATCGTGATCCTGCGCCCCGTAGGAGCGCGCTGCAACGATTGCAAGGCCGTTGCCGATACCGAGGCCAAAACCGACCAGAAGCTCGTAGATCGAGCCGCAGGAGCCAATGGCGGCAAGGGCGGTATCGCCCAGTACATTGCCCACGATCATGGTGTCCACGGTGTTATAGAGCTGCTGGAACAGGCTGGAGATGAAGATGGGCAGCATGAACAGCAGCAGGTTTTTGAAAATGGGCCCGTGCATCAGGTCCACATTCATGCTGAAGGGGAATTTTTTCGCAGTTTGGGTCATAAGGTTCCTCACAGTTTACGGAAAACAACCCTCCCCGGCATTGCACAGCAAAAACGGAGAGGGTTGTGCTTTATTTTTCTTTTACAGCTCCTGGGTCTCAAAGCCGTGGCCGGTCAGCACCTCCACGCTGGTGAAACCAGCTGCCTTGATGGCGGCGGCAGCTTCCTCAAAGCCGAAGGTCAGGCTGGAAACATCGTGGGAGTCGGAGGTGATGATGACCTTGCCGCCCATCTTGTTCCACTCCTCCAGCATCCATGCACTGGGGTAGAAGTCCTTGCGGTAGCCGCGGTAAACGCCGCCGGTGTTCACTTCCAGCAGGCAGTTGTGCTCTTTGGCTGCGCTCAGGGCCTTGAGGGCAGCGGCCCGGTAGCGGGGAGCCTCTTCATCAAAGAACTCACCCTCGCCGTTCAGCTTCTTGATGAGGTCGATGTGGGCCAGAATGTCCGGTCCCTTGGCGGCAACCTTCTCCACCTCTGCAAAGTAGGCCTCCACCGCGGCCAGCGGGTCACCGTCGAAATCATCAAAGATGCAGTCGTGCAGATCCTGCGGGCGGAAGTCGATCTCGTAGTACTTGCCGGTGTTCTTGCCGTACAGGTGATGGGCCGCACCGATCCAGTAATCGTAGTTCTCGGGCTTGTCCTCGCTCAGGCTGTCCCACTCGATGCCGCAGAGGATGTCCACCTTGCCCTTATACTCTGCCTTGAGCTTTGCAATGGTGGCCTTGTACTGGGCGGTGCGGCTGGGCTCATGCAGTACTCGCGGTCCCGCTGCGTATAGCTATGGCCGGAGAAGCCCAGGGTCGTCAGGCCCTGTGCACAGGCGGCACTGGCCATTTCCTGCAAGGTATTTCTGCCATCGCACATCGTCGAGTGGCAATGAACACTGGACTTCTTATAATCTGCCATAACTAAATCACTGCATCCTTTCCTGTTTGACCTTGTGGTCAATGACGTGTCGTTTTTCCAGCTCACGGGTGATCTCTTCCACCGTGATGCCCGCCTGCACCATCAGCACCAGCACATGGTAAGCCAGGTCGCTGATCTCATAGATGGTCTCGGCCTTGTCCTCTTTTTCTCCCGCAATGATGACCTCGGTGCACTCCTCGCCCACCTTTTTCAGGATCTTCTCCTTGCCCTTCTCGAACAGGTAGGTGGTGTAGCTGCCTTCCTGGGGATGATCCCTGCGGCCCTGGATGAGTTCGTAAAGCCCCTGCCAGCTGAACTGCTTGAGCTCCGGCGAGACATACACTTCATTGAAGAAGCAGCTCTCGGCACCGGTATGGCAGGCAGGGCCATCCTTGACCACCTCCACCACCAGTGCGTCCTTGTCGCAGTCTGCAGTGATGGACACCACATGCTGGACATTGCCGCTGGTATCGCCCTTGCGCCAGATCTCCTGACGGCTCCGGCTCCAGAACACCGTACGCCCCTCGGCAATGGTCAGTGCCAGCGTCTCGGCGTTCATGTAGGCAAGGGTGAGCACCTCTTTGGTGTAGTGATCCTGCACGATGGCAGGAATGAGGCCCTTTTCATCAAATTTCAGTTCCATGGTCCATACTCCCTCCCCAAAGGGGATACTTACAGTTTATCCTAAAGTTGCCCGAAACGCAAGAGCTTACAGCCGCATTTCGACACCATTTTCATTCAGATAGGTTTTCAGGTCGTGGATGGTCAGCAGTTTCTGGTGGAAAATGCCCGCCGCAAGGCCCGCGTCGATGCCCTTGTGGTGGAACAGCTCAAGGAAATCCTCCTTTCTGCCCGCGCCGCCGCTGGCGATGATGGGTACATTCACCCGGGCAGCGACCGCGTCCAGCATCTCAAGATCGAAGCCGATGCGGACACCGTCGGTGTCAATGCTGTTCAGGCAGATCTCCCCGCGCCATGGGCCACGCACCAGCTGATCCATTCCAGCGCGTCCCGGCCGGTATCCTCGCGCCCGCCCTTGGCGAACACCCGGAACTGGCCGTTCACCCGCTTCACGTCCGCCGAGAGCACCACGCACTGGTCGCCGTATTTCTGGGCCGCCGCCGGAATGAGGCCGGGGTCCCGCAGAGCGCCCGAGTTGACGCTGACCTTATCGGCACCGCATTTCAGCACCCGGTCAAAATCCTCCAGCGTGTTGATGCCGCCGCCTACGGTCAGCGGGATGAAGATCTCGCTTGCCACCCGGGTCAGAATATCGGTGAACAGAGCGCGGCCCTCAAAGCTGGCGGTGATATCGTAGAACACCAGCTCGTCGGCACCGGCAGCGTTGTACATCCGGGCCATCTCCACCGGGTCGGCCACGTCCCGGATGCCCTCAAAATTCGTGCCCTTGACCACCCGGCCATTCCGGACATCCAGACAGGGAATGATGCGTTTTGTGATCATTTTCGTTCCCCTCCGTTTAATTCTGCACCAGTTCTACACAACGTTTCAGATCCAGCGCCCCGGTATACAGGCTCTTGCCCAGGATCGCGGCAGCGGTGCCCATCTTTTTCAGTTCCAGCAGCTCGGCCTCCGACGAGATGCCGCCGCTGGCCGTGAAGGCCACGCCCGGCACCTCTGCCGCCAGCTGGCGGTACAGCGCCAGATTCGTGCCCTGCATGGCACCATCACAGGCAATGTCGGTGTAGATGATGGCCGTGCACCCGGCATCTGCCAGCCGCCTGCAGAAGTCCACACCCTTTTCGGCGCTGACCTCCTTCCACCCATGGATGGCAACAAATCCATCTTTGGCATCCACCCCCACGGCGATCCGTTCGCCGTAGCGCTTCAGCATCCGGGCCGTGAAATCAAAATCCGTCACGGCCACGCTGCCCAGGATGCAGCGATTCACGCCCAGAGAAAGGTATTTTTCAATGCGCTCCTCCGTGCGGATGCCGCCGCCCACCTCGATATACAAGCCCCCCTGCTTTGCCAGCGCGGCAATGGATCCGTAGTTGGAAAGGGTGCCGTCCTTTGCGCCGTCCAGATCCACAACGTGGAGATACCTGGCCCCGGCCTCCACAAACTGCCGGGCCTGTGCACAGGGGTCCTCCCCGTAAACGGTCATACGGTCATAATCTCCCTGCGTCAGGCGGACAACTTTGCCGCCTCGCAGGTCAATGGCTGGGAATAGATTCATAGTTTCTCCTTTAGCGGCCTTACCCTCTCAGCTTCGCTGCGCTCAGCAGCTCTCCCAAAGGGAGAGCCTTTGGCAAAACCGGAAAGTTTACCGTACTGCCAAGGCCTCGCCCTTTGGGAGAGGTGGCATCACGCAAGTGATGACGGAGAGGGCGAGCCAGTTTACAATTCTGCAAACGCTCTCAAAATGCGCAGCCCCGTCTCCCCGCTCTTTTCGGGGTGAAACTGGGTGCCGTACACCCTGCCCGCCTGACCACGCCGGTCACGGGGATGGAGTAATCGCTGACAGCAAGTGTACTCCCGGTACAATTTTTGCCGTAGTAGCTGTGGACGTAATAGACATACTCGCCCTCACGGATGTATCGGAAAAGCGGGTCATCCCGTACGATGTGCAGGCGTTCCAGCCGATCTGCGGTACCTTGAGGGTTTTGTCTTTCAGGTCAGGCTCCAGCGGGCAGACCTCGCCTTTGACAAAGCCAAGGCCCCCATGTTCGCCGTACTCATAGCTTTTTTCAAAGAGCAGCTGCATTCCCAGGCAGATGCCCAGCAGGGGCTTTTGCGCCGCCTGCTCCCGGATGACCGGCACCAGACCGGTAGCCGAGAGCTTGTCCATGGCATCGCCAAAGGCCCCCACCCCCGGCAGGATGAGCCGGTCAGCCTTGCGGATGGTCTGTGCATCGGCGGTCACAACGGCCTCCAGCTCCAGATGCGTCAGGCTGGAGCACAGGCTGAACAGATTGCCCACGCCGTAATCGATGATCGCGATCATACCAGCAGTCCTTTCGTGGAGGGGATCTCGTCCCGGTGGGCGGCATCAATGGCGACTGCCGCAGCCAGCGCGTGGCCCGCGCCCTTGAAGCAGGCTTCGAGGATGTGGTGGGTATTTTCCCCTGCAAATTGTACAAAGTGGAGCGTAGCGGGCACATTGCGGGCAAAGCCCAACCAGAACTCCGAGGCGCATTCCACATCGAAATCGCCCACCTTTTCGGTCTTGCAGTGGACATCCCAGTTCAGGGTGCACCGGCCCGAAAGGTCTACCGCGCAGAGCACCAGTGCTTCATCCATGGGCAGGTAGAAGCTGCCATACCGCTGGATGCCCCGCATCTCGCCCAGCGCCCGGGCAAAGGCCTGCCCCAGTGCAATGCCGATATCCTCAGCCGTGTGGTGGTAATCCACCTCCACATCCCCGTGGCAGGTGAGCACCAGGTCAAACCGGCCATGGCGGGCAAACAGCTCCAGCATGTGGTTCAGGAACCCACAGCCAGTGTCCACCTCATAGCGTCCCGCACCGTCCAGATTCAGGGTCAGTTCGATCTGGGTCTCGTTGGTGTTGCGTTCCAGTGTCACTTCCCGCATGGGTCATTCCTCCATTATTTTGTCAAGAGTGTTCAGGAAGATCTGCATCTGCTCCGGCGTGCCGATCGTGATGCGCAGCCAGTTTTCAATGCGTGGGGCATCAAAGTGGCGCACCAGAACGCCCTTTTCCTTCAACTTCCGGTACAATTCGCCGCCGTTTTTCTTTTGTGTAGAGGCGAACAGGAAGTTGGAGCGGCTGTCCAACACCGCAAAGCCCCGGGCTTCCAGCTGCTGTTTTGTCCATGTGCGGGTGTCCACGATGGCGGCACGGGTCTTTTCAAAATAAACGGTATCTTCCAGCGCGGCCTGCCCTGCTTTCAAGGTCAGGCGGTTGATGTTATAGGGGTTCAGGCTGAACTTGACCCGGTTCAGGTCCGCGATGAGGCTGGCGCTGCCCATGGCAAGGCCCAGCCGCGCACCGGCCAGCTGGCGGGATTTCGAGAAGGTCTGCACCACCAGCAGGTTGTCGTACCGGTCAATGAGCGGCACGCAGCTCTCGCCGCCAAAGTCCACATAGGCCTCATCCACAATGACCACATTGTCAGGGTTCGCTTTCAGGATGCCCTCGATGGCACTGCGGGGCAGGGCCAAGCCGGTGGGGGCGTTGGGGTTGGCGATGACGATGGTCTCGTTCAGCCGTAGTAATCGGCGGGGTCAAGGGTGAAATCCTCCTTCAGCGGAATGATATGGCTGGGGATGTGCATCAGCCCGCACCAGACGCTGTAACAGCCGTAGGTGATGTCGGCATAGGCCAGCGGGTGGGTCTCGTCGCAGAAGGCCCGCAGGGCGAAGAAAAGGTTCTCGTCACTGCCGTTGCCGGGCATGATCTGATCCGGCTGCAGGCCAAAGTGCGCCGCCGCCGTTTTCAGCAGGTCGGTGCAGGCGGGGTCGGAGTAGAGACGGAGCTTTTCCACCTCATGCTCGCTCACCGCCGCCACCACCGCCGGGCTGGGCAGATAGGGGCTTTCATTGGTGTTCAGTTTGATGTACTGCTGGTCCTGCGGCTGCTCCCCTGGGGTGTAGGGGGTGACTGTTTCAAGTTTCGGAGAGAGATATTTACTCATAGCAATTTCCTCACTGTCAGCGTCCTCGCCCTCTCAGGCGCTTCGCGCCAGCTCCCCCAAAGGGGGAGCCTCTGGCGGTTTTCCGTAACCTTGCGGGAAATTGCCAAAGCCTCTCCCTTTGGGAGAGGTGGCATTGCAAAGCAATGACGGAGAGGGCGAGCCGCCTTTAGTCCTCTTCATATCTTATCGTCACACTCTTCGCATGGGCGTGCAGGCCCTCGCGCTCGGCAAAATCGGCAATGCGGGGTGCCACCTCGCCCAGCGCCTCGCGGGTGTAGTAGAGGAAGCTGGACTTCTTCACAAAGTCGTCCACACCCAGCGGGCTGGAGAAGCGGGCCGTGCCGCTGGTGGGCAGGGTGTGGTTGGGGCCTGCAAAGTAATCGCCCAGGGCCTCGGGCACATTGCGGCCCAGGAAGATGCTGCCCGCGTTTTTGATCTCGTTCAGCACGCCGAAGGGATCCTCCACGCAGACCTCCAGATGCTCCGGCGCAATGATGTTGCAGGCCTCAATGGCCTTGTGCAGGTCGGTGCAGACGATGATCTTCCCGTTGTCGTCCACGCTGGCGCGGGCAATGGCGGCACGGGGCAGCTGGGGGATCTGCACCTCCAGCTCTGCCTGCACGGCCCTGGCCAGCGCCGGGCTGTCGGTGACAAGAACAGGGCTGGCCAGCTTGTCGTGCTCGGCCTGGCTCAGCAGGTCTGCCGCCACCCAGGCGGGGTTGCAGCCGCCGTCGGCCAGCACCAGGATCTCGCTGGGGCCGGCGATCATATCAATGCCCACCTTGCCGAACACCTTCCGCTTGGCGGTGGCAACGTAGATGTTGCCGGGGCCGACGATCTTGTCCACCGCCGGGATGGTCTGGGGTGCCGTAGGCCAGCGCGGCCACGGCCTGTGCACCGCCGGTCTTGAAGATCTTGGTCACACCGGCGGTGGCGGCGGCGGCAAGGATGACCGGATTCACCCTGCCGTCCTTTCCGGCGGGGGTGGTCATCACGATCTCCGACACGCCCGCGACCTTGGCTGGGATGACATCCATCAGCACGGTGGAGGGATAGGCTGCCGTGCCGCCGGGCACATACACGCCCGCCTTCTCAATGGGGGTATATTTCTGGCCCAGCACGATGCCGGGCTTCTCGTTGATCACGAAGTTCTTGTGCACCTGCTGGCGGTGGAAGCTCTCAATGTTGGCGGCAGCTCCCGCAGGTCTCAAGGAAATAGGGATCCATATTGGCAAAGGCCTCATCGATCTCCGCCTGCGTCACCTGCAGGTCATCGATCTTTGCCCCGTCAAATTTCAGCGCGTACTCCTTCAGCGCCTCATCGCCCCGGGCGCGGACCTCGGCAATGATGCCGTCCACCACATCCTCCACGTTTTTCTCCGCGCGGATGTCCCGGTTCAGGATCTCCTCGGGCCTGAGCTCATCAAAATTATACAGCTTGATCATTTTGTTTCCTCCTGCAAGGTCTTGCGCAGCGCTTCCAGCATGGCATCCATCTCGTTGTGCTTGAACTGGTAGCTGGCCTTATTGGCAATGAACCGGGCCGAGATGGGCATGAACTCGGTGACCACCCGCAGACCGTTCTCCCGCAGGGTGGTGCCGGTCTCCACGATATCCACAATGACATCGGAAAGGCCCAGAATGGGGGCCAGCTCAATGGAGCCATTCAGCTTGATGATATCGATATCCCGCCCGATGGACGCATAGTAGCTCTTTGCAATGTTGACGAATTTGGTCGCCACCCGCACCGGGCGGCTGGGGTCATCCTTGTAATCCGCCGGGGCAGCCACGCACATCCGGCACCTGCCAAGGCCGGTATCCAGCAGCTCGTAGACATCGGCAGAGGCTTCGGTGAGGATATCCTTGCCCACGATGCCCACATCTGCCGCGCCGTGTTCAACGCAGATGGCCACATCGCTGGGCTTGACAAGGAAGTAGCGGATGCCCGCCGCAGGGTTCTCCACCACCAGCTTTCGGGTGGCGTTGTAGTCCTCGGTGCAGCCGTAGCCGATGCGGGCCAGCAGGTCATACATCCTGTCACCCAGACGGCCCTTGGGCAGGGCCACATTCAGCATGACCCGGCCCGTGCTGTTCCTCTGCACCGGCGGGGTGGGGGCGCTCAGGCGGTCCAGCTCGTCCAGATAGACCGCAAAGCCGATGGCCCGGCCCGGGGGTGAACTTCTGCATCAGCAGGTCGTAGCGGCCGCCCTTGAGCAGGGGCCGCGGCAGGCCCTGCAGATAGCCCTGAAAGACCAGCCCGTTGTAGTATTCCATCTCACCGGCAAGGCTCAGGTCAAGGCGGACCGCCCCGCCGGAGGCTCCAGCGTTTTGGCCAGTGCCCGCAGCTCAGCGGCGGCGGCGCGCATCCGGTCGTTGCG
>ENA-OQEB01000221-OQEB01000221.1-human-gut-metagenome-genome-assembly--contig:-NODE-221-length-24164-cov-2.159254_pt1 | contig 24164 bp, 29 predicted proteins | sample MGYA00242787_ERZ504619 | MGnify/ENA primary metagenome ERZ504619 (study PRJEB26092, sample SAMD00036317) | human gut metagenome | host: Homo sapiens | study: EMG produced TPA metagenomics assembly of... | reverse complement strand
AAGAAAAATGGTTCTTCATTCGTTGGCAAAATTAAAGGGTTCGCGGCGGACAGGAAGCCATAAATGTTTTGGGTTACGGGGAGAACCGTAAAAAGGTAGGGGAAGAATGTTTATTTTAAGGGGATATTTTGTTATATCCCCTAATTACGTGGCATTTATTTAGAAAAAGTTTATTTATGATAGTCAGAGGGAAGCCTTCCGAACTCATCCTTAAAATACTTCCGGAATAGCTTCACATCATTGAAACCGCACTCCAGCGCGACCTCGTTGACCCGCATCTGGCTCTTCTCCAATAACTGCGCCGCACGCTTCAAGCGCACCGTACGGATCAACTCCACCGGAGTCTTACCCGTGATGGAAAGGCATTTCTTGTAGAAGTTCACACGACTCATGCCCATCTCCCGGCTCAACCGTTCTACGGACAACTCCGGATTGGCGATCTGCTCCTCGATATAGCCGATGGCCTTACGCATCAACTCCTCATCCATGGAGCTAGCTTGTACCTCCGTCAAGGCGATGCCCATGGTAGAGGACTGCATAAAGGCCTTTTGCATCTTCTTCTTCATCTCGATCAAATGCCGCACCTTCAAGAGAAGCATCTCCATATTGAATGGCTTGCTGATATAATCATCCGCACCGGCTTCCAGACCGACCAGTTGGCTATCTTTTGCGGACTTAGCCGTCAACAGGATCACCGGGATGTGGGAAGTCCGAATGTCTCCCTTGATCCGGCGGCATAAAGTAATACCGTCGGTGATAGGCATCATCACGTCGCTGATCACCATATCCGGCAGCTCCTCCGGAATGAGTTTCCACGCATCTTCTCCATCCGCCGCCGTGAGTACCGAATAAACGCCACTCAAGCTTAACTTCATAAATTCCCGGAAATCCGTGTTATCATCTACGACCAGCAACGTAGGTCTTTCCGCCGGAGACGCATCCTTATCAGCGATCTCCGGATGCTCCTCAACCGGAGGCAAGATATCCCCTTCGGCAATTCCTTCCGGAGCCGAGATAATATCTTGGTTGTCCAAGGGGATCACCGGCAGCGTAACCGTAAACGTACTACCCGCTCCCGGCTCGCTTTTCACGGTTATCGTCCCATGATGCATCCGCACGAATTCCCGGCATAGGTGCAGGCCGATACCCGTACCTACCACGGGATTTCCCTTATCCGGGGAAGCCACCTGATAAAAGCGATCGAAGATAGCTCCTTGTTTATCCGCAGGAATACCGATACCGCTATCCGACACCTCGATAACCAGTTTGTTCTCTCCCTCCTTCTCCAACCGCAATCTAAGCGTCACCGAGATAGTACCTCCCTCCGGCGTAAACTTAAAAGCGTTACTCAGTAGATTAGAGACGATCTTGAAGACCTTATCCGTGTCAAACTTCATCGGGAGAGACGTGAAGACCGAGGAAAAAGAGAAATGAATCCGCTTTTGCTCCGAAAGCTCCTTGAAGGAATAAGCCACGTCACGCACAAACGGGACAATATCGCCGGTAGACAAGACCAAGCTATCCCCTTGCATATCGATCTTGCGGAAATCCAATAACTGGTTCACCAATTTAAGCAACCGGTCGGCGTTCCGATAGATCAACTTCAATATTTGCTGGGATTCCATGTCTTTCTCCGTTTTCATCAACTTCTCCAAAGGAGTCATGATCAATGTTAGCGGCGTACGGAACTCATGGCTTACGTTCGTAAAGAAACGAAGCTTCATCTCGTCCACCTCATGCTGCTGACGCACAGTAGCCCGTTCTTGCTCCTCCTCCAACTTCTTTTGCTGGATACGGAAAATAAAACGTATCACGCCATACGCCAATAATATACCAGCTATGATATACAACGCTATTGCCCATCCGGTAGCCCAGAACGGAGGCAGGATCGTGATCTGCAAGCTCGTGATCTCCTTGCTCCAAATCCGGTCGTTATTCATCGCCTTTACCTTGAAAGTGTAAGTTCCCGGGTTCAAGTTCGTATAGGTAATACGACGTTCCAAGGCGCTTACGGTAGTCCATTCCGAGTCGAAGCCTCCATCTTAAAAGCATATTTATTCTTCAAAGGAAGGAAATAACAACAAGAAGAGATGGTAAAGGAGAAATTACGTTCCGTATAATTCAGTTTCAATTGCTTGGTACAGGTGATATCTTTATCCAAAATCACATGCCCGTCATACGCCTCTCTCGCCGTTATCGGGACATTATTCACCATAAGTCCGGTTATCACCGCCGGTGGAGCATAGCTATTATAACGTTATCCGGGCAGGATCAACGAAGGTAAGACCGTTTGTCCCACCAAACGCCAACTCACCCGTTTCCAGCCCACAAGCGCTATTCACATTAAACACACGTCCTTGAACGCCCTCATTCTCATCATAGCTATTCCAATCGAACGTATAATTATTATCCGTATCCCGATTCGGAACGATATTCAATAAGCCGTTCTTCGTCCCCACCCAAACCGTATGATATTTATCCTCCAAGATAGACATGATGCTGTTATCCGGTAATCCGGAAGAATGGTTCAACCGATACATCTTATCATTCAACCTATCATATATATGTAGCCCATGATTACTCCCGATCCATACCCATTGGCGGCTATCACAAAATACGACATTGATGATTTGATCCTCAAACACGGAACGTCCATCCTTCGTGCCGTTAAAAGAAGTAACAGCCCCCGTCTCCGTTGATCCAGTTCACTCCTAAAGAAGTTCCAACGACAATATTCCCCTTCTCATCCCCGGAAAGGCTATATACGATATCCGAGTTAATCGCATTCTCCTTATCCCCCATGCGATAATACGTCCATTTCCCGGTAGATTGATCCAAGCAATCCAGGCCGCCTTCCAACGTACCGATCCACAAACGATTCTTGGCATCGACATACAAACTATACACGCTATTATTGGATAAGCCGTCCTTACTGCCCGGGATATCCCGATAATGCTTGAAACGTTTCCCGTCAAAACCGGTCAACCCCTCCATATAAGTACCCAGCCATAACTTGCCATCCAAATCTTTCGCCATACTAATCACGACATCGCCGGAGATAGCGTTCTCGCTTTCCCGTCCCGCCCGGTAGCGGACATACTCCCCGGTTTCCCGATCGTAACGTAATAGGCCGTTTCCGCTAGTACCGATCCACAGATCCCCTTCTTTATCTTCTACGATACAATTAAAGTCATTGTTAAAGATATCCCGCATCAACTCCAAAGGGTACCGGATAGTCTGGAATTTAAAAATGCTCTCATGATAATAGTTGATGCCGTTTTTATAAGTGCCGGCCCACATAATCCCCGTATCATCCGATACAAGCAGATCACGCTATTCTGGCTCAAACTCGTTTGGTTAAACGGGTTATTTCGTATATAACGCATCCGGTTCAGACGTTTATCCAAGATATTGATACCGCCATGATCGGTAGCGATCCAGATATTACCGTTCATATCCTCCGCCACGTCACGCACCATTATAGAGGATAAAGCGACCGAGGTTTCGGTCGTATAATGTTTCCACTCCTTGCTTTTGGGATTTAGGCGAAAGAGATCTCTACTATATCCGGGATTTAAGAAAAACCACAGATCCCCGTCACTATCGGCGAACACATAGAATAACTGGGCATTCGCATATTGAGTCAGATACTCATCCCGATAGACAGATTCTCCGGATGCCTTATCGATCCCCTCTACCACTCCCGAGGTATGGACTACATATAGACGATCGCCCACGTCACTCATATCACAAACCCGACCATCCTCTTTATTTAGTGGATACGAATAAATCTTTCCCCTCGCTTGATCATAACGACAAAATTCATTCGTATAGGTAGCGAAATAGAGTTGTTTATCATTGTCGACGAATATCTTAGCGGGAGGATTCTCTAGACGTAAGCTATCTAATATTTCCTTCTCCGGAATAAAACGGTCATTACCGGGCTCATATACGCAAAGTTGGTTCGTATTATAGGTAATCCAAATACGCCCATCAGCGGTTTCTTGAAGTTCGGAGACATGCTCCTCCCTAAAAGGCAACCCGCTTTCCTTGTATTTATAATGCTTAAACTCATACCCATCAAAACGGTTTACCCCAGAAGTGGTACCCAACCACATAAACCCCTTCCGGTCTTTCAGGATACAAGTGATCTCATTGGAAGACAGACCGTCCTGTACTCCCAGACGGTTGAAAAGAATATCTTCCGCCGCAAGTCCGGATCCCAATATTCCCCAAGACAGGATCATTATGATACAGAGTAGAGTTTTCGTTTTCATACTTAGCAAATATAGATATTTCCCGAAAACGAACCAAACCAACCGGTATCTAATTCTGCTGCAATGCGGGTTGCAGTAAACATACACGTAAAGTATCCATATATAAGAACATGATTATTAAAAATTATCCCGTACATTTGTCTTTCGATTGGAATAGAAATGAATAAGGCGCAATGATTGTTGTAAGAGATTTTGACAGACTGAAAGGAAAGGAACTGGTGGCTACGATCGGATTTTTCGATGGTGTGCATCTAGGACACCGTTTCTTAATCGACGAGATGAAAGAGATTGCCAAAGCACGTAACCTGCCATCGGCCGTAATCACCTTCCCGGAACATCCCCGGGCCGTATTGCATGCGGATTACCAACCGAAGCTATTAAATTCTTTCGAGGAAAAGTTACAGCAATTAGAGACTACCGGAGTAGATTATTGCATCGTATTGGATTTTACGATCGAGCTATCCCGCTCTCGGCCAAGGAATTCATTACCTCTATTTTAGCGAAGAGCCTGCATGTAAAGACCTTATTGATCGGATATGACCATCGTTTCGGGCACGATCGGACGGATGGCTTCGAGCAATATGTCGTTTATGGCACCGAATGTGGTATCGAGGTGCTGAAGGCATCTCCCTATGACGAAGGAAATACGGCCGTCAGCTCTTCCGAAATCCGGAAATTACTTCAAGCCGGAAATGTAGCTGAAGCCGCTTATTTACTGACCTATCCTATCAATTGCTGGGCCATATCGTCAGCGGCTATAAAGTGGGACGCACGCTAGGATTTCCCACGGCGAATATACGGGTAGATGAACCTTTTAAAGTCATTCCGGGTATTGGCATATATGCCGTATGGGTGGAGGTGGAAGGCGAACGATATAAGGGAATGCTTTATATCGGTGACCGTCCGACACTCAATAATGGGAAGGACATATCCATGGAGGTCAATATTCTGGATTTCTCCGGAGATATCTACAATGATAGCATTCGTGTCTCATTCGTTCAATACGTACGCGGAGACATCAAATTCGATTCCTTAGAAGAATTGAAAGCCCAACTGGAGAAAGACAGATGCACCGTAAATAATTTATTATAATATGGAAAGATATTACGAAGCGATTGATTTATTAAAAGGCATGATCTCCCGTCCGTCTTTCAGCCGGGACGAGACCGCCGTAGCGGATTTCCTGCAAGCAGAATGGCAAAAGGCCGGACAAAAGGTGTTCCGCAAAGGCAACAACCTGTGATCATCGCCCCGGATTTCGATTTCGGTAAACCGACCCTTTTACTCAACTCCCATATAGACACCGTCAAGCCCGCTTCCGGTTGGACCAAAGACCCGTTCACTCCCGAAGAGACCGAGGATGATCAATTATATGGACTGGGCAGTAACGATGCCGGGGCGAGCGTAGTCTCCCTCTATGAAGCCTTCTGTATCTTAAGCGAGAAAGAACAACCTTATAATCTAATCTTCCTTGCGTCTTGTGAGGAAGAGGTATCCGGGAAGAATGGCATTGAAAGCGCATTGGCCGAGCTTCCTCCTATCTCCTTCGCTGTCGTAGGTGAACCTACGGGTATGCAACCCGCCGTAGCCGAGAAAGGGCTAATGGTACTGGATTGCACCGCTATCGGAAAGGCCGGACATGCCGCACGTAATGAGGCATCAATGCCATCACTTTAGCGATGAAGGATATAGAATGGTTCAGCACCTATCAATTCCCGGAGAAAAGCGACTTCCTCGGACCGGTGAAAATGACTGTCACCATCATCCATGCCGGTACACAACACAATGTCGTTCCCGATAAATGCGAATTCACGGTAGATATCCGCACCAACGAATTTTATACGAACGAACAGTTATTCGAGCTAATCAAGGAAAAGGTTCATTGCGAGATCAAGGCCCGCAGCTTCCGCCTTAGCTCCACCCGCACGGATCTGGATCATCCTTTTGTGCGACGGGCGATCTTAATGGGAAAAGAGCCTTTCGGCTCTCCTACGCTTAGCGACCAAGCTTGATGCGTTTCCCCTCCGTAAAGATAGGGCCGGGAAACTCGGCACGTTCCCATTCCGCAGACGAATACATCAAGGGACCGGAGATCCGGGAAGCGATCGATACCTATGTAAGGTTACTGAATGGATTACAACTATAGCTTATGTTAAAAAAGATACTGGGGACAATAGGCTCGCGTTATCTGATAGCTTTCCTTAACCTAGCGCTGATCTTCATTAATGCGAAGGTGCTGGGAATCGAGGGCGTGGGGATGATCGGGTTGATCGTGGCCTCGGTAAATATAGCGGTAATCGTCAATGGGATTTTATGCGGGAATACGATTGTCTATTTCATGAATCGTTACTCCATGCGGACAATTTTCCTTCCCGCATATCTGTGGACACCTATCGGCTCTTCCCTAGCTTGCGGCTTCATGTATCTTACCGGGCTTTTACCCACCGGCTATCGGCTGGATATCTTCTTGTTGGCGATCTTGAGCTCTAACGGTAAACGCCAATGCCCGCTTCTTGTTGGGTAAAGACAATATCAAAGGGTTTAATCTCACGTTTATATTGCAAGGAGGACTGCTATTTTTCGTCTTACTCTATTTCTATTATATATTGAAGCGCCCGGACGTACGGTCGTATGTCTGGGGATTATATGTCACGAACGGCATAGCCTTTATTGCCAGCCTATCGATGCTTGTTCCTGATTTCTTAAAGGAGACATCCCGGTCTTCCGGCAAATCGCTCTACGGTCTATTAAAAGAAATGTTTGCCTACGGCCTGTGGGCCGGCGCGGACGGATTGGCGGAAACCTGTACTACCCGACTCAATTATTTCCTAATACAACGTTTCGCCGGGTTGGGAAGTGTAGGCTTGCTAGACGCTGGGACCAAGATCTCCGAGAGTGTATGGAATATTAGTCGCAGCGTAAGTTTCATCGAATACAGTAGCGTGGCCAAGACCTCAGAGGCAACGGAACAAAAACGTATTACCTTACAGCTTTTCAAATTGACCTTTTGCGCTTTAGCCTCGTGATGGGATGTATCCTATTGGTACCGGAATGGATATATACGGATTATCTTTCAGCGCCGAGTTCAAAGGCATACGTAAAGTGATAGGCGGATTATCGATCGGAATCGTAGCGTTAGGCTGCAACAGCATCATCAGCCATTATTTCATCGGCAGCGGAAAGATCCGGTACAGTACGGCAAGCTCGTGCGTAGGGCTTATTGCCTTATTAATCTCCGGCTTTTTACTCATCCCGTCTTACGGGTCGTAGGTTCCGCTATCACGACCAGTATCGCCTTTACCTCTATGCTGGTTTTCTCATTGACGGTCTTCTCCCGGCAAACACTTACACGCTGGAATGAGTTCCTTCCGGACAAAAAAGACTTCCAAGCTTGCAGAATTCATATACAAAAATCCCTGTAATTCTAATCACGAATTTTATCGATAACGCTATCAAGTTCACGGAAAAGGGGACAATTACGCTTGAAATGATTTCGTGCAAGGTACAGCTCTCGGGTTATCAAAACATAGACTGTACCCTATAAACAAACTCCATCCAAACCCAATAACGGATCGCTTTTCCTAAGAACATGGAGATCGCCACGACCCATATATTAGCCCGCAAGAAACCTAGAGCGACAGCGATAAAATCACCGATACCGGGAAGAAAAACAAAGAAGCCCATCCAAGAGCCTTTTCCCTTGATCCAATCCTGCACCTTCTGTAGTTTTACCGGATCGAGTTTGAGGTATTTCTCGATCCACTCTACCTTTCCCAGCATCCCCAACCAATAGCAGCTCATTCCACCTAAGAAATTACCAAGCGTAGCGGCGATCATACAAGGCCAATAAGCCGAACCCGCCAATAATACACCCGTCAATACGACCTCACTGCTAAACGGCAAGATCGTAGCCGCTAAGAAAGAAGCGATAAACACCCCGATATACCCGTAGGCTATAAGAAATTCCATATACGTATCATTAATAATGCGATAAACATAACTACCGAGAAATGGAACAGCCAAAAGATATATTTCCCCCGGTTCACCGTAAAAAAATGGGCGATCAGGATAGACGCCGGTACACAGGCCATTTCCAGAAATTCCTCGGACGACTGCTCATAGATAAAGAACAATCCAAACGACCAAATGGCCATGACAATCAGAAAAGAAAGAAACTGACGAGTACGCAAATTATCCTCATACTCATGTGTAACGATGTTTAATGAAGCAATGATCGTTAATCCCGCCACTAAAACAATCTGTATCCAATCTATAATTCCCGTCCCTAGTACCGCAAGGAAACGGATCTTGAATAAGGAGGTGAAAGGTATGGTAAATGCCGTGAAATCCCATTCCCAGACACACCATCCGAAAACAAACCAATAAACCGTCAAGATTCCGAACAAGGAAGCGACAAATGTCCGGATATTCAATGTCCTGAAATTATACATTCCCAACCAAAACAGCGGCAAAAACCAAAGGATGTGTATCCACAACAGACTTCCGATACTGATAATCAAGGATGCGTTATAAGCCTTATCCGTAGCGTCCGGGTCATGATAAGAGGTAAATAACTGATAAAGGGCCAATATCAAACAAAACACCCCGACAGATGTTGATTTCAAGGGAAAGAAATCCGGGTTTGTACTTGTCAACAAGGCATAGAAGAGAAAGGGAAGCAATGTCTTCTCACGAATCAACATCAACGCATAGTTTACCCGATGCACCAGAAACGCACCACCGGCCATCAGCAAAAAACCGATCAAATAGGTAAACAACTTACCCGGAAGAACCAGACAGAGGGCATTCCATAAAGGAGGAGCCGTCACCTCTCCATACACGGGATAGCCTACCGAATCCACATACCCCACGATCCAACAAAAAATACAAGCGCAAAGCATGTACAAATGGGTCATAGGTGTCGCTATAGTATATCTACGTCCGTAATATGAAGTTGTTCCTCTTGCCATAATCTTATCTTAGTGTGAAAATACGGTACCTGCGTTAGTGCAAGCACCGGAGCGACGTTCGTAGTGAACGCCGACCGGTACTCACCGTAAACGCCGACTGACGTTCACTGCAAATGCCGACCGGCGTTCTCGATAAACGCAATTATAAATCAAACCCGATATCCCGACGGAAATACTTCTTATCGAAATCGATCTGCTTAGCTCCGGCGAAAGATTGGGCCAAAGCCTCTTCCTTAGTAGCCCCATACGAACTGACCGCGATCACACGGCCGCCATTCGTCAGGATCTGGCCGTCTACCAGCTTCGTTCCGGCATGGAACACTATATTGTTCGAGGATACGCCATCCAATCCCGTGATTACCTTATTCTTCTCGTAAGCCTCCGGGTAACCGCCGCTTACCAACATAACCGTAACCGCCGCACGAGGATCCTGTACCAATGTACGGCCCGCTAAATTACCTTCCGCTACCCCTTCCAGCAAATCAACCAAGTCACTTTGGATACGAAGCATGACTACCTCTGTCTCCGGATCGCCCATACGACAATTGTATTCTATCACCATCGGCTCATTCTTCACATTGATCAGACCCAAGAAGATGAAACCTTTATAATCGATATGCTCCGCTTTCAATCCCTCTACGGTAGGACGGATAATACGCTCGTCCACCTTCGCCATAAAGACCTCATCAGCGAAAGGAACCGGGGAAACAGCTCCCATTCCACCTGTGTTTAAACCCGTATTGCCCTCGCCGATACGCTTATAATCTTTCGCTACCGGAAGCACCTTGTAATCGTTGCCATCCGTCAAGACGAATACGGAGCATTCGATACCATCCAAGAATTCCTCGATCACGACCGTCTTGCTCGCGTCGCCAAACATTCCGCCCAGCATATCTCCCAACTCTTTCTTGGCTTCCTCCAAGTTATCGATAATCAGTACCCCTTTACCGGCAGCCAATCCATCCGCTTTCAATACATAAGGAGCGGAAAGAGATTCCAAGAACGCATAGCCTTCCTCTAAGTTTTCAGTGGAAATACTCTTATAACGAGCGGTCGGGATATGATGACGCATCATAAACGCCTTGGCGAAATCCTTGCTACCTTCCAATTGGGCACCTTCCCCACTCGGCCGATCACGGGGATGGAGCTTAATGCCTCATCCTTCTTGAAATAATCATAAACACCCTTCACCAATGGATCCTCGGGACCTACCACGACCATATTCACTTGGTTCGCCAACGCAAAATCCTTGATAGCGGCAAAATCATCCGCTTTAATATCCACGTTGGTTCCTACCAACGCTGTTCCCGCATTACCGGGAGCGATAAATAACTTATCAACTTTCGGGCTTTGAGCGATCTTCCAAGCGATCGCATGCTCACGCCCACCAGAGCCTAATAACAATATATTCATATCTCTTCTAATTTTCAATTCTCAATTCTCCATTTTCAATTCCCAAGGTAGTCATCGAAATACCTCGTAATCTTCTCATGCAAATGCGGACGGTCCTTACCGGTCACATTATGCTCATGGCGAGGATACACAAAGTAATCCGGATACGTATCAGCCTCTACGCAAGCCTTTAAGAAACCAAGCTGTGTTGCCACACTACCACCGGATCGATATCCCCATGTATCATCAACAGATGGCCTTTCAGATTACCGGCCTTCAGTTTCAGGTTCGCGTTCTTATAACCTTCCGGATTATCCTGCGGGCGATCCATATAACGCTCGCCATACATAATCTCGTAATTGCTCCAGTCGATAACCGGCCCTCCGGCCACGCCCACCTTAAATATCTCCGGATAAGTCAGCATCAAGTTCGTTGTCATAAAACCGCCATAACTCCAGCCATGTACTCCGATACGGTCGGCATCCACATAAGACAAAGATTTCAGGAACTCGACACCCTTCACTTGGTCCGCCATCTCATTGATACCCAAATTACGATGAATCACGCTCTCAAAAGCATGTCCACGATTTGCCGAGCCGCGGCTATCCACGGTAAACATCACATAACCTCTCTGTGCCATATAGAGGTCCCAACCACGAGCCCGTTTTGCCAGTCGCCCGTAACAAGCTGTACTTTAGGACCTCCATATACATAGACAATCGTAGGATACTTCTTCGTCTCATCCAAATCCGGCGGTAAAGTCAACCGGTAATTCAAGCGAGTCTTACCATCGGCAGCAAGGATATGTCCAACCTTGATCCGCGGCATCCGATACAATTTAAAGGGATCCGGAGCGGAAAGTAAGGTAGAAATCACCTTAGCGTCCTTTACACGGATTAAATCGATATCCCTCGGGGTAGAAGGAGAACTTACATAATCAATCGCATATTCGCCGGAGGGACTCAGCAACCAACGGTGCACGCCCACTTTCCAACTCAAGCAATTCATGATATCACCCGTTCTCAAATCCGTCTCCCAAATATAACGTTGCATCCCCGTTCCTTGCATATTCGGAGATACGGGATGAGGTGCCGTTCCCTCGAAAATCACCTTATTTCCGTCTTTGCTAAAGCCTAGCACCTTGGTAACCACCCATTCCCCACCGGTTAGCTTCCTTAATTCCTTTCCAGTCGTATCATACAGATATAGATGGTTATAGCCATCCGCCTCACTCTGCCAGATAAACTTATCCGGATCGTTCGGCAAGAAAAGCACGGGATGCTGCGGCTCCACATAACAACGATCCGTCTCGGTAAACAGATCAGCCTCTTTCTTTCCCGTCAAGGCAGAGTACCGCACCAAATGCATCTCGTTCTGCTCACGATTCAACTCAGCGATATAAATACTCTTCTCATCCGGACTCCAAGCGATATTTGTTAAATATTTCTCTTTCGGCAAGCCTGTCTCCAACCAAACCGTCTGCCCGGTAGCTACCTGATAGACACCCACCGTAACCTCATGGCTCTTCATTCCAGCCATCGGATATTTATGAGGAACCGGCGTAGCGCAACGAGTATCGATATTCACCAGCGGGTAAGCGGTCACCATACGCTCATCCATACGATAAAACGCTAGAGCCGAGCCTTTAGGAGACCAAAACATACCTTTCGTAATCCCGAACTCCCGTTGATGGACAGCCTGTCCGCATACGATTCCATCCTGTGTTTCACGTGTAACAATCGTATTTCGTCCATCCGGGGATAAAATATGCACATTGTTTCCCTCCGTAAAAGCTAAGTTATTCGTAGCCGGGCAAAAGTCATAATTCGCCCAGTTATTCTTCAAAGCATAATCAGCGACTACCTTATTTTTCTTATAGTCATAATGAATCCGGTGCTGTTTGCTAGTAAAAGCCAAGACCGAACCTCTTTCATAGGGTACCGAAAAGCTAGGCAAAGAACCAACCGTCTGCAGATTTGCCGCCGTCAAGGCCCCATTCAGTCTTTCCAACGAAAAAAGGACCTCTTCTTTTTTCCCCGGCTTAGCTCCTAACACGCTATCTCCCTTAACATATAAGTACTCGTCCCCGCACCATTGTAACTGTTTCAAGTCACGAGGTACGAAGCGGCTATACGTTTTTCCTCCCGGAATCAAGTCGTGCAAGGAGAGTTGCTTATCTTGGGCGGTAATCGACATCGTTAATAAAATCAGACAAAGGCTTATGAATAAAGATGATTTAATCCTCATAATCATCATACCCTCTCCGTTTTATAGGCTTTATAGGTTTGCTAAATGGGCGCTTTCCATCCCGCTTATGATCGCCAAACCCTTTCTTACGGTCATCCTCATCCCGATAACGCATTTTCACAGGACGTTCTCCTTTTGGCTTGATCGGCTTACGAACCGGGGCATCCACGAATTTCTTGCGGACCGGACGGTCCTCTCCCCGATCCTCTCCAAAGATACGTTTCCCCGGAATGGAAGCGAAACGCTCCTCATCATCCTCGCTATGGGCAGCGGCGAAACGACGCTCCGGACGATCCACACGACCCGTACGGAAGTTTTGACGATCATTGCCTCTACGCTCGAAAGAGCCTTCCGATCTGCGCAGACGCTCCTCTCCATCCTCATTCAATGCCTTCTTGAAGTCCTTATTAGTTCCCTCAAATAACTCATAGCAACGGTATTCGCACTCCAAGGAACCGTTCATCAATTTGATCTTCTCGCTCGGGCGCAAGCCGATCTTATCGAAACATTCATCTTTATAGCTCAAAATCCAAGCCTTATATCCCATGAACACGTGTTTCAAACGCTCGCCGATCATATTATACAATCCCAATAGATCACGAGATGATATACGCTCTCCATAAGGTGGGTTCGTCACCAATATACCCGGCTTCGGAGCCTCTGTATATTGTTGGAACGGTTTCACCTTCAGATCGATATATTTCATCAAGCCAGCGCTACGGATATTCTCCAAGGCGATATCGATAGCGGCTTGGGAAATATCGGAGCCATAGCAATGGAAAGCGAACTCACGCTCCCCGCTCTCATCATTATAAATACGATCGAACAATTCCTCATCATAGTCCACCCATTTCTGGAAAGCGAACTCTTTCCGATGGATACCCGGAGCGATATTCAAGGCGATCATGGCAGCCTCGATCAACAATGTACCGGAACCACACATCGGATCTACGAAATTAGATTCTCCTTTCCAACCGGTTTTTAGGATCATGCCGCAGCCAACACCTCATTCAACGGAGCTTCCGTTTGATCCACCCGATAACCACGCTTGTGCAAAGACTCGCCGGAGCTATCGATAGATAAGGTACAATCGTTATGCGAAATATGGATATTGATATATAAGTCCGGGTTATTGACACGAACGGACGGACGCTTCTTGAACTTCTCGATGAAATAATCCACGATAGCGTCTTTCGTACGGTAAGCGACAAACTTCGAGTGATTGAAATCCTCGGAATAGATCACCGAGTCGATCGCGAACGTCTTGTCCAGCGACAAATACTTCTCCCACTCTACCTTTTTCACCTCTTTATAAACGGTATCAGCATCTTTGGCCTTGAAATGATAAATCGGTTTCAGAATGCGCAGGGCAGTACGGCAGTGGAAATTCGCTTTATAAAGCAATTCCTTATCACCCGTAAAGGAAACCATACGACGACCGATCTGCAAGTCGTTGGCACCTAAAGCTAATAACTCCTCGGCCAAGATCTCTTCCAACCCGTATAGGTTTTGGCCACCATTTCAAATGTCTCGCTCATTTTAATTGAAAATTGAGAATTGAGAATTGAAAATTATTCCCAATTGCGTATTACGTTGTTTATTATTAATTATTCTCATTTCGCTCTCTGACATGCTTCGATCTCCTTCCAGCTACCCTCTTGATAATTTTCAATTCTCAATTTTCAATTGTGTAACCGTACTCCCTGCCGGTACATCCTCCGCTATCCAGACGTTACCACATATCGTAGCCCCTCTGCCAATCCGGATTTTACCGATTAAGGTGGAATTAGAATATACTGTCACATGATCTTCCAAGATAGGATGACGGGCTACGCCACGGATAGCGTTACCGTTCTCATCGGGGGGAAGTTTCTCTCCCGCCAAGCTGACGCCCTGAAAGATTCGGACGTAATTGCCGATCACGCTCGTCTCGCCGATCACCGTACCCGTCCCGTGGTCTATCGAGAAATGATGACCGATCTTCGCGCCCGGATGGATATCGATACCGGTCTCGGAATGTGCCATCTCCGTAATCATACGAGGAATATAAGGAACCCCGAGCTTATACAATTGATGGGCGATCCGGTAATTACCGATCGCCCGGAAACCGGGATAACAAAATATGACCTCACCTAGATTTTGAGCGGCGGGATCGCCATTGAAAGTCGCCTCCACATCCGTAGCCAGCAGACCGCGAATCTCCGGAAGCGTAGAGATGAAAGCCTCCGAAATAGCCTCTGCCTCAGCGGAGATCTTTTCTTCCGGGCAAGTCACGCAAGATGTATCCGCGAAACAAAGTCCCGCATAAACCTGCTTGGATAATAAAGAATGAAGAGTCTCAACATTTACGCCCGTATGAAAACGGATCGTCTGTTTACTGATACGGGCATTCCCATAATAACCGGGGAACAGGATCGCACGGCATAGATCGATGATCTCTTTCAGCACCTCGCCCGAGGCAACGCCTCCTCATCCTGTACGCATGGAACAATTGTTTATACGATGCCTCATCCGATAGCTTCTCCACCGTATCGCCCAATACGCTACTATGCCTCTGTATATCCATTATTTGCGGAATATTCTTTATAATGCGCAAAAATAGTATTTTATTTGAGAACACCTTCACGAAGAGGCATCAAAAATACAGCCAACGACTAATATTACGTTCTATAGCGCTAAATTCCACGCCAACCTTTATCAACTTACGCCCATCCGCCTGATAGAGTTACAAATAAATAATCTTCATATCGAATACTTTACCACATCCAATGCTCCACTTTCATCAAGAGCCAAGGCGACCAGAAAACGATCGGAAGGGTCTACGGCAATCCTCTTTATTGAACGATCAAAATTCAATCGTTTCTTTAATTGGCCGTCCCAAGAAAGAACCAGCAATGTGGATAAATTCGAAAAATCCGCAGAACCATCGTACAAGCAATATACATACTGATCCGTACCGAATATATCGATAAAGCATTTTGTCGTTCCAAGAACATCCACTTGGGTATCATTCTTCTTCAGTAAAGGCACGATAGGCTCCTTCCCATACGTAAAGCTCCTTTGATAAGTTCCCTTCAAATCGTAAAAATCAATTTGGTTGAAGAAACGCAAGGCAGCAACCACACTGTTTTGCCGCTCATTCACACAAAGATTAGGCAAATAAGCGACGTGCTTACAAGAACGATACGTTCTTGCTACTTTTGGTGGCTCCACCCAATAAATTCCCTCTTCCCGATTCGCATAGCAGAAAGGACCATAAACATTTTTCTCTACGATCGGAACCGCATAAACTTCTTTCGTGGTGACATTATAATGCGTAGAGGGAACAAGTTCGGGTATTAGTATATATTTCCGATCAAAACGCAAAGAATCCGCCAGCACCTGCATCTTATTAAATGTAAGTTGGTTATCCACGATCCAGAACTCATCCTTTCCGGCGGGTTCTTTTGTATTTGACTTCATAAACTCCGGATTAGAGAAATAAGTGGCACCATATCCTTTCAACGCAAACGCATGCAGGTGCGACAAATCATCTTTGTCGAATACTTGAATGATCGTATCACACCCACGAGCCAACAACACCAAATAAGACTCGGTAAGACCAATCCCATCATAGCATACACCAGAATCCCCTTTCATTAACAAATTTCCCTCCAGCCGTTTTTCTTCTCTTTCCGCATCGGAACAAGCGAGAAGAAACAAAGCGAAGAATACAATAATCCCATACAATACTCTCATGACCTTTCTATTTTAAATAAACATAAGATCGGATTATCGTCCTGTGTACGATTCTCCGCTATCCGTCTCAAATCCTCATAATGTATCTGATTACGCAACAGCACCGTCGAACTGATCTTCCCGATAAAATAATCTTTATACACTCCGCAAATACCGTAAAAGCCTGTCAACCCCGTAGCCCTTATGAAGTTGGGGAACGCATACGAGAATGCCTCTTTCCTATCCTTGTCATAAAATCCGAAGTAAGTTACCTTATCGCACATATAGTCGCATGCAGGATCTGTTCGGTCTCCAGCAGCCCAAAAGAATTTACATAGCCGGAGCGAAACAGATCGCCAGAGAAATCTCTCCCGCCTCTCCCTTTCTCCTTGACATACTCGATAGGAGCATACTTTTATCTCCGAAGCGAACTTTATAAGCAGGCTCCAACATCCCGTCCTTCACTTTCCACACTTCGGGGGTAAAGGGGAAATGCGCATACCAATCCCCAGCAAAGGCATGCAACGTCTTGCTCCCATTGATCGTATGGCCGGACGTGAAATAAGCCGGTCCCAACAATGCGTCTTGCTCTCCTTTCCTGTCCGTGGCTTTCAGATAGAAGTTTTCCCTTTGCGGTGTCGCAAATCCCAAAGGATAATACCAAATCCAATTCTCCTTATCCAAAGGGGCGCAGTCCACAAAATAATCAGCTACATCTTGCGTGGATATATATTGATAGGTATCCAGATCATAACGCAATAAGGCCGTCCCACCAAAATCCACCAATGTCAAGATTCGCTCTTTCTCATCCACGAAAAAGTGAGTTAGATAAAGATACTCTTCCGGCCCTTGTCCCCGCAAGCCTACACGAGTAATAAAATTTCCTTGATCACTGAATACAAAAAGCGCATTTATCTCATCACTCTATCGAATACAAAATACGATCGTCCACCCAGCAAACCCGGTAGAGATCTTTTAACAGCACGCTATCCTTCGTCTCCAAAGGAATGAATCTGCATTCCAAATGTTCCTGCAAGCCAACCGTACAATCGTTTCCGAAATCCACCACGTCCCACTCTTCCGATCGATTCTCGCATGCGATCAAAATGGAAGCCAGACTTATCATCACTAAATAATATAGTTTTCTCATGTTTTTCATATTAGATTCAGACCACTAATATACGTAACTTTTTGAAATACGCCAACTGCACAAGTTTTCCTAAGCGCACAATCGGAATTCACGAGAAGTACTACTTCCTTGGCCTATGAAGTATATCTCTTAGGGATACAGTGCTTATTTTCCACATAGTTATTGTACATTTTTCCAAATGCATTTAAAACCTCATTATCTGTTTCCCAAAACACGTACGTGTTTTCACAAATTCTCGTACATGTTTTCCGAAAAACACGTACATGTTTTTCCGGAAACATCATCAACTTTTTTATCAATCTGATTATAAAGACATTATCAATACGTATATTTTAAATACTTACTGTATTTTTCACTATCAACAAAACACCTTATGGTTATGATTTTTGAAGCCCCAAGAAGGCTTTATTTACGAGCTTATCGACTTCCTTATACAGCCGTTGTATTTCCTTTGTATCCAATCCATTTTGTTCCCACTCCGTCTTATGAGCGTCGAATAAATCGAAAATCCGGTTCTCTACCGCACGAAGCTGTTGGATATAACCAGATTGGTCATCATTCCATAACAGTTGCCAATGCAAATACTTTTGGCCGTTGCACGATGTATGGAGTAGACATTCTTCTGTAATTGAACGGAGTACCAATCTAATAGGGCTGTTTTATAGGATGCGTCGTAAGTAACCAAAGTGCTTTGCTCCTTTCCCATTTTCACCCAAAGAGGAATAGCGACAGAGGTAGGAGGATATCCCAAGGCAGTCCACATCGTTGTCAATTCCGGATTCATACCGGATTTTACGCCTTGGATTACGATAGAAGCCGTACTTTCTAGACGGGGGATGAAATCCTGCTCCACAAACCAGCCTGTACGATTGTTCGGACTTTGTCCCTTGTCCATCAAATCGATATCCAGCAAGCTATTATAAAAAGAGCGGGAAGCCTGTTGAAAGATACGCTGAGGAGTAAATCCTTCGTTCCGCATTTCCTTAAAGATCTTTTTCGCATTCTCATAACGTACATATCCTTTGCCTTCATCCGTACGCCCCTCGAAAGAGAAATTCGTATAAATCAAGTAACCTTCCGGCGCCAGATTCGGATCATTCGCGTCTTTCTTATAATATCGCTCATTACTCGTCTCATAATAAGCCGCGCCACCATAAGCATCGATCACTCCGAAATTAGCCTCCACACGCATCGGGCGAGGCAAGGTATCCAAGAAATGCTCGAAATCCTGCACCGTCTTACAGACTTTCAAGGCTTTTCGCATCAAGTTTCCCTCTTGATCCATCTCCTTTATATCATCGTCTTTCAAGTTATAAGAAGCCGTATTCATGATAGAGAAGCCCGTCTCATTGCTTCCGGTCCACACGGCTCCCTCCGGATCATCGCTATTTACCAGCCCCAGAAAACGATAGCCACCTTCGTCAAAATAACTGATATGGTTATACGGAGCACCGGTATCCCGGTGTTTCCACATCAACGGACGCCCGTCGGGAGTAGCCTTTCCAGTGATTATAATGGAGGTACAAGCCTTGTCAACCACCGGAAAACAAAGACATAGAACGAATAAAAGAAGTAGTTTTTTCATATCATTTATTGATTTAATAAGATTTCTTATGAGGAGCGCCAAATTCCTTACAGCTGACCTCGTCTATATCTACCGTCCAAATCTTCACGTTACGGACCGCCGGATCGCTATAACGGAAAGTCTTATCGGAATATTGCTTCATGATAATATCCAAGGCTTCCACCTTCTTGTCGAAATCCTCTTCGTAAGCGACCTTTCCCCAAGCGATCACGCTCTTCGAACGCATACGGTAGCTACAAGCTACCTCCGGGTGCTGGAAAACCAAGGCATGGTCAATACTAAACGTAATACAGACTTTCGGATTACGTTCCAATATAGAGATGCTTCGTCCATCCTGCGCCGAGTGTAAATAAATCACGCCATCCTTATAACCGAAATTCATCGGTAATACATAAGGCGTTCCATCTGTATCCGCCATGCCCACAAAGCAAACATCGCTCTGACGGATAATCGATTCGATCTGTTCCTTGTCCGTGTGTATAAGTGTCTTCATATTTCTTTCGTTTAAATCTAACTTGATGCAAAATTAAAAAAATCATCTGTTTCTGCAACCCTTTATAACCTGCACTCGTCTATTAAGAAAAGAACCTAAAAAATTAAAGACGATGAAGACGAGAGTATCACTTTTTATATTCTGTATACAGATGGTCGCGGTTTGCGGATTCGCAGCCGACAAACGTATCGATGGAAATGGGAACCCGGAAACCCGGGAGATAAAGATTAGCGATTACGACGAGATCACGTTCGTTGGCTCCGCTGATTTCGAGTATGAACAGTCGGATAAAGCGCCTTATCTATCCGTAACGATCGATGAGAACTTATTTGATTACCTCGTGACCGAAGTAGAAGGCGGTACGTTAAAGATCTATCCGAAATCTATCAAGAAAGGTTTTAATAATAACTCCTACGACTTGAGGCCGACCGTCTACAAGATAAAATCCAACTCCAAGGAACTAAAAGAGTTGAATACGGTAGGTTCCGGCAGTTTCATTATCAGCAAACCGACGAAAGTAAACCGGATGGAGATCAATATGGCCGGTAGTGGAAACGTTGAGTTGAGAGGCCCCGTAAAAGGTTACAAGCTTGAATGTAACATGGCCGGTAGCGGAAATATCATCGCCAAGGATATACAGCTGGACAACCTATCTTGCAGCCTCGCCAGCAGCGGGGAAATCGAGGTAATAGGAACCGTAGATCGTGCCTCATTCAATGTAGCGGGAAGTGGTGAGATTAAAGCCTTTGACTGCCAAGCACGTAAAGCAGAGTGTAATATCGCCAGCAGCGGCGAGATCAGCGTATATGCCACGCAAATCTTGGATGCTAATATCGTAGGTAGTGGCGAGATCCATTACAAAGGAGATCCGGAGATCAGTAAGTCTATCATGGGTTCCGGCTCGATCAACAAAGTCAAATAAACATTTAATACATACGAACGATGAAAACAAAATTAGTAGCGGTAATAGCCTCATCTTTTGTGCCTTCATGGCAGAGGCTAGTAAAGTAGAAGGAAATGGGAATATAATTACGAAAGAGATATCGGTAGATAACTATAGCGAGATCGAACTGGGTGGAAATATCGAATATTCCGGCAATAATTTTTGGGGAAATAGAAGCAACAAGAAATTCCCGGTATTCAAATATACGCATGGACGAAGCGCTTCCTTGAAAATTACGATCGACGAGAATCTATTCCCACTCCTCTCGATCAAATCCAATAACGGACGGTTAGCTATCCGCATACAAAACGGGACCCGTATCAAACCGACCCAGTATGTAATCGAAGGAAGCTCGAAGACTCTGAAATACTTAAAGACTTCCGGCCCGATGGATTTTGAGGCGCAGAACGCTTTTTCCGAGGATCAACTGGAAATCAAGATTTCCGGCTCCAGCGACGTAAAGTTCCCACATAACGTGAAATTACGATTAGGTGAGTTCTCGGTATCCGGCTCCGGCGATCTGGTTTTTGCAGATTTGGACTGCAAGAATCTTACCAGCAAGGTTTCAGGCTCCGGAGACATCACCTTGAAAGGTAAGGCGGACGAAGCCCGCTATTCCGTATCGGGCAGTGGAGATATAAAAGCATACGACTTATCTGTCAATGATTTGAGTTTGCTCGGTAAGCGGTAGCGGAGATGCCCGTGTTTATGCCAAAGATAACATGAACCTATCGGTTTCGGGCAGTGGAGACATCCGCTATAAAGGCCCGGCGAACGTGAATAAATCAAAGTCCGGCTCTGGATCCATTCAAGGCGCAAATTGATCGAACACACACATTTTTTTTAATACACACATTATCAAATTTAAAAAAGCTACTAGATGTGATATCCGGTAGCTTTTTCTTGCTATTTTTGTAACCAACTCTTTATTTATAGAGTCTAAATTAAAAAGTAGAATCATAAAAAACGATACTTATGAAAACAAAGGCTATCTTATTAATGGTATTTTTCCTAGGATGGGTCACTACCGGTTGGGCCGCAGATCATGTAAAAGGCGATGGTAAATTGACCTCGAAAAAGATTTCTGTCGCCGATTATAACGAGATTAAGGTGGATGGCGTAATTGATTTCAATTACGAGCAATCCGATGATCCTTCCACCGTGGAGGTTACCGTAGACCAGAATCTTCATCCCTATGTCAATATCGAGGTGAAGGATCGTGTCTTAACCATCGCTTTCAAAGGAGCGAAGGTAGATCATTTCACGAAGTTTATCGTAAAGACGAATTCTAAATGCTTGCCGCCGCAAAAGTTTCCGGAAATGCCAACTTCATGGTAAACAGTCCGCTTACCGGAGACGAGACCGTTATTAAGGCGAACGCCAATAGCTTGGTGCAACTGAAAGAGACAGTTACGGTCGGTAAACTGGATTTGAATGTATCCGGTAGCGCAAATATGGTTGTCAATCATCTGGAAGCCGACAAGATCGAATGTGATATCGATGGCTCTGGCTCTATAACGATCAAGAAAGGTAATGCGAAAGAAGGAGACTACAGTATCGTCAGCAGTGGTGATATACACGCTTTTGGGTTAGCGGTTCCTCAGCTAAGTTGCAAAGTAACAGGCAATGGCTTAGCGGAAGTACATGCTACCGATAATTTAAAGGCCAACGTAGTCGGTAAAGGAAATATCCGTTATAAAGGCCCGACAGCAGTTCAACAGAGAATAATCGGTAAAGGTACCGTAGAAGAAGTAAAAGAATGAAAACAAGAATTATATACCTATGTCTGCTGGTGATCTTTTCTACGACAGGCTGTATCCCTACACAAACCATAAAAGGAGACGGCAATATCACCACGGAAAACATCCCGGTTTCCGAGTATGACTGTCTTGAGTTAGAGGGAGGAGGCATGGTCGTGAATTACACGCAATCCGACGCTCCTGAAGGTTTGGAAATAAAGACAGACCGGAATATCTTCGAGAAATATGAGTTTAATGTAGAGAACCATAAGCTTAAGATCCGTCCGAAAAAAGAATTCAGGAAACATACGAATTTCCGTCCGACCGAGTTCATGGTTACGGCCAACTCCCGCAATCTAAAGAAACTAGCGGCGGCAGGCAGTACCCATGTAAATATAAATTCCCCTCTACAAGCCGAGGAGTTCGAGGCAGGATTAGCCGGTAGCGGGATTATCCAATTCCACGACACGGCCTCTTTTACAAACCTAAAGATAGAGATCGCCGGTAGCGGAGATTTCGTTGGCCATAAAGTGTATTGTGAGGAATTAAACGGGGATATGGCCGGGTCTAACACGATCGTTCTAGGGGGAACCGTAGGCATAGCTGAATTCTCGATCGCCGGTAGCGGTACAGTACGTGCTTTCGATTGTACCATGGATGAGCTTGAGTGCAAGATTGCCGGTAGTGGAGACATAGAAGCCTTTGTCGTAAACAAAATCAAGCAGAGATAGCCGGTAGCGGTTCCGTAAAATACAAAGGAGATCCCCAAGATATCCAAAAAAAGGTAATGGGCTCCGGTAAGATCGAGAAGGTGGAGTGATTCTTACAACCACCCCTCCTTTTTATACCATTCGATACTTTCTTCCAAGCCTTTACGTAAGGATAGGCCGGGATAAAACCTAAATCATCTTGAAGAGGCGTGACATCGCAAATCCAGTTACGCTGCTTCAAGATGATGTATTTATCACTATTTAGCGTCATACTTTTCTTCAACAACTTACCGATCCATTCTGAACAGTGGCAAGCGATACGCACCAATCCCAGCGGTATACGGGCATGCAATACCCGCTTCTTTCCTAAGATATCTTGTATCATACGGGCAAAAGACTCATCCGTGTAGACATCTCCGTCGGCTACAAAATAATGCCGGTTCTCTATCTCCTCTTTCTCAAGGGAAAGGAAGGCCACGGTCGCTAAATCTTTTACATAGATAAACGTGATTCGCTGGGGAATAGCGCCTACGGCGAAATCGAGTCCCGACTTTACGCTTTGTATTTCCATGAAATAATCCTTCTCACCCGGCCCGTATACTCCTGTAGGCCGCAAGATCACGTAAGGAAAATAGGTTTGTTTACGGATGTAGTTCTCCGCCTCTAGCTTACTTTGGCCATAAGCCGTGTCCGGCCGCTGCGGATCGTCCAAGTGTATCGGGCGGAAAGTCTTCTCGTCGCCTCGCCCATAGCTGCTTAGCTGCTCATCAAGAGGAATTTCTTCGGTTTGCAGCCGGCGGCGGCTAAAGCCTCGATAAATCGATGCGTATTCTCGGCGTTCACACGGAAAAAGTTTCGCTTATCCAATGTCTTCGTCAACCCGGCGTTATGGATCACATAATCCATGCCCCATGCTCACGGGCAAGTCTGAGAGTTGAGCG
>ENA-OQEB01000220-OQEB01000220.1-human-gut-metagenome-genome-assembly--contig:-NODE-220-length-24207-cov-6.518023_pt1 | contig 24207 bp, 23 predicted proteins | sample MGYA00242787_ERZ504619 | MGnify/ENA primary metagenome ERZ504619 (study PRJEB26092, sample SAMD00036317) | human gut metagenome | host: Homo sapiens | study: EMG produced TPA metagenomics assembly of... | reverse complement strand
CCGCCTGCGCGGCTTCCATTGCGGCCTGCGCGGCAGAACGCGCCACGTCGGCCACTTTCACATGGCGTACGCCCTGCGTGTCCGATTCGGCAGAATCGGACACGGAAACAGCTGAAAACGCACCCCGAACCCGCTTTCGAGTACTCCGTGACAGCAGTGCCTGCATCAGAACCACGCCGGCGGCGGCAGTGAGCAAACCGCCTGCAAAATTTCCCGCAAGATAGCCAAGCGCACTGGCGATATGCCGCTCGTGCAGACCTTCCATCGTTTCCAGCATCACGCCGGACATCGTCGAAAGCCCACCGAGCAAGCCAAGCCCAACACCACGGCTGACAACCTGCCGCACCCGACGACGCAGCCACGAAGCGGTCGCCATGAATTCGGTCAGCATCGCGAACAGGAAGCAGGCGACCATATTCGACACAAACGTACCCACAACGAACGGCGTCCCGCTGACCGACGGCAGAAGCATATCCAACGCATGCCGACAGCCGACTCCAACAAATCCACCGACGAACACCACAACATACATCAGTCCGTCGGCGAGCGGATTGAACCGCGCCTGCATACGTTTCATCGGTGCCAGGGGAATCGTAGGCGGATCCATGGTGTTAGCGGCGGGCGTGGTTGCACCAGCATGCGTCACCTCAACAGTGTCGATTGCCTGCGTGATGGGATGCGAGTCCTCACCCACAGTCACCACGTCTCCCGACGATTGTTCTTGCGATTCCATTGCGCCCCCTGTACTGGCCTCCCGCGGACAGCGTTGTTCCGCCCATAGGCCGTGCAACAACGAGCTGGGCCGCGGTTGCCGCCTTCCTAACGCATATGAGTTTACACGGAGCGCCAACGTATGCACCCTGGATGTCCGATTCCGCAGATTCGGACATCCAGAGTCCAGCCGAATTCAGCCAGGCTCAGTCAAGCCGGGCATCACACAGCCGCCGCATCGCAGGTCGTACCTCGCGCTCCTCCTCGCCACTGAACAGCACCACCAGATAGTCACCGGCACGCAGCCGTGTATCACCGCGCGGCACGATCTCGCTTTCGCCGCGACGCAGGCCGATGATCAGACACCCAGACGGCCAACGCACGTCACGCACCCGCTTGCCGTCCGCAATCGCCCCCATTTCCAATGGCAGTTCCATAATACCGCTGCCCACATGGCTTGCGATTGCCATCTGCATGCCTTGCGCACGCACGTACCGCTCCAGCAACTCCCCATAGATTGGTTTAGTGCGCAGCAGATCGGACACCAACAGCGCGACGAAAGCGACGGCAGCGACCGGCAGCATATGCATCAACGTTCCGGACATCTCCACAGCCAACAGAATCGACGTGATCGGCGTTTTCACGGACGCGGCGAGCGTGCCCGTCATCACGCACACCGCAAACACCGCCACTGCGTCGGATGGCAGATCACCGAATCGATGCAACACTTCACCGCAGATGCCGCCGGCCAACGAACCGACCGCAAGAATCGGCATGAAAATACCGCCAGGCGCACCTGAGCCGAAACTCGTGGATGTGAACAGCATCTTCGCCACGAACAGCAGACACAGCATTCCCAAGCCGACGCGCGCATGTTCGGCGGTATCAATCAGATTCGAGCCGCCGCCGAGCACGTCGGGCAACCAGATGCCGACAGGCAACGCGATCGCAATCGCAATCATCGGGCGGCTCCATGCCGGCAGTTTGCCGTACAGCGTCTGGAAGCCAAGCAACGAGCGGTTCATCAGCGAACCAACCAAACCGGCCACCAATCCCAACGGAATCAGCCACACATACTCTTCCAACGACAGCTGACCGATATCACCGAAATCCAAAACCGGACGCAGACCGAAACAGTATTTCGAGACGAAATCGGCGGTCAGCGATGCGGCAGTGGCGCCCATCAGAATCGCAGGGGAAAAACTCCGATGCACCCCTTCCAAAGCGAACATCATGCCGGACAGCGGCGCGCTGAACGCGGCGGACAAGCCTGCCGCGGCACCGGCGGTGACCAGATAATGCTCCTGCATGTCCTCACGGCGGTGGCCGCGCAAACGGTGGGACACACACTGCGCTCCCGACGCACCAATCTGAATGGACGGCCCCTCACGGCCGAGCGACAGACCAAACAACGCGCCCAACAGTCCACCGACGAAACGGACTGGCAGAATCGTCTGCCAACGCATCTTCAAGCCGCATATCACCACGCCGTTGGTCTGCGGGATGCCGCTGCCACCGGCCATCGGCTCCTTGCCGACCATCCACGCGATCGCCAGCGCGGCCGCCACCGCGGCAACCGCCCACGGCGCAATCAGCCACGGGGTCTCGCGAATCCGCGCATATATCCAGCGGGACGCATCCGTGCCGTATTCGATGCCGAGACGGTATACGACGACCAGCAATCCTGAAACCAGACCAATGACTATGCCGGCCGCCGCCATCTTCCACTTCAAGTGGTCGAATCGCGGAATCAGCCGGCGGATATCATGTGCCGCGTCGTTGCCAGTCAAGCCGGGAAACTCGTTGCCGACGGTCAGTCGACCAGCGAATTGATCTGGATGATATGGTCGCGCTGCGGGCCGGTGCCGATCACGGAGATACGGCAGCCGGACAGTTCCTCAAGACGCTTGACGTAATCCTGACAGGTCTTCGGCAGATCATTGAAGTCGTGGATTTGGGAAATATCCTCGTCCCAACCCGGCATGGATTCGTAGATCGGCTTCGCTGCCGCGAATTCGGACTGATCAGTAGGCATATCGTCGCGGCGTTCGCCGTTGACATCATAGGCCACGCACAATGGGATTTCCTTCAGGCCGGTAAGCACGTCGAGCTTGGTGAGCACGATGTCGGTCAGGCCGTTGACCTGAGCCGCATAACGATTGACGACCGCATCGAACCAGCCACAACGACGCGGACGGCCGGTGGTCACGCCGTACTCGTGGCCCTGGCTCGCAGCCATTCGCCCTCCTCGCCGAACAGCTCGGTCGGGAACGGTCCTTCGCCCACGCGGGTCACGTACGCTTTGGAAACGCCGATCACGCGGGTGATCTTGGTCGGGCCGACACCGGTACCGGTGCATGCGCCGCCGGCAGTCGGGTTGGAGGACGTGACAAACGGATATGTGCCGTGATCCACATCAAGCATGGTCGCCTGACCACCCTCGAACAGCACGGTCTTACCCTCATCAAGCGCCTTGTTCAACACCAGCGAAGTATTGGCAACATACGGCTTCAGGCGCTCGCCAAGACGAAGCAGCTCATCCGTGGTTTCGTTCACATCAATCGGACGACGATTGTACAGCTTCACCAGCATCTGATTCTTCTGATGCAGGCTTGCTTCAACCTTGTCGTGCAAATGCTCAGCATTGAACAGGTCATGCACTCGGATGCCCACACGATTAATCTTGTCGGCATACGCAGGTCCAATGCCGCGACCGGTGGTACCGATCTTGTGCTTACCAAGGAAACGTTCCGTCACCTTATCAAGCACACGATGATACGGCGCAATAATGTGCGCACCCTCACTCACCAGCAGTCGGGAGCAGTCCACACCGCGGCTTTCCAAGCCGTCGATCTCTTCGAAAAGCACTTCAGGATCAACAACAACACCGTTGCCGATAACCGGAGTCGCGGTCGGCTGATAATACCGGATGGCAGCAGGTGCAGCGCATACGATTCGTCGCCGACCACCACGGTATGGCCCGCATTGTTGCCGCCGTTGAAGCGGGCAACATAGTCGACCTTCGTGCCGATCAGGTCGGTCGCCTTACCCTTGCCTTCGTCTCCCCACTGGGCACCGATCAAAACAATTCCAGGCATGTTGTTGCACCTCCGCGCGTATGCGATTTCGCCTCAAAGCCTTACCAAGGCCTTACAAAGACTATCCTGCGCCCTCTACCGGATATCTGCCGGATATGCACCGATCGGCCGTTGAAACTAGTCAGTTCCATCGTTTTCGTCTCATACAACGCGACACACCCACCGTGCCGCCACACGCCGCATGCATTACACGGCGCGTGCGGCATCACACTACTTCAACGCCTTGCCCGCGCTGCCAAGCTGCCTGCAAGCCTCCACCACGCGTGCGGCCATGGCGCTTTCCGCTTCGCGCCCCCACGAACGCGGGTCGTACATCTTCTTGTTGCCCACCTCGCCATCGATTTTGAGCACCGAATCATAGTTGGAGAACATGTGACCGGCCACCGCACGACTGAATGCGTACTGCGTATCGGTGTCGATGTTCATCTTCACCACGCCGTAGCTCACGGCCTGCGCGATCTCCTCCGGCGCGGAGCCGGAACCGCCATGGAACACCAGGGCGAACGGCTTACCGGGAGCGACATCCAGCGAGTGCGCGGGGTCGGGCATTTCGCCGGCCTTAATCGCGAGCGCGACCGTGGTCTGGATTTCGTCGAGCAGTTCGGGGCGCAGTTTCACCACGCCCGGTTTGTATGCGCCGTGCACGTTGCCGAAGGTGAAGGCGGCCATGTAGCGTCCGCGCTCGCCAAGGCCGAGTCGTTGCGCGACGGCGATGCCTTGCGCGGGCGTGGAATACAGTTTGTCGTTGATTTCGGCGCTGTGCCCGTCTTCTTCGCCGCCGACCGCGCCGATTTCGATTTCCAGCACGGTGTGCGCGGCTTGGGATTTGTCGAGCAGTTCTTCTGCGATGTCGAGGTTTTCACCCAGCGGCACTGTGGAACCGTCCCACATGTGTGACTGGAAGGTCGGTTCCTGACCGTGCTTCACCTGTTCGGCTTCATGGTCGAGCAGGGGGCGCACCCATTCGTCCAAATACTGTTTGGCGCAGTGGTCGGTGTGCAGGGCGATGGTGATGTTGGGGTATTTCGCCGCGACTTCGTGCGCGAAGGCTGCGAAGGCAAGCGAGCCGGTGACGCGGTCGTTGACGCGTTGCCCGGAGAAGTAGGCGGCGCCGCTACGGAGACTTGGATGATGCCATCGGATTCCGCCTCGGCGAAACCCTGGAGTGCGGCGTTCAGGGTCTGCGTGCTGGTCACATTGATCGCGGGATAGCGTAACCGCCGCGGCGTGCGGCGTCCAGCATTTGCGCATAACGTTCCGGCGTTGCAATAGTCATGCTTCCATTATCGCCCAACCCTATCCCACTTGTCATGTGACAACATTCGCCATCTTTCCTTTCCGTTTTCCCGACCGTCCGCTCCATATCCAGGTCGCCCGCCCCACTAGGCCATATGCCGAGCGTTCTCTCTCATATCCCGACACTTGCGGGACCGACCAATAAACATGGCGAAACCATTGCGATCGTTCCATCGGAAGTCATAGAATATCCACCGGATCGCGCGACGAAGAGCCCAACCGGGTATTCCCGCACGGGCATGCCGCCGCACGTAGATGTTGCGACCAATACCCGCGAGGAGGCTTGATGCACCAGGTTTTCGCCATCTTCCTTCGAGACGTGAAACGCATTCTGAAGAACCAGTGGCGCTCGTCGTCACGCTGGGTGTGGCCATCATCCATCACTGTACGCATGGTGCAACATCCTCGCCAACTGGGACCCGTACGCGAACACGGGCAACATCCAGGTCGCTGTGGCGAACGAGGACAAGGGCACAACCTCCACGCTGGTCGGTCATCTCGACGCTGGCCAGCAAACCGTCAACCAGCTTAAGAAGAACCATCAGCTCGGCTGGCGTTTCGTTCCCGAGCAGCAAGCCATCGAAGGCGTGGAATCCGGCAAATACTATGCGGCGATCGTACTGCCGGAAGACTTCAGCTCCAGACTCATCGGCACCGTCACTGGTAAAGGCGACCGACCGTCGATCACGTACTACATCAACGAAAAGCTGAACGCGATCGCGCCGAAAATCACCGATACGGGTGCGACCACGATCGACGAGCAAATCAACACCACTTTCGTTTCCAGCGTGGCCGACGCCGTGGCGAAGGAAGTGAAGGAGGCAGCGGGAGAAACCACCGGCAGCGTGAAAAGTGCGCAAAGCGACGTCATCAACGATCTGACCGACACCATCAACCAGCTCGAAACCGTCCAACAGCAGCTGCGCGGCACGCGTTCCACGCTCGACAAGGCCCTCACCACCATCGATTCGGCCAAACAGTCCAACATCGCGCTCGCCTCGGAAATCACCAACTCGCTTGACACCGTCGGCAAGGCGTCCGACTTGCTGAGCGAGACGCGCACACAAACCGAACGATTCTCGAACACGCTGGTCGGAGCGCTCGACAACGGCAGCACGCAACTGTCCGGTCTGCAGGTCAACGTGAGCAATGCCACCGGCACCGTGCTCAGCGGACTGAACACCACGCAGGACGCGCTCGACCAAGTGTCCAGCACCATGCATCACGTCAACACCACCACCGGCAATGTGCTCGACGGCGTGGAGAAGGCGTTGCAGGCCAGCCAGCTGGATCCGAACAGCCAAACGTATAAGGATCTTTCCGCGCAGCTCGCCGAAGCCCGCAAACAGCTGACGTTCCAGCAGCAGCGCATCGACGCCTTCGATCAGGACACCACGGCTGCGATCAACGCGGGGAAGAACACCGCGAACGGGTTCAACGACGATGTCACCACGTTGGCGAAAAACGGCACGGCGTCGATGGCGAGCGCACGCACGACCATCACCGGCACGGTCATGCCGAATCTCAACACCGGGCTCGATACACTCAGCCTGGCCAATGGGTCGCTGTCCGGCACGCTTACCACGCTGCAAAGCACACTGGAACAGGGCAACGGGCTGCTCGACCAGTTGTCGCGCACCGTGACCCAAACGAACACCACCATTGCTGGCACGCAGACGCAGCTCGCCAATCTCGCCAAACAGCTCAACACCACGCGCACCGATGTGGCCGCGTTGAGCAGTTCGGCGATGTTCCAGCAGCTTTCCCAAGCGCTCGGACTTGACGCGAGCGAGGTCGGCTCGTTCGTGGGCGAGCCGGTGCATTTGGACGAACAGGTCCTCTACCCGGTCAAAAACTATGGTTCCGCGGTCACGCCGTTCTACACGAATCTTGCGCTGTGGGTCGGCGGATTCGTGCTCGTCGCGATCTACAAGCTTGAAGTGGACCGCGATGAGAAGATCCGCATGTACACGCCACGCCAAGGCTATATGGGCCGTTGGCTGCTGTTCGTCACGGTCGGATTCCTGCAGGCGATCATCGCCACGATCGGCGATCTCGCGCTGGGCATCCAATGCGAGCATCCGTTCCTGTTCATCCTCGCCGGCATTTTCGCCTCGTTCGTCTACGTGAACATCATTTACGCGCTCGCCGTGGCGTTCCGGCATATCGGCAAGGCCGTCGCGTGATTCTGGTGATCATCCAGATTCCGGGCGCGGCAGGCCTCTACCCCATCGAGATGATGCCGGAATTCTTCCGCCGTCTGAAACCGTTCCTACCATTCACCTACGGCATCAACGCGATGCGCGGGCCGATCGGCGGCATGTATGCCAACCATTATTGGATCGACATGCTCTCGCTGTTCTGGTATCTGCCTGTGGCGCTGTTCATCGGCTTGGTCGTCCGCAAGCTGGCGTTGAACCTCAACCGCCTGTTCGACAACCGTCTGGCGGACACTGATCTGATGATCACCGAACATAACGAAGGCACGGTGGAACCGTTGCGGCTCACCGAGACCGCGCAGCAGATCGCCGAGGAGTTCCCCGAACTCGCCCGCAGACGGGCGATTCATTTCTTCCGCCTGTACCCGCGCCTGGTGCGCTGGGGATTCCTCGCGCTGGCGGTACTGCCGTTCGTGTTCCTGCTGTTGCTATTCATCACGCGCATGAAGCTCGCCATGCTGCTCGGTTGGATCATTTCGATCATCGCCATCGACACGTATCTCATCGTGGTGGAGTATCTGCGCGAACGGTATGCGAATTATCTGGGCGAGGAAGCGATGAGTGCGGAAGAATTCCGCAGCGCGATCCTGCACGAGAACCTGCTGTTCCGGCCGGGCATGCATTACAAGCCGATGCATGCCGTACGTACGAGGCTGTATGAGGCTGCGCATGGTGGTTCGGACGGACATGCGACTGAACATGCGGCTGAGTATGCGGCTGAACATGCGGCTGGAAACACGGACGGAAATGCTGGCAGGAGTCTGCGTGAGGAGGGGAACGAACAGTGAAAATGATCTGGGGCATCTTCAAGCGGGACATGTGCCACGCCACCCGCAACGTGATCGCCGTGATCGTCTCGATGGGCCTGGTGGTGGTACCGGCGCTGTACGCCTGGTTCAACATCGCGGCCAGCTGGAACCCCTACGGCAACACCAAGGCATTGAAGGTCGCCGTGGCCAATAACGACAAGGGTTACAAGTCGGATCTCATACCGGTGCGCGTCAACGTGGGCGAAACCATCATCAGCACACTGCACGCCAACGACCAGCTGGACTGGCAGTTCGTGAAAAGCGACAAGGCAATCGACGGGGTGAAATCCGGCGAATACTATGCGGCGATCGTAATTCCGAAAGGTTTCAGCGCCGACATGATGACGCTGTTCTCCCCCGACATCAAACACGCGCAGCTCAAGTACTATCTGAACGAGAAAATCAACCGATCGCCCCGCATATCACCGATCAGGCGCGACAACCGTGGTCAACACAATCGACAAAACCTTCGCCAAAACGATCGCGCAAGTCGGACTCGACCTGGCCTCAAGCATCCTACACTATTCGCAAAGCCCGCAAATGGCCGAATACATGCGCAACCTCAACGGCAATCTCACCACCATGGCGGATACGTTGAGCGGCGCATCGCAGCAGGTAACGTCGTATTCGCAGCTGCTCGGCTCGGCGAACGACATCGTGGATTCCACGGGCAAACTGCTCGCCTCGGCGACCAAGGCGGGCAAACAGGCCCAGAACGCGTTGAAGCAAGGCAAATCAGGTGCCACGTCGTTCACTTCGGCAGGTGCGAACGTCACCTCCTCAGTGAACACCGCGCTCGACCAGGTGTCAGGCGCGTTCGACCAAGTAGCTGCCAAGGTGAACAAGGCGTTCGACGCGATCGGCAAGGACTCAGACACCGCAGCCAGCCAGTTGACAACGTTGAGCGAACAAGTCTCCAGCAGCGAATCGCTGTACGACACGTACATCACAAGCCTCAACCACATGCACGAATCGGTGGAACAACTACCGGACAGTGATTCCGCGAAACAGGCGCTGCTGGAAGCCATCGACCGGGAGATCACGCTGCTGGAAGCCGCCAAAGGCGATTCGCAGAAGCTCGCGCAGCAGCTGAAAGACGCTTCCACGCAGGTCACGCAGGATACCGCAGCCGCGGAACGCTCCCGCAAGGAGATCCTGAACCGCATCACCTCCGCGAAGCAGTCGATCAGCAATGTGCGCGACGATTACGCCACGAACGTCAAGCCGAAAATCGACGCGCTCGCCTCCACAGTCAGCACGCTGATCTCCCAAACCGACAGCATGATCACCCAGCTGAGCGGCACCGCCGACGATCTGGACGATGTGACGGGCGATGTGGGGACGAATGTGACATCCATCCGTTCCACGCTCGGCGCGATCGCGAAGAAACTCGACTCGTCGGCAGCGACGGTGAAGGAGCTGATCACGAAGCTGGAGACGGGCGGGAACGCCGGTGACGGCAACAGCGATGGTGCGACGGTGACAACGACGCCAGTTCTCCGATTCGGGTGAATCGGACGAACTACGTGCACTGGCCACCGCCAACGCGTCCACACTGTCCACGCTGATTTCCGCGCCCGTCGCACTGCAGCGCGTCTCAGTGTACCCGATCGCGAACTACGGTTCGGCCATGGCGCCGTTCTATACGATCCTGTCAATCTGGTGGGTGCGATCATCCTGTGCGCCATGCTGAAAGTGACAATTTCGGACCGCGAGAAGGCGCATGTGCTGGGCTTGGGCGACACGCTGCCGCGCGTCGCCGGCCCGTCCGGCCCGGGGAACGCCTCACGTTGGGGACTGCGCCTCGACCACGAGTATTTCGGACGGTACGCGATCTTCGCACTGCTCGCGTTGCTGCAGGGCACACTGGTTTGCCTGGGTGACATGTATTTCCTTGGCGTGCAGGCGAATCATGCGCTGCAGTTCCTTGCCGTGGGGTGGCTTGCCGCACTCGTGTTCTCGAATATCGTGTATACGCTGACCGTGTCGTTCGGCGATATCGGCAAGGCCGTGGCCGTGGTGCTGCTGGTGATGCAGGTCGCCGGTTCGGGCGGTACGTTCCCTATCGAGACGCTGCCGAAGTTCTTCCAAATGCTCTACCCGTTCCTACCGTTCCCGCACGCCATCGATGCCATGCACGCCGCGATGGCCGGATCGTACGGCAATGAGTACCTGCTTGACATGGTGTATCTCGCCTTGTTCCTGATTCCTTCGCTGCTGCTGGGATTGGTGTTGCGCAAGCCGGTGATCCGGTTGAACAACTGGGTGAGCCGCAATCTGGAATCCACCAAGGTGATGTGACGAGGTGGATTTGAACGGGCTGGTTTAAGCCGGTTTAGATCGGTTTCGGCTGGCACACATGGACGCGTCATTGGCGACGCATCACCATCACCGCCAACGGCAACACACACCAAATACCAGCCGGCAAAAACCTAAGCTAGCGTGGATGCGTAAGGGCATTGTCTTGCCCGGTCACTTCCCTTACGTACCGCTGCGCCATCCCGGCGCTCCTCTGCGCCGCCACTACCCCACATGTCGCCTCCTCACACACCAACAAGCGTCCGATTCTGCAGAATCGGACAATCAGCGGCGTCGCGCAAACCACACGTTGATCAGCGAGCGACCACCACCAGCGCGACACCGATCCAGAATGGCATGCCCAACGTCACGCCCAATAGGAGCGTGCTGGAAGCAGTGGAGAACAGCGGCGTCGCATACGAACCGATCGCAAGCGTTTCCATACTGCCATGTAGCATGCCATACCCCCAGCACGCGTAGCCGCCGGCAATCGACGCGGCACATGCGAGCAGCGAAATATAGCCGCCGATGCCAGGCGCTACAGCTGGCAAACCGTCGCCCGAAACGAAATGGATAATCCACAGCACAACAGCAACGCAACAGAAGAAAATCGTCGTACCATCGTAACCATCGGACATCGATGGCGTCACGGTCGCGTAAATCGCCCAAATAAAGGCGCCTGCGAACGCGAGCGCGTACGGCAATGGATTGCTGGCGATATTGGCAACCGCTTCCTGCACGTCAAGGTTTTCACCGCCGACCGCCATTGCCACGCCGACGGTGGCTACGATTGCACCCGGCAGCGCTTCGGAGACCGAGCCGCGTTTGTGCGACACGGCGGCGGTCATCAGTACCAGCAGCGTCGGCCACAAATAATTGACGAGGCTGACTTCCACAGATTGCGCGTTCGTTGTGGCCAGACCGATCGACAGCGAGATCGACGTCTCGTATGCAATGAACATGAGTCCGCCTGCGACGAGGTACTTGCGTGGCGCTTGGCTAATCGGTTTCGGCCGTCGCACGATGAGCAGGAGCATGCCGCCGACAGTGTAGATGAGCGCCGAGCCGAGCGTGGCGCCGAACGATTCGGAAACGAGTCGCACGAGGCCGGCCATGAAGCCCCACAGGACGATTGCGAACAGGCCGATGAGTGTCGCCGCGTGTGATATGGCATGACCAAATAGGGGGGTACTGGGGCGTTCGCCTGCGGATTCGGCGGGAAGTTTCTGATCCGTATTCACGGATTCCAGCCTACCTGCCGCCCACCCCGCATGTCCGATTCTGCAGAAACGGACAATTGAACACCGGTTTTGGCACCTTGTGCGTCCGATTCACCAGAAACGGACGCACAAACATTCGGATTCGTATCCCTCACGTCCGATTCACCAGAATCGGACATTCCTGCGACCTGTGATGCCGCAAACCCGATTACCCCCGGAACCGCGCCAACAGCAGCGTCGGCCACCCCAACCGACGCGGCCACACCATCCGTATCAGCAGCCAAGTCCACGCGTCCCGCACCCCCACAGCCCGCCGACGCGCGCACGTCGCCCATGACCAAATCATCCAATGTCACGCCGAACATGTCGCAAAGCATCAGCAGCTTGTCCATTTCGGGGCATGCCTTCTCGGACTCCCATTTCGAAATTGCCTGCCGGGAAACGCCCAGCAGCATTGCCAGCTGTTCCTGCGTCATGTTGCGCGAACCGCGCAGATACTGCAGATTCTCTTTGAAACTCATGTCCGCCCTTTCGTCGAGTTTCCATATCGCCTCGACTTGCGATTATTGGCGATTGCCAAGCAACAGCTTGTCATAAACGTCGCGTTCCACGCCACCATCTTTCGGTTGCATTGCGATTCGCAACCAAATTTTGCGACGCAACCGACAGTTGCGCGGCGCGAAGTTGACTTCACGGGTCTTTTACGGCAATAGAAAAACCCTTGGAATTCCAACGATTCCAAGGGTTTTGAATGGAGCGGATGACGGGAGTCGAACCCGCCTTTAAAGCTTGGGAAGCTTTCGTTCTACCGATGAACTACATCCGCAAGGTTGTGCCTTTTGGACACAATCATTTAGTCTAGCATGCATTCGCAGGATTCACGGCCATCGACCGATATTCGATACCGTCACCCACTTGCCAAATCGCATATCAATCAACGCGCAACAACCACAACAGCATTAATGTCACTCATCAGATGACATCAGAATATTCTGCAATGCATCACCGCAGGAAACACACACAATTCGCGTCAGAATCAGCGGAATCCTATGCAATCACGCATGACTTGCGCAACCTGCGCACATTGCAATCGCCGCCGATCAGCGACCATACCCGCCTTGCACGGGATGCTGCGAATAATCTCGCGAATAGCCCCCACCGGAGTATCCCCCTGCACCCGCACCGGCGCCGGCACCAGAGACACCCCCATTCTGCCGACGAATATCCTCCGAAGCATACCCGCTCGTCGCATAACCGCCAGCCAAATAGCCGGACTGCACGCCCTGCGCCTTCATCTCCTGACTCATCTGCATCAGCCGCGCGATGCGATCCTCAGTCGCCGGATGCGTGGAAAACAAGCGAGAAAAACCTTCCGCAGAAAACGGATTCGCAATCATCATCGCAGCAACCGACTGCGTACCGGCAGTCTTCTGCATCGGCATCGTCTCAGCGCCGTTCGAGATCTTATTCAATGCGGACGCGAGCGCTTCCGGATCTTCCGTAAGTATGGAACCATCTTCGTCGCATCATATTCTCGCGTACGCGAAATCGCCATCTGAATAAGCGAAGCGGCAATCGGCGCAAGAATCGCGCTCAACAGCACACCCAGTAATCCAAGACCATTAGAGGACGAGTCATTACGATCGTCGCGCGAATTGCCACCGCCGAAATACATGAGCGAATATCCGAGATACGAAATGACCGTCGCCATTGCGGAAGCGATCGCAGACGTCAGGATATCGTGATTGTACACGTGCATAAGCTCGTGCCCGAGCACGCCGCGAATCTCGCGTTCGTTCAGCATCTGCAGAATACCCTGCGTGCAGCAGACCGCCGCATGACGTTCATTGCGTCCCGTTGCGAACGCATTGGGACTCATGGTCGGAGCGATATAGATACGCGGCATCGGCTTGCCCGCTTTCGCAGACAGTTCGCGCACGATTTTGTACAGTACCGGCGCTTCCTGCTCGCTGACCTCCCGCGCATGCATGGATGCGATCGCAAGTTTGTCGGAAAACCAGTAGGATGCGAACGTTGAGCCAAGTCCGATGAGAATGTAGATGCCAAGCGTACGCTGGCCGCCACCGGTCGCCCACCAAATGAGCATGATGACGCCCCACATCAACGCGAATAACAGCGTTGTCTTCAAGCCATTGCAATGGCCATGCACCCGCAATTTGCCGTTCATGGTCACTAGCGTAGAAACGGAGCCTGAGTTTTTGCTGGATATGTGCTGGAGACTGGACTGCGGAAAGGACTAGGGGGCAGTTGCGGAAGTTCGCATGCTCAGCTTCTCCCCGGATATCCGATTCTGCAGAAACGGACACACATGCACGCTTTTCGTCATACTGTATATCCGATTCACCAGAAACGGACAAGCACAGGATAAAAATGCGTCTTGGGTGACCGATTCTCCAGAATCGGACATCCAAGACGCATGAAAGAAACCTGGGACCTATCAGATCAGATCCCAAACACCCACCTTAAGCGTGAGCCAGGGCGCGCATCTGCTCCGGATCGATGACCTTCTTGTGCTCACGGCCTTCCTTCGCACCCTCGGCACGTTCGAACGCATCGATCTTCTTCCAGCCAGCGAAGTCGATCGGCTTGACACCGCGCGATTCCAGCAGCCGGTCGATGGACTCCGGATCACGATCGGCAGCCACACGACCGCCTTCAGCAGCCTTCGACAAATCCTCCAGCATATTGGTCACGATCAGCAGTGCGTCGGACTTGGTGGAGCCGATCAGGCCAACCGGACCACGCTTCGCCCAACCGGTCGCATACAGACGCTCGCGCACTTCATCCGTGGCTTCAGCGGCCGTAGTGATACGACCGTCACCGTTCGCGTTCGCCAAGTGCGCATGACGCTCGTCGTACGCAATGCCCGGCGCGGTGGCCGGTTTGTAGCCGATCGCATGGTACACAGCCTGCACCGGATACTCTTCGAATTCGCCGGTACGGCTCATCTTGCCGTCCGCCGATGTCTCGGTCTTTTCCACACGGATGCCAACGGCCTTGCCGTCCTCACCCAACACTTCGACCGGAGCGGAATTGAAGTGCACGTAATATTTGCGGTCAGCCGGATTACCCTCATAATCCACGTCACCGTCATCTTCCATGTCTTCCGCCATCTCACGAATCGTGAACAGCTCTTCGACCATCTGACGAGTCAGCTTGTCTTTGCCGGCCTCTTCAATCGTGTCTTCATCCAAATCGAAATCGTCTTCGTTGATGATCAGCTGCACTCCCGGCAGCTTCTCCATCTCACGCAATTCCTGCACGGAGAACTTGGCCTGCGCCACACCGCGACGGATGAACAAGTGAAGCACACGCGCCTTGTTGGACTTGATGCCCTCATATACGTTGTCCGGAATGTCGGTGCGCTCCTTCAGATCATCGGCATTGCGCATGAGCTCGCGAGCCACGTCCATGGCCACGTTGCCACCGCCGATCACGGCGACTTCCTCAGCTTCAAGCGGCCATTCGCGAGCGCCGGTCGGATAACCGTCGTACCATTCCACGAACTTGGCTGCGCCGTATACGCCGTCCAGATCGGCGCCCGGCAGTCCGAGCGGCTTGTCTTCGACTGCACCGGTGGCGAACAGCACGGCATCGTAACGTTCGAGCAGTTCGTCGAGAGTCACGTCCTTGCCGAATTCCACGTCGCAGTACAGGTGGATGTCCGGATTGTCGAGCGTCTTTTCGAGTGCCGACGCGATGAATTTGATGGACGGATGATCGGGGGCCACGCCGTAGCGCACCAGACCGAACGGCACCGGCAGCTTTTCGAACAGGTCGATTCGGGCGGCAGTGCCGAGGCCGAGCTCCTCGCCGAGCTTCTTCAACTGGCGCAGGAAAATGTCAGAGGAGTAGACGCCTGCAGGGCCGGCGCCGATTACAGCAATACGAAGTTCATGAGTTTCAGTCACGCGCTCTAGCCTAATGCATTCCCTGCATTTGCAACAGGGGCGCTCATGTACTTTCTTACGACTTCTTCGCCTTGTGCGCACTGGCGTTGGTGTTTGCGCTGAATCCAGATGAATCCAACGTGTGGCTGCATTAATCGTACGCGATGAGCGCGGCAGATGCACGTAAAATCGCAAGTAGTCGCAGAATCGCGGGATGTAGGAATCCGAAATATCGGAATTCGTCCATCCCGCAATCGCGAGCAAGTACTTATTAAGTACCAGGCAATCGTAAGAAGGTGGCAATGCGCATTCACATCACATATACCGGCGGCACTATCGGCATGATTGACTCGCCGAACGGCTGATTCCGGGCGCCGACACTCGCGGATGGCTGTCCCGTCTGCTGGAGGACGCGCACATGGACGCGAGCCTGTTCACGTTCACCGAGCTTGATCCTCTTATCGACTCGTCGAATGCGACTCCCGACAATTGGCAGACGATGGTCGACGATTTGCGTGCGCACCGCGATGATGCCGACGCGTTCGTGGTGCTGCATGGCACCGACACGATGAGCTATTCGAGCGCCGCGCTTTCGTACGCATTGGCCGATTTCGGCAAGCCGGTGATTTTCACGGGTTCACAGCATCCGCTTGGCAAGATCGAATCGGATGCCACTGCGAATGTCACGGGCGCGCTGAATGCCGCGATGAGCGGACGATTCCACGGTGTGGGACTGTTTTTTGGACATCACCTGTTTGCGGGCAATCGTGTGAGCAAGTCGTCGAGCTGGGCATTTGAAGGTTTTTCGGCGCCTTCCGTCGGCCCGCTGGCACGCACTGGCACGCCATGGCATTGGTATGCGGGCGATTCCGCTGCGGTTGGCTGCGGTTGGACGTCGCCTCAGCCTTACTCTCGCCATGATGTTGCGGTGATCGATATGGCACCCGGCATTTCCGCGGCACGGTTGGAAGCGATGCTTACGCCGCGGCCGGAAGCGGTTTTGTTGCGTGCGTACGGCGTCGGCAATGTGCCAAGCGACGAGCCTGGACTGACTGACGTGATTGCCGACGTGCTGCATGATGGCGTTCCCGTTGTGATTGCATCGCAGTGCCAGCAGGCGGAAGTACTGCTCGGCCATTACGAGACGGGTGATGCGATCGCACGCGCCGGCGCAATTGGATCTGGCGATATGACGCTGGAAGCCACGTATGCGAAAATCATGTTCCTGCTGTCTCAAGGCGTGACCGGAGCCGACTTCGGCAAGTGGATGCACACATCGATTGCTGGAGAAATCTCCCCGAGCTCGCTGTAAACAATCCCAAAACTTCCGAATCTGCCTTATACATGCCTTATGTATGGCAGATTCCGAAGTTCGTCCGGAGCTATCTGCGTTATATATGGCAGAGCTGTTTTGAGAAACCGGACTTAGAGGGTGTATTCTCGCCCCCTAAGTCCGGTTTTCTCATATGGACCTGCCATATATAAGCGAAATACTTGCTGACAGACCTCCAAATCTGCCATATATAGGCGAGATACGGGGTTTCGAGGCGCAATCAGGCTGATTCGCCACGGTCGAAAAGCACGGTGAGCGCCCACAGAATGCTGACAACATCAATCGCTTCCTGCATGAACGCGCCGACAACCACGGGAATCAGATTGAACGCGGCCGCGATCATGCCGATAATCGCAAGGCCGAGGCCGATCAGCACCGCCTGCAACATCACCTTTTTCGTGCGGCGCGCGATGGCGATGGCCCGCGGAACGGACGCAATGTCGTCATTCATGATGACACTTGCGCAGATTCGGAAGCCGCGGTGGACGTGCCGTCGGTCATGGCCATGCCGATATCGGCAACCGCAAGTACGGGGGCGTCGTTGACGCCGTCACCGACCATCATGGTGATTTGACGATTCTTGGATTCGCCGGTTACGCGTTGCTTGATGCGATTCCACAACGACAGCTTCTGGTGCTTGGATTCAGTGGCGCTCTTGACGGCGGCAACCTTGTCTTCAGGGAACAGTTCGGACTGCACGTCGTCGATACCGACTTCGTTTGCGATGATGCGGGCGGACGCAGCCTTGTCGCCGGTAAGCATGGACAGTTCCTTGACACCCAACTCGTGCAGGCGAGCCAAAGAACGCTTCGCATTCTCGCGAGGTACGTCACGAAGTACGATGCGGGCGGCAAGACGGCCGTCAATCGCCACGTATGCAGCCATTTCGTCAGGAGCGAGCGGGGCAAACAGCGAGTTTGCGGTTTCAGGCTTGCGAGCGGCGGATTGGGTTGCGACGGACGCGGAAGTAGAGGGCGCGGCTGCAGGCTGCGCATCGTCAGGCACCCCGTTCCTCACTCCCATAGTGTCCGATTCTGGAGAATCGGACATCCGCAGCGCATTCTGAGTCTCCCGTTTGTCCGATTCGGCAGAATCGGACACGTAATACGTCGCATCCGGCATATGCAGCACCGGCATGAATCCGGATTCGTCAGCCGTCACGTATGCGAACCGCCCCACGCGCACCTGATGCCCGTTCACTTCGCCGGATATACCCTTGCCGGACTCCTCTACAATGTTCTTCACCACCGGATAGTCGCGCCCGTGCCCCGGCAAATCGCGCTCGACGCACAGCCTCTGCCCCGCCGCATACCGCGCATACAAATCATCCATAGCCTTGCGTCCGGCCGCCGCGATGCCTTTCGACAGAATGTGCACCGAATAGCTTCCACCACGCTGGCCATCATGAGAATATGGTCCTCATTGAACGGCGAACTCGTCTCAAACGGCTTCTCCACACGTACGACCTGCGGCTGCTTGACGGTGAGCGTGCCGGTTTTGTCGAAGAAAATATGCGATACGCGACCTAGATTTTCCAGCACATCCTGCGCTTTGATCAGGATTCCCGCTTTGGCAAGTCGCCCGGTTCCAGCCACATATGCGACCGGCGCGGCAATCAACAGCGGACACGGCGTAGCAAGCACCAATACTTGCGCAAATCGCAGCGGCAATCCGGAAATCGCCCATGCAATCCCAGCAATCGCAAGCGAAAGCACGGTAAACGGCACTGCAAGCATATCCGCGGTCTTCACGACAGCGGGGCGCGACTCTTGCGCCGACGAGACCAGCTCCAGGATCTTCTGGTATTGCGAATCGTGCGCAAGTTGCGTGGCGCGCATGGTCAATGTTGTGGAGCCATTGACCGCACCGGACATCACGCGAGCGCCGCATATACTTCGCGGGGAACGGGCTCGCCGTTGATGTTGCTTAGGTCCAACGTGGCCACGCCCGACAGCAGCTCACCGTCGACCGGCACCGTTTCGCCGGGCAACACCAGGATCACGTCGCCGAGCTGTACCTGATCAACGGGGACCGTTTCGAAACGCTCTCCAGCCGCATCATACGTCTGCGCGGCACCTTTTGTGTCCGTTTCTGGAGATTCAGACGCAAAAGCACGCTTTTCACCGTCTTGGTTGTCCGTTTCTCCAGAATCGGACACTCTGACAGTACGAAATCCGTCGGCGTCACGTCGGCCGTATGCTCGCTGCCCGACGCGTGCACATGCCCCCGCATGCCGGGCAGCACGACCACGTGCGCGGTTCGCGGTGCCGCGTCGATCAGCGCGGTCAGGTTGCTTTCGGCCTTTGACTGCGCGAATTCCTCGATCGCCTCGCCGGACGAGATCATCAGCACCACGGCCATGCGGCCCAATATTCCTGCACTGCGACCGTCGACGCAATCGCGACGACCGCCAGCAGATCGACGCCAACATGCCCGTGCCGCAGATCGTCGATCATGCCGCGTACCGTCACCACAATCGTGTACGCAACCAACGCGATCACAATCCACTGCCCAACGCCCGGATTGAACGCACTCAACCCGTCAACGCCGACTTGCGAAATCCACGAATCCCACGCAGCCTCGCCCCACGGCTTCCACTCCCCCAGCAATGCCAACGGAATCGCAGCAAGAATAGTAATCGGCAATAGCGGAACCTGCTTGCACAGTCGCCAGCAAATATCGATGATTCTACGCATGAGAATCTCCTTACGCTCGTATCGGACGCCTTGTTAACCCATCGGCGCCTCGCCTGCGCGAGCCATCGATACACGGCGTAAAAAGATATTTTCAGCATAGCAAATATTTGCGTTTTTTGTGCCGCAATACAGCAATAAGGGCTGTGCGATTGCTCACACAGCCCTTATTGCATGCTTCTTTTGGCTTGCTTTTTGTTGATTTTCGCGGTTTTCGTTGTACTTGCGATTTCGTGGTGCCAGCCGCGTCTTCGCCGTCAGCCTATCGGGTAGCTTCCGTCCGTTCGCATGTCGCGAAACGTTTTAGCCAGCCCAACAGTCTTGACTTGTGCACCGCAACAACTTGCGTCCGTCAATTCACGCACCGCATCAACATCTCGCTTTACCACAGGCCGAACGGGTCGAACAGGCCGCCACCGTCACCGTAGCCGTTGCTACCGTTGCCGTCGCTCTGTCCATTTCCGTTGCCGTTGCCGTCATTACCGTAACCGTTGCCATTGCCGTTCTGGCTCTGGCCATCATTGCCGTTGTTCCGCTGGTTCTGGCTGTTGGCGGAGTTCGTTTGGGATTCCTCCTGGTCGAGTGTCACGTCAAGCTCCATGGTGTTGCCGTCGCGCACGACCGTCAATGTCACCTTGTCGTTCATGGCGGAGGCGCGCACGTAGCCGAGCAGCGAATAGTTGTTGTTCACCGCCTTGCCGTTGAACGCCACGATGGAGTCGCCGGCCTTCACTCCGGCCTTGGCCGCCGGGCTGTTGTCGACCACGGACTGCACCTGCGTGCAACCGCGGGTCACGCCGTCCGCCTCGACCGTGGAGCTCTTGATGGTGACGCCGAGCGCCACATGCTGCACGGTGCCGTTGTCGATGATCTCGTTGGCCACACGCTTTACCAGGTTCGACGGAATGGCGAAGCCGATGCCGATGGATCCGGCGGTGCCGGAAGACGTTGTGGTGGATGCGATGGATGAGTTGATGCCAATCACCTGGCCGGCCGCATTGAAGGTCGGACCGCCGGAATTACCTGGGTTGACGGCCGCGTCAATCTGCACGGCGTTGGTGACGATGTCGTTGTTGTTGTCATCGGACACGGTCACCGGGCGGTTGAGCGCGGAAACGATGCCGACGGTTGCGGTGTCATCGTAGCCGAGCGGATTGCCGATGGCCATCACGGATTCACCCACGGCAAGATTGTCGGAATCGGCAAATTCCGCGGCTTTCAGATTGCTCGGCGGATTGTCGAGTTTGATTACGGCCAGATCGGTGGTGGTGTCGGTGCCGACGATTTGCGCTGAGTAGATGGTGCCGTTGGCGAGCGTCACTTGAATCTGCTTCGCGCCGGAAATCACATGGTTGTTGGTGACAATGTAGCCTTTGTCGCTGATGATTGCACCGGAGCCTTTGGCGCTGCCGTCGCTGGTTGCCACGTCAATGGACACCACAGAATCGGACACTTCTTTCGCCACCGCGCTCCAGTCCGCGGCCTCGCCGGATTTGGCTTTCGCCGAACCGGATCCGGACGTGTTGGACTTCACGCTGGTCAGTGAGCTGGAGGTGGGTACGGTCACCCATCCATTGGTGATTGCCGCGTAGCCGACGCCGAGGCACAATGCCGCGGAGACGAGGGCCGCCACCACGCCGGTCATCACATGCCCGGTCACGCCGGAAGCGGACTTCGGCTTGGTTGCTGCGCCATTCTGCTGCGGGGCACCGAACGGATTACCGTTATTCGGATTCCCAAACGGGTTGCCGTTATTGGGAGTATTCGGCGCTGCTGGCGGCACGTTGGCACCGCCTTGCGCAGCGGGCTTCATGAATGGATTGCCGTTATTCGATTGCGCGTTCTGCTGATCGTTCTGCTGATTTCCACCCACATACGGATTTCCGAAGAAAGGATTGCGAGGCCGCTGCGGCTGCTGCGGAGCCTGCCCGTACGCGCCATATTGCGGCTGCGGGGGTATGTTCGGCGCACCATTCGCAGTATCGTTCGCGGCTGCGGTGCCATCAGCCGGCTGCGTCGGCACGGGACCGTACGCACCATATTCCGGTGCCGGACGGTACTGCTGGGCCGGCGCATCCTGCGTGGAACCGCCAACCACGGTACGTTCGTCCGCCGCGGAAGCATAATCCGGCGTATCGCCCGCCGCAGCCGCGGATTCCGCCGAAGCGCCATCGTTCGCAACAGGCATGGCGGCCGTCGGCTGATCCTCAATACCGCCCTGCACGTCAATCGGTTCGGTAGCCGACTCTGCAGCATACGGCTCACCTGCGTAAGTTTGCGTCTGTTCCGCATCAACCGGCGGCATCGGCACGGTCTGTTGTTCGTCATTCTGCGGCTGCACGGCGTTCTGGTCGTTCTCTTCAGCCATTTTCGCTCCTTATTCGTCTCGCGGCATTTCACAAATCAGCAATCGTGCCGCTCGAACTGCTATCTATGAGTAAAGATACTCGCTCTGGAAGTTTCCTGAATGTTTGTTGAAAGTAGCAGCCAAATACGTTCAACATCACCATTGAATCTGAAAATCGCACCAAAATGCGATCGGCACCTTCATCGCACTTTCCACATCTTCCTTGTTTTCATTTCACCGATCGCATTCTTTGCAGCACTTTCAAGAATCGCTGCTATCGCATAAAATATTCCGCATGACAAGCCTTACCGAATCATCTACCGACACAGCGCAAGACACGCAAAACGCGGCAACCGCAGTGTCCGAAAATCTCATCGAACATCCGCGTGGAGCGGAACCAGGCAAGCCGGGCCGCCGCGACGCCTTCTATTTCGAACAGAAAAACCGCCTTCCCGACGCGGCGGACGGTAAGGGGCGAGGCGGCGCACGATATGGTCGCACCGGCATCATTCACACCCCCCACGGCGATATTCACACTCCAGCGTTCGTGCCCGTGGCCACGCAGGCCGCGATGAAAGCCGTTCTGCCCGAAACCATGAAGGACCTCGGCGCGCAATGCCTGCTGTCCAACGCGTTTCACCTGTATGAACGCCCCGGCGAACAAGTGCTCGACGAAGCCGGCGGCCTTGCCAAATTCATGAACTGGAACGGTCCGACCTTCACCGATTCCGGCGGTTTCCAAGTGCTTTCGCTCGGCGCAGGCTTCAAGAAAACCCTCGCCATGGACGTGACCGGCATGAAATCAGACGACGTGATCGCCGAAGGCAAGGAGCGTCTCGCGTTCGTGGACGAGGACGGTGTAACGTTCAAATCGCCGCTCAACGGCTCACTGCACCGTTTTTCCGCCGAAATTTCAATGGGAATCCAGCATAAGATCGGCGCCGACATCATGTTCGCGTTCGACGAGCTGACCACACTGATGAACACGCGCGGCTACCAGGAGCGTTCCGTGGAACGCACCTACCGTTGGGCGCAGCGTTGCGTTGCCGAGCATAAGAGACTTACCGAAGAGCGCGTCGGCAAGCCGTATCAGGCGCTGTATGGCGTGGTACAGGGCGCGAATTATGAGGATTTGCGCAGGCATGCGGCCGAACAGATCGCTTCGTTGGATTTCGACGCGTCGGTATTGGAGGTGCGATTGAAAAGCGCATTATCGGCGACACTTGCGCCTGGATTTGCGATGCGATGCCGGAAAGCCGACCGCGCCACGTGCTCGGCATCGCTGCAGTCGACGATATTTTCGCATGCGTCGAGAATGGTGGAGACACGTTCGATTGCGTCGCACCGGCGCGTTGCGGCCGAAATGGCGCGATTTTCACGCGCGGCGGACGTTACAACATCAAGCGCGCGCAATTCAAGCATGATTTTGGCCCACTTGAAGAGGGCTGCGATTGCTACACATGCACGCATTATTCGCGCGCTTACGTGGATCATGCGTTGCGTGCCCGCGAATTCAACGGTTTCACATTGGCGACGATCCACAACGAGCATTTCTTCGTGAAGCTGCTGGACGATATTCGCGCGTCGATTGACGGCGGATATTTCGACGAATTCCGCGACGAAACCCTGGCCCGCTTCTACGCCAACGGTTCCCGCGGATGATACATTTCACTTGGGCCTTCCACCCAAACGAATGCTGAGCCATACTTCCACATTCCAAGGCGCCGACGAACAAACCCGTCGGCGCCTTTTCATGTGTTCCGCGCGTGTCATGCATACATCTAGCCGTTTCACCCCAGCCACCCACCACCCAATGTGTCCGTTTCTCCAGAATCGGTCACAGCACATATACGTTTATCAGAGATAAAAGCTGCCTAAATCACACACCATGCCTCATGGTTTGCATCAGCCAGAGGGCTATTGCCTGACCTCGCGTTTTCGCCCCAAGCTTCGCCATGGCACGCTTGGTATAAGTCTTGACAGTGTTCTCCGATAATCCTAAGCACTCCCCCACTTGAAGTGTGGTCTGCCCTCGCGCATATCTGGCTATAATCGCCGTTTCCCGATCGGACAAAACTGGTTTCACGGCCTGCCCGCCAAGAGTCTCTGCTACGATCCTACGATGCGCCTGTACGGGCAACTCAAAATGCAGATCCGGCATGGTTTCCGCTAACTCATCCGGCAGATAAACGTGTCCAGATACAACGCACTCGAGAGCAGCGGCAATAGTGCGCAAATTTCGTTTCGCGACAATGCCTTGCACTCCAGCCTG
>ENA-OQEB01000219-OQEB01000219.1-human-gut-metagenome-genome-assembly--contig:-NODE-219-length-24258-cov-4.136629_pt1 | contig 24258 bp, 30 predicted proteins | sample MGYA00242787_ERZ504619 | MGnify/ENA primary metagenome ERZ504619 (study PRJEB26092, sample SAMD00036317) | human gut metagenome | host: Homo sapiens | study: EMG produced TPA metagenomics assembly of... | reverse complement strand
TTGTCGGTGGTGGCTTCGATCCGCCCCGTGGCCGGCGCTCGCGCGAAGGTGGTGCAGGCAGATTGCCGACGCCGAAGCGAAAGTGTGGTCTATATCGCATGCGATCCGGCAAGCCTTGCCAGAGATACCGCCACGCTCGTGTTACTTGGCTACGAATTGGCGGATATCCGCGCGTTCGACATTTATCCCATGACCCATCATGTGGAGACTGTGGCGCTGTTCAGAAAGCACGAACAGTGAGCATGCCGTTATTCGCAAGTCGTGCGTTTTTTGGAATGACTGCGATTGCGTTGTCTTGCGCGGCGCTATCTGGTTGCGTGCCGTCGAATGCCGCGGTGGGGGATACGCAATCTCCCAATACTGCGGTGGCGCACTCCACGGAGGATCGTGACAGCCTGTCCATCGCCATGATTGGATCGGATGATGTCACCGCCGATTCATGGCAATGGATGCCATGGAAGCCGGTAAACTCAAGCCGGTGTACATTACCGTCTTGGGCACTGTGGACGTGCAATCCACCGCGCAGCAAGGCGTGCGTGACATGGCGCAACGCAAGGCCGACCTCATTATCATCGCAGGAATCGACGCGAACGAAGCCAATGCCGAAAACTGGAATGATGCTTTGGAAACCGCAAGAACAGCGGGCGTTCCAGTGGTGCTTCTCAATCCTATCGCCGTGCCGAAAGACAACAAACTGTATGCGGCTACCATGACGGTCAACGATCGTATGACCGACGCGATACCGCTCGACGATGCTGCTGTGGCCGTGGCCAATAATGATCCTCACGACCGGGAAATGCTGGTAACCACGATTACCCACTGATATGGTTTTGCACCATGTCGGTATGAATGACCAGCAGTTCGTCTTTTGATGAAATACCCTGAAAATTCCCTGATTTTTACCTGTGTTTCACAAGAAGTTGACCGGAAAACGGGAGTGTGACGGTAGGCTGGCAATCATGAGCGAAAGTCGAACAATGCCCCTCATCGAAGAGACGGGGCTGACACAAGGCGAAGTGATCGCCTCAGGGAAAGCGGATTGGACAATGTGGTCAGGGCATCGACCTCACGTTCGCTTATCGATATCGTGCGAGCCAACGTGTTCACCTTGTTCAACGGCATCATCTTTGCGGCCATGGTTATGGTATTGATCACTGGATCGTGGAGAGACGCGGTGTTCGGCATGATCATCATCATCAATACCGGCATAGGCATCTGCACCGAATTGAAAGCCAAGCGTACTCTTGACAAACTGTCGATTCTGGTGGCTTCCGACTATCTTGTGCACCGCGACGGCAAAGACGTTGAAATACCGCACAACGATATCGTGCTCGGTGATTTCATGTGGATCCGTTCCGGCGAACAGGTGCCCGCGGACGCGCAGATCGTGCACACTTGGGGACTGGAGCTGGACGAATCCAGCTTACCGGCGAATCACGGACCGTACGCAAGGGCGAAGGCTGCGATATTTTCTCTGGATCCACCGCCATCTCCGGCATGGCGTTGGTGAAAGTCACCGCCGTAGGAGAGCACAGTTACGCGGCCAAACTTACCGCACGGGCGAAGGTTTACAGGAAAACCGTATCCGACCTAAACAAGGGCATCAACACGATTCTGAAATTCATGACCTTCCTGGTGGTGCCGCTCTGCGTACTGCTCATCTGGTCGCAGGTACGCACTGTTGGCGGCTGGAATGTGGCCATTTCGACCGGCGAATGGCGTTCCGCGGTCATTTCCGCAGTGGCCGGTGTGGTCGGTATGATCCCTGAAGGCCTGGTGCTGCTCACCTCGCTGAATTTCGCGCTCGCAGCCATTCGTTTGGCACGTAAGAACACGCTGGTGCAGGAGCTGGAATCCGTGGAGACTCTCGCTCGTGTGGATTGCCTGAACCTTGACAAAACCGGTACTGTCACCGACGGCACCATCCGACTCGATTCGTTGGAATTGCTGGGTGTTCGTGGCCCCGACGACATGCGAGGCACCGTGAACGAGCATGACGTCAGACAGGCTCTATTCGACCTATCGAACGAAGGACAGCCCAACGGTACAGGGCAAGCGATTCTGTCTGGACTACGGGAACAGGGATTTGCGGACGGCACTGTCGAGGCACGAGTACCGTTCTCGTCGGCGCGCAAGTGGAGTTCGATCTATGACGGCAATGCAGTGTGGACGATGGGTGCGCCGGAAGTCATTCTTTCCCAAATCAACGGCGACCATGCCGACATACTCAAACAAGTCAATGATCTCGCCAATGACGGCAACCGTGTGCTGCTGGTCGCGCGAATCTACGGTGCAGCGCCCGACGATTACGAAACCGATCCAAAACTCAATCCGGCATCGTGCCCTGTCGCATTGGTGTGCTGTTCCGAACATATTCGCGCCGACGCCGAAGAAACGCTTGCATGGTTCCGTGAACAAGGCGTGCGTTGCCGCATCATCTCTGGTGACAATCCCGTAACCGTCGGCGCGATCGCAAGAAAAGTGCATCTGACCGGCGAACATGAACCACGATTCATGGACGCGCGTGAGCTGCCCGCTGACATTACGGAGCTGGCGCAAGTACTGGAAAACGTGGATGTGCTTGGGCGTGTGCTGCCCGATCAGAAAAAGGCGATCGTGGAGGCATTGCATGCAGGTGAGCATGTGGTGGCGATGACCGGCGACGGCGTGAACGACGCGCTCGCCATCAAAGAGGCCGATCTGGGTATTGCGATGGGCAATGCTGCGCCCGCCACCAAGGCCGTGGCACAGGTGGTGCTTGTCGATTCGAAGTTCTCACATCTGCCCGATGTGGTGGCGCGAGGGCGTCAGGTTATGGCCAATATGGAACGTGTAGCAAGCCTATTCCTCGTGAAAACCGTGTATTCCGCACTGATTTCGTTGGGCGTGGTGCTGACGCAGATACCATTCCCGTATCTGCCTCGCCACATCACATATGTGGGCGGATTGACGATTGGCATGCCGGCATTCATTCTTGCGTTGGCTCCGAACACGCGTCGTTATATTCCAGGATTCCTGAAACGCGTGCTGCATTTTGCTGTGCCCTGCGGTGTGGCGGTCGGATTGTCGATTTTGTCCACGTCGTGGCTGCTGCCGATATTCATGAAGTGGAATGTGCAGGATTCGGGTGCGCAGTTGGCGATGCTGCGTGGCGTCAACGCGATTATTCTGCTCATGATGGGAGTGTTCGTGCTTGCGCGGGTGGCAAAGCCGTTGCATTCGTGGCGTGGCATATTGGTATTGGCCTTTGCCGCAATTGGATTCGGGGGCATGCTCGTAAAACCGGTGGCGAATTTCTTCGCGCTGGTGGTGCCGACCGGGCAGATGCTGGCTGCGACGGCGGTGGCAATGGTGCTTTCGGCACTCGTGTTCTTGGTGTGTTTGCGTTTGGTGCCGAAAATTCCGAGTATTGTCCCATACTTTAAGAAGACACGCCAGAGCTGAATTAACTTGGCTGTATCGTAGGCGACGAATAATCAGCTGTGTTATACAGCCAAAAAGCTCGGAGGTAGCATGTCTGTGCGCGACGACCAGCTCGACACCCTGAAGGTGGACGGCAAGGATTATGAATATTACCGCATCGCAGATCTGCCGGGCATCGATCATCTGCCGTATTCGTTGAAGGTTCTCGTCGAGAACCTGGTACGTAACATCGATGGCGCCAACATCACGGATGATCATGTCAAGGCACTGTTGGATTGGGATCCGGCTGCACAGCCGAGTCATGAGATCCAGTTCACCCCGTCCCGCGTGGTCATGCAGGATTTCACCGGCGTGCCCTGCATTGTGGATCTTGCCACCATGCGTGATGCGGTCAAGGATCTTGGGGGAGATCCTGAGGTCATCAACCCGCAGGTGCAGTCCGACATGGTCATCGACCATTCCGTACAGATCGACAAGTACGGCATCGCGACGCGGTCGAACAGAACATGGACATCGAATACCAGCGCAACGGCGAACGTTACCAGTTCCTGCGTTGGGGTCAGCAGGCATTCAAGAACTTCCGCGTGGTACCGCCGGGAACGGGCATCATCCACCAGGTCAATATCGAATATCTCGCCAAGGTCATCATGACCAAGGTCGAAGAAAACGGTGGCAAGACTCTTGCCTATCTTGATTCCTGCGTGGGCACCGACTCGCACACCACCACCGTCAATGGCTTGGGCGTGCTCGGTTGGGGCGTTGGCGGCATTGAAGCCGAAGCGGCCATGCTTGGACAGCCGATCTCCATGCTGGTGCCGCGTGTTGTCGGTTTCAAGCTTACCGGTTCCATTCCTGAAGCGTCACCGCCACCGACGTGGTGCTGACCATCACCGATATGCTTCGCCAGCATGGTGTGGTCGGCAAATTCGTGGAATTCTACGGTGATGGCATCGCCTCGGTGCCGCTGGCCAACCGTGCCACCATCGGCAACATGGGTCCGGAATTCGGCTCCACCTGCGGCATTTTCCCAATCGACGGCGTCACTCTCGACTATCTGCGCTTGACTGGCCGTTCCGAAGAACAGATCGCATTGGTCGAAGCGTATGCCAAGGCGAACAAGCTGTGGGGCGACACCACCGATCCAACTACGTCGAACCGCAGTATTCCGAATACCTGGAACTCGACCTCGGTACTGTCGTACCGTCGATCGCTGGCCCGAAGCGCCCGCAGGATCGCATCAAACTGTCTGAATCCAAAGCGAAATTCGTCGAAACCTTGCCCGCGTACGAAACGGACAAGACCGTGCAGGAGCCGGTTGCCGTTTCCACCGACTTCCGCGGTGACTTCGACATCACCAACGGTGATGTGGCGATCGCATCCATCACCTCGTGCACAAACACATCCAATCCGTCCGTGATGATCGCAGCCGGTTTGATTGCACGCAACGCGCATGCCAAGGGTTTGAAGCCCAAGCCGTGGGTCAAGACCTCGCTCGCACCGTTCCCAGGTTGTGGCCGACTATCTTAAGGCGGCTGGCTTGCAGGACGATCTCGACGCGCTCGGTTACCAGCTGGTCGGTTTCGGCTGCGCCACCTGCATCGGCAACTCCGGCCCGTTGCTGCCGGAAATCTCCGAAGCCATCAACGCCAACGATCTGACCGTCACCTCAGTGCTGTCGGGCAACCGCAACTTCGAAGGCCGCATCAGCCCGGACGTCAAGATGAACTACCTGGCATCTCCGCCGCTCGTCATCGCCTATGCGCTCGCTGGCACCATGGATTTCGATTTTGAAACCCAGCCGCTTGGCGAGGATCCGGACGGCAACGATGTGTATCTGAAGGATATCTGGCCCACCAATAGCGAGGTTGCCGCGTGGTGGACGGTACCGTCAGCCGTGAGATGTTCCTGAAGGATTACTCTTCCGTATTCGAAGGCGACCATCGTTGGAAAGGACTTGACGTTCCAGAAGGCGAACTGTTCGCATGGAATGAGGATTCCACCTACGTGCGTAAGCAGACGTTCTTCGATGGCATGAAGGCCACACCGGATCCCGTCGAAGACATTCATGGCGCCCGCGTGCTCGCACTGCTCGGTGATTCCGTGACCACCGACCATATTTCTCCAGCCGGCGCGTTCAAGGCTTCCAGTCCTGCTGGCAAGTACCTGACCGACCGTGGCGTTGAACCGAAGAACTTCAACTCCTATGGTTCCCGTCGAGGCAATCATGAGGTCATGGTACGTGGCACGTTCGGCAATATCCGACTGCGCAACCAGTTGCTTGCGTCCGTGGGGGAAGAGGTCACTCCGGGCGGTTTCACCTACGATTTCCTTGACCAGAAGCCGACCACGATCTTCGAAGCATCCCGCGACTACATCGAACATGATGTTCCGCTGGTGGTGCTCGCAGGCAAAGAATACGGCACCGGTTCCTCCCGCGACTGGGCTGCCAAGGGAACCGTCATGCTCGGCGTCAAAGCCGTTATCACCGAAAGCTTCGAACGTATCCATCGTTCGAACCTGATCGGCATGGGTGTGCTGCCGTTGCAGTTCCCCGCAGGCGAGTCCTATGAGAGCCTCGGCCTTGATGGCACCGAAACGTACGATATCGCCGGTGTTGAAGAGCTCAACAATGGCATCACCCCGAAGACCGTGCGTGTCACCGCCACCCATAGCGACGGCTCCACAACCGAATTCGACGCGGTCGTACGCATCGACACCCCAGGTGAGGCCGACTACTACCGCAACGGAGGCATCCTTCAGTATGTGCTGCGCAATCTCATGAAATAAATAATCACATGATTGAGATCGGCAAATAACAAAGCCCGTGTCGCACTGCGCAATGCAGTATGACACGGGCTTTGTCGATACCGGTTTTTCATGCGTTTGATACTACGGCGGAATCGGTCTGTCTCGTCACATTGTTGACCCAACGATACTTTCGATAATGCAGCAAAGCAGGAATCATCTTGATGCATTCGTCGGTATTCAGCAAAGCATAGACCGCCAATACCGGCAACTTCCACACGAAAGCCGCCAACAGACCGACCGGTACGACGACAAGCCACATAACGCTCGCATCGCAGACAAGTCCGAACCGGGAATCGCCTCCGGCAGGGAAAATACCGGCGATAGTCAGATTGGCCATGCACCCGCATGCCGCATAATAGGCGCAGATAAACAGCATAACCGACAGATAACGCGTGGCCTGCGGCGTCAATCCCGCCCACTGCAACGCCAAAGGACGTGCCGCGATAATCAACAGGCCGGTTCCAACGCCAACTGCCGCCACCAGTACACAGAGCCTGTCGCCCATAACCTTCGCCTGATCGAAAGCATTGCGGCCAAGCAGATTACCGACAAGAATGCCGCCCGCATTGCCAAGGCCAAGACTCAAACAGACCAACAGATCCTTGACGATATTCGCAATGGAATTGGCCGCCACCGCATCCGTACCAAGATGACCCATAATCACGGTGTACATGGTGAAACCGCAGCCCCAAACCAGCTCATTGCCAAGCACGGGCAGACTATACTTCCAAAAATCCTTCTGCAACGCCACATCCGGATGCAACATCATCGACAACCGCAAGCGTGGGCGGCCATTGCGGCTGGCTACAAGCACAGACCACACCAGTCGATGGCTCGGGAAATCACCGTGGAAATCGCCGCGCCGAAAATACCCAATGCGGGTAAACCGAACCAACCATAGATCAGCACCGCGTTCAGCGCAACATGCACGATCACGCCAACCGTGCTTACCGTCATTCCGGTGACCGCCGCACCCACATTCTTCATCAGACACAAATACATTTGCGACAAACCGATGAACAGGTACGAAACCGACGAAACCCGCAAATACTGTGAGCCGATGGCAATCAGCGTCGCATCGTTCGTCATAATCGACATCAACGTTTCCGGAATGAGTAGCGTCAATGCGAAAAACACCAGCGACAATCCGCCGGCATACAGCATGATGAACGCCAAGACACGTTCGACGGCATTCGTGTTGCCCGCACCCCAATACTGGGCCACCAGAATGCTCATGCCAAGCGTGAGCGCGGCAAGACACAAACTGAAAATGAACTGGAACTGCGTGGCAAGAGACACTGCCGACAGCTCGTTTTGACCGACGTTCGTCAGCATAAGAGTGTCGGCGCACGATGACAGCGCCAGCATCAGTTGTTGAAACGCGATGGGCAGGGCGAGCGTCAACGTCTGTCGAAGAAACTCGCGCCAAGTGATGGAAGATTGCATGATGATGTGAGGATGGTGCGGTGCGGTGCGTTTTACTGAATCGAATCCTTCCAAGCGCGATATTCCGCGGCCTTGCTTCCCAATATTCGCGGTCGGCGTCGGTGATCTCACGGATCACATGGCATGGATTGCCGACTGCCACCGAATGCGAAGGAATGTCCTTGACCACCACTGATCCGGCACCGATCACCACATCATCGCCGATGGTGACGCCAGGGCCGACCACCACATTGCCGCCGAACCAGACATCGTTGCCAATGGTGATCGGACGAGCGCCTTCAGGGCCGGAGGAACGCACCGTCGCATCGATCGGATGATACGGCGTGTACAGGCCCACTCGGGGGCCGAAGAACACGCGGTCGCCGATGGTGATGCGTGCCACGTCAAGGAAAATGCAATCCATGTTGGCATAGAAATTCTTGCCGATGAACGTGTTGCATCCATAATCGCAGTTGAATGGGGGTTCCACGAATCCACCCTCTCCAAATGCGCCGAACAGTTCGTGAAACAGTTCGTCACGTTCTTTGAACGCGTCATATTCGGACGTGTTGATGGCCTGCACCAGGCGACGCTTGCGCATATTCGCTTCCTGCTGTTGCGGACTATCGGCCACATACAGTTCGCCGGAGAGCATACGCTCCCATTCGTCGCGTGCCGGATGATTGGTGGGTTCCACCATGCTGCCTCCTCTGCTGTATTACGTCAATCGATTGACGTGACATATCATGTTCCATTCAACGGCATCATTATTCGTTGACACTGTATTTCGTTGTATTATCGTTCTTGATTTTCGTATTATTTACCGTATCCACTGATGGGGTATTGCATGGGACAGATGGGATTAGACGTTCGTGACGTGCAGGTCGGACAAAACGAACAAACGGAACAGCCTGAACTTGCGCAAGACGGTCGTCTTCCATATGAGTTCATGCCGGTCACCAACTGGGGACGCAAGCCCAACGGCGCGGAAATGGTACAATATGATGCGCCGATGTTCTTCTCATTCACCGAACATTCGCTGCTGCATCAGTATCCGAACATGCGCGCGGAATGCCATTGGCATATCGATTTCGAATTCACCCACATCATCCGTGGACACATGTGGTATTTCGTGAACGGCGAAAGCATTCGTCTTGAAGAAGGCCAAGGCATTTTCGTGAATTCGCGCCAATTGCATTACGGTTTCACCGAGGACGGCACCGATTGCGAATTTTCCTGCACTCTGCTGAACCCTTCATGCATGTGCATGCCGAACATGGTTTATGAACGCTTTGTGGCTCCGTTGATGGCGGACGAACGGCTCCCGTACATGGTGTGTGATCCTGAAGATGAGCATGGATCCGCGTTGCTGGAATGCATGATGCGGCTGCATGATGCGAAATTCGGTCAGATGCCGGCTGCCCAGACCATGCATCCCGCCACCGTTGACAATATGAAATTAAAGGATGATACGGCATCGTTGACCGTGCTCAGCTGTTTTTATACGATGGTGCGTGAACTGACGGCCATAGCGGGCGAACATGGCAAGAATGGTTCTTCCAAATACGACAGGAAGAATCCGAAGATTGCTATTTTGAGCAAGATGATTGATTACGTGCAGCACAATTACGTTCGACAGATCACCCTGGAGGAGATTGCTTCAGCAGGGTCCGTCGGCCGTACGAAATGCGCGCAGATCTTCCATGAGATGGTCGATCAGACGCCGATTGAATTCGTCAATGACGTGCGTATGAGAGCTGGAGCGGAAATGCTGGACACCACATCGATGCCGGTTTCCGACATCGCCAAAAAACTTGGTTTCTCATCATCGACATTCTTCACGCGCACGTTCAAGCAGTACATGCATACGACGCCCACAGCCTACCGGAGGAATATGCTCAAGTAGACCGTGGACGTCGTATGCGATCGTCATGCGGCTGCCACAGTGTTGGCGTCGACTACTTGGCCAACTGCGTTGTGGCGGGGAGGCCAACGTCGGGCGGGCTCGCCGAATGCGTCCCAAGGCCAAGCCCAGACAGATGAACGCTACCGCGAACATTGCCACCAATCCGGTTGATGACGCCCACGCGCCGTAGTCCACGCCGCTCGAGGAGGCCGTACCCAGTCCGAATACGTGGTCTATCGATGAGCAGAGCCACCATCCAGGCAGCAGTTTTCCGATGATGATCATGGGATCTGGCATCATATCCACGGGGAACGCCATACCGGAAGTGAACATGACCAGCAGAGCGAACACATTGACGAAACCGTTCGTTGCCATTTCATTGAAACCGGATGACCCCAACAGGAATCCGCAAGCGATCGCCATAAGCGTGTAGACCATCAGCGACACGAACGACAAGCCTACGTTCACGGCATTCAGGCCGGTAAAGGACACTCCGGCCAGCGCATCAACAGGAATGTCACCGCGGTATACGCAGCACATACCAGCAGACCGAACGTCCCGCATGTCAGCATTTGCTGCGCTTCCAACGACACCAGACGCGCGGGGGACGAGTAGAGCCTGCGGCGGATTTCGTTGTCGTTGAATGTGCTGACCACGAGGAACGTGCATACCGGCATGACCAGCAACAGTGGATACAAGCCGGTTTTGAGCGTGCCCGCGAATGCCGATGAGCCCGGTGTGGTGCCGTCGTCTTCAGAGTCCGAGGACACCACGGCGATATGCGACTGTTTCATATCGGCGGTGGCAGCATCCAACGTCGTTGCCATGGCGGCGTCGAGCGTGCGCTGTGCCTGCGGCATGCCGAGATAGGCGGTACGCGTCAGCGAAAGAAACTCGTTGACTTTCAGCTGTGCGAGCGATCCGGCTCCGGAAGCATAACTGACAACGGTATCTATGGTCGGTTGCGTAGCCGTGGCGTTATCCGCATACTGCAGATAACGCTCGGCGAAACCTTGTGGCACAATCGCAATCAAATCAACATAATTCGATGCGACAGCCTGCTGCAACGATATGGAATCGTCATCAATGGTGACCATCTCACCGTCCAAAGCGAGGTAGGAACGCAACGATTGAGCCACATGCTCGGCGTCGTCATCACGGTCGATTACCGCAATACGGGCGGATTCCGGCTCATACGTCGTCGCTCTGGCAGCTGTGGAGCCACGCATGATCTGCCAGCTGATGGAAAACATCATCGTGCCGATCAGCACCAAGTAGATAATCACATACAATTTGCGCGCTTTGAGAATGCGCAGTGCTGCTTTACAAGTGTTCATAGCGTTGCCTCCTCAACAGAACGGTCGCCATACCAAGACAGACCAAGCTCATCGCAGCCAATACGCCCACCGTGGCAAAGAACGGGCGGAAACTGTCGTAATACAGAATGTCGTAGAACAGATTCGTAATCTGTTGCGCCGGATTCAACATGCTCAACAGGGGCGCATGCTGCGCTATCTGATCGCTTAAATCCATGCGAACGAGCCATACAAACCGGAAAACAGCGACAGCGTGCATGCCAAGGCCGTGCACAATCCCTGCTTGGCACTCGTGGAAACACCCTGTATTGCGCCGATCAACGTGCCGAACGCGCTTGTGGCGAATGACGCCATCAAGCACGCGCCCAAGCCGGCCCATTCACGACCGCCGAGAGAAATCTGGCAGCCGAAACGAATGTACAGCATGGCCACGGTCAGACTTAGGAACGAGCAGATCCAACTGGAAAGAAAACCTGCCAGCAGCTGTTGCAGTTTCGGCAGGGGAGCGACGGAACGGCGAATGCCAAGTGCCGACAGGTTTGCCTGGGCCAACGATACCGCGTTCACCGCGAAACTCATGGCCATCATCGCGGCCATGCCGAGCAACGCGTAATAGTAGCGTGCGGTGCCGCTTGGCTTGAAATTCGTCAGCTGCACTTCCTTCGTGAACCCACTCGACGAGCCGATGCTGCCGGTGAACGCGTCATCCAACAACGCGGACGGATTGTGCTGCGCGGCATTGATCACTACGGCGGTGTTGCGATTGTACAAGTCCACGATATTGCCCAACACCGTCAGGGAAATATCCAGACCACTGCTCGACGCCATCACATCCGTGGCGGATGTTTGCGTGGCTTGGGAAATGGCCAGCTGCAGTTTCCCACTACCGTCGACGGACAGTCTGCCCTGCGCTTGGCGTCAAGCAGCGCTCGATCCGCGGCTTCCATAGATGCGGCTTCCGTGACGGTGATGAGTTTCGGCATGGCGTCACCGTCATCATCGACCTTCGCATGATCGCCATCGGCACCGGTCGCGCCAGTATCGGACGAAATGCCGTCGACCAGCATCTGCGCGCCCGGAGAGGCGCGCCAATCGTCGTTATTAACCACGACGACGTCAACCGTGTGCAATGCGTAACTTTCCGCGATATTGCCGAACATGCCATTGAACATGGTCGCCAGAATGATGGGAAAGGCAAACAGCCAGAACAGCTGCGCTTTCTCCCTGAAATGCAATTTCAGATTGACCAGCAATGTCTGCAACATAATGTCAAACCTTTCGAACCATGATTCCGTCAGTCACGCAACGCCGTGCCGGTCAGTTCAAGGAACACATCGTTCAGCGTCGGCTGCCGGGAGGAAAGATGCCCGATATTCGTGCCATTGGATTTCAGCAACGTCAACACGTCAAGAAGATTGTGATCGCCCCTACGGCAACGTACCGTCAACTCATGACCGTCATAATCGGCGCTCATCACACATGGCAGCGCACGTAACTGTTCCAATGCCTGCTGCGTTCCCGCCTCATGATGCAAGCCACCCAGATCGTCGGTTTCCACACTGATGCGTTCGCCGGTGTCGATCATCGCCTTCAACTCGTCGGCGGTGCCCAAGGCCAAATGCCTGCCATGATCCATGATGAGAATGCGGTCGCAGATCTGCTCGACCTCCTCCATGTAATGCTCGTGTAAATCACCGTCGCGCCTTCGTGGTTAAGACGCTGAATGCCCTCCAGAATCGCATTGCGGCTTTGCGGATCGACGGCGACGGTCGGCTCATCGAAGAAAATCAGATCCGGCTTATGCGCCACACCGCATGCGATGTTCAATCGACGAAGCAAACCTCCCGACAATTTCGACGGACGGAACCTGCGGTAATCGCGCAAGCCCACAAAATCCAGCGCATCCTCAACCAGCGCATGACGGCGTGCCCTGTCAGGCACATACAGCGAGCAGAAATAATCGATATTCTCCTCAACCGTCAATTCATTGAACACAGCCACATTCTGCGGTACGATGCCGATGCGGCGTTTCAGCGCATAACTGGTCGGGCCAATCGGTTCGTCAAACACACGTACCGTGCCCTCATCGAACGTCAACAATGCGAGAATGCAGTTAATCGCCGTGGTCTTGCCGGAACCGTTCGGTCCAAGCAAACCGAAAATCTCACCTTGATGCACGTCAAGATCGAAATAGTCAAGCGCCAGCATATCCCCATACCGTTTGACCAGCTTCGACACCTTGACCGCGCTGCTGGAGCTCTCACCTGTTTGCCTTTCCATACGCTCGCTCATCGGCTCTCCTTACCTCACATGTTCCAACAGCGATAACCGCCGTTTACGATAGTGATTCCATTGTCTCCGACCAAACGGAGACGACATGGTGTCTGAGGTCATAAACCTGGCGCAACACAGCCATATGGAAGATGACAAATGTCACCTTCGTGGCAAAGATGGCCCGCAACGGCGGCAACGTACACTACGCTGGGAAGACATAACCACAAGAAGCGGCGACGATGGAGGAAGCATGCGGCGATTATGCTTCAAGCCATATTCTCACGTTCGGGCTGATCGCAAACCTGTATATCGTCGGAGACGTATCGGCTGAACTGGTATGCGGCGCGTTGCTGGCCATATGCTGTGCCGCGGTGGGGGAATACGCGCGCTCGTCGGCATGGACCATCGCCATACTGTTGATGTTGGATTGCGGCGCATGCTTCACGCCATCATGGTGCGCGATGATGCCGGTCGCCGCATACAACGCGGCCATGCTGCCCGCCATATCACAGAACGTCGAACAACACCGTGCGGGACGGAACCATGCCGCTTGCGTTCGCAATTGCCGAACATGCCGCAATACGATGCGATGCAAATCACGACGGTCATCGCACGATGGGTGTGGATCATTCCCGTAGTGGCGACCTTGGTCCGTTGCCGTAATGCAGGCGCGCATGCGGATGATATGGGAGCTGCACTCATCGCCGTACTGCTGGCATTGCATGTAGTGTTGGGATTCATGGTTGGCCTGTTGTGCGCGCGCAATGTCACGCTCACCCGGCAGAACAGGCGGCTTCAGGATTCCAAACGTGACCAGATCCGCCGGCTGCGCTCGCAATTGGCGGAAAGCGAGGAAGATCGCGCCGCGTCGGTTCGTGTGGCCACGCTCGCGGAGCGTACACGCATAGCGCGCGAGATTCATGACAATGTCGGCCATATGCTTACCCGGGCCATCATGCAGTCCGAAGCGGCCCAAGTGGTGGCTCAGGTTTCTGGTCAGGAGCAGGCGGCTCAAGGGTTCGCGCAGATTCACGACACGGTGGGCGAGGCGATGACATTGGTGCGGGGCGCGGTGCATGATCTGAAAGACGAAGGCACGGATTTCGTGGCGCAGATTGAGGCATCCGCGCATGGTTTGGACGATTCCAGTACAGTGAACGTCACCTTGAGCAACGGCATCGATGCGGCTCCGGCCGCGGTGTCACGCTGTTTCGCCACGACGATTCGCGAGGCGTTGAACAATACGATTCGCCATAGCATGGCGCGCAATGTCGATATCACCTTGCGTGATTTTCCTGCGTTATGGCAGCTGCGCATACAGGATGATGGCGCCTGTGGAACGATGGCTCCCAAGGAAACATCAACGGTATGATGGGGGAGTCTTCCGCTCGTTTTCGTCAGTTCCATGATGCCGCGCGTACGGCGACGATGCGTGATGCTTCAGGCATTGGATTGGCGGATATCGAGGAGCGTGCGCGGGCGCTCGGCGGTACCGCGGTGTGCGGCCCGTATCATGAGGGGTGGCGGGTGTTCGTGTCCATTCCCAAAACGGACGATGATGCGGCAGCGTCCGCAACAACGAAGGAGAACGTATGATGCGAGTCGCAATCGTCGATGATGATCCAATCGTATGCTCGTCGCTGTCCACGATTCTCAAAGCGACAGGCACGGCCGATATTGCATGGACGGCCTATGATGGTGAAACCGCGGTAGGTCAGTATGAAGAAGATAATCCGGACGTGCTGCTGATCGACGTGCAAATGCCGGTTATGGACGGTCTTGCCGCGTCGCGAAAGATCATCGACGCCCATCCGAATGCGAAAATCCTGATACTTACCACATTCGCGGACGAATCGTACATCGCCGAGGCGTTGGAAATCGGCACCAAAGGCTACCTGATCAAACAGGATGTCTCATCGGTGATTCCCGCAGTGCAGTCGGTGATGGCCGGACAGGTGGTTATGGGAGCGCAGGTGTTGCGGAAACTGCATGTCAATAAAGCGAGTCAGACGCAGCGTCACGTTTCGCAAGCTGGCGATAACGGGGAAAATCGTTTTTCCGGTCGTTTCGCGAATCTCACTGAGCGCGAGCGGGACGTGATGCAACTGGTCGCCGAGGGGTACGACAATCGTGAGATCGCTGCGAAACTGTTTTTAAGCGAAGGCACGGTTCGCAATCGTATCAGCGATATTCTCGCGAAAACGAACGTTACGAATCGTACGAAACTTGCGGTCGAATGGCTCGCATGCCAATAGGAAACCGTCGATAAACGGCAAACTCATCAAAACGAACAGCGTTTTCAGCGCTTGCGTAGCGATAGGCCTTCCACACGTCGCTAAGCTTCTGACCGTTCGACGTGCGCTTCCACACGGTCAATCCCGCCGAACCGCCACCGACGGCACGGGCCGCTGCGGTTGGTGTGGAGTACTCGCTGCCGTCATCCAGTCGAAGCTTGCCTTCGGCGGTGACGGTAGCCACCCAACGTTCGCCCTTGCGCGGTCGGTCCCATACCAGCGTCTCACCGGGAATGAGCAGACCAGCGGCGAGCACCTGCGCGATGGACACGCGTTTGGATGTTGGGGAGGTGGACGTGTCCGTGACTCGCAACGACTCCTCACTGAGCGTGGATAGGTCATTGCGCTCGGCATCGTAACGGATATTCCAATAATCGGCGATCAGACGAATGGTTTCATCCTGGCGGTATTGCAAGGTTTGTGGCGTACAGTCCGCAATGTCGGCAAGCTCGGCGGTGAGCGGGAAGCGTTTGGAACTCGCCGACAGCAGCATACGGTCACGACGGTCCGTATAGGATGCCAATCCCGCGATCTGCTTGTCATTAGCCTGACTGAGCGCAAGATTGCCGATGCGATTGACCCAATGGTCGCGCGTCGCCTCAGACCATGATGCAAACGATGAGTCGGAGGCGACCTGTTCCGGCATGATCGGCAGCGCGTTGAGGCTGCGTGGTCGGGTGATACGATGCCCGGCCCGCTGCTCGTTGGCCCGAACCAGAAGCAGTTTCTTCATGGCGGGACTGGTCTGCAGGTCGCCACGCAGATGCGCGAGCGCGTTGCGGCGGTCTTCGTCGGTGATGAGTAATCCTCGGATTTGTTGGATGGTGTGGTTTTTATCGAGGTCGCGAATGGTGCTGGCTGCGCGTGTGCGTCGGTTGAGCGGGGTTTGCCTGTTGAGACTGTCCACGCCGGTTACGCGTTCTAGGGCCGCGAGTACGTCGTGAAGTCGTTCAAGGTCGTGGAGTTGAGGTTCCTCGAGGTTTTTGTTCGACGTGCGCGAGGCTGCGGCAGTGTGTGTGCCCGGCGTGGAGAATATGCGTGTGTCGGGATTGCCGAGGTTGCGTATGGAGTTGACGAGCGCCCACATGGCTACTGGTTTCCAGTCGGTGGTTTGGTAGTCGTTGAGGGATACGAGTTGGCCAATGATATCGTCTGGCAGGTTGGCGTCGGTCGGGTGTTCGATGATGCGCCATGCGTTGGCGTAGGGTGCGAGCAGGTCGTCGATGAAGGAGATGACGTTCTGCTTTTTGACGAATGGTTTGAGCACGTCCTTGCGGAATTCCTCAAGTAGTTGTGTGCAGACGGCTTTGTGCGAGATGATGAGATGGATGTCGCTGAAGAATTCTTCGAGCGTCTGTGCGTCGTCGCCGAGTGGATCCATGATGTCGTCCCAGCGTGAAGCGTAGGCGTTGCGTGCGGCGGGGGAGATTTCGGCGATGGTTCTTGCTTTGAACACGTCGGATGCGGTGAGGGGAACTCCGCGCATGTTCATGACGTCGAAAATACGGTGTGCGCCGGCGAGATCGTCGGTGGTTACGATGACGAGGGTGACTTCGTTGACGAGGTATGATGCGAATGCGCGGCGGTCTTGTGTGGGCATTTTCGCGAGTTCGTCGAACACTTGTCTGGTGTTGATGGCGATGTTGCGTTGCGCGTGCGATTCGATATCGTTGTCGCGCAGATCGAACAGTCCTCCAGATCGCTTCCTGCACGTACATGCGGAAGAAGTTGGTGTCGCGTTCGCGGAGTTTGAGACGTGGTTCGGCTTTGATGCCGCGTAGTTTGTCTCCTGGCTCGACGATGAGGTCGTTGAGGCTTTCCACGAGTTCGGGGTCGTCTTCCAGATCGCGGAGCACGGAAATGATGATGGAAAGTGAGATGAGGCGTTGCTGTCCATCGATGACTTGGTATTTGGTCTGTCCATCATGGACGAGGATCAGCGATCCAAGGAAATACGGCGTGTCCGGGTCGTGGCATGCGTCCTGCAGATCGGTGACCAGTTGCGCGATGTTTTCCGTTTGCCAAGTATATGCGCGTTGGAATGATGGGATTACGAACCGGTAATCCGAAGTGAAGATTTTGCCTAAAGGCTTTTCCGTTGCACTGATTGACATGGCGTTCCCCTCATTGCGTTGCTCTGTGTTCAAGTGTACGATGCATGATGTCATAGTCGTGGCGGCAGGTCGGCTCGTTCTACCAAACGGGCCATCTGCACGCGGCCCATGCAGAGTTTATCTGCGGCGGATGAAATATGCGCTTTGACCGTGCGTTCTGAAATGAACATTTTCTCGCTGATTTCCGCATTGGTGAAGCCCTCGGCCGCGAGAATCACCGCTTCGCGTTCGCGTTCCGGCAAGGCGTCGAGCATGGCACGGGCCTCATCGCGCCGCGACTGAGGCTGGTGCTGATGCAAATCGCCGATGAGCTGCCGTTGACTTGCCGGATTGAACTGTGGCTCCCCTTCGCACACGTCGGCCACACGGCGGATGATATCTTCCGGAGCGTCCGTTTTCGATACGAATCCTTCCGCGCCCGCTTCGATGGCGCGTTCCACCGTGTTGTTTGGACTCAGCGACGTCAGAATAAGCACATGCGGAGGATCGGGAAGCATGCGGAGCTGACGAGTGGCTTCAATGCCATCCATGCCGGGCATGGCGATATCAGCCAGCACGACATCAGGAGGATTGTGCGACGCATGTTCGATGGCGTCTGCTGCGTTGGTGCAGGCGAAGGCAACGCTGATGCGTCCGGAGGAATAATCCTCCAAAATCAGACGCATCATCTGGCAGATCATCGGATCATCATCAATCACGCCGACGGTGATCGGCTGCTCGTCATGGTTGCGTTCGGTGCTCACCCAACCCATGGTAGTCGTACATCAAGGTGGAAGACGTTATGTTGGTCAAAACCGTATTGGCATGTTCCGCCAGCCTGCTGTATGCGTTTGGCCAAACCAGGAAGACCGGCCCCCTTCCTGGTGTCTGCCATATGCGAGGGGGATTGCGGCATCGTCGGATTGCTGACGTGCACATGCACCCCTTGCGGGGGGTTCGCATCGACCTGCAACGACACCGGAGCGCCAGGCGCATGCCTGCGCACATTGGTCAATCCCTCCTGTACCACGTGATACGCAATCACGCCGATGGACTCATCTAACTGCCCCAGCTGTTGAACGTCGATCCACGTATCAATCCGCATATTCGCGGCACGGGCGTCGCCAATCAACTGCAGCAATGAGTCACGGGTCAACGACGCTTCGGCATCATTCGCAGCCAACTGCAGGCGAGCATCCTCCGGATGACGAAGCATGTCAATCACACTATGCGCCTCATCCAACGCGCCGGAGGCCTGCCTGCGGATATCCTCGGTAGTGCCGGCGATCTTTCCAGCCATACCAGCCACATTGGCATTGCCCAACTGCTCGGCCTCAGCCTTCAATTTCCTAGACTCGGCCTGCAAAGCGCTCGCATTCAATGCAAGCAACGACAGCGAATGAGCCAACGTATCATGCGCTTCCGCGGCTATCGCATCGGCAAGCTGCTGATTGTCAAGCGTGGTCCGCAACCTGCTCACCTGCTCGTTGGCCGACTGAGCCTTCGCTTCGGCCACGCGCGCAAGGGCGCGCGAGCGAATATGCAATCCGGCCAATGTGGCGATCGCCACCGCAATCAGGGCAACCACAACGGCGCTCGCGATGATCGTTCTTTCGTCGACAAGCATCACCATGGTATTGCCATACCGAACTCCGGTATATGGTTTGGAGAAGATCGCATGCCAGATCGAAGCCTCGGCAGGATGCAAAGCGTCTCGCACCTGGGACCAGATCGTCGTTGTCGCCGCGGCAAGCACTGATCGAAGCGTCACTTTGGTTCCCTGTCTCCGCGCAAGCAGAGAAGTCAACGCCATAAGCGCGATCAGCGAATCGTAGGGGAGCGCCACCACCAGTAGGCATGCGGTCCAGAACACGGCTTGCGGGTAACTGTTGCGAGCCAGAAGAATCAAACCCGAAGATCGCAACGAGCACGCACGCGATCATCCACAAGTAGGGGGCGCTATCCTGCGCATACTGTTGGGATGCGAAAGACACCTGCGCCAGACAGGCGAAACTCGCGCACACCACCATCGGCACCGTGCACCAGATTCTGGTGCGCACTGGCACTTCGGCGGTGGAAGGGTTTGTGATCACGCTCATGACTCCCATTATCGGCATACTCATGGAAACATGCCATTGAGCTATCGGGCATGATGGCGCAAGCCGCGCGCCCCAAAGTGCAGACAGGAATGGACTTTCGTCCAATACCGGGAACGAAGCCGATCCCGTAGGCTCGAAAGTGTTCCGACCACTTCGAGAAGAAAGAAAAAGATCATGAGTGAGTTCAACAATGCTCCGATTCCCAACGGCGGCCCGGCAGCGCCGAACGGTATGAGACCCGCGCCGATCATGTCGTCCCCGGCTCCGCAAGGCACGACGGTATGTGGCATCGTGGGAGTGGTGTTCGGCGCGCTCGGCTTGGTGCTGAGCTTCATTCCAATCATCAACAACATCGCGGCGATCTTCGGACTCGTCGGCGCGGTATTGGCGATCGTGGCCATCGTGGGCACGTTCCGAGGCAAAAAGCGTGGCAAAGCCCTGTCCATAGTCGCGGCGGTGCTGTCGGTGTTGGCCATCGTCATCATCTTGGCCATGCAATCGGCCGCCAGCAAGGCGCTTGACGACATCACGGGCACAAGCACGTCGCAATCCTCGTCGGCGGACGCCGATAAGGACGCCAAAACCGATGATTCCACCAAAACCGACACCAAGGCGAAAGGCGAGCAAGACATGGAAGGCGATCTCACCGATATGCACGTCAAAATCGTATCCGCAGTGCGTTCCGGCAACGACTACAACAATCAGCCGACCGTGCTCGTCACCTACGAGTGGACCAACACTACCGATAAGAACAACTCCTTCGCCGTGCTGGCTAATCCGAAAGTGTTCCAAAACGGTCAGGAACTCGACACCGCCATGTACTTGGACAATCCGGAAGGCTACGATTCCGGCTCCTATCTGTCTGAACTGCAGCCAGGAGCAACCGGCACGGTAACCCTCGGATATGTGCTTAAAGACGATTCCGAAATCACCGTCGACGTGACGAACCTTCTCGATTTCAGCGACACCGCCAAAGTGACGTACAAGTTCGCCATCTGACATGGCATGTCCCAGTCTTTCGCGTCCGGCACACTCCCCGTGTCGAACGCGAAACCTATGCGGGCTTTGAAGAAATCATGAGATTAAGCCAATATTCATGAAATCGTCAGGAAAATGCCGTATCGTGATGCGCAATCGAGCAAAAAGGAGCGATTATGGCATTCGGTCAGCAGCCCCAGGGTAACAACGCCCAGAATAACGGCTTCAACAATCAATACCAGTACAACCAACAGTACAACCAGTACAATGCGCAGCCACAGTACGCCTATGCGCAACGGTACCGCCGCAGTCAACGTGCAGGCCACCTATTCCTACGAGCAGGCCGAACGCAGTTCCGTCAACAGCGCATACACGCACATGACCCTTGGTTTGATCGTCACTGCCGTGGTCGCCATCATCACCCAAATGAGCGGCGCGTACCTGGCACTCATCCAAACCACGGGCATCATCGGCATCTTCGCCCCCGCCGTCATTGAAATCGTGCTTGCCATCTACCTTGGCGCGCGCATCCATACAATGAAGGTCTCCACCGCATACGTCATGTTCTACGTGTATGCGGCGTTCATGGGCTTCACCCTCAGCACCATCTTCATGGCCTACGATCTTGGCACCATCGGCATTTCCCTCGCATTGTGCGCCGGCTTCTTCTTCGCGCTCACCATGTTCGGACGCACCACCAAGATCAACATGCTCAAGGCCGGCCCCATCCTTTTCGTCGGCCTCATCGTGCTTATCATCGCCGAAGTGATTCTCATGATCTTCGCCCCCGGCAACACCACCCTCATGATCGTCTCTGCCATCGGACTTCTGCTCTTCGCCGGCATGACCGTCTACGACGCCCAAGCCACCCGCGCGATGCTTGAACAGTATTCCGCCCAAGGCCCCGAAATGGTCAAGAAGGTTTCCATCCTTTGCGCACTGAATCTGTATTTGGATTTCGTGAACATGTTCATGTATATTCTCCAACTCCTCGGTAATCGCGACTGAAATCCAAATGACGGAGCGTCCCCGGCATTGCTCCTCAGTCGGCGTACCTTCGTGCGCCTTCCTTCGGTGCGTTTTGGGGACGCACGCGTCATTTGGCTTTCAGCCTTTGATGGGACATTATTGGCATTGCTCCTCGGTCAACGTAACGGATAAAGCCTGACCAGAATGTGGCCAGGCTTTATCCGTTGGTCAAAGACATGCTTTACGGTGGGTGCTCATGCAGAGAAAAGAGATTGGCGGCATGGCATGCCTCGTACTGGCGGCCCTCATTTGGGGATTCGCATTCGTGTCGCAAGTGCAAGGCATGGACTCCACAACACCGCTGTTCTTCGGAGCCACCCGATTCACCCTCGGATCCATTTCTCTGATACCGTTGCTTTGGTTTCGCCGCAGCACCATAGCGGAACAAGAGCGTAAACGCCGTGAAACCCAGGGAAAACCGTCCATCACCCTCGGTAATGGCGCAATCGTCGCCATGCCGAAATGGGCCGGCAATCCCATCGTGGTCAGCATCATCTGCGGAATCGTGCTTTTCACCGCAAGCACCGTCCAACAATACGGCATCCTTTACTCCGGATCGGCGGGACGGTCCGGCTTCATCACCGCTCTATACATCGTCATGACTCCGCTGCTTGCCTTCGTCATATTGCGTCGACGAGTGCACCTCAGCGTCATCATCAGCGTCGCCATCTCCGTTATCGGCTTCTACCTGCTGTGCGTCACCGACGGATTCGGATCCATCACCCTGGCGGACATGGTGCTGCTGTTCACCGCAGTCCTCTTCGCGGGCACATCCTCGTCATAGACACCTTTGGACGAGACATGGACCCCATCCTGCTTTCATTCGGGCAGATCACCACCACCGCGATCATCAGCTGGATTGGCTCTATCATCGAAGGATCCATCGACTGGGCCGGTGCCGCGCAAAGCTGGATCGCCATCGTCTACGCGGGCGTCTGCTCTGCTGGCGTAGCTATACGCTTCAGGTCATAGGCCAACAACTTGTGCCTCCGACCAGAGCGTCCGTGATCATGTCGCTCGAATCGTTCTTCTCCGCAGTCGGAGGGGCGCTTCTGCTGGGCGAAATCATGACCACTCGAGCCTACCTCGGCTGCGCGCTCATTTTCGCGGGCACCATACTCGCCCAGCTGCCCATCGACCAGCTCCTGCATGCGGCCAAACGCAAACCGGCAGACGTCAGCGGCCTTAGGGGCCTCGCCAACCTGCGGCGCGCCATTGATATCGCGATGAATGTTCTGCATCTGCGCTTCGACATTCTGCAGACTTCTCGCGCAATCAAGCAACGTCTGCGAATGCTCCGACAGCTTCGCGTCAGGCAAATCCGTCTTATAACGCAGCGCATGCTCCAAACTCGCCCAATAATCCATGGCGATGGTGCGGAACTGCACCTCCACAGGCGTGTAATGCGGTCCGGAAGATAGAAAAACGGGAACCGCATAAATCACATGCAGCGAACGATATCCATTCTGCTTCGGATTCTTAATATAATCCTTCACACGCAACACCTGAATATCGTTCTGCGCGGACAGATAATTCGACACCGAATACACGTCATCGCGATAATTGCAGATCACGCGAATGCCTGCCACGTCAAACAGATTGTCCTTGACCGACTCCACCGTCAACGGCAGATCCTTGCGCCTCAACTTGCCGAGAATGGAATTGATGGACTTCAACCTGCGTTCCATGTGATGGATGGGATTATGGGAGAAACGCACCTGGAACTCGGAATCGAGAATCTCCAGTTTGGTGCTGATCTCATACATCGCGCCCTCATACACCTGCATTTGATCAATGAACTCGGTAATCTGATCGGAAGGCAACGGACCATCGTCGAAAGTCACCGACTTCAGCCGTGCTTGCAGTTCACTGGTATTGATGCGGCTCTGTCTATCAAGTATCACGGTTCCATAGTGTACCCAAAAGGAGCGCGGCAAAACTGAAAAAGCGCTGAAAGCGCCGTCATCCCTCCAATTCCACCGCATGCCACGCTGCATTAAGGTGCATACGGCGCGTGATGGGAATCCCTGCCGATAGCATGGAATGCTATGAACGAAGACATGATGACCGAGGCGGAGCGCGCTCGAAACTTGCGGAACCTGCCACAGAAGACACCGCCACGCGAGGCAAGGGCGTGTTCTACGTACACACCCTCGGATGCCAGATGAACGTGCACGATTCCGAACGCATCGCGGGTGTGCTCGAAGCGGATGGCTATGTGCCGCCACCGAAGAACAATACCTCGATCATGACGTGGACCTCATCGTCATGAACACATGCGCGGTGCGGGAAAACGCGGCGGAACGCATGTACGGCACCATCGGCCTGTGGGCCGAACTGAAGCGCCAGCGTCCGAACCTGCAGATCGCAGTCGGCGGATGCATGGCACAGCTCGACCGTGAGAAGATCGCAAAAAAGGCCCCTTGGGTCGATGCCGTGTTCGGTACCAAGAACATTGGTTCCCTGCCTCAGCTGCTTGACCAGGCGCGCATCGAAGGCCATGCGCAGGTCAAGGTCAAAGAGGAACTCAACTACTTTCCAAGCCAGCTGCCCACCGACCGCGCGTCGAAGGTGTCAAGCTGGGTGGCCATCTCCGTGGGATGCAACAACACC
>ENA-OQEB01000218-OQEB01000218.1-human-gut-metagenome-genome-assembly--contig:-NODE-218-length-24271-cov-2.520253_pt1 | contig 24271 bp, 27 predicted proteins | sample MGYA00242787_ERZ504619 | MGnify/ENA primary metagenome ERZ504619 (study PRJEB26092, sample SAMD00036317) | human gut metagenome | host: Homo sapiens | study: EMG produced TPA metagenomics assembly of... | reverse complement strand
GCAATGCATCCTATTTACAAAAAAGAATGGCAGGAAAACAAATGAGGAAGCATGAAACAAGACAGACAATGGATATATTATGAAAGCCCCCCATCTTTTACCTCTAAAAAACAAATCGAATGCTAAGATTACGAGAGACAAAGAAATCATATTCCTTATCGCAGAATAAGACAATAAATAGCACAACAACACATACATCAAAATTTTCCACGTATAGTTCTTTCTTTGCAAGAACAGCAAAGGAAAATAGGTTATAAATGCAGAACAAACGAAAAGGCTATGCGCAGGCAACTGAAGATTCCTTAAAAAAAGGATCAAAGCATAAAAAACTATTTCTGTTTGTTTGTATTCGGAAGAAAAATTAAAAGAATCCACATAACTTGCATAATCAGTACCAATATCATATCGTAGAACAGAGGGCACGAAAAGTACCATAAAGAGGCTGTAACGAGCAAGGATACGTGAGCGTCTCGTTTTAGAATGTTCTGCATAATATGCGAATAATACGGACAGCAACAATATGGCATTATATAAGATAAATGTTTCTATCATAGTACTATAGAGACAAATAACCAATTTCATATTCACGAAATCATTACTTCAACGCTTCCCGCAGAAACGTCACGGATCGCTCACGTAAAGGTGCCAGCGACTCCTCTATCTTGTCCCAATCTATCGGGAGATGATAAATCCGTTCAAAATCTCCGGGGGCTTTCCAGACGTTATCCGACAAGCTTAGTTTGGAAAGCATGTTTAATACACGGCTGTTCCCTTTGGCATGCGTGCCGGACAAAGGGAAATAAACGAAAGGCTTATGGAACAGGATACAGAAAGCCACCCCATGAAAAGAGGTGGTCACCACAAGGCCGGAATGCCGGATAAGGGAAAGCCATTCCGGAATAGTGGCGTAACGATATTCCACCCCTTGAAATAGTTCACGACCGGGTAAATATCCGCTGGCGGGTGTCACCACCAACGATAGTCCCTCTCTCTCTGTGAAACCTCGAAGCTCCGGCCAACATATCTCCTCATTACTTGAAATATTGATACTATATATAAAAATGTAAGGAGAAGGGCTTGGGGGTATATCTCGTGAAAGAGACAGATACTCCTCCTTCGCAAGCAACAAGGTCGGATCGAGCACATGTACCGCCTCTTTCCCGACCGCTTGGCAGATAGCGACCCCGCTTTCCTCGCGTACGGACAGGATATCGAACCGAGACAATCTAGCGGTGAGTTCCGCTTGAAGCCTTAAAGGACATTGATCCGATCCGAAACTAGCCGCGTATGCGATACGCCTTATCCGATCCGATCCGAAATCCAGCCAATAGGCCGATCGTCTTTCCGTCTCAAAAGCACGGGATGCCATACCTGGTCGCTACCCGTTATATAGAGATCTGCCGTTGGAGGATCCTTCCGCAACTCTTTTAAAGAGCCATAGATCCGTTGAGTCTGATAGATATGGCTCTTCCTAAACTCCTCAAAACGACGCTCTTTATTCTTAACCCGATTAACAGCCTCCATGCGCCTGACCTCGCGATGCCTCCACCAACGCAGGAGCGGATAGACGAGAACCGTCTTCGCCATAAGCTTCAAGCACTTTCTCCAAAGTGGTTCTTTATAGAGGTAACGTATTAAGAATGGCTCATGGCCAATCCCTTTTAAATAACGCTGCAAAGCCCAACACTGCAATTGCTGCCCATAATTGTCACCGCTTTGCCAAAACGTAACCGATTCCTATTCTCATAGTCTATATTTTATTTTCTTCCTCGAAACTGCGGATTGCTGATCCATGAATTACTGATTTATAAGTATAAAGTTATCAAAGCGACAGCCGGACGGCCATCACCCAATAGAGATAAACGTTCTAAAAATTAGAAATCTTTCGTATTTCGGGTTACAATCACCTCACATTAGGCGGAAAGGGCACTGTTGTATTGCAGCGCACCCTGTAAAAAGACAGCAGAACCCAATCATTCGAGTCCTTTTAAAATCCTACCTGCGAGCCACCGATGGCAAGACTCTTCGTACGCCATATACAAGGCATGAGGAGAGAGCCAACACTACGAATGTCTGTGAGAACCAATCCCAATGAAAGGGCAAGCGACTCAATACCATGATAAAAAAGCAATGGATAAGGTATATCCCAAACGAGATCTGTCCCAACCAGACCAATAGTCTAAACCAAAGGCCAAAGGAGGTAAACTTCCGCTGAGTCTTCTCGGAAAACAATACCATGATTACCGCCAACGAATAGAGATGCGCGGAGGCCTTTATGCCATATCCCATATGGTACAAAGGATACAACCATTTGGTTCCAAAAACGAGAGGAACAGACCTATACCCATTACAAAAAGCCATGGCCAAAGCCGATAAGCACGCTCTTTTCTATTGCCTAGATAAACCCCCATCACAAAAAACAGGAGCCATACGGGAAACAGGCCACCCTTTTCCAAGGAACTCATGCCATATCCTTTGACTAAATCTAAATAAGTGACTAGTATTATAGCCACCATAGTGATAACGAATGCTAAAATTACCCCCCCATATTAACCTTTCGTAACACCGGAAGCAATACATAGTATTGAATGATAAGGCTATGAAATAATAGATGGAGAAGCCGCAGGCGAGGAATAGGATCATGCCTTTCATCCAATCATTACCCTGCCACACATAGAGGGCCCAATAAGGTAAAGACCAGATTAGAGTAGGTATATAGATCTTGGGGATTTGATGTTTCAAGAATCGCGCATACGACCGCTCGCCTTGCTTTTTTGCAAGGAAATAACCAGATATGGCCAAAAACAGGGGTACAGCGCAATTCAACATCTGCCTAGATACAATCAGTGCGTCTCCAACCATTTCCTCTTTTTGCGAAGTGGCGGCAAACGTATGGATCGCTATGACCATCAAAACGGCCACACCCCGAAGAAAATCGAACCAGCTCTCTCTCTCTTTCATCTCCCCATCACCTTCTTGATCATCTCTTTCCCCTTTTCTCCTACCACGCTCTTCATCGCCTCTTTCAATACGCCTTTGGTCGATACGTTCAAGTTGTTCATGATCCGTATGGCATCGCTCTCGTCCCGGCTGTCGGTGAATACCTCGAACAGCATGGGACGATCGGTGAGACCCGGAGCGAGGAAACGGTCGAGTTGCCTCAAATAATCCTCCTTATTCTCGGCCGAAAGGTATTCATATCCCAGATCCTCCGCATAGTGGCGCACCAATTGGCGCGACTTATTGCCATAGTGACCGGCCGCGGCGATGTAATCGTCCGCCGCCTCGCCGAAGGCGGCGCCGGGATGCATGTAGTTGCGAAACTCCGTCCCTTTGCCGTTATTGACTAGCAAGATGCGGACGTTCCTCCTACATGACGGTTTCCCAGCACATTCATGTCGTAGAAAAAGGCCAAGTCGCCCGCCACGCAGAAATAGAGCTTGTCCGGATGTACCCAGGAAGCGCCCATGAACGAGGAGATATAGCCGTCTATGCCGAAACCGCCGGTATTGGCGTATCCGTACACCGAATCGGGCAGGTCGAAGTAGTTCCATGTACGCAACGTATTGAGGATACCCAAGAAGAGCACGCTTCCCTCAGGGATACGACCTGCCGTCTCATGGGCTATCCATACGTTCGAGAACGGCAAGGCGCTTTTCGGCACTTTCGCCCAAATGGCTCTTAGTTCCTCCCGGCAAGCGTCCAGGTAGCCTTGACGCCCCGCGGACGCGGTATCCGCGTAACGCTCGAAAAACGCCCGCTCCTCCATCTCGAACACGCAGGTCAGTTTACGATAGGTATCGCGAAGCGCTCCGTCCGGGTTCACACGCCACACCTCCTGGGGGCGCATTCCTATATACCTCCGGATACCTCTCCGATATGTATCAGCAGATCCATGCTCACCAAGTCGCAATAGTCCTTCTCTTGCGAGGAGAGGATGGAGACCGGGACCCGGTATTTCCCTTTGTAGCCGCTGGTATGATCCGTGAACACCACCGCATCGTAGGTGGAGCAGAAAGCGTCGAGAGCCGCCGTCTCCGGATCAGTGAATTTCCGGTGCGTGCCGACAACGACCGCCACACGCCCCTTGGGTAACTCGGGGAACAGGTCTTTCGGCATGACACGGCGGATCATCCGTGCCTGCGGCAATTCCCTAACCGAATAATCGCGGCTGTAGGTGGTCTCCATATTCAGGTGCACTGGGCCTCCGCCGCGATGACGCAACTCCAGCAAGGCGCAGTTTATCCTCACCGTGTTACTCCACTCCTTCACGCTGTCGTCCGTCGCAGGTATATACTCGCTCAAGAGAGCGATGTCGTTCTGTATGACGCGCCGGTCTATCACCTGTGCGATATGATGGCCGATCCGGGAAATATCCTGCGTGCTCGTGACGGCCAGTACCGGCAACTTTCGATAATAAGCCTCGGTTAGTCCCGGGATATAATTACGGGAAGCCGTCGCCCCCGTACAGCTCAACACCACGGGCTCGCCCGATTCCTCCGCCATACCACACGCCAGATACGCTGCACTACGCTCGTCCACGCTCGAATACACCTCAAACCACTCATCCTGTTGTAAACTCGCGACAAACGAAAGATTCGTAGTTCCTGGAGACGCAACGATTTTCTTGATTCCGTGCTGCTTAAGCAACGAGATAAGGAGCTGGACACTACGTTCCGAGCTATAATATTTTCCATCCATATTCCTGTTTTCTAAAAAGTATAATCCATATCATCATAAGTGACAGTTGCGGCTCCCCCTGTCATATAAACCATATCTCCGACTATCGTCCGTCCCATTGGGCTTACCAACACTACCGCCATGTTAGCTATCTCTTCCGGCAAGGCATAGCGCCCTATCGGATTCCCCTTATTCGTGATATTACCTTGACCATCTTTCAACAACATCGGGGTGGCCGTAGGCCCGGGCGCTATCCCGTTCACCGTAACACCATAAGGGGCAAGGCTCTTGGCAAGTCCAAGCGTCAGGCCTCGTATTCCCCACTTGGAAAGCGTATAAGCGGAAGTCGCAGGACGCAAGCAAGAGGACGAACCTACATTCAGGATATTCCCTTCCACCTTATTCGCTTTCAAATATCCGCCAAACAGTTGCGATAAGAAGAATACGCCTTTAAGGTTCGTATCTATCACCTTGTCAAACGCTTCTTCCGTGGCATTGGGCATCGAGGCACCTAGCACACCCGCATTGTTCACCAATATATCTATATGCGGAAATCCTCCGGATCCCACTTTATCTAACGCCTTTTGAAAACGATCATGGAATAAGTCCACCCTTGTATTATCCATTACCAAACCGAACAAACGGCCTTTGTAATGATCATCCTCGTTCAATTCCCCACAGGCCAGTCGCAAGCGCTCTTCACTACGACCCGTTATCACGACCGCCGCACCACTCCGTAAAAACGCTTTCGCCATATGGAAACTATCCCGCTCGTTCCGCCCGTGATCAGAGCCACACGCCCCTTCAACAACTCGTTCGGAGCGAGACTTACCACCCGAACGTCAAACTTCCGGGCAGGAATATTATTGAGAATGAACTTAATCATCCCCTTTACCTTACGTTTAAATGACATATTTCCTTATTTTTATCCAGCCTATTGATCCTACATTACCGCCTCTTCCCCATCAGTTTCAAGAAGATCGCCTTCACGTAATGGGGGTATCGGTGAATCCGGAGGAGCATTTTCACATAGAAAGCCCTTTTCGCTCTTTGGGAATAGCGTTTATAGCCCACACCTTTCAGCCAATGTAACAGTTTATCGCAATAAGGATAGGTCACTGTGTCATCGATGGAATCCACGATATCCCAAAGCCAGCATAAATTCCGCTCGCAATATTGATAGAGACGAACGTGACGGGAGAATCGCTTCTCGTCGAACTTCTTAAATCCCCAATCTGCCGGATTCTCTCCCGCGCACAGGATATTAAGCTGCGTCCTCACACATTTAATGCACGTGCCACACTGCTCCGTCTCGTCATCAAAACAAGTCCAAAGCATGGTTCGCTCCCCCCGTGCCTTACACCACTCCACGATATTCCTCGCTTTCAGTGAACGCCGCACATAAAGACCATCCTGCTCGGTGAAGGAAACCTCCGCGAACTTGAATGAATCCGACAGCTCCGGATTCGCCCCGTCCAAATTGGAGGCATGATTATCCTCTAACTGCTCAAAGGCACTTCCCATAACTAAATATCTAATACCCAGCGCATAAGCAAAAGGCGCGGCGGAAAGCAGGTTCCCCAGATATTTCATGCCAAACCATCCATCGAAACGGAACGCCTCGCTACTGAGGGCGAAAGCGTTCTTCAACTCCGCCCATATCCGATCGTCATCAAAAACATCGGCTTGGAAATTATTCGTGATCAGAAGCCAATCACTGCCTGAAACGGCGGAAAACTCACGGATGAGACGAGACTTGACCTGGAGGAAATCCTCACCGGTGTCTTCTTTCTTCGTCTTTGCCATAGCCTCGATACTTGGCACACTCACCAAGACACTCCTCTTTCCTGGATTATTTATCCCGGCATGTACCGCATCTATGCCCCCGGAAAAGAACACGATCGTATCAAACCCGCTCTTTCCCATCTTATTCTCCACCACGGCTCCGGGTCTCACCCTCCCGCTCCACACCTTCTTAAAGGGACCGTAAATCCGGGAATAAGTCTCATAAATATTCGGCAAACACTCATACAACGTCTTATCCATGGACGGGACAACCAGATCCACCCCATAGAACCACGTAGCCGGTAATAAGTACAGCGAGATAGGGATAGCCAAGATGGATTCCGGCAAGTCGCGCAAGGAAAAGGGAAAGCCCTCAGCATGATGGAACTTCACCCATGCCTCCACCCTCCGGCTTTTAAGAAGACTCAAGCCCGTAGAATCGCATATCTCATACTGGATAGTGTCGCCAACAGCGACCACTTTCGTGATCTCAATTGTCTTATTCATCTGTATATTAATTTGATTACATCTTTATTCCCGAAAGCTTTCACTGAGCGCGGGATAGTCTCTCTTTTAATATTCTCACCACATAATCCCTCTCCTCCCGGGTCATGCCGATGAGTATCACGGCCACGCCGATGAAAGCCATGATCGCAAATGTCCTTACCCCAAAACAGACGAGACCCCCGTATTCCTTTCCGGGAAGAATATAAATGAACAACGCGGACAGCAGGAATACGGCCAATGAGAACGACAAGCATTCCTTGCAAAAACGTGCTACCGGAAAAGCGAACTTCAATTTGGAGTGGATGAGCAGCACGACAAGCACAAGAGCCTTAAAAACAATGTTCAGCACAAAAACCGTCTCCACAGGCATCCCTAGCTTCAAGCAAACATACGAAGCCATGAAATTAACCGTATAGAGACTTGCCAAACCTATCTCGAAAGATTTTATGTTCCCCTGTGCCAGCATACCTGTTATAAGGGGGTTCAAAAAACACTCCACGAGTGAGTACAGAAGGGTAAGTACCACGAAATTCACCGTATGGGCGGGGACATCGACCAACCACAACCGCAACACATAATCAACGCCCGCACAAAGGGGCAACAAGATCATCAACATGATAAAAAAGCTGAACTTGCTGCACCGGATGATCAGGGAATACATCGCCTCCAGATTCCCGGAGGCGTAGTTCTTGGTGATTTGCGGATTCGAGGCTTGCATGAAATTCATGACGAAGCTATACACCGCCGCGTTGACTTGCATAGCGATCCCCCGTGCGGCATTGACAGCGGGACCACCAAACAGGTTTAAAAGGACGTTGCTTCCTTGGTCTTTCAGCACGATGGCCCCATTCCCCAAGAACGCCCAACCAGAAAAAGCGAACATGCGGGAAAGCAATCGCCTGTCGAAGCCCCACAGGAAACGGCACTCCGCAAAATGACGCTTGCAATAGAGCACATAGGTGAAACGCACGATCAAGCCACCAACACCATGCTCAAGGCGTATAGCCAAAGCTTATCGACAGGGGAGATCAGTAACAAATAGGCCACCAGCAACTTCAAGACCACCTCGATGATGCTGATGTAAGCGAACGCCTTCATCTGCTCGTGGGCTATAATCAACGCATTATAGGGAACGCTCAGCAAATTGATGAAAAAGCTCAACACGGAGAACCCCAACACATAAAACGTCACGCCGAGGCGGTCGGACGGTATGACCATCTTATGCGCCACGAACCAAACCCGAACGTGCCTATCAGCAAGGAGATGACAAGCCCCATGCTATCTGTATCAACAAGGAGGATGAGAAAATGCGCCGCAACCGCAAGGTAGTGGCATCCGGCTGCCCCATCTCGTAGGTAATGAAACGGCCGATAGCCACCGACAAGGCACCCGACAAAATGTTGAACAGCGCCACAAATCCACCTACCACGTTGTAGATGCCATAATCCTCCTCGCCCAATACCTCCAGTACCACCCGTACCGTATACAAACTTACCGCCATCACCAATATCTGGCGGAAGTAGAGGAACAGCGTATTCTTAGCGATCCGTTTATTGTTCACTGACGAAACTGACATAAGAAAGGATTCATTTTTACCCGATTTGAATTTTCGAGCAAAGGCATCGTATCAAGAGGCTTTGGTCAAGATAGTATAAAAATGGCTCGTTTTTTTGTAAGCACTCAATTTAGGGCATACCCCTTTGAAAGGGCACTTTTCAGTGCCCTAAACCGAGTTTTGTTAAATAATTAGTTTTGAAATTAACATTGGCTCGTAACCAAAGTGATTTTGTCAGGAACCATGTTAACATAATCCCTGCACCCGTTAAAGATATTTTAAAAAAAAGTTCCGATGAAGTTCCAGATAGAACTTAATATTCAATCTTCCATCCCTCGATCGTCCGTGTCTCCGTGCTGAAATTAATCCCAACCTTCACCACCGGTAACCCGCAAAGAGCGAAACGCTCCGGATAATTTTTCAAGTTGATTTGATCAAAGGCTATATCCGCGGTCCTATTCAACTTCAATTCCACGACATAAAGTGTTGTCGTGGTGCGCATCACCATGTCCACACGGCCTTGGGGGGTACGGACTTCCACGTCCACATACATTCCAAGCAGGCTGAAGATCGTATAAAGCAACGACTGGTAATGACCCTCGTAATCCGTATTGTCACATTGAGGGATGGTGGACAGGAAGGTCTGCAACAAACGCAACGCATCATCCATCCGCTCTCCTGCGATCGCCTCGAAAAGAAGGGCTACCGTGGTAAGCCCATCCGCGGTATATTGATGCAAAAAACCGGGAAGCAAGCTCTTCAACAATCCCATACGTACCTCCTTGTTGGGGATATCGAGCGTGTACAAATTCGTGAGCGGGGAATAGCCCTTTATCGTGACGTAACCACTCTGATAGAGCAAGGGCGTAATATCGAGCATCCGTTCCGTGGGGGCGTCAAACGACTCCGCCAACACTTTGCGTGCGCCTATTTGCTGGGGTTCCACGTGATACTTATCCAACATCTCGATCAAATAGGTAGGTGTACCACTATCAAACCAATAGGAACTGATTTTTCCCTTGCTCAAGGCGGTAAGCAAACTGAACGGATTATAAATATCGGATGACGGCCACGTGAAATGATAACCGTCATAATTATCTTTCAGGCGAAGAAAAGCCTCCTCTCCGGATATCCCCAGCTTCCCTGCCAGCAAATCGATATCCGCACCCATCTGACCGCGCAATTCCTCTTCCGAGATGCCGCAAAGCGAGGCATAAGCCTCGTCCATGCTGATGTTCTCAATATTGTTCAGCTCGCTGAATATGCTCAACTGTGAGAATTTCGTGATACCGGTGATGAACACGAAGCGCAAGTAAGGATCACACGCCTTCAACGGACTGTAGAAATTGCGCATCACGTCGCGCAATACGGGAAGATCCCTCTCCTCGTGTACCACATCCAAGAGCGGAGCGTCGTACTCATCAATCAAGACAACCACCTTCTGTCCGGTCTGGGCGTAGGCACGTTTGATCAGGCTCTCCAGACGCTGGTTGGTATAGACCGCGCTCTCATCGCGTCCGTATATTTCCTCGTAACCGGATAGTTTCCGTTCCAATTCACTCAACAAACGTTCCTGATCCATATGCTTCGCCGTGCTCATGTCGAAGTGAAGCACCGGATAGCTCGTCCATTCCTTTTCCAGCCGTTCCATCGCCAGCCCTTCGAACAGTTCCTTACGTCCCTCGAAGTAGCTGCGCAGCGTACTGGTCAGCAAGGATTTTCCAAAACGGCGGGGACGGCTCAAGAATTGATATTTCGAGGCGGAATGGGTCATTCGGTAGACCAGTTCCGTCTTGTCTACATACAGGTAATTCCCCTCCCGGATTTCAGAGAAGGTCTGGATGCCTATCGGATATAATCGTTCTTGTCCCATCATCGTATCGCTATTTAGTCTTGAACCTCAAAGATTCAATTTTTCCCGGATTCAACGAATTTCACCTTGTTTTTTACAGATCATCGTTTCTACACAGGTGTTTTCGCGATAAAACAATTAATCGTCAAATGTAGCAACGACCATAAAATCAAGTTTATAGCCAACAAGAAGGTAATATTCATCCACCATGCCAACCATGCGTTCAATCCGATAAAAGACAACGCTATCCCAAGGATCGTCACCATCACCATCCGCACCCGCATCCCCGTGCGCAACAACTTATGATGAAAGTGATTCTTATCCGACAAAAACGGATTCTTGTGCTCACGCAGGCGATGCAAGACCACACGGATCACGTCCAACAGCGGAACCAGCACCGTAGAGAAAGCGATCACCATGTACGGGTTGGACAATGTCGGAGAGACCTCGTTCGTCACGCTCATGTGAATGATCAGGAAACTGATCACGTAGCCCAGCGTAAGGCTGCCGGCATCCCCCATGAAAAGCTTATGTCCACGGTTGGCGTTACCGAACACGTTGTAGCACCAAAAGGGCATAAGGATACCCAGCGTACAGATCGCCAACAAGGCGTAAACATACTGCCCACGAAGAAAGAATATCACGCTCAAGACCGACAAGGCGATACAACACAGGCCCGAGGCCAGGCCGTCGATACCATCAATCAAGTTAATGGCATTTGTTATATATACCACGATAAACACCGTGAACGGCACCCCTACCCAAACCGGCACCGAGTAAATACCGAACAAGCCACCAAACGAGTCGAACCAGTTGCCTGACAGTACCAACAGAAACGCCGCAGCAATCTGCACGGCGAACTTATAGCGGTAGCCTACACCGACCAGATCGTCGCAAACACCCACCAGATAAAGCAGCGTCATGCCCACGAACAGGAACAGGTACTCATAAAGCATATTGAATGACAAGCCGGACACGTTCACATCCCAAAAGTACAGACGAAAACCGATCACCAGGAACATCGACATCAGGATCACTGGAAAAAAGGACAGCCCACCCAGACGAGGAACCGGCATCGTATGTACCTTACGGGCGTCCGGGACATCATAGAGTCGTTTCTTATGGGAAATCACCAAGATCCTCGGGATGATCACCATGCCGAGCGATACGGCAAACAGGAAACCGAATAATAGAAACAAAGATGTTTGCATGATCCTAACGTATAAGATTATTTCTTTCTTTCATCCATCTTCCCCCGCATGTAAGCGATATACCGCTCCACGGCTTCATGGGCCAGTCGGCGGAACCGATCCTCGTCATCCAGATGTTCCCAAAGGAGGTCCAACAGACGGACATAGATGCTGAAATGCATGTCTATACCTTTTTTAAAGCGTTATAGGTACTGCCGCCCATACCTCCGGTTACGCAGACGATGGATTTGGTCAGCTTGGTGACTTTCAGCAGCGTGTCGATGTAATCACCCAGACGGGGAAAGAATTGTTGTCGGTACATATGTGATAATCGTATTAATTTCTCTGAAATCCGTACGTGTGGGGATACGCAGTCCCGATACCTCCCGGTCGTGCCACGACCGGTAATCTTCCGCAGGGAAAACGGGGACGGTCAATCGCTTATAATCCGGCTCGTCTATCCGCAAGATATGCTTGCGGGCGTACGAACGCAGCGAGCGATCCGTTACGGACACCATCACGACCGGAAACGGATACCCGAACAGGCGCATCGGCGTGGTCTCGCTGTCCGGGAACGCACGACGCAACTGATAGGCCGAACGCTCGAAGGCAACCCAGTAAGGCCCCGTACAATATAGGTGCATGGAGGTATGGTTCGCACGCTCACGTTCCATGATCTCGCACAAATGGTCGTTCAGCAACGCCACCAAACGAACGCCGGAAGGAAGGGTAGACATCAAATTTGAATTATGAATTTTGGATTATGATTTAAACTGTCAACTGCCACTTCTCAACTGTCAACTGATTCGTGGCCCAGCCATCTATCATAGTCGCCCAGCCGGTGGATCAAGGATAATTTACTTTTCTTAGGCGAGGGATCGACTTGCCAAGGATCCACTAGCTCGTGTGCCATGCGACGGTAGAGAGCGTTATCCGTACAGCCGTACAAGGTGACCAGCAACAGGCACGGGATTGCGGTGCTTTCACGACAGGCAATAAGCCGCGCATCGTGTCGTGCAAGCGAACGAAAGCCTCCTCATCGCCCGACAGCTTATAGGTCGGGAGGAGCAACGCGCACAGCTTGCAGCGCATCACGTCTGTCTCCGCACGCAAAGAGGCATACCCCCGCAGTACCTCGCCGGCCAATCGTCGATCCTCCTCGCAGACACTGCCGGAAGCATGGTAACGTCCCAAGGCTCGTGCAGGCCCTCCGACAGGCGGTCGTTGTCCAGATGGGTATAAACGTGCTTGCTCTTCGTGTTCAACTCGATCAACTCGTACTCACCCGCCTTTACCTCGAACAAGGGTACCCACATGCAATCCAGTATGCGCGCCATCACCTCCTTATGACCGCCGCCCGGCTGGATCACCACCTCGGCCTCCATCCCGGTAAAATAACCGGACGTGATGCGTACCCGATCCCCCTTCAACAAGCGGGTACTCTCCGGCACGTACACCGGGAGCTCGTTGGAGTAAGCCTCCGCCACCCAGCGCAAATTCGCCATCTCCTGATCCAAGAGGTGCGGGAAATAGGTCGTACTCCCGGAAGAGACACGGGGAAGGAAATTATACAAGGGGAGTGCCTGCTTCATGCGGAAGATTTCCTCTACCGAAGAACGGATAAACACGTAGTTGAACAGCAAAGGTCGCCTCGTGTTGACCAGCTTGCCACCCACCTTTCGCACCTCCACGTACGAGGGGGCGAAATACTCGAAAAGAGCCTCTCCCCGACGTTCCCGCCGGGAAAGCTCCACGTCCAAACCTTTGGAGGGGCTGATCCGGTCACGCCGTCCACCCGCGGCGGTAGGAAGCGTGAGCACGTACCAGCGCACGGCTTTCAAGTCATGACGCTTGCCGGCCTGTGTCAAGCCCCCCTTCGGGCAATCGTTTCTCAAAATACGCGTCGGCATGATTCTCTTTTCCCTAAGATATACGAGGAGTTCCCCTCTGATTAAACGACAATTCAAAGCCCTGCCAAGCGTACCCTATTTACGCCTAACACACAGCACTTTAAGTTTTCAAATATGGCATTTCTGAAAATTACCATACCTAGTGAATATTTAGCTACTCGGGAAGTAGCGTAAAAGGAGGGGAAAATTACCCAGTTGTAGAGACGGAGCACGCTCCGTCTCCCATCGTCTGACGGTAATTTAAATACCATTTTGAGGAGATGAGACGGGGCACGCCCCGTCTCTACAGGGATACACACAGGTTATGAGGCATGGTGGAATGATACCGGGAACAAGGGGTCGTTTCACCCGCGTCACCATGTCTATACGTTTAGGATAAAATGGGAAAATCAAAGAATAGAGAGGATCAAACGCCTAGAATGAGAAAACAAGCGGATCTATTCGCTTGTTTTTAGTTATTTTTTACTACATTCGCGGCATGAAAGAATACGCTACTTCCCGAGTAGCCAATCTCTTACCCCACCTCGGATACCGATTTATACACGCTCTCGAAGCAAGCCCGGTTCACCGCCGACAGACGTTCCAAGGAAAAGCTCTTCAAGTAAATTTGCGTGGTCTTGATAGACGTATGCCCCAACAGCTCACTGATCATCTCGATCGGTACGTCCTGTTCCTTCAAGGTCGTGGCGAAAGAGTGACGGATCGTGTACGAGGTGACCGGCTCACCCACACCACAAGTCTCCGCCAGCGACCTCAAGTCGCGGTTAAAGCGCAGCAAGGCGCCGTTGTATTCCGCATAGGCCGCCTCACCCGTTTTCTTCCCGCTCAGAAACGGGAACAGGTAAGGCGAGTCCTTGTCCGTGCAAACCGCCAACTCATCCAACAAGAGCCGTACATCGGCCGGGATCTCCACCCGGATGAAAGACCCGCTCTTCTGACGGTGGTACGACAAGACCCCGTCCTTGACATTCTCTTTCCGCAAATGGGCGAAATCCACGAACGCCATCCCGCTGAACGAGAACATCAGGCAAAAACACAGCTGGGTTCTCCGCATCTCCGGCTCAACTCTCGGAGTCCCCATCAACGAGCGCAAGCTATCCAGAGGCAACGCCTTCTTCCGCTTGCTCTCCACGCCTGTAAACACCCCCTTGAACAGATTCGGGATATACGAAACCTCGCCAGCCTCCACCGCCAAGTTATAGATATGCCGGATTCGCCGCATATAGGTGGAAACCGTATTGCGCATACAGCCCCGCTTCGACAGCCATGCCTGATAAAGCAAGAGCCTCTCTTTGTCTATATAGGCATAAGGGATTTCCTCCATCCCGCAAAAACACTTGAACGAGCGTAAAGCGTCCAGATAACTCTTCGCCGTGGAATAACGCCCCACCTCACGAAGGTGGGCTATATAAGCCAACATACCCCCCACCACGTCTTCTTTTTTCATATAAATCCTCCTTAAATCCTTGTTTATTCTGTTATCTTTTATTTAATCATGTCAACACCATTAACATTGGGACGAACTGTTCGTCCCGCACTTTATTTTATTAATCCGACCTTCACCGCCGTTAATCTAAGAAAAAGAATACATGAAAAATGAATTTAAAATGTCCCTTTTCGCAGCCCCGATCTCACCGGTCAAAGATAGCCTAACGGGACGAGTATCACGACCGGCTACCGTATATCCCAGTCGAGAAGTCACCTTACAGGAGGTGGTCCGACTCATCACCGGCGATCCGGCCCTCGAACGCCTCACCCGGCAGCTCCGCCTCCCGCTTGAGACGGGTGACAAGGAACGATTCAGCGAGCTGAAACGGCAAACGCTACCGTATGTCACGCCTTGCGGGACTTCTCATACCGGAAAAGCGATCGGCTCCTGGCCCCGAGCGGATTGGTGGTAGTGGATGTAGACGGATTGGACTCTACCGCGGAGGCGGAAGCCCTCCGAAGACAGCTGTTCGACGATGCCTACCTATGCCCCGCTCTCTGCTTCATCAGCCGAGCGAACGAGGCGTAAAGGCTTTCGTCCCCTATCCGGAACATCCCGGAAACGAGACACCCACCTATATCTCCGAGCATATCCTAGGCGTGATGAACTACGTGGAATATGTGTATGGCGACGGAGAGACGCGAGGCTCCCGGAAAGTAGACCCGAGCGGCAAAGACATCGTCCGCTCCTGTTTCCTATGTCATGATCCAATGCGCTCTTCAGGATTTGAAATCATAACTCATAAATGATAAATTACATGTCAGACAGTTTATCCCGCTTAGTAGAAGCGGTTCGTTCGGCGGGTGTAGATATCGCCCCCGGATATTGTGAATACGTACGCTTGGCGTTTGCCATCGCCAACGATTGCGGCGAGGCAGGACGAGAAGGTTTCATCGCCCTGTGTTCCCTATCGGTGAAGTTTAACCGGGAGAAGGCCGAACGACTTTTCTCCAACTCCTTGAAAAAGGGAGACCACAGGATACACCTCGGTACGGCCTTCCACTTGGCCGAACTGGCGGGCGTACGCCTGGAGCCTCCAAGCCGCCCCCGCGATACGCACGCAAGTAATGCAAGTAATGCAAATAATGCAGCACCTGTTTCCCACACACGTGCGTGCGATAATAATGTAGAGATCGAGATCGAGGAGCAGGTCGATCCGTTCACCCACCTGCCTTCTTCCCCGAGGGGCATGAGTGGCCCCGGATGTTGCGGCAGATCATGGCGTTCGGACAGAGCCGGGAGCAACGGGACGTACTCCTTCTGGGCGGGCTCACCACCTTGGGCGCCTCGCTCGCCCAGACGCTGCGGTTCCTATATGGAGGCAAATGGTTCTTCTCCAGTTTGCAAACCTTCGTCGTCGCTCCCCCCGCCTCCGGAAAAGGCGTGCTCGCGTGGACGCGAATGCTCGTGCAACCGATCCACGACGAGATCCGGGCGACCGTGGCGGAGGAGATGAAAAGGTATAAGAAAGAGATGACCTCCTTCAATTCCTTGGGACGGGAAAAGGCGAAAGCCGAGGAGCCGGAAATGCCTCTCAACCGTATGTTTATATTCTCCGGCAACAACACCGGTACCGGTATCTTGCAGAATATCATCGACTCGGGCGGCGTGGGGATCATCTGCGAGACCGAGGCGGACATGGTCAGCAACTCCATCGCCTCGGATTATGGCCATTGGAGCGAGGTGATCCGCAGCTCGTTCGATCACGACCCGCTCAGTTACAACCGGCGGACAGACCGGGAGTATCGGGAGCTGCGGCACTCCCACCTGTCGGTATTGATAAGCGGAACGCCCGGGCAGGTGAAGCCGCTGATCCCTTCCAGCGAGAACGGATTGTTCTCCCGGCAAATGTTCTATTATATGCCCGTGTACTTCACTGGATCAACCAGTTCAGTCTACAGCGGACCGACACGTCGCTGGAATTCCAGAAATTGGGCAAGGACTGATCGCTCACTTGAGAGAGATCCAGAAACTGGGGGTGATCTCGCTTCGCTTGACCGACGCGCAAATCGTCTCCTTCAACGAGGTGTTCCAAACCTTGTTCGAGCGCTCCCGGAAGGGCACCGGCAACGAGATGAACAGCTCCGTCGTACGGATGGCCATCAATATCGGACGTATCCTGTCGATCGTCGCCCTATTGCGAATAACAGGGGAATGCGAGGAGGCGGGAGACTTCGCCGCCAGCCTGCGCAAGTCGCCCCGGCTCACGCCCGACTCGCAGACCTGCGCCGACAACATCAAGGACGGATCATCACCCGCTGGGATCTCTCCATCCAAGAGGATGATTTCCAAGCGGTCCTTTCCTTGGCCGAGCTATGTACCTACACGCCGTACACATACTCTCGTTCCTTCCCGCCAACGAGGTGAAGAACCGGGGCATGGCCGACCAAGAACGTCTCTTCATCACCTTGGATACGGGTTTCACCTATCAATCCCTCTTGGAAGAAGCCGAGAAGCTGAAGATACCCAAAAACACCGCATGCAGTTGCTTGCAACGTTGGCAGAAACAGGGAATCGTCCGAAAGGGAGAAAAACGAGGGGATTATAAGAAAACATAATCCCTCTTCCTCCTCTTCTTTTAAGTATGTACGCACGTGTGTGGGAAAACAGGTACTGCATTACTTGCATTATTTGCATTACTCGCATAAGTCGCACGCCCCACACGTACACCGCATCGCCTCACGCCTACGCCCGCATAGGGCCACGCCGATATACGTGTGGGCCAACGCCGATATACGCATGAAGCGATGCCGATATACGCACGCGAAAGCGAACGTGGAAGATCCTCGTTCAAGGACGGCCCAGATAGCGAAAGATCAGTTCCACTTGCAGGGAGGTGAAAATCCGCTGCCGGTTTTGGTAACCCGTCTCATCCAGCTCATGGCTGAGCTTCCGGTGATGTCGGACCCATCCCGCCAAGCGGTTGAGAGCGGAACTCGGACTGATATCGGGAGCATAGGCCATGGCCAACTCCCGTTTGCTATAAGGGCGCACCGGCCACTCATCCAGATATTCGTTGTTTGTTTGCATAAAATAGGTATTTTTCAATTCATTTACAGGAATAAAGATACTGAAAAAGTACGAATCCGGCAACGATCCGATCCACTAATATTCATCTTTTATCACCTTATTCCCCTCGATTTCACACCGCCTCTACGAGACTCATTCCGGAGGAAACCGGAAGTCGTACATTCGTAATCGAAAACAGATCGATCCCATTTTCAATTATCAATTATCAATTTTTAATTATCAAAACTATGGCATTAAATTACAGTGTGGCCCTTCGGCCCAACCCTTTGAAGAAAGACGAGCCGGCGAAAGCGTACGCCACGGCACAGGTCAATGGAGAGCTGTCGCTCAAGCAACTGAGTCGCCGGATATCCAAGCAAACCACCGTCAGCCGTGCGGACGTGGTGGCGGTATTGATCTCCACCGTCGAGAACCTGCTCGATGCCCTCCAAGAGGGAAAGCAGGTGGATTTCGGCGAGTTGGGCAAATTCCGTCTACAGATCCTCAACGAGGGGGCGGAGAGTCTTGAGAAATTCACATCTACAAACATCACCGGTGTCAACATCCAGTATATACCGGGCGAGGACCTGAAGAACATCTTCGCCGGACTGGAGTTCCAGCCGGTGGCCAGCCGCAAGGCTCAGCAAGCCGTGCTTCGTGCGGAGAAGGCCGGGGGAGACCTCTGTAGATATCAGTAAGAAGCCCGCTTCCGGAGGGGACGACTCGGAATCGCCTGACGAGATATAGCGTGTCACTTTTGGCTTGACCCAATCGGTATGTCACTTTTGGCTTGACCCAAAAGTAACCAAAAGGTCAAGGCTGACGCTGACGGGCTACTTCGAGACCTACGCTCGCTGTCGCATCCCAACTCGCTTCGCTCAGACAGGGATGCTCCGGGCGCTCGCTACGGTCTCTCCGCTTCACGCCCGTCCGCTGAGGCCGTCCGAAGGAAAGCGTCGCTTTCCTCTTATATCAGCCGGGATATCATTATTCATTATTCATTGTTCACTATTAATTATTAATTATCATGAAGAAGTCTGTTTGGAGTACCATTCTCAAAGTGATCATCGCTGTTGCTACCGCCATCGCAGGGGCCTTCGGCCTGCAAGCTTGCCAATTGTTTTAGCAAGCCTCCCCCACCCGTTCCCACTCCCTAAAGAAGACAACCTCCCCAAAAGAGGACACCCTCTACCCAGAAGGACAGTCTTTCTCAAGGGGCCGGCCTCTCCTCAAAGAGCCGGGAACGGCTCTCCATCCGGCCTTAGCGGGCGGGCGTAAAGCGAGGCGGCCGAAGTGAGCGACAGGACGTCCCTGTTTGAGCGAAGCGAGTTGGGACGCGACAGCGAGCGAAGGCCGACGAGTAGCCCGTCCGCGTCAGCCTTGAACTTTTGGTTACTTTTCTTTCAAGAAGAAAAGTAACACACAAACTAAAAAAAGAATAAAAATGAAACAATATTGCTTTTATCAGAATTACAGGGAGGTTCGCCTCCTTGTAATTCATTGCAGCGCAACCCGCTACGACCGGGATTTTCCAGTGGAAGCGCTTCGGAGCGCACACAAGGATCGTGGGTTCGCCGACATCGGCTATCATTACTATATCACCCGGGATGGCGAGCTGCACCGCTGCCGGCCGGAGAACCAGATCGGGGCACACGCCTCGGGCTGGAACGATCACAGTCTGGGTATTTGCTACGAGGGCGGATTGGATGAGCGAGGACTTCCCGCGGATACCCGGACGTATGCCCAGCGTTGTACCTGCTCGATCTCTTGCGGCAGCTACGCCGTGATTACCCGTCGGCACGTATCTTAGGACATTATCAACTCAGCACCAACATTCGCAAGGCTTGCCCCTGCTTCGACGCGGAGAAAGAATATCAATTATTTTGAAGACGTATTGTATTGTTTTCCATAAAATGTAACTATATTTGTAGATATATACGCAGTTTGGAAAGTAAGTACTGGCTAAAATCAACTATTAATGGATAAAAAATTCAACGAAATAGAAATTTCCAACTTCAGGGGCTTCGATTCTATAAAAATAGACCGATTGTCTGGATTGAATGTATTTGTTGGTGCTAATAATGCAGGTAAGAGTACTATATTGGAAGCCGTTTTCATGTTGGTAGGTATGGCCAATCCGATAATGCCCATGCGGGTAAATTACTGGAGAACACAGACTAATTCCGATATGGACAGCTTGAAATACCTGTTTCATAATATTGATTTTAACAATCAGCCTCTGTTAAAGGCAAAAACCGGAACTTCTGTACGAAGACTCACTTTCTCTCCCTTTTTTCGAAATACGACCGAAGCCTCTTCCAGTGACATCTCTTTAAAATCAACTGTCAAACAATTGAATTTTGATTTTGATGTGCAGGAAAAAGATGGCTTCTCGTATCATACTGCCTTATTCGTCGGTGTGGACGGAACCCTGCAACAAACGCTAGATGCCACTTATAAGGAGGATTTAAATTGCTTGTTCATTCCTGTGGACAAAAATGACAATAACGCATCCAGTAATTTTGCGACATTGGTAAAAAGGAACAAGAAGCAGGTTGTCATTGATGCTTTGAAAGAGTTTGATCCGGATATAGATCCATAGAAGCTTTACCGGATGGATTATATCTTGCCATGAAAGGATTGCACGAACTTCTGCCTATCAGCATGGCAGGCGATGGAGTAAGGCGCATGATTAATATCATGGCCACTATCGCCAGCGAGGATTACCACATTGTCATGATTGACGAATTCGACAACGGCCTTCATTATACCACCCACAAACTGATGTGGAGGGTTTTGCTGAAATTCATAGAAAAGCATAATATACAGCTGTTTGTAACTACACATAACTTGGAGTGCCTGCAAAGTCTTGAGGCTGTCATGCAAGATGACGAAAGCCTTCGTGAACTTGCCAATGTTTACAATATCGCAAAGACTAAGCAGGCTGGTTTTCAAGCTTACAGATATTCCTTTGAAGGATTGAAAGAGGCGATTGACAATGAAATAGAAATCAGGCGATGAAAGAACTTTTTAAGATTTTCGTTGAAGGAGACGCCGATAAGCGATTTATTTCACAGCTATTGGAATTTTTATTTAAGACTTCTATCGATCAGGGTAATATTATCAAAACATCCGGTTGGAATTGTCTCGTTTCTCCTAAAACAGAAGAAGTTTATGTGAATCAGATGAACAGAACTTCGGCAGATGGCGGTGTTAACCTTGTAATCTTTGATGCTGATGCTGATTTTGAAGACAGGAAGAAGAAATTAATCTTGTGGAAAGAACGCTGTCATGTGGATTTCGAGTTATTCCTATTTCCAAACAATAAAGATACAGGAGAATTGGAAGATTTGTTAGAAAAGATAATCAATCCAGAAAATCAACCTGTCATGGATTGTTGGACCAGCTATGAGGAAGCATTGAAACAGGTAGTATTGCCTTGGAGAGAAGATACCCCTCTTACACTTCCTGCGAAAAAGACAAAGATATATGCCTATCTGGAGGTATTATTAGGGACCTCTAAAACACAGAAGGAAAAAATAAAGGAACCTAATAGAGAATATAGGAATAAAGACCATTGGGACCTTGATGCGGATACGCTAAATAATTTAGTTGTTTTTTTAAAGGAACATTTATCATAAAAAAGATACGACATGAACTATTACGAACTCAGTTTCACATACACCTCCCTATCGAGAAAGAGATTATCAATGACGTGCTGGCCGCCGAGTTGGGGGAAATCGGTTTTGAGAGCTTTACGGAAAGCGAGAAGGGTTTGCTGGGATATATATCCGAGGCTTTATACGACAAAAAGACATTGGATGATAAACTGGCCGACTTTCCGCTAGAGAATACCCGGATCGATTACACCTCCAAATGGGTAGAAAGCAAGGATTGGAATGAGGAGTGGGAGAAGAATTATTTCAAACCCATCCGGATCGGAAACGAGTGCATTATCCGTGCCTCCTTCCACGAGGCGGAGCCCGGCTATACATATAATATAATAATAGACCCGAAAATGGCTTTCGGCACCGGCAATCACGAAACGACTTATTTGATGATAAGCGAGATGCTGAAACTAGACTAGAAGGTAAGGAGCTACTGGATATGGGATGCGGCACAGCCGTGCTGGCCATCTTGGCCCGGCTGAAAGGGGCGAAACGGGTAGCGGCCATCGACATCGACGAATGGGCTTATAACAACGCCCTAGAGAATATCCGCCTGAATCATACCGAAGACATACAAGTAGCCTTGGGCGGCGCCGAGAAAATCAAGGAATTCGGACTATTCGACATCGTCTTCGCCAATATCAACCGGAACATCCTCCTGAATGACATTTGTAATATACAAACAGTATGAAACCGGGAAGCATCCTATTTATGAGCGGCTTTTATGTAGAAGATATCCCGGCGATAGAAGCAGAATGTCAGAAGAACGGGCTGAAATTGGATTCTTATAACGAAAGAAATAACTGGGTTGCCGTGAAGGTCTTAAAAGGATAACTTTTTTTAACAACAAAAGTTAAGACAAAGATAAACCTTAATCCAAATAAATACGTTATCTTAGTGGAAACTTCTAAAAAGAAAAAGTTATGAAAAGCGTAGATTCAAAATTATTACTTGGCCTTGTAGTAGGCGCGGCTGTTGGTGCCGCTGTAGGTTATTTGGCAGCGACAGATAAGAGAGAACAATTACTGGAAGAATTGAACGGTGTTGTCGGAAAAGTAAAAGAAGGTTTTAACTCCGCTCTTGCCAAATATAAAGAAGGAAAGCAAGAAGTAGTACAGGCAACAGAAGAAATCGTAGCTGAATAAGCTTTGTATGGAGAAAGATTCAGGAACAGTCTTCCGTGAGCTGAAAGAAGATGTATCGGCTTATGTGGAGTTAAAACTTGAGCTCCTAAAGTTGAGCACATATGAGAGAACGGGTAAAGTCATAGCCGTTCTCTCATATGGCTTGATATTATTGTTCTTGGCGTTCTTCGCATCTTGTTCATATTCTTGGCCTTGGGCTTCTTCCTAGGGGATTGCTCGGCTCCTCCGGGTTCGGATTCGGTATCGTGGCGGTCTTGTACCTGCTACTTATCGGCATTATAATAATGAATAGGGACAGGATCAGCACAAAAGTATTAAATGAGGTAATAGCCGCCATGACGGCGAATGACGATAAAAATAACGCGACAAACGATGAACAACCGGCAAACCCCACTGGAGAAACTGATTTCTGACAAAGAACGCATACAGAGACAATGTAAGCGACAGGAACAGAAATTGAATGAGGATTTCTCTTATATACAGGAGAACGCCGGAAGTTTATTGTTATCCGGATTATCGTCTCTCCTTTTCCCGAGCAATAAGTCAACGACAAAAACAAACGACAAGAACACAGCTCCCGTAACGGCTGGACAACCCTCCATCGCTTTAGATCTCAGACTATTTATCCATAGCGAAAGGCATGATTCCCATCGCTTGGGATCTCGCTCAACCATTTATTATGACGTGGGGAATCAAAAAAGCGAAAAAATGGTTCTCTAATCTCTTATTCAAGAAAAAGAAATAACCTCCAACAATTAATTTATGTTAGAGGGCAGCTTTTTTCTAGCTATATTATAAGGCTCAATACAAAAAACATGACTACATTTGCAGTCGTTAAAGCAAGGGATAAAATGAATATCTACTCCTTGCGATGAATAAGAGATAAAAATAAAGACTTATTATTAATAAACCCATAAAAAGTTTTATTACAATGATCAAACTAGGTATTAACGGTTTTGGCCGTATCGGACGTATGGTGTTCCGTGCTGCAGTTGCTAACTTTGGCAACGACATTCAAGTTGTAGGTATCAACGACCTTTTGGATGCTGATTACTTGGCATACATGTTGAAATATGACTCAGTACACGGTCGTTTCGACGGCGAAGTAGCTGTAGAAGACGGCGCTTTGGTTGTAAACGGTAACAAGATCCGTTTAACTGCTGAGATGGATCCTGCTAACTTGAAATGGAACGAGGTTGACGCTGACGTTGTTGTTGAGTCTACTGGTTTCTTCTTGACAGACGAGACAGCTCGCAAACACATCCACTGGCGCTAAGAAAGTTATCATGTCTGCTCCTTCTAAGGATGCTACTCCTATGTTCGTTTACGGTGTTAACCATACAACTTACGCAGGTCAAGACATTATCTCTAACGCTTCTTGTACTACCAACTGCTTGGCTCCTATCGCTAAGGTTTTGAACGACAAGTTCGGTATCGTTAAAGGTTTGATGACAACCAGTTCACGCTCTACAGCTACTCAG
>ENA-OQEB01000217-OQEB01000217.1-human-gut-metagenome-genome-assembly--contig:-NODE-217-length-24330-cov-2.288559_pt1 | contig 24330 bp, 28 predicted proteins | sample MGYA00242787_ERZ504619 | MGnify/ENA primary metagenome ERZ504619 (study PRJEB26092, sample SAMD00036317) | human gut metagenome | host: Homo sapiens | study: EMG produced TPA metagenomics assembly of... | reverse complement strand
CTTGCCCGTAAACCAAGACGGCTTAATTTCAATAACACGGCAAACGGCTTTTACGTTATTTTTATAAAGCACCTCTCGTTTTTTCAAGGGCAAATATGCGATTGCTTCGACTGCGGCAAGTCCCAAGCCGAGATAAACAAGCACATACCAAACGGTCTTTGTCTTAATATAAATATCCTCTGCGTTTTCGGGATTATAATAGACGTTTACTTCTTCGCCGATATATGTGTCCTTATCGACAAATTTATATTCCGCTGTGTATCGGTTGCCGTTTGCTAAATAAAAAAACATATATTTTTTCTTGCCGTCGTCCTGCTTTTCAATGTGCGAAATATACCTTTGGTCTTTTCCGCATTCTTTACAAACACCCTGTCGGACAATATAAACGCACTGCCGAGGACAACCAACACAAGATTGATTGCCATAAGCGATATAAATGCCTTATCAAGATATTTTATCAGTTTTTCTCTCATATAAATCCGCCTTTCAAGCAAGCTGCTTATTAAAACAATGTCAGCTGTGAGGACTCGGGCAAATCGCCGAACGCACCGCACTCTTTAAGCAATTCTATCGTAGATTTGCCTGCCTTTGCCCTTGTCGCAAAGTCCTCGATAGACACGAATTCTCCGCCGCCGTCATCTCTTGCCGCAGCAAGCGGAATTGCCGCACTGTCGCCTACTCCCGAAAGTGCACCGAACGGCATACGGATTTTTCCGTCCTCGATTATATAGTCCTTTGCCTTTGATTTATAGATGTCAACGGGAAGAAGCTCGATATTTCTCGCCATCATCTCGTTTACAACCTGCAAGGCGGTGTATTGATCTTTATCCTTTGCCGAAGCTGTTTTTTCTCTGACCTTTTGGTCAATTTCTTTCATCTTCTGACGCACTGCATCTCTGCCCTTTATAACGGTTGAAGCGTCCAAATCTCCGCCACGCACGGTCAAAAATGCTGTGTAATATTCAAGCGGTTTATATATTTTATACCAGCCGAGTCTCAACGCCGCAATAACATACGCCGCCGCATGAGCCTTCGGGAACATATACTTGATTTTACGGCAGGACTCCATATACCACTCGGTACGTTGCAAGCTCGCATTGCCTCCTCTGCACCCTCGGGGAAGCCCATTTTTGCGACAATACCCTTTCTTGTTTTCTCCATAATGTTGAACGCCATACTCGATTCAAGTCCTGCGTGGATAAGGTATGTCATAATACCGTCACGGCAGCCGATAACCTCTGAAATCGTGCAGGTGCCGTTGTTGATAAGGTCCTGTGCGTTGCCGTTCCAAACGTCCGTACCGTGCGAAAGTCCCGAAATCTGCAACAGGTCGGAGAACGTGTGCGGTTGAGCTCGATAAGCATTTGACGTACAAACGGCGTTCCCATCTCGGGTATTGAAAGCGTACCCGTTTCGCAGTCAATATCCTCGGGCTTCAAGCCAAGCGGCTCGGGACTTGTGCAAAGACCGATTATTTTCGGGTCGCAAACATCAACATCCATAACGGGTATGCCCGTCAAATCCTCAAGGTGCTTATACAGCGTCGGAACATCGTGTCCGAGAATATCAAGCTTGAGAATGGTATCATGAAGCGAATGGAAGTCAAAGTGCGTGGTTTCCATATCGCTCGTTGTATCGTCGGCAGGGTACTGAACGGGCGTGAAATCATATACGTCATATGCATTCGGCACAACGACCATTCCGCCGGGGTGCTGACCCGTCGTTCTCTTAACTCCCGTACAGCCTACTGTGAGCCTGTCCTCTTCTGCTCTTGAAACGGTTTTACCCTTTGCTTCAAGATATTTTTTTACAAAGCCGTAAGCGGTTTTATCTGCGACAGATGCGGTTGTTCCCGCTTTGAACACGTGGCTTGAGCCGAACAGCTCTTCGGTGTATCTGTGAGCTTTACCCTGATATTCGCCCGAGAAGTTAAGGTCGATATCGGGCGCTTTGTCTCCGTGGAAGCCGAGGAAGGTTTCGAACGGAATTTCGTGACCGTCTCTAATTAAATCCGTGCCGCATTCGGGGCATTTTGCAGGCGGCATATCAAAGCCCGAGCCGTATTCCCCGTGCTCAAAGAACTGTGTATATTTACACTTCGGACACCTGTAATGCGGAACTAACGGGTTTACCTCGGAAATTCCTGCCATTGTCGCTACGAACGACGAGCCGACAGATCCTCTCGAGCCTACGTGATAGCCGTGATCCTCGGAGTCCCAAACAAGCTTTTGTGCGATTATATAAAGCACGGCAAATCCGTGTTCAATGATTGAATCAAGCTCCCTGTTAAGTCGGTTGGTTACGATTTCGGGAACAACTCCGTCCTTTTCGTACCAGTCCCTCGCCTTTGCCCAACAGATTTCACGAAGCTGCTCCTCACTTCCCTCAATCGACGGCTGATATGTACCGTCGGGGAACGGACGAAGCGTTTCTATCATATCTGCAATTTTATTCGGGTTTGTTATAACGACCTCTTTCGCCGTCTCCTCCCCGAGATAGGCAAGATCGGACATCATTTCTTCAGTGGTTTTGAAATAAAGCGGCGCTTGGTTGTCCGCATCCTCAAAGCCCTGTCCTGCCATAAGGATAGCTCTGTACTGTGCGTCAACAGGGTCAAGGAAATGCACGTCGCCCGTAGCTACAACAGGCTTACCCAAACCGTCTGCAATGGATATAAGACGGCGGTTTATGTTTTCAATATCCTCAACGCAGGTGATTTTATCGTAGCGCTTATTTCTCTCGGGATTTTTTGCGTTCGGGTCGGAATGAGCCGCAAGCATAAATCTGTTGTTGCCCGTCGGCTGAATTTCAATGTAATCATAGAACGAAGCTATCTCGGCAATTTCCTCGTCGGGGAGCTCGTCAAGTATCGCCCTGTAAAGATTGCCTGCCTCGCACGCCGAGCCGATTATCAAGCCCTCACGGTGCTTTATGATTTCGGACTTTGGCATTCTCGGCTTCTTGTAGAAATACTTTATATTCGACATCGAAACAAGCTTATAAAGATTTTTAAGTCCCACCGAGTTTTTAACAAGAATTATCATATGGTATGTGGGCAAATCTTTGATCTCCGCTTCGGGATTTTTCATATCGTCAACAAAGTAAGCCTCAACGCCGTAGATAATTTTTATCTTACCTTTGCGGCGCTCGCTGCGTCGGGGAAGCCCTGCACACAGCCGTGGTCTGTAATTGCAATAGCCTTGTGTCCCCAGCTTATCGCCCTTTTAACAAGCTCTGCGGGAGGGGTCATTCCGTCCATTGCCGACATATTTGTATGCAAATGCAATTCAACTCTCTTTTCGGGAGCGTTGTCTTTCTTTTCAATCGGTGCGACAAGGCAAATGCTTCTCGGGTTGATAACGTTTTCGCCTCTGTACTTGTCAAATGACATTGAGCCTGCCAAAACAACATATTTGCCGTTTGAAATATATTCAAGTAAATCGTCGCAGTAGTCCTTCTTTTCGAAAACGACCACCGAATACGAATATGTATTATCTGTAATATTAAATGAAATTATATACTTGTCGCCGTTTCTTGTAAGGCGTGACTCAAAGTCGAATACACGACCCCAAACGGTAACTCTGTCATCGGTGGAGGTAATATCCGCCATTTTCATAGGCGCACCCTTGATTTTGTTGCCGTAAATAACCTTTAAGCTGTCGGTATAGTAGGGATAGCCCTCCTCGATAACTTCAGCCTTCAAGGGCTCGTCCTTCTTGACGGGCTTTGCTTTAATCTGCTTTTCACGCATCTGCTCGTCGATTTTCTGCTGCTTCTGAATAAGCGTCTGCGCCGAGTCCTCCGTTTCACCGTCCTGCTCGATAAACACCTTCAAATCCGTGTCGAAGCGTTCCTTGAGAAGCCTCTCAACCGCCTTGTCGCAGCCTGCCGAGCAAAGCACGTCCTTGCCGCCGTGAGCAAGCTTAATATGGAGCTCGCCCTCATCCTCATAAGAGAAAACGCAATCCTCCAAAAAGCCGTTTGCGACAACAACTCTGCGTTTTATAATCTCACGCAATTCGCCGTCATATTTATTCGTCAAAAGTGAGCTGTCAAAAACAGGTTCGATTGAAAACTCGGAAATACCGAGTCCGTTTGCAATGATTCTGTCTATCGTGCCGACTGTTCTCTCCGACATAAGTATAGGGAAAAAGACGACCGCCGTAACGCTGTCGCCTGCTTCATCACTGCTTTTGAGCAATCTCAAAACTTTTGCATTTTTAAGTGCCCTGTCATATTTCGTAAGCTCGTCCGCAAAGTCTGCAAACAAATCGTAAAATCCGTTCATATTATATGTAAATCCTCAATGTAAATGTCTTTAGTTATAAATTGTCTATTTCCTTTAAGAGCTCCTCAACAATCTCGTTTTCGGGAACCTTTTTAAGTATCTCGCCGTGCTTGAAAATAAGTCCGTAGCCGTCGCCGCCCGCAACGCCTATATCGGCCTCTTTTGCTTCTCCGGGGCCGTTTACCGCACAGCCCATAACAGCAACCTTTATCGGCTTATGAACATTTGCAAGCTCCCTTTCGACCTTTTCGGCAAGAGAAATCAAATCGATTTTAGTTCTTCCGCAGGTCGGACAGGAAACTATCTGCGGACAGTCCTTTTTAATGCCGACCGCCTTTAATATATCGAAGCCTGCCGCAACCTCCGAAACGGGGTCTGCCGTAAGCGAAGCCCTTATCGTGTCGCCTATTCCGTCAAGCAAAAGCGCACCGATACCTGCGGCGGATTTGAGCATACCCATATGCCTCGTTCCTGCCTCCGTAACGCCGAGATGAAGCGGATAATCGCACTGCTCGGCAACAAGCCTGTAAGCCGCAACCATAGTCGCACATCGGATGATTTAATCGAAATCACTATATCGTTAAAGTCGAATTTTTCAAGCAAAGAAGCGTGTCGCAACGCACTCTCGCACAATGCCTCGGGCGTAACGTGACCGTACTTTTTAAGCAAATCCTTTTCGAGCGAGCCTGAATTCACGCCTATTCTTATCGGAATATTTTTCTGCCTGCAAGCGTCCGCAACAGCCTTAATTCTGTCGTCCGAGCCGATATTACCGGGGTTTATTCTAATCTTGTCAACGCCTGCCGCCACGCTCTCAAGCGCACATTTATAGTCAAAATGAATATCCGCAACAACGGGTATTTTAACCGCATTTTTTACGGCATAAAGTGTTTTAACCGCCTCAATATCAGGTACTGTAAGGCGTACAATTTCACAGCCTGCCTTTTCGAGCTCAACAGCCTGCGCAACATTTCCCTCTATATCGTGAGCAAGAACATTGAGCATTGACTGAACGGTAATTTTACTGCCCGAGCCTATTTCAACATTTCCCGCTTTAACAGTTCTTGTAATTCTGCGTTCCATATCCTACACCCCTTTTATGAACGAATAATTCTTACAATATCATTATAGGTTACAAACACCATCAAAAGCATAAGCAACGCCAAGCCTGCCGCATGAACATAGCCCTCGTATTTCGGATTTATCGGCTTTCTTCTTATCGCCTCGATTATGAGGAAGAAAAGTCTGCCGCCGTCAAGAGCAGGTAACGGCAAAAGGTTTGCCACGCCGAGGTTTATTGTGATAAGTGCCATTATAACAGCAGGTTATCCATATTCCTGTCAGTCGCCGCAGCCGCCGTAACATCAGCGATTATATCGACAGTACCGACAGGCCCTGCAAGCTCGGAAGCTCCGTATCTGCCTGTTACAATATCAAAAAGGCTCAGCCATACAAGCCTTGCGATAGATGCCGACTGCGTAAACGAATTTTTCACAACGCTCTTAAATGTCGGTTTTTCGCCGACGATAATAAAATCATAGGTTATCAGCGTTACGCCGTTTTGCTCGGTCGTCTGAAATTTAACATCATTGAGCTCGACCTTTTCGCCGTTTCTCTCAACGGTAAAGTCAATAACGCCGTCCTGACTTCTGCCCATAAGGAAGCTCAAATCCCTTTCGGAAAAGACCCTATGACCGTCGATTTTGACGATTTTATCGCCTGCCTGCAAGCCGTAATTAACGCTTGTAGCACCGTCATAGAAGCTGTGAATGGTATTTGTGCCTATCAAATCCTTTGTGGTTGACAGCAATACCGCCATAATGATTACGCCGAGTATAAGGTTCATTATTGCGCCTGCGGCAACAATGAGAATTCTCTGCAAAAGCGGCTTGTTGTTAAACGCACGCTCGTCGGTGCTGTTCTCGTCCTCGCCCTCCATGCTGACATATCCGCCTATCGGAAGACAGCGCACGGCATAGGTCGTTTCCCCCTTTTTCTTTTTGAAAACAGCGGGACCCATACCGATTGAAAATTCATTAACCTTTACCTTGCAAAGCTTCGCACAGATAAAGTGTCCGAATTCGTGAATCATAATAATAACGCCGAAGAACAACAGCGCAACCGCAACAGTCCACACCTTTGACCAAACACCCGAAGCCGTAATCTCAAGTAATATTTTAACCACCTATTTCTCTTGCAAATTTGTCAATTTCGAGTATATCCTCGAAAGTATAATTATCATAATGCGGAGTTTTTCAAGCACCGCTTCGACCCTGTCGGCAATATCCAAAAAACCGATTTTGCCTTGACGGAACATAAGATTTGCCTGCTCATTCGCAGAGTTTACCGCCGCCGGATAAAGTCCGCCCATATTTATTGCCCTTCTGCAAAGATTTATGCAACGGAACGTCTCATAATCAGGCTCAAAAAACGTGAGCTTGCCTATCTGTGAAAGACTAAGTTCTCCGACAGGCGACTCAAAACGCTCGGGATAAGTCAAGGCGTACTGAATCGGTATTCTCATATCGGGAAGTCCTAATTGAGCTATTACAGAGTTATCGTCATACTCAACCGCCGAGTGAACAATGCTTTCCCTGTGGACAACAATATCAACGTCATCAGGCTTAACGGAAAACAGCCAAACCGCTTCGATAAGTTCAAGACCCTTGTTCATCATTGTAGCAGAATCAATGGTTATTTTTGCACCCATTGACCAATTCGGATGCTTCAACGCTTTTTCAACCGTAACATCACGAAGCTCCTCTGCGGTTTTGCCGAAAAACGGCCCGCCCGAGGCTGTGAGTATTATTTTTTCAAAGCCTTGTTAGTAGGTTTACCCTGCAAGCATTGAAATATTGCCGAATGCTCCGAATCGACGGGCAAAATTTCGACCGAGTGCTTTTTAGCCTCGCTCATCACAAGCTGACCGCCTGCTACGAGCGTTTCTTTATTCGCAAGGGCAATTTTCTTGCCTGCGTAAATTGCGGTAAGCGTGGGTTTCAAGCCTGCCATTCCGACAACGGAATTAAGCATGGTATCGGCACTCTGAATTTCAGCACATTCGCATACGCCGTCCATTCCTCCGAGCACCTTTATATCGGTATCGGCAAGCTTAATTTTAAGGTCGGCTGCCGCCTTTTCGTCAACAAGCGCAACCTTTTCAGGCTTAAATTCACGGGCTTGCTTTTCGATTTCATCAACACTCGAAAAAGCAGTTAAAGCCTTGACGCCGTAACCGCATTTGCGACAGACATCAAGACTTTGCTTACCTATTGAACCGTTGAGCCTAAAATCGATAAATTTTCAGTCATCAGCAAACGACTCCATATAAAGTAATGAATGCATAAAGCATTGTAAGTACGAATAAGGCAGAATCAAATCTGTCCATAACTCCACCGTGTCCGGGGAAAAGATTTCCGAAGTCCTTTACTCCGAAATTTCTCTTTATAACCGAAGCGGTAAGGTCGCCGCATATTCCGATAACGGCAAGTGCGAGCGAAACCAAAACAACCCAACCGTAGCCGATTGTATGTACTGTAAAGAAGCATCTGTCAAAGACGGTAAACAGCACAACATTGCTTACAACCGCACCGACAATACCTCCTATTGCACCCTCAACCGTCTTTTTGGGGCTTATCTTCGGGCAGAGCTTGTGCTTTCCGAAAAATCTTCCCGAAAAATATGCAAACGAGTCCGAAAGCCAAGCGGCAAACAAGCCGAGCAATATAAAGAACAAATCGTAGTGGAAATCAAACTTGTCGGGATATGTTTCGCTCATATCGTTTAAGAAAATGAGTGTCGAAAAGCTCCACGGTACAAAGGTTGTCGAAATAATGACCGAAGCAACCTCCTCAAACTTTGTATTTTCAAAGTCCGTGAGCATAAGCATAAACAAAACAACGCAATAAATAACGACTACCGCCGTTACGGGAATGACAATTCCCTCTGCTCAAGCTCGGGTCTGAACTCATAGAACAACGGAACAAGGCCCGAAAATGCAAGGCTTATATAGTATATTGCCTTGTTCTTGATTCCTATTACTTTTTCTATCTCCCTTGCGGCGATAACTGTAAAAATCGCCACAACAATCGAAAGTGCGGGCGTATCTCTGAATGCGAGTACACCTACTGCGAACAACGCCGCCACAATGCCGGTTATCGTTCTTTTAAGCATAAAAATCCCTCAATCCACACAAAAATTATATTCCGCCGAATCTGCGGTTTCTTTTTTCAAAATTACGAAGAGCCTCGACCAAATCCTCTTCCGAAAAATCAGCCACAGCACATCCGACGACCAAAACTCCGCATAAGCCGCCTGCCAAAGCAAGAAGTTTGAAAGTCGTTTCTCGCCGCTTGGACGGATTATCAATCGGGGTCGGGCATACCTGCCGTGTAAAGTTGTCGGAAATCATATCCTCGGTTATGTCGTCGGGCTTTAATTTGCCCTTTTTAACCTGCTTTGCAAGCTCCTGCACCGAATGTACAATTTCCTGCCGTCCTCCGTAATTTACCGCAATATTGAGGTAAACCTTTGTTTTATCCTTAGTTATCCTCTCGCTGTATTTCATCATCGCAAGTATATCCTTAGGAAGTCCCGTCTTGTCGCCGATGAAATTCACCTGAATACCTTTCCTCATTCTCCGCCTTGCGTTCGTCAAGCTCTTTAAGATACTCTCTGAACAGATTCATTATTGCGGAGACTTCTTCCTTCGGACGCTTCCAATTCTCCGTCGAAAACGCATAAAAAGTAAGATATTTAATTCCGAGGTCGCCTGCAAACTCTCCTATTTTTCTAAAGGTCTTAGCTCCCTCGATATGTCCTTTGTAGCGGGCAACCTCTTTCTTTTGCCCATCTTCCGTTGCCGTCCATAATAAAGCCGATATGCTTCGGCAACACCTCAAAGGTCGGTAAATTATTCAAGTCCATATTAACCGCCTTTCATAAAAAACCGATAATCGCACAACACCCCTCAAAAGAGGGGCTTTCGGCAGATTATATTTCCATAATGTCTTTTTCTTTTTTGGCAGCGAGCTCGTCAGCTTCCTTTACAAACTTGTCTGTAATCTTCTGAATTTTATCCTCGCCGTTATGAAGGTCATCCTCTGTGATAACGCTGTCCTTCTTCATCTTTTTGAGCTTTTCGATAGCGTCTCTTCTGATAGAACGGATAGCAACCTTGCACTCCTCGGCATACTTGCTTACGTCCTTGCAGAGAAGCTTCTCTTTTCCTCGGTAAGAGGCGGGAAAGCAAGTCTGATAACTCTGCCGTCGTTTGTCGGGTTAATTCCCAAGTCCGAGGTCTGAATAGCCTTTTCAATGGGCTTGAGTGTTGAAATGTCCCACGGCTGAATGATAAGGTTTACGCCCTCCTGAACCGAAACGGCAGCCATCTGCTGAATAGGTGTGGGTACACCGTAATAATCAACTACAATTTTATCAAGAACAGCGGGAGACGCTCTGCCCACTCTCATTGTAACAAATTCATTGTGAAGTGCCTTTATGGACTTCTCCATTTTTTCTGTTGCGAAATCAAATACCTCTTGCATTATTATTGCCCTCCTGAAATTATTATTTAACTAAAGTTCCGACGTTCTCGCCGCTTACTGCTCTGAGAATATTCTCGGGATCCTCAAGATTGAAAACCAAAATCGGAATATTGTTATCCCTGCAAAGCGAAGCCGCCGTGCTGTCCATAACCGCAAGTCCCTTGTTCAAAACCTCGGAATGTGAAAGCGTATCGTACTTCACAGCATCCGAATACTTGTTGGGGTCCTTGTCATAAACACCGTCAACGTTTGTCGCTTTAAGAATTACATCTGCGCCGATTTCAGCTGCTCTCAAAGCCGCTGTCGTATCGGTTGAGAAGAACGGACTGCCCGTTCCGCAGCCGAAGATAACAACCTTGCCGTCCTCAAGGTGTCTGACAGCTCATCTCTTACAAACGGCTCTGCGATACGACGCATATCGATAGCCGTCATAACCCTTGTCGGTACGCCCTTTTGCTCAAGTGTGTCCGCAAGTGCAAGCGAGTTCATTACAGTTGCAAGCATACCGATATGGTCTGCTCTTGTTCTGTCCATGCTACCGCTTGAACGACCTCTCCAGAAATTTCCGCCGCCGACAACAAGTCCTATCTGCACGCCTGTATCGGCGCACTTCTTGACCCAATCGCAAACGGAGCTTATAACGTCAAAGTCAAAGCCGTGTCCCTGCTCTCCTGCAAGCACCTCTCCGCTTAGCTTTAACAGTATTCTCTTATAAACCGGTTCCATTCAAATTCCTCCGTACCTCCGCCACATATTTTCGCCGTGCGGATTGCATAAATTTACACATATATTTTACAGTAAATATTCCGTTGTGTAAAGAGCTATTTTGTTAATAAAATTTATTTAAGGGGAATACTCTTGACACTATGCACAAACTTTGTTGACTTATTATAGAAAAGGTAATATAATTGTAACAATACTATTTATTGGGGAAGGTAAATATATGGAAACTCCTTTTGATATAGAGTTTATAACCGATTCGTTCAACCTTGACGGCGGCTATGTCGGCTACAAGGTCAAAAACGACGGTCATATAAACTCTACTTATGTTATCGGCTTTGACGGCGGCGACGGCTGTCCGAAAAGGTACACACTTCAGAAAATCAACACTTATGTATTTAAGGACCCCGACAAGCTTATGTCAAATATCGTCGGCGTTACCTCACACATAAAGAATAAGCTCGACGACTATGAACGCCGCACGCTTAATTTCCTGCCTGCGAAGGACGGAAAATACTATGCCGTTGATTCGAACGGCGATTGCTGGAGATGCTACGACTACATCGACAACGCATACACCTGCAATATTATCGACTCTGCCGAGGTTTTCTACAACGCAGGTAAATCCTTCGGCAATTTCCAAAAGCTTCTCTCGGACTATCCGATTGACAAGCTTTTTGAGACTATCCCGAAGTTCCATAACACATATTCAAGATTTAACGATTTCCTGAAGGCTGTTGAAAGAGACGCTTCGGGCAGAGCTTCAAGCGTTAAGGACGAAATTCAATTCGTTCTCGACAGGGAGGCAGATACAAAGGTGCTTCTTGCAGAGCTTGAGAAAAATGAGCTTCCGCTTCGTGTTACGCATAACGACACAAAGCTCAACAATATTTTGTTCGACAGCGAAACAAACGAGGGTATTTGCATAATCGACCTTGATACCGTAATGCCCGGCCTTTCGCTCTATGACTTCGGCGACAGTATCCGCTTCGGCGCAAACACTGCAAGCGAGGACGAAAAGGACCTTTCAAAGGTATCGCTGAGCCTTGAGCTTTACGAGGCTTACACAAGGGGCTATCTCTCAACCGCTAAAAAGAGCCTTACCGAAAAGGAAATGTTCTATCTCCCGTTCTCGGCAAAGCTTATGACGCTTGAATGCGGTATGAGATTTTTAACAGACTATCTCGACGGCGACGTTTATTTCAAAACGGAATATCCCGAGCACAACCTTGTCCGTTGCAGAGACCAATTTAAGCTTGTTGCTGATATTGAAAAGAAATATGAGCAGATGCAGGAAGTTACTCAAAAAGCTATAAACGAGGATTAAAATATGCTTGAAATAAAGAACAAGAAATTCTATATGGACACAAAGCCCTTTGACATATATTCGGGCGCTATGCACTATTTCCGTACCGTTCCCAAGTATTGGGAGGATCGCCTGACAAAGCTCAAAGCGGCAGGCTTCAACACGGTTGAAACTTATGTTTGTTGGAATTTGCATGAGAAAAAACCCGGCGAATTTGATTTTTCGGGGATTCTCGACATTGAAAAATATCTTGAAATTGCGCAAAAGGTAGGTCTTTATGCCATTGTCCGTCCGGGTCCGTATATTTGTGCGGAATGGGACTTCGGCGGTTTGCCCGCTTGGCTTCTCAAGGATAAAAATATGCAAATTCGCTGTATGTATCCCGATTATCTCAAATGCGTTGAGCGTTTCTACAAGGAGCTTTTGGCGAGACTTGTTCCCCATCTTGAATCGCACGGCGGCAATATAATCGCAATGCAGGTTGAGAACGAATACGGCTCATACGGCAACGATAAAGACTATCTCCGCTATGTTGAAAAGCTCACAAGGGACTGCGGAATTGACTGCTTGCTCTTCACTTCTGACGGAAACACAAATAATATGATTTCGGGCGGCTCATTGCCCGACCTTTACAAGGTTTTGAACTTCGGCTCACGCTCAAGGACAGCCTTCAATGTTCTCAAGGCTTTGAAAATGACGGCCCGAATATGTGCGGCGAATTCTGGTGCGGTTGGTTTGACCATTGGAGAGACAAGCACCACACAAGAAATTCACTTGAAATCGTAAATGAAATTAAGGGATTTATAGATAACGGCGCAAGCTTTAATATGTATATGTTCCACGGCGGCACAAACTTCGGCTTTACCGCAGGAGCTAACCACAATCAGGGTCACGGCTATGAGCCGACGGTTACAAGCTATGACTACTGTGCAATGCTTACCGAATGGGCGACTACACGCCTGCTTATCACGCTGTAAGAAAGCTTTTGTGCGAAAAGCAGGGAATTGAACCGCCCGAGCTTCCCGAAAGCCCGAAGCTTCAGTCAATCGGCAAGGTGGAGCTTACCGAAGCCGCTTCATTGTTTGAAAACCTCGACAATATCGGCGAAAAGCACCATGTTCCCGTTCCCGAGGGAATGGAATATTTCGGTCAGAACTTCGGTCTTATCTACTACGAAACAACCTTAAAGGGCAAGTACAACGCTTCGCTATGTACGTTAAGAATGTCCACGACTTCGCAGAGGTTTACTTTGACGGGGAGAAAAAGACGAGCATTGACCGCACTCTTTATTCTGTTGAGGGCAAGACAACATTAAAGGACGTTATCTTCAAGAAAAAGAAGGGCGAAAGCTCTCCGTTCCTTATGCCTGCTCTTTCGGGCGAGAGGAAAATCGGCGTTCTTGTCGATACAATGGGCAGAGTAAACTACGGCGAAAATATGCTTGACCGCAAGGGTATTTCCGATATTTATCTCGGTATTCAGCGTCTTATGAACTATGACGTATGGACTCTTCCGCTTGACAATCTCGACAAACTCAAGTATTCATCAAGCGTTAAAAAGGAGGAGCCTGTATTCTTAAAGGGCAGCTTCAAAGACCGATTCAAAAGCAGATTGCTTTGTTCATCTTGACGGCTTCAACAGAGGCTGCGTTTACATAAACGGCTTCAATCTCGGTAGATTTTGGAAGGTTGGCCCTCAAAAATCGCTCTACATTCCGGGTACGCTCTTAAAAGATGAAAATGAAATTATTGTTTTCAATATCGGCGGTTATTCAAAGCCGACCGTATCAATTACCGACAAACATAATTTAGGGTAACGATATAAACAAAGCACCGAACATCGAGGCAAATGCTTCATGTTCGGTGCTTTGTTTTGTTTTAATAAATTACATAAGTGAAAGGTAAAGCTGTTTGATTTCTTCAACGCTTGTGTCTCTCGGGTTACCCGGACGGCAAGCGTCATCATAAGCCGACTGAGCAAGGAAGTCAACATCCTCGGGCTTAACAATATCCTTGAGGTCTGCAGGAATTCCAACGTCCTTTGAAAGCTGTTTAACTGCGTCAACGGCAGCCTTGCGAGCCTCGTCAAGCGACATTGCGTCAACGCCCTCAACGCCCATTGCCTTTGCAATATCTCTGTACTTTTCGCCTGTTGCGGGAGCGTTGTATTCCATAACGGTCGGGAGGATTATAGCGTTTGCAACGCCGTGAGGTGTGTCATAAACTGCGCCGAGCGGATGAGCCATTGAGTGAACAATTCCCAAGCCGACATTTGAGAAGCCCATACCTGCAACGTACTGACCGAGAGCCATACCCTCTCTTCCCTCTGCGGTGTTTTCAACTGCGCCACGAAGCGATCTTGAAATGATTTCAATAGCCTTGAGGTGGAACATATCCGAAAGCTCCCAAGCAGCCTTTGTGATATAACCCTCAATAGCGTGAGTCAAAGCGTCCATACCTGTTGCTGCGGTAAGTCCCTTAGGCATTGAGGACATCATATCGGGGTCAACAACTGCGACAACGGGAATATCCTTCGGGTCAACGCAAACCATTTTTCTGTTCTTTGAAACGTCTGTGATTACATAGTTGATTGTAACCTCAGCCGCTGTACCTGCTGTTGTCGGAACTGCGATAATCGGCACGCACTTATTCTTTGTCGGAGCAACGCCTTCAAGCGATACAACGTCTTCAAATTCGGGATTTTCGATTATAATGCCGATAGCCTTTGCTGTGTCCATTGACGAGCCGCCGCCGATTGCGATAATGCAGTCAGCACCCGAAGCCTTGAATGCCGCAACGCCTGTCTGAACATTCTCAACCGTGGGGTTGGGCTTAATCTGTGAGTATATTTCGTAGTCAATCGACGCATTTTCCAAAACATCGGTAACCTTTTTGGTAACACCGAATTTCAAAAGGTCGGGGTCTGAACAAACGAAGCATTTTTTGAAGCCTCTGCCCTTAACCTCGGTTGCAATCTCGTTGATTGCGCCCTTGCCGTGATAGCTTGTTTCATTAAGTACAAATCTGTTAGCCATAATTTTGACTCCTTTACACTTATTTTATATGTTTCTATATATCGTGAGAAATCATCTCAACACTTTTATTATAAAACCAAAAAAGTGTAAATGTCAACATTTTAACAATGTCAATACGCAAAGTTTACATTCTGTTAAAAATAGTACTTCAAAAGTCCTATTATTCCCAAATGCAGCGGATAATAGATATAGAAAAACCATTTCATAAGCTTGTTGATTTTTGGGTTGCTTCCCCTCTTGCCGTTATACATTGAAAGCACGGGGATTGAAAGCGCAACACCGAGCTGTAAAATGCCGTACACCGCATCTATTGCGAAGAAATACACCACTACATAAAGACATACATAGAACATCATCCAGGTCATTTGCTTTTTGAAATTTCCTCTGTTCGTGCCGATTGCCATAATGCAAAGTGCGGCAATGCAGCTCCAATCGCTCGGCAGGGTTACAACACAAATTAAAATAATCGCAAGAACCTTAACGGGCGTTCTTATTCTCTTTGAATCCGCCACACGAAGCATTACAAGTCCCCACGCAAGCGACCACATAACGCTTGTTTGATTTAGGAAACCGCCATAATAAAACGGAATAAACGATTTTACGTCGATATAACCCTCCGATGCGAAAATATAAGCAAAATGCGAGATAATCGAAAACGCAAAAAGCCTTGCCGTGTATTTATTTATGTTTTTGGTGTAGTGATAGCCCTCTGCGACAAAATAGCACATTATCGGGCAGGTAAGTCTGCCGATTATATGCATTACAAGCGGTAAAATTTCCGTCGGATAGCCCGAAAAAGCCGCCCAAGCTATATGGTCAACCGTCATTGCGAGTATCGCTATCAATTTGAGCTGATTTGAATTGAGAATTTTACCTTTTTCCATATCAAAACTCCTAAATTATTTCTACAACCATTTTATCACACAAAAATTTTTCAAGCAATATTTTTTTCAATAATAAACCCCTGACACGAGGTCAGGGGTTTTAATATGCTTTAGTTTTAGTTAACTTTTGCACCTTCATCTTCTTCGTCCTTGCGCTTTTTACGCCAAAGGATAAAGAACAAAATGAACAAGCCGTCAAGTGCAAGAACAAAGGTTGCCACAAGGTTTTCCTTTATAAAAGCACCTGTTTTTGAGATGATCGGATGGTCCTTGATAATATCGCCCTTATCCTTATCGGGTTCGGGTGTCGGTGTGGGATCGGGCGTAGGCGTGGGAGTAGGCTCTTCGCCATCGGGTCCCGACGGGATAATATCAACGCTTCCGTCTGCATTTACAACAAAATTGAGCCAAAGCTCCGAGGTGTCCTTCGGCACGGTAACAACTCTTGTTCCGTCGTCAAGCGTAACAACCGAAACCTCGGTAGCCGTATCGCTTACGCTGATAACAAACTCTTGTTTACCTGCAAGGTTCTCGTCCTTGTCATAAATTGAAACGGTATGTCTGCCGTCCTTTATTTCATCAAGCTTGTATGCGCCCTTTTTATCGGCTTTCGCTTCAAATTCGCCGAAGTCAAATTCGAGCTTTGCCGAGGGCATTACATCCTCACCTTTATAGACCTTACCTCTAAGACTCATTCTTACACATGGGTCATCGGTAACAGACGGGTCGTTACATTCAACGAAAACAAAGTTAATGTCAACGTCCGTTACAACATTTTCAAGCTTGAGCTGTCCGTTCACAACCTGTGCGGTTACATCCTCTCCGTTTACAAAAACAGATTCAAGGTGTGCGTCGGGTTTAGCAATAATATCAAGCGTTACTCCGTCAAAGCGGTTGACGATTATCTTGTCTCCGCTGGTCATTCTCCGTCCCGAGTGGAGAACATAGCCTCCCTCGTTAAAGGTTACGGTAATTTCATGCGAATCCGGTACTATTGTGCTAAGGTTCATGTTTTCGGCAAATACTGCAAACTGCATGGTCAAAACCAAAATAAGACACATTATCACGCTGCAAGCCTTTTTCATGAAACCACCTCCTTATAATACCAAATTGCAATTAAGCTGCTGTGTATGTTACTGTATAAGTCATTGTGCCGGTATACTCTGCAATCGGTACTCCGGAGAAGTCTGCGATTGTAACGGTAGTATCTGAATTAACAGCGTTGTTTACTTCGTTATAAACAACCTCTTCGCCGTTAGCAACTGTGAATGTAAGAGTAGAAGCAGTGCCTGCGTTTGTCATCTTACCGCCATCGTTAGCTTCAGCCTTAACTTTAAGTGTGTCGCCGAGCTTAAGCTGTGATGTAACTGTGTATTTAGCGTCCTGTGCAGTTGTGTCGCCCCAAGCAACCTCAACAGAAGCAGGGATAGTTACTGTGTATGTGTATGCGTCAGAACCGTCAGTCTTTGTAAGCTTTGTCTTAACGTCGGGTGCTGCTGTCTGCGGAGCAGGTGTGTCCTTATTGATAGTGATGTCGGCTGCAAATACAGGAACGCAAATGCTTGCGAGCATCATAACTGCAAGAATTATAGAAATTACTTTTTTCATTGTAAACTCTCCTTATAAATTAAGCTGCAACAATCTGTGCTGTGAAGGTAAGTGTATCACTGTACTCGTCGATAGCCGCGTTAGCCCAAGCTGCGCCTGCAACATTAACGGTTACAGTCTTAACGAATGTGCCTGCCGCAACAACGGAAGCTGTTGTCTTAACAGCTGTAATGTCGCCTGTGATTGTGTATGCGAGTGTTGCGCCGCTTGCCGATGTCATATTAGCGCTGTTCTGTGCTACGTCAACCTGAATACGCTTACCTGTTTTAAGCTGGCTTTCAACAGAATATGTGAAATCCTTTGAGCTGTCTGTGTTTGCTGTGTTCCACGGAATAGGCATCTCCGCAGGGATTGTTACTACAAAAGTACCGTTGTCCGTAACAGCTGAAATATCTGTTTTAACCTGTGCTGTGCCCTTGCCGTCGGGTGTTGTCTTATCAATAGTGATGTCTGCCGCAAAGCAAGGTACACAAATAGCAGCTATCATCAAAACTGCTACTGCAATTGAAAGAATTTTTTTCATTTTAAGCACCTCTCATTAAATTTAAGCTATTGCAACTGTGAATGTAAGTGTGTCCTGATATTCGCCTACAACTGCTGATTTCCAAGCTCTGTCAGCAACATTAACGTTGATTGTCTGCTCAGCTGCCGGATAAACAACGGGATCTGCTGCTGTGAAAGCAGTTGCACCTCCCAATGTGTAATCGAGTGTCATTGAATCAGCGCCTACTGTGTAGGTCATAACGCCGTGTCCTGAAACGTTAACTGTGAGCTTCTTGCCGTAGCCAAGATGTGATTCAACGCTGTAAGTCAAAGCCTGAGAATCTTTGCCCCACGGAATTTCAGTTGTTGCAGGGATTGAAACGATGAACTTTTCAGCACTTTCGCCTGCTTCGTCAACGGTCTTTGTCTTAACGATTGCATCGCCTGTGCCGCCGTTAGTTGTGATGTCGGCTGCGAATGAGGGAACGCAAATGCTTGCAAGCATAAGAGCTGCGATAATGATAGAAACAATCTTTTTCATTTCGGTTTATCTCCCTTCGCCTGTTATATAGCCTCAACTGAAACGGTGTATGTGAGTGTATCAGAATACTCCTCAACTACTGCCTTTTTCCAGTTTACGCTGTCGATTTTAACTTTAAGATCCTGCTTAACGCCTGAATCTGTTGCTTCGTCGTAAACAACGGGCGAGGTTGCAAGGAAAGCATCCGCACCTTCAAGAGCATATGCAAGTGAATATGCGCCGTCTGTTGTTTTCATTGCGCCTGTGCCTGCTACAACAACCTTAACGCCCTTGTTTCTTGCAAGGTGTGCTTCAACTGTGTAGCTGACATCTGTTGCCTCTGTGCCCCACGGAATTACTGTATCTGCAGGAATTTCAATTGAATAGTTTTCTCCGCTTGTGCCGTCCTCTTTAGTTGTTGAGGTCTTAACGATAACATCTGTTGCACCTGCGGTAGTTACTGTTGCAGCAAAACTCGGAACTGCGATAAGAGCGAGCATCATTACTGCGAGAACTACTGACAATACTTTTTTCATGTCGATTTCTCCTTTCAAAATTAAGCGTTAGTTAATTCAGCTGTAAAGGTAAGAACATCTGTATGCTCGCCTGATGCAGCCTGTTGCCATTGTGCGTCCGCTATTGAAACTGAAAGCGGACAATCCTTGCCGTAGTCGCCTGCGAAGAATACGATTGCATCTGCGCCTGTGAGAGTATAAGCAATTTTGCTCGAAGCGGAAGTTGTACTTACAAGGTTGTAATCATTAGCCGAAGTTACTGAAACCTTGACTTTTTTGTCGGGTGACAAACGCATAACCGTTGCCGTAACCGAGCCGAGAGCGTACGATGGCGACTCCCACGGAATGTTTGTGTCTGCAGGGAATGCAAGCTGATATTCATCAGTTACGCCGCTGCCGGTTGAAATAGTCATTGAATCCGCAAAGGCAGGCAAAACGCACACGCTAACCAAAATCAATGCGAAAACAACCGATAAAAATTTCTTCATCTTTATTTACTCCCTTCTTTATTACGGTGTTGCGTCAGTGTAAGTAACCGTATAAGTTAATGTTGTTTTATATTCGCCGACCGGAACAGCATCCCAACCGCTTACTGTAAGATACGGTGTGGTGTTGAGTCCTACGTCGGTGTTGATACCTGTAAAGTCGCTCGGGTCAAATCCCTTGTAGTTGTAAGTAAGGTTGAACGACGGATTTGAGGAGGTCAGCTGACCTGCGCCTGTGTAAGCTCCTGCCGAATCGGGTGTGCCGTTACAGGTTACCGCAACATTCAGTTTTGCTCCTGCTTTAAGTGAGGTCGAAACCTTACAATCTACACTTTGGTCTGTTGAATCGTCCCACGCTACGTTAAATTCCGCAGGAATTGTAACCGTATATGCGTCGTTGGGTGTGTAGATAACCTCAAGCGTCTTTTTAAGCTCCTTGCCCGTGCTGTCCTTGAGCACCGTTCCCGCATCATCCGTGTAGGTGAATACAAGCTTATCGGAAATTGCATTTGCAACCGCAAGCTCGGCAAGTACGGAAACCTCAACATTTACAGTTAAGGGAGCACCCGGAGTAAGAGTATTATTGGCAACATCGCTCAATTTAACTCCTGCCGCCAAATCAGCCGCACTGTATGTCTTTGTGCTGCCGTTTACGGTAACTTTAACGTCATACGCCGCATTCTCGCCGAGAGCGTTCTGCAGCTGTCCGTTTGTAGAAGTTAATTTGATTTGCGTATTAACAGGTGTTGCCGAGGGCAACTGCTCTGAGTATGTTACGGAATATGTATCCGTCTCACTCAGCTTATCCTTTGAAAGATATATCGTTTTATCCGTTGTATCGGCGTTATATCTCGGGAACAACCTCAAAATATCCTCGATACCGTAAGCAGATTCGGGATTTGCGGTAGAGCCTACCGTTTCGCCGTCATAGAGCTGCTTGATTTTAGCATAAGCGCTTATAAAGCTGTTATACTCGTCAACGGTGTCCTTGATTTTTTCAAGCTCGGAGGCTGTGAACAGCTCCTGAGCGTCAAGCTTGCCCTTTGTCTGATTGAACAACGCCGTGTATTCCTTTGAAAGCTTAACTACGCCGCCGTCAATCGCTCCTGCAGCACCGATAACGTCCGTATATGACTTACCGTTTCTCAAAACCTTCGAAACTGCCTTTGAAGCGTTTGCGAACTGTGTGTAAATAGCGGGCATTGCGGTTGAATCCTGCACAAGAAGCTTTGCGTAATACGGAAGTGTCTGATAACTTTTCTTTGCGTTTTCAAGCTTTGCAACACCGTCGCGTCAAGTGTCAGCAAATTTATTACCGTTCCGTTGACGTCATATTTGGTGTACATTCCCTGAACCTCTGTCTGGAACGCCTTAATCTCTGCGAGATACTCCTCAAGGAGCTTACAGCGTTTAGCCGCAAGGTACGCATTTTGAAGCTTTTCGGCCGGCGTCAAAGTGTCTGTCGCCGAGGTCTTTACGTCAAGCAATGCCTTTTTAGCATTACTGAAGCGGTTGTATGACTCCTCGTAAATCGAGATTATCTCATCAACCTGTGCCTGCGTTATACCGTAAGCCGCATAGTTGACTGCAACGCTTCCGTCAGCAGCCGTTACGAAGCCCGGATACGGCAAGCCGTTCTGTCCACCTGGGTACTGAACATCGGGTCCTGTAACCGTATCGCCCTTTGCCGTACCTTTTACCTCTGACGGCAAAGCGTTAATCGCTGAAAGCGTTTCGTCTATTCCCGTAGAGTCCTTATCAAGTATGGGCTTGGTTTAAGAGTTGTGTCATTAACCCATGCCTCATATTGTGTCAAAAGAGCGTCTGCTTTCTTAACAGACTCAAGAGTTTTCTGATAATCACTGAGTGAGTTATAGAGTGCTCTTGCGTTTACAACCTCTGTTGCAAAGCCTGTGCCGTAAACGTCGATTTTTGAAACGTTTTGTTTCAAATACCTCTGACGGCAATGCCTTAACCTGAAGCAGCTCGTCGAAGTTCTTATCATTGATGCCTCTTGCCGCAGCCTTATCGGAATAGAACTTCTTGTCGTAAGAGAAGCCGACGTTATCAATCGTAAAGGATTTGCCCTCCATATCCCTTGCGTCCTCCGCCGATACGGGAGCAACGCCGATATTAACACGGAAAATGGAGTTGAGTGCCTCTGCCGACTCATCAAGCTTTGCGTTTGAAGTAATCAAGCCGCCGAGACCACGCTTAAAGTGGAAAAGCGGAATCATTATATAGCCCTTATAGTTGTGAAGTGACAAGTCCTTTACTCCGTCTCCGTCGGTATCTGCGCTGTAATCCGAAGTAAGTTATACATTCTCGGCGAAGTCTCGTTCGTCGCCTTGACCCATTCACCCGTTGTCGGCTTAAAAGATAGAGATAGCTGTCACTGTAGCTGCTGCCGAGGTCTACGCCGAAGTTGTTCGGTGAGCCGTCATAGCCTGCACCTATTGTAACGGTAAAGCTATAATTTTTAAGCTGTGAGAAGTCCGCATAGAAAACAAGTGAAAGCGGAATAGCTCCCGGGTCGTCGGTAAATTTCTTTGAAAGGTCTCCGAGCTTAACATCGGAGGTTCCCATGTTGTTCTTTACCAAGTCATCATATTTTGAGAAGTCCTGACAGTCCTTCGTGAAGCTCATATTGTTGAAATAACCGCTGTTTGCGTCATAAAGGTTATTCTTAATTGTAAGAGTTGCACCCTTAGTTCCCTGTGCGCCGTCATTTGAGGAGATATAAGCCTCGCCGCCGTACTGCTTTATTTCACTCATTGAAATAGGATTCTTGAGCTGGTCTGTCTCATTGTCGCCCCAATAGGTGGACTCCTGACCGTGGCTGCTGTGTCCGCTGATAGACTTGAACGAACCCGTCCAGGTTATGAAGCCCTTTTTGTAGTTATAGTCCTCGTTCAAGGTACCTGCGTTGCTTGCATTTTCAATCTCCAAGCATTTGTGCCTGCCTCAAGATTTTCAAATGTGTTGAACGGTACAAACGGGTTATCGGTAAGCTTCTGTCCTACAACTACGCTGTTTGCCTGAAGAACGTTTCTGGAAGTAGTTGAAGTAGTCAAGAAGCTTCTGCTCCGCTACATCGCCGAGCAAATCAAGCTGACCGAGGTTGAGCTTTGAATATACTTTGTAAATTCTTGTAATCTCCGCCTTTACCTCGTCCGTTACGGCTATCGAATCGGTAATATTCGGTATTTTGTCAAGGTCTCTTGCGAGCTTCCAAATAATATCGTTAGCACCCGAGTTTTCGGAGCCGAGCGTTCCTGCCGCTTCGCATTCAGCCTTTGCCATTTTATATTTCTCCCAAACGGAGGTCATACCGAGAGCCGTTGCCTTAGCGTCAAGGTTAGCGTCCTCAAGGAACGAAGCGTCAATCTTTTCGGTTACCGTCTTATTGTAATCCTTGATTGACTTCTTGTAGCCTGCGATAAGAGAGTCAATGTATTTAACCGCACGGTAGTCGCTCCAGTCGGGGTCGCCAATATACTTTTTGCAAGCATTGAATATAGCGCGCGGAATTTCAGTTTCCTGATCGTAATAATTCTTAGCAGGGGAGCCGGTATTTACTGCTCCGTTAAGTGTGTTTTCGCTGTACTGCTGACCGTCTGTACGGTAGAACAATACGTTATCGAGGAAAATCTTTTTACCTATGCTGTTCTGGCTTGTTTCGAGGCTCGGATTAGCCGAATCTGCCGTACAGCCCGTAAACTTAAAGCCTGCGGACATAATATCCTCGATAGCCTTATAGCCGTTTTCACGGTTTACAACGTTTCCGTCGGCATCAATGTACGCTTTTTTGGGAAGCTCTGCCGCAGGTTTATTTCCCTCCGAAGCGTCCATACAAGGTGCGAGCATCATACCGCCGTTGACATAGTAACGACCGCTTGTAAAAGGTCTGTTAACCGTAAAGGAATAGTGTCTTACAAGAAGCGCATCCGAAATGGATGTTCCCGCAGGGTCAACCACTACCGGATTTGCAAGCTTAATTACATCGTTATAATATTTATCTGCTCTTGAGGTTGTATTACTCGAAGACCACTGGTCATAAATATATTTTCCGTCTATTTGCGGTGTGTTCACACCGAACTCCGTATTGGAATCAGTAACAACCGAATCTGTCTCGGAGCACATAAATTTAAGCGGTACGCTTACATATCCGCAGAAATGGTCGAGGTCAATCGTACCGTCTGCACTGAGTAATACCTTTTTCCAGCCGCCGTCGGCCTGCTGAAGATACACGTAGGGAGCTTCGCCCGTATATCCCGGCTTTGAAGCACCGATAGCCGCACCGACAGTCGAATAAATTATATCGCCGTATCTGTTAAAGGCGTTTTTGCTGTCTGTGTAGTCGTTATCATAGTCCTGAGCGAACCACTTATCGTTTGAACGCAAACGGAATGAAAGTCCCGTTACGCTGACCTGTGAGAAGTCAACATAGAACCAAACCTCGGAAGCACCTGCCGGATCCCATGTCTGACGGCTCCAAGCAACGTCGAATACCTGCGGAACAGTCTCCGTGGGAGCAGACTCAATACGCATTGAATAGCCTTTTGTTCTGCTGTAATCAGTCAGGTTGCCGCTTGCGTCATATGTATATTTCTTTGCGCCGACGTCATTTGTGCTGCCGCCGTAGGTAAGATGATTACCCTCCTGCATAAAGTCGAACGAAGCGGATTTACCACGGGTATTATTATCGTCCTGCGTTCTCTCTGTTGTTCCGTAGGAGGAATATGTACCGTGGTTGTCGTCGTCCGACTTGCCTTCAAATGTAAGAATTTCACGAGCAGCGTATGCGTTCGGTGTAACGGGCGCATATTCGCTTTCATCATATATGAAGGTCGGAACGTCGGAAACATAAGCGTTTACAGGCTCAGAAAACCAGCCCTCGCTGTCAAATGCCACAACAGACACATTGTAGCGGTGATCCTC
>ENA-OQEB01000216-OQEB01000216.1-human-gut-metagenome-genome-assembly--contig:-NODE-216-length-24414-cov-2.003129_pt1 | contig 24414 bp, 30 predicted proteins | sample MGYA00242787_ERZ504619 | MGnify/ENA primary metagenome ERZ504619 (study PRJEB26092, sample SAMD00036317) | human gut metagenome | host: Homo sapiens | study: EMG produced TPA metagenomics assembly of... | reverse complement strand
ATTGCCCCATATTCAACATCATTCCAGCCTCGAAAGGCTCTTGGTCATTTTTCACGAATTCATGAAGAAACGAGACCCGAATACGCATATCATAAATACGCCGAAGATAAGTCCTTGCTTTTTCCATGCCTCTTTCTTGAAATATAGCCACATACAGATAGCGAACGTCACCAGATAACAAGCGGCCTCATCAATTGCGTCGGATGGCTCGGAGCTGTAAAAATAGCTCCGCCCCCATTCTCCATGCGTGTAAATTATCGATAAAACGAAATCCCCAAGGCAAATCAGTGGAATGACCGTAAATCTCATGATTCATCAGGTTTCCCAGACGAATCATAGCAGCTACCAATCCTGTCGGAACCACCAACTTATCGAAAGCCCATAACATACTTTTATGGCTTACTCGCTTCGAGTAGAAATAAATGGCGATAATTATACCTAACGTACCACCATGGCTAGCCAATCCTCCCTCCCAAATCTTGAAAATCTCAATCGGGTTGGCTAAATAATATTCCGGAGCATAAAACAAACAATGCCCCAAACGGGCACCAATCACCGTACCGAGCATCGTATAAATCAAAAGGGAATCGATCCATGCGGGCGGCAGTCCCTCTTTTTTCCACATCCGCTCTACAATCATATAGCCAATAGCGAAACCAATCGCAAAAGCCAATCCATACCAACGAATCTCCCGGGAACCGATGGTAAAGATAGCGGGATCGGCAGTCCATGTAATAAAATCAAGCATAATTATTTCAGTTGGCAATTGACAATTGACAGTCGACAATCGCAAGTCAGGATTTCCCGAACTGTCAATTGCCAGCTGTCAACCATCAACTTATATTAAACGAGTCTTCTAATTAAGTTCTCTCTCTCGCCGTACAGCATATCGATTATCGGCAATTCGATCATCGTATATGCGCCCGGTTGTTGCTTCAAGCTCGCACGAGCGACAGAAACCAAGATTTGAGCGGTCAAGGCAGGGTTATTGATCTTCATATCGAATTCGATCAACTGGTTCTGAGTCTTGCCCGATACACCTTTACGAACCAAGTTCACACCATGTCCCATGTCCAACAAATTATCGACACATTCAACCCGCATTACATGAGTCTCATCATGAGCGAAATAATCATCCGCCTTGATAGCGGCAGACACTTGCTTGAAATCGTATCCGTCTTCTACCTCGATATAAACCATACGACGGTGTACACCTGTTCCCAAAGGAATCGTCATACTTAAAGCCGCCTTCACGCCTTCGATAGCCTTCACGGCAACCGTATGCCCCATACTCATTCCCGGACCGAAGTTCGTATAAGTAATACCTTTCGGCACCATCGCTTCTAACAAAGCACGTACCACAGAGTCGCTTCCCGGATCCCAACCGGCAGAAATTACAGCTACCGTATTATGAGCCTTCGCTACAGCGTCCAAAGAACGACGTAAATCCACGATACCTCCGTGTATATCGAAACTATCGACAGTATTGATGCCTAAAGCCAGAATCTCTTTCGCATGCTCTTCCACGCTACGTGTAGGAGTAGCCAAAACCGCTACGTCAACCTTATCTAACTTGGTGATGCTATCAGTAACCGTGTATGCCTTCAACTCGTCCGGAATATCATTCGGATTACGACGAATAATACCTGCTACCTCAAAATCCGGGGCAGCTTCAAGGGCCTCTAACACATATTTCCCGATGTTGCCATAACCTACGATGGCGGCTCTAATTTTCTTCATACTCTAGTTTTTACTTTTCAACCAACCGCAAAGTTAGATATAATTTAGAGCTTTAACAATAAGGAATACAGTTTTATATCATTTTCAGAATGATATAGATCCTCACTCTTTCACGAATGAATCCGGATAGGTAGTAAGCTGCTCTACACCGGCTTTCGTACGAATCCAAGTCTTGAAGGTACGGGCTCCCTCGTTCAATTCGATCACACGTGCTCCATTTGGTATATGGATGTATTCCGTCGGACCACCCGTAAAACGACCGTAAGCCAATAATACGTCATACCAGCAAACCGCATAATCATCGTCATGATCATGACCGACAAATATACCCATCACGTCCCCGTTCTCCTTAATCGCCGTAAATAAGCCGGAATTCAAGGCCGGAGCGCATGCCTTTTCCCTACGTATGCCATAGAGTTGGGCATTCTCATCGGAAGCCGCTTGATTAAACTCCGGCAACGCAATATGGAAGAAAGCCAAAGAAGGAACCGGCTCTCCCCCGTTATTCCGGGTAAACTCTGCGCTTTTCTTACAATACCAATCGATCTGGTCACGCTTAATATAATCGTATCCTTTTACCCCCTTGATAGTTGAATAGGTATTCGAATCGATGCAATACAAGACGAAAGCATCCTTCTTCCCGTCGGAGGAACGTACGGTCAAGGCGTAATTACCCACGCCTGAGATTTCGGGAACCTCATCCGCCGTTAAACTATACGGTAGGCTTTCGGCTACTTTCAGCAACTCCTCTTTTGTCGCCCCCTGCTCATTATCATGATTTCCGAAAACAATGGAGAATGGTATTTTACGGTCGGAGACTGTCTTCAATACATTCCGCATATTTTCCAACGCAGGCTTGCTATAGATAATATCTCCCGTAAAAATCACCAAGTCCGGTTTCTCGTCATCCAACACTTGGTTCATACGCTCAAAAGCGATGTCCGAACGAGGGTCTTGCCATTTCACATGCAAGTCCGTAAACTGTACAATCTTAAACTTCTTATCCGGATTAAACTTCAACCCCGGTTTTTGGGCAAATCCCAAAGAACTCAAGCCGGCGGCCAATAACAAGGCCCCGGCAAACATCCACTTTCTCACACTCATCAAATCTCGTGTTTTTTGTAATTAATAATTATTTATTCCTTTCCGAAACAAGCGTCGAACGCATGTGCGGAAGGTTGGAAATCCACTCTCTTCACCAATTCGCAAGATTCCCGTGCCCCATGTTCCCGATCCATAGCGCTATCTTCCCATTCCACGGAAAGCGGACCTTGATAGCCAATTGAATTCAAAGCACGGATAATCTCCTCAAAATTAATCTTTCCTCGTCCTAAGCTACGGAAATTCCAATATCGACGGGGATCGCCGAAAGTAACATGACCGCCGAATATACCCACCTGCTTAGGGGTATCACTCCAATATACGTCCTTCATATGCACATGGAAGATACGCTCCGGAACTGATAGATGAAATCCACATAGTCCACCCCTTGATATCCTAGATGACTCGGATCATAGTTAAAACCGAAAGCAGGATGGTTATTTACCGCCTCCAATGCTCTGCGTGCGGAAAAAGTATCGAACGCGATCTCTGTAGGATGTACCTCCAACGCAAAACGTACACCCAGTTTCTGAAACTCATCCAAGATGGGCGTAAAGCGACGGGCGAAATCATCATACCCCTTTTGTATCATCGCGTCCGTTACCGGAGGGAAAGAATACAAATAATGCCAAATAGAACTACCCGTAAAACCTACAACCGTATCGACTCCCAGCATCTTTGCCGCATGAGCGGTCCGGATCATCTCCTCGGTAGCCCGTTGGTGAACCCCTTCCGGATCGCCATCTCCCCAAATATAATCCGGCAAGATCGCCTTATGGCGCTCATCGATATTATCGCAAACAGCCTGTCCTACCAAATGGGTAGAGATCGCATAAAGCCGTAAGTCATATTTCTTTAACAGATCCTTGATTCCTTGATAATAAGCCGTATCCGTACGTCGGACATCCACATGATCGGGAAGTCCCAATTCCACACCGTCGTATCCGAATTCTTTCGCTTTTTGACAAACTGTTTCCAGTGATAAATCTCCCCACTGGAGGGTATACAATGTTACAGGACGTGCCATAATAGTATTATTTTTAGTCGATTATTTTTATCCATTTATTCTCTGTCGATCCGGTAGCTACAATCGTCTCGATAAACCGCATGCCACGGACACCGTCTTCGGCGGAAGGGAAATCCAAGGTCTCAGGAGCCGGTTCCTCACCAGCCAGAATCGATTGCAAAGCCAAGGCGAAATTCCAATACAAATTAGCGAATGCCTCTATATAGCCTTCCGGATGCCCGCCCGGTGTACGGGAATTATGAGCGGCGATACCCGACATATATCCATTGGAAGTACGGACGATCTCCGCTGGACGATCCGGCCAACGCATAACCATCGTATTCGGTTCTTCTTGACGCCATTCCAACCCACCTTTCTCTCCATACACACGAATATTCAAGCCATTCTCTACACCTACGGCGATCTGGCTAGCGGTCAGCACCCCTTTCGCACCTCCCTCATAACGGATCAATGCCGCCCCATCGTCATCCAAAAGACGATCCGGCACGAAGGTATTCAATTCACCGCATAATTCCACGGCCTTCAGCCTGTTATATATTCCGCCAGATTAAACGCATGCGTCCCGATATCCCCCATGCAACCGGCCTTGCCCGACCGACCGGGATCCACCCGCCAAGCCGCCTGCTTATTAACATCAGCGCAGTCATTATATAGCCAGCCTTGAGGATATTCCACATAAATACGGCGTATCTTACCTAAATCCCCCCTGCGTACCCTTTCCCGAGCCTCCTTCACCATCGGGTAAGCGGTATAGGTATGAGTCAGCATAAACAATTTTCCGGTTTCCTTCACTTTGTCTCGTAATTGCTTCGCCTCATCCAAGGTATATGTCATCGGTTTATCCAGTACGACATGGAAACCATGTTCCAACGCCATCATGGCCGGACCGAAATGCACATGATTCGGGGTAACGATAGACACAAAATCCATCCGTTCGCCTTCAGGCAGGGCGGCCTCTTTCTCTATCATTTCCTGATAAGATGCGTAAATACGATTATCCGGTAAAAATAAAGATTGTCCGGTAGCCAATGAATTCTCCGGGCGAGAACTGAAGCATCCACAGACCAACTCGATCTGTCCGTCTAAATTAGCGGCGATACGATGAACGGCCCCGATAAACGAGCCTTGTCCTCCACCGACCATTCCCATTCTGATTTTTCGTTTCATGGTATTATTCCGTTTTATTAAACTAAGGTAATTACATTGTTGATTCACAAAGCTATGAAAAATAACCCTGCGTACGCCAATTTAACAGCTTAATATTTTTTAATTCACAAAATATATCGTTCCTTTGCGTCAAACATTACCAAAAATATCAACTATGAAGAAAAATGAATTAGTGGCTATCGCCTGTCTGCTTTGTTTTGTTGTTGTAATGGAACGGAAAAGGAAGTACCTAACCCCGACCTACAAGAGGAATTATCCCCCATACAGTTTACGATCGATTTACAAAAGGAAGTATTACCCTTCCCCGTAACCAAGAGTATTCCCGAGCTGAATATCCCTGAGCCTATTCCCCAAAATCCCGATGCCGAGGAAGATCCTTCTACACCGGATATCGATCCGGATAATTTATACAACCGGATCGATTATATCGTATACCAAAGCGGAAAACCGGACATTCTGGTAAAACATAAGCAATTCACGCCTCAAGATCCGGATTTCACGATCATTTATGATTCACTGCCCTCCGGCGACTATCATATTTGTTTCCTAGCCCACTCAGACAAGAATATCTCCGTGTCCGGACAAACCGCACTATTCAGTAAAGTATCAGATACGTTTCATCTTTTTCTCACCCAAGAAGTACAAGCGGGAGAAAGAATCATTAAAGATATCACCTTACAAAGAATCGTCGGCAAAATAGAGTTCATATCCGCCGATGCCGTATCTAAAGCCCTAAAAAGCTTCACGATAAATGTCTCCAATTATCAAAACAAGATTGACTTAACCACCGGGAATGGCATTTCTCAAAACACGCCTTATACACAAACCGACACTTTTAACGACTCTGATATCGGGAAAACAAATTTCTCCCATTCCTTCTTCACGTTTATCCCGCTCCGGAATTCATGCTCAAAGCACACCTCTCGGCCAAAAATCAGATAAATGAAGTAACCCGGGAAAGAGAGGTTAATGACATCCTGCCTCTCATAAATCACATTATTCGTTATACTGGGATTCTCTACACCCCGAAGGAATCAGACGATACCTTCACCCTTGATATATTAAACGGTGGCAAATGGGATAGCCCCATCGACAAAGATCTAAAAGATTAATACAAAACCGGTGTGCCAAATTTGACACACCGGCTACCTTTTTCCTAACCTTCACACTTATTTTGCGTCTTCTATCTTGAAGAGAGCGTTAAATCCCGTCAAACTAAAGGTCTCACGAACCACATTCCGCATACCGATCAAACGTAAAGACCCTTTCTTGGCAGTCGTCATTTTTTGTAATATTAAAAACAATCGGAGGCCCGCACTACTCACATATTCCAAATCAGAACAATCGACACATACTTTTACTCCCGGATTCTCCCATACCGGCAAAACCTTTTCCTCGCATTCGCGAGCCGTATTCGTATCCAATCTTCCTTTGATCTTAATTACAGTCTCTTCACCTTTTTGGTCAATAACTACTTCCATATCTTTATATTTTATTCGGTTATTTTTTTCTTCATGATAAAGACATTCCGCTCATCTACTCTCTGATAAGAGACCTCATCCATAATCTTCTTGATCAAGAAAATACCCAACCCTCCGATTGGACGGTCTTCGGCAGATAAAGTAATATCAGGGTCTTTTCTTAAAGTCGGATCGAAAGCAATCCCATGATCTATCAAAGTCACGATCAATTCCCACCTTCCCTGACCAACGAAATGTCTACGGCATCCTCAACATCTCCCTTATACGCATAAAAAATTATATTTGAGACAGCTTCTTCCATCACCAGATTCAGGCTCATCATGAAAGCGGTGCTTAATCCCAATTCTTCTCCAGCTTCCTCCAAGAACTGATTCATCATGGAAAGCTCATGAATATCGTTCTTAATGCGTAATGTTTTTTGCATATATCTGAAAATTTTGCGCTAAAGATATAAAAAAAGAAATATCCTTTCCTTAAATTTGTATCTTTACCTTCGAATAGTATTAAAGGTATAGAGTTATGGCTAAAAGATATTTAATAAACATATTCTTATTGATCGCCGTCTTATGCGGGTTCAGTAGTTGCGAGGAGGATCCGTATTATGATCCGTATGAGGAAATCACCTTATGATTTATGTAATTATGTATGGACTGATTGGTTTGTCGTAGAGGTTTAGATTGTGAGCAGCAACTTACATTTAATCCGGATGGGAAAGGATGGGATACAAGAATTTATCATTACCCAAGCGGACGCATAGATCGAGAGGAAATTCCATTCTACTGGGACTGGAACAATTACTATACCGATATACTTTATATGGACTATGAAGACGGCCAAACAACACTAGAGAACGTATGGATTAGTGGTCGGACTTTTAAATGTCTATATAATGGCGAATGGGTAACGTTTAAGGCCTATCAAATAGGTCTCTAAAGGATATCTTTACGTACTTCCCCGGCAAAATCATACAATCCATCAAAAAGACAGGGATCTTTCCTCAATTGTTCGAACAGTCATACAAGTAGTCTCGCCGGGAATCGAACCCGGATCTAAAGTTTAGGAAACTTCTATTCTATCCGTTGAACTACAAGACCAACTCTTTTGAGATTGCAAAAGTATAATCTTTTCCTCAAATAGGCAACCGTTATCGGATGTTTTTCCCGCCTATCCGGAAGCTTCTCATTATTTCCGAAAAAACATGTACGTGTTTCCGGAAAAACATGTACGTCTTTTTCAAAAAACACGTACGTGTTTTCAAGAGCTAATATAACATCAAATAGATCAATCAAATAAGCTTTGCATCACCGATAACGATTTGATTTCCGGAAAATCCGGGAGATGTAGACGGTAATACTCAAGAATACGATGAATAATACGGGCCCGCTCTTGCCGGGAAAAACCATAAAGCGACATATTCTCAAAACTGATACGCAGCAAACGGGAAAAGAAAGCGCTCTCCACCTTATTTAAATAATGCCGATGCATCGGGATATGATCCGTAAACACCCCATTCAACATATCGAAATAATATCCCACCCTATGCGATTCCATATTCGGGAAAATACCGAGATGGTGGAGAAGACCTAACAAGAAAACCATATGAAAATTAGCGATACCTTTATCCGCATACTCCAATAGATGTATGGACTCGTATAAATAATCAAATAAACGGGGGATCCGGCTCCGTATCTTTCACGACCCCTAAAAAGAACCTCCGAGAGGAAAAGCGCCAATACATTCTTAACCGGATCACAACAAACATCATTCAGCGGAAAACAAATGCGGGTCTCCTTAATCCGGTGCAAGTCCCGCTTATTCAAGTGCTCCACCTCCATTTCCAGAACGGACAAAGGTATAAACAAAGCCTTCGATACCGTGCTTTTCTTCCCTCGGCTACGACTAACCAGATACGAGGCCCGGCCAAACGCCTCCGTATACATATATATAATAGAATATTTATCATTGTAAGGGATCGTATGCAAGACAATCCCCCTCGTTTTACACAACATAATTCGTATCTTTGCGACGATGATTAAGAACAAAGATACTCAAATTAACGTTATACATATAATTAAAGTATAGAATTATGTTGGACTTAACGACCCCTTCTTTATTATTTTCCGCCATATCATTGATATTGTTGGCCTATACGAATCGCTTCCTTTCATACGCCAGCGTAGTGCGTGCCTTGAAAGAAAAGCATCAGCAAACCCATGACCCCAAGGATATCGCCCAGATAGCGAACCTGCGGAAAAGGCTCTATCTGACCCGTTCCATGCAAATATTAGGAATACTCAGTTTGCTGCTCTGCGTGATCGCTATGTTCTTCATTTATGTATCGTGGCAGGTTTTCGCCGCATGGATATTTGGCATAGCTTATTGCTATTAGCGGCGTCGTTATGTGTATGTATCTGGGAAATAAATATTTCCGTTAAAGCCTTGGAAATTCATCTGGAAGATATAAGTTCTAAAGAGAAGTTAAAACAGTGAGTAGTATTAAATTTTCCTTCGAAATGTTTTGCCAGTTCAGAGAGATCGTCTATCTTTGCACTCGCAATCGGGAAATCACTTTCTTAGAACGCTATAAGTGAGAGCTTTGACATTTTGGCCCATTCGTCTATCGGCTAGGACGCAAGATTTTCATTCTTGAAAGAGGGGTTCGATTCCCCTATGGGCTACCAATCAAAAGGAGAGAGATAAGTTTATGGCTTATCTCTCTCCTTTTTTACTACACCCGTCCTTTTTTCGCTATTTCACATCCCCCACTTCGCTATCTCGATAAAAATCACTACATTTGTTAGATTTTTTTTGAGACATAGATAATTACAGATTTTAAAGAAAGATAAACTCATGAGTGAAGAAATTAAGAATACTTCTACAGAGTACTCCGCAGATAGTATTCAAGTACTTGAAGGGTTAGAGGCAGTACGAAAAAGGCCATCCATGTATATTGGCGATACCAGCGAGAAAGGTCTCCATCACTTAGTGTATGAGGTCGTAGATAACTCCATAGACGAAGCGCTAGCCGGATATTGTACATACATCGACGTGGTAATCAATGAGGACAACTCGATCACGGTTACCGACGACGGCCGTGGTATCCCCGTGGATATTCATGAGAAAGAAGGTAAATCAGCCTTGGAGGTAGTACTGACAGTGCTGCACGCCGGCGGTAAGTTCGACAAGGGAACCTATAAAGTATCCGGTGGTTTGCACGGTGTGGGTGTATCTTGCGTAAACGCCCTCTCTACTTATCTGAAAGCGGAAGTTCGCAGGAACGGCAAAGTACATATGCAGGAGTTCTCTTGCGGAAAGCCGTTGCACGACGTACAGGTTATCGATAATACGGATAAAACAGGTACTACGATCTCTTTCAAGCCGGACGGTTCTATCTTTACGGTCACGGAATACAAGTATGATATCTTGGCTACCCGTTTGCGTGAATTAGCATTCTTGAACGCAGGTATTACGCTACGTCTGACAGATAAGCGAGTTCTGAAAGAAGACGGTTCATTCAAGTCCGAGGTATTCCATTCGGATGAGGGATTGAAAGAGTTTGTCCGCTATATCGACCGTTCTAAAGAGAAACTGATTCCAGACGTAATCCATATCGTTACCGAGAAGCAGGGTATCCCTGTCGAGGTGGCGTTAACTTATAATACTTCTTACAACGAGAGCGTATTCTCTTACGTAAATGATATTAACACGATAGAAGGTGGTACACACTTAGCCGGTTTCCGCCGGGGTCTGACCCGTACGTTGAAAAAGTACGCCGAGGATTCTAAATTATTGGAGAAAGCAAGGTGGAGATTCAAGGGGATGACTTCCGTGAAGGTTTGACCGCCGTTATCTCTATCAAGGTAGCCGAGCTCAGTTTGAGGGACAGACAAAGACGAAGCTGGGTAATAGCGAGGTTACCGGTGCCGTGGATATGGCGATCGGCGAGGCGTTAGGCTATTATTTGGAAGAACATCCGAAAGAGGCGAAAATAATCGTCGACAAGGTGATCTTGGCCGCTCAAGCCCGCCATGCCGCTCGTAAGGCTCGCGAATTGGTACAACGCAAATCTCCGCTGACAGGAGGTGGGCTCCCCGGTAAATTGGCGGACTGTTCCTCTAAAGACGCAGCGATCTGCGAATTGTTCCTTGTCGAGGGAGACTCCGCAGGGGGTACGGCTAAGCAAGGACGCGACCGTAACTTCCAAGCGATCCTACCATTGCGCGGTAAGATATTGAACGTGGAGAAAGCGATGGATCATAAGATCTTCGAAAGCGAGGAAATCCAGAACATCTATCGCGCGATGGGCGTAACCGTCGGTACGGAGGATGACCCGAAAGCGTTGAACATGGAGAAGCTGCGTTACCACAAGGTGATTATCATGACCGATGCCGATGTGGACGGTAGCCACATCGCCACATTGATCTTGACCTTCTTCTTCCGCCGTATGCGTTCCTTGATCGAGAACGGATATGTGTATCTGGCGACTCCTCCCCTCTATTTGTGTAAGAAAGGTAAGGTTGAGGAATATTGCTGGACCGAGCAACAACGTCAGCAGTTCATCTTAAAATATGGAGGAGGCAACGAGAACTCGATCCATACACAACGATACAAAGGTTTGGGAGAAATGAACGACCATCAATTGTGGGATACGACCATGAACCCGGAAAACCGTACGTTAAAGCAAATCACGATCGACAACGCAGCCGAGCTGACCAAATCTTCGCCATGTTGATGGGTGAAGACGTAGGCCCTCGCCGCGAGTTTATCGAGGAAAACGCTACATATGCTAACATAGATGCTTAAAATCATGAAAGTCCGTCGTCCGAATCTAGAGGCCCTATACAAAGAAGTTGATAATTATATACCGGCTAAAGAAAGCCTTCAACCTCCCCGAATAGGAATATCCGCTAACCGGAGAGACGGACTTTCCTGTATAGCGGAGACCTACGTGCAAGCCGTGCTGGATGCGGGGGGAGCCCCGGTACTTATCCCGGTGATCACGGATCTGAAAGCATTGACCGTACTGGTTTCCGAACTAGACGGATTAGTTATGAGCGGGGGTGGAGACATCAATCCGCTCTATTTGCATGAGGAGCCTATCCCGCAATTGCAAGACGTAGATACGTTACGTGACGAATACGATTTGATCTTGCTTCGCTTGGCCGCTAACCGACAAATTCCGATCATGGGTATTTGCCGGGGGGCATCAGATCATGAATGTAGCGTTCGGAGGAAGTGTCTATCAAGACATCCATTCACAAGCCAATCATGCTCTATTGAAACACAGCCAGACATTGGCTCGGGAATATCCGTCGCATACGGTAACACTCGAACCGGGAATGAACCGCCTACGTACTATTTTCAATGGAGATGAACAAATCCTTGTCAACTCTTTCCACCATCAAGCGGTAAAGAGGTCGCCCCCGGATTTAGAGCGACAGCGACCGCCCCGGATGGAATCAATGAGGCTATGGAACATACGGAGAAAACGATATTCGGTGTACAATGGCATCCGGAGGCCATGGCTCCGCAAGGGGATGAGGCCATGAAAGCCTATTCGCTTACCATATCGAGAATGCCCGCCGTTTCGCAAAAGCCAAAGCGATCCATCAACGGATCGTGACGATCGATTCCCATACAGATACCCCAATGATCTTTCCCGGTGAATTTAATATCGGGGAGAAAGAAGGAGGGAAAGTGAATCTTCCTTTTATGGAAGAAGGGCGTATCGACGCGACCTTTATGGTCGCCTATATCCCGCAAGGTAAACGAGATGAGGCATCCTTACAGGCAGCGACAGCGTATGCGATAGAACGGCTGAATCAAGTAAAACGCCAGCAAACCTTACATCCGGACCGGATGGTTATAGCGACTACCCCCAAGAGATCCGGACGATTAAGGCGCAAGGGAAAAAAGCGATCTGCCTCGGCATCGAGAACGGGTACGCTTTAGGGAAGCTGGTCGAAAACCTACGAATGTTCAAGGAGATGGGAGTTTCTTATATCACCTTATGCCATAATGGGGATAACGATATTTGTGATTCCGCTAGAGGAAAACAGGAATGGAAAGGACTAAGTCCTTTCGGTAAGGAAGTGGTAAAAGAGATGAACCGATTAGGAATCATGGTTGATATCTCGCATGCGGCGGAAGTACCTTTTATCAGGTACTGGAAGTGAGCGAGACGCCAATCATAGCCTCCCACTCTTCCGCACGTGCGCTTTGCGATCATCCCCGCAATTTAACGGATGATCAACTGAAAGCGCTGGCCGCTCAAGGGGGTGTCGCCCAAATCTGCCTATACAAAGGATTCATCAATAAGGAAGAGGAAAAAGCTTCTTTAAGCGACGCTATCCGCCATATCAATCATATCGTGGATTTAATCGGTATCGATCATGTAGGAATCGGCTCGGATTTTGACGGAGACGGGGAACTGATCGGTTGCTCGGCTACCAATGAGTTGATTAACATTACCGTCCGACTTTTAGAAGAAGGATATACAGAAGAAGATATACGGAAAATATGGGGTGGGAACTTGCTAAGGGTTATGACCGCTATACAAGATTTTCCAAACAAATAGCAAACGAAAACAACTACATATTATGAAAAATATCTTATACACAGCAATATGCGCCTGTAGTATCTTATGTGGAGCACAGGCACAGACACCCGGATCGGAAGTCCCCAACTTAAAAAAGCTATATGAGTTGACAGACTCTTGCGATGTAAACGTGCGGGCACGATTCTCCCCATTGATCGGGATTTCCGCCAGTATCTCAAGTGGTGCTTCCCGGGTAGGGGCCACCTATATCCAATCCATCGTAAAGGCAGGGGGAACTCCGATTATCATCCGGCTGTTACTGACGGTAAAGTACTCAGGAATATCGTATCGAATTTAGACGGGTTAGTTCTTATAGGAGGAGCGGATGTAAACCCTCTATGGTATGAGGAGGAGCCTCGGGAAAAGCTGGAGGAAGTCGATCCGGTACGCGATTTGTATGAGTTGAAACTAATCAAGATGGCTACCGATCAAAATATTCCCGTCTTAGGCATATGCCGGGGATTGCAACTGTTGAATGTAGCGTTTGGCGGTACGCTTTACCAAGACATCCCCTCACAACGTGGCGATCATTCTGTCAAGCATAGGCAAGATTTACCCAGTTCGTATGGCTCACACCGTGTCTTTGTTGACGCGAACTCACAGCTAGCCTCTATTCTAGGGAAAGATACCTTAGCCGTAAACTCTCTTCATCATCAAGCGATCAAGGAGTTGGCGCCTATCTTCAAGGCTACCGCTTATGCGCCCGACAGTATTATCGAGGCTATCGACGCTTATCCGAATCGATCCATCATGGGAGTTCAATGGCATCCGGAAGCGTTGACTTACGGAGGCGACACTACGATGTTAAGGATATTCCGCCATCTGATAGGAAAGGCCGAGACTTTCCACCAAGCCAAAGAGATGCACAAGCATTTCCTTTCCGTAGATACACATACCGATACTCCTTTCTGGTTCAAACGTGCCGGATTCAGCATCGCGGACCGGGAACGTAACCGGGTAAACATCCCTAAGATGCAAGAAGGGAAACTAGACGGGGTGTTCCTTGCGGCCTTCATCGGACAAGGTAAACGTGATGAGGTCTCTTTACAAGAAGCCGTACAAAAAGTAACAGGTTGATCGAAGGTATTCGCAAGCAAGCTGAATTGAATAAGGATTTATGTGGCATCGCCATTACGAACCAAGACTTCATCCGCTTGAAGAATGAAGGGAAAAAAGCGTTCTTTATCGGTATAGAGAATGGATACGGCATTGGTAAGGATCTGGCGAATATCGCTAAGTTCAAGGCGATAGGTGTCAATTATATCACGCTCTGCCACTCCTACGATAACGATATTTGCGACTCATCCACCCATACCAAGAAAGAATGGGACGGTTTAAGTCCGTTTGGTGAAGAGGTTGTGAAAGAGATGAATCGCCAAGGTATCATGGTGGATATGTCTCATGCCTCTGAGAAGTCATTTTGGGATGTTATCAAATTGTCCAAGGCCCCGATCATCTGCTCGCATTCCTCATCCATGGCGATGTGCAAGCACGACCGTAACCTGACCGACGAACAACTAAAGGCCCTTGCCCAAAATGGAGGCGTAGCGCAAGTTTGCTTGCTCGACCGCTATATCAATGAGGATTATAAAAACGCGAGCCTTACCGACGCGATCGAACATATCGATCATATGGTGAAAGTCGCCGGTATCGATCATGTAGGTATCGGCTCTGATTTTGATGGCGGTGGCGGAATTATCGGTTGCGAAAGTGACAACGATTTCATACAGATCACTGTTAAATTAATAGAGAAAGGATATACAGAGGAAGATATCGCCAAGATATGGGGTGGAAACTTGATGCGTGTATTAGACGAGGTTCAAGCGACTGCTCCGTAAAAACATTATAAACAAAACAGATTTATGATCAGATTATTTTTTGCGTTATTGAGTTTTGCTCTTTTATCATGTGGAGCCAAAGGAACCAAAGAGACAGGTAATATGCCGGAGATCAAAAAACAACCGATCGCCTCAGCTGTTCCCGATTTCAACGCAGACAGCGCTTACGCCTATGTAGCGAACCAAGTCGCTTTTGGTCCCCGTGTACCTAACACGCGCTCATAAAGCATGCGGGGATTACTTAGCATCTGAATTGAAGCGCTTTGGCGCCAAAGTCTACCAACAGGAAGCGATACTGACCGCCTACGACGGAACGAAGCTGGAAGCGAGAAACATCATAGGCTCGTTTGATCCGGAGAATAGTAAACGTGTTTTACTATTCGCGCATTGGGACAGCCGTCCCTATTCGGACCACGATCCCGATCCTTCCAAGCACCGGACCCCATTGGACGGGGCGGACGATGGCGGTAGCGGCGTAGGTGCCTTATTGGAGATCGCCCGCCAAATCGGACAAAAAGCCCCGGGTATCGGCATCGATATTATTTTCTTCGATGCGGAGGATTATGGTACGCCGGAGTTCGTAACCGATTATACACCGGATAGCTGGTGCCTAGGTACCAGTTCTGGGCAAAAAATCCGCATGTCCCTAATTATACGGCGGAATACGGAATCTTATTGGATATGGTGGGCGGCAAGAACGCCACGTTTTTCAAGGAGCAACAATCCTTACGTGCGGCAGCCCGATCGTCGAGATGGTATGGAGCGCGGCCCGCGATCTGGGATATGGCAAATATTTCATTAACGCCGCAGGTGGAGCCATCACAGACGATCACCAATATGTGATTAGCGGACGTAATATCCCGAGTATCGACATCATTAACTACGACCCTGAGTCTAAAACAGGTTTCGCCAGTTATTGGCATACTCAAAAAGATAATATGGAGAATATAGACCGTGAGACTCTAAAAGCTGCCGGTCAAACCGTACTGGAAGTAATATACAATCGATAAAATACTGATAAAATGACAATCAATGAACTTCAAGACAATGTAATCGAAGAATTCTCAGTCTTCGATGATTGGATGGATAAATATGCGTTATTAATAGATCTGGGAAACTCCCTTCCCCCGCTCGATGAGAAATATAAAACGGAAAGCAACTTGATCGAGGGTTGCCAAAGCCGGGTTTGGTTCCAAGCGGATTATGCAGATGGAAAGATTATTTTCCAAGGAGAAAGCGACGCCGTGATCGTAAAAGGTATCGTATCCCTTTTGATCAATATCCTATCCGGCCATACCCCGCAGGAGATACTGGATGCCGATCTTTACTTTATCGACAAGGTAGGATTAAAAGAGCATTTATCCCCTACTCGTTCCAACGGGTTGGTAGCGATGGTGAAGCAAATGCGTCTGTACGCAATGGCTTACCGGGCAAAGGAACAACAATAAAAATAGGTGTTTTCACACGTATATAGGCACGAGCCGATACGTATATACGTGTAAGCCTACACCGATATAGGCATAGCCTCATACGTATATACGCATAAGGTTATGCTATATACGTATTAAAAACCTAGTGTAAGCTGCTCCGGTAAAAGCGTGAATGTCTTGCGATGATAAGGCGTGATTCCGTGGGTACGAATCGCTTCCCTGTGGACCTTGGTAGGATAACCTTTATTGTCCAGCCAATGATAAGCGGGGTATTCCAAGGCCAATTCATTCATATAATCATCACGATAGGTTTTAGCCAATATAGAGGCGGCGGCGATACTCAGGTATTTGCCATCGCCTTTTACTACGGTCGTATGCGGAATATCGGGATAAGGGGTAAAACGGTTTCCATCGATCAATAAATGTTCCGGCCGTACTTTCAGTTGCTCGATCGCACGATGCATAGCCAAGAAAGAAGCCTTTAAGATATTAATCTTATCGATCTCTTCCGGACTGACGATGCCTACCGCCCAAGCGATCGCCTCACGTTCGATGACAGGACGAAGCTTATACCGTTTCTTCTCGCTTAATTGCTTGCTATCGTTTAAATCCTCATTCTTAAAATCTTCCGGAAGAATCACGGCGGCGGCGAATACCGCACCCGCCAAGCAGCCTCTTCCCGCCTCATCACACCCGGCCTCTATACGCCCGGTTTCCATATATGGTAATAACATATCCCAGTTTATTATTTATCGTATATATAGCTTTGTAGAGACGGAGCACGCCCCGTCTCTACAAGGTTGTACATTATTTTGCTCATTCACAATCCAAGGGCGAAGCACGAACCAAGCGAATGCCGTAGCGGCGATCACCCCGCAAGTATTCGCCAAGAAATCAAACCAATCCCCACCCCGGTACGTCGTACAATATTCTTGCAATATCTCAATAATCCCACTCATAACGATCGGGCATAAAACTGCCCCGATCCAAGCATGCCATAATACCGTCTCATACTTCCGGTGATTCCGCAAGAACTCCAGCCATAGCATACCCGACATCCCCCATACATACAGAAATGAACCACCTTGTCCACACCCGGGAATAAAGGGATATCATCCATCTTCGGCGGCTTAAAGAACGACAAGTAAATAACGACCAATATAATCGCCAGTGAAAACGGATATTTCTTAATATAATACATCATACTCAAAACATCTTCCGAACTCGTTCCACACCTGCGATGAACGTATCGATCTCCTCTTTCGTATTATAAAAGGAGAAAGACGCCCGCACCGTACCCTCGATTCCTAAGGCATGCATCAAAGGCTGGGCACAATGATGCCCTGTACGAACCGCTATTCCCAGACGGTCCAGCAACATCCCCATATCGTAATGATGGATATTACCCACCAAAAAAGAAAGCACCGCTCCTTTATGATCCGCTTGTCCAAAAATACGCATCCCTTCAATCGTATTTAATCCAGCGGTCGCATATCGTAGAAGCTCATCCTCATAAGTAGCTATATTCTCTATACCGATCCGGTCTACATACCGCAAAGCTTCCGCCAACGCCGTACTACCAATATAATCCGGAGTTCCCGCCTCGAACTTAAAGGGAAGTTCATTAAAAGTTGTCTTCTCGAACGAGACCGTAGCGATCATCTCGCCTCCTCCCTGATACGGAGGAAGTTTATCCAACCACTCCTCTTTACCATACAAGACCCCGATACCCGTCGGTCCGTAAATCTTATGCCCGGAGAAAACATAGAACTCCGCATCCAAGTCCTGCACATCCACCTTCATATGCGGAACGGCTTGAGCCCCGTCTACCAACACCGGTACGCCTTGTTCATGAGCGATCTCGATCATCGCCTTTACCGGATTTACCGTACCCAAGACGTTAGACACATGAGTCACGGAAACCAGACGAGTCTTATCCGAGAATAATTTACGATACTCATCCAGATTCAACTCCCCTTTCTCATTCATCGGGATCACCTTCAACGTAATACCTTTCCGGGCCGCTTGTATCTGCCAAGGAACGATATTGGAATGATGCTCCATCACGGACACGATCACCTCATCCCCTGCCGACATACATTCATCCGTAAAGCTGGAAGCGATCAGATTGATGGATTCCGTAGTTCCCCGGGTAAAAATAATCTCATTCGAGGAACGGGCATTCAAGAAATGCTGTACCGTTTTGCGAGCCTCCTCATGCGCCTCTGTCGCCGCTTGGCTCAAGAAATGTACGCCTCGGTGGATATTGGCGTTTACGTTATAATATCCATTCTCTATCTTTTCTACCACTTGACGAGGTTTCTGGGTAGTAGCGCCATTATCAAAATATATCAGCGGTTTATCGTATATCTTATGATCCAAGATCGGAAAGTCTTTTCGGATCGCTTGAACGTCTAACATAGTCTTACTTCTTTTTGTCTTAAAATTACGAGAGCCAAAGATACAAAAAAAGGCTTTCTCGCTGAAAGAAAGCCTTTTTTATCATTACCTAACAGATATTACGCCTACACTTTATTCTCTTCTCGCACGTTTACTTTTCTCTTCCAAAGTCAAAGTACGGAGACTCTGTGCGGGCGTTGTCCATCAAGACTGCCAGTTCTTTTACCTTATCGGGATATTTCTCCGCCAGATTCGTATCCTCGTGTATATCATTACTTAAATCATACAGTTCCAATATAGTCTCACCCACGATCGGTTGCCGGATTAGTTTCCATTTACCGGAGCGTAATGCTTCCCGGCCATTCAACTCGTGAAATTCCCAATATAAATAATCATGGGCCTGTTGATCTTTCTTTGATAACAAGGTTGGTAAGAAAGAGATTCCATCCGTCTTCTCGGGCAAAACCGTACCTGTAAGTTCTGCCAATGTCGGCATGACATCCCAGAATGCGCTTATATGATCCGATTGGGCTCCGGCTTGATCGTACCCGGGCACCATGCCACCATAGGTATACGGATGCCTCCTTCATATACATCCCGTTTGATCCCCCTAAAAGGTCCGTAACTCTTGAAAAAATCGGGATCAGCTCCACCCTCATGATGCGGGCCGTTATCGCTGGTAAAAATCACGATCGTATTCTTATCCAAACCCAACTCTTTCAATTCAGCCATTACATCCCCACGTATTTATCCAACCGGGAGACCATGGCGGCAAAGGAGGCCAAGGGCTTCTCCGAGGTGTTATAACCGCCATACACTTTATCAAACTTACCAATATAAGGAGTCTCCTCGAATGAGTTCTCGTACATCTTATAAACAGAATCATGCGGAAGATTCAATTCCGCATGAGGCAGCGTATAGGTAAGCATCGCGAAGAACGGTTGCTCCTTATGATCCCGAATGAATTTCAAAAGCTTGCTCATGAATCAAATCTTGTGAATATGTCTTGCAAGCATTGTTCTCGTTTTCAGGAAAAAGAACCTTCTCCTCATTATGCCATAAATGATCCGGATAGAAGGAATGCGACTGGCGTTGGCAATTATACCCATAAAACTCATCGAAGCCCATCTTATTGGGAATGGAGACAGAGCCGGATTTCCCAACCCCCATTTACCAAAGATACCGGTCGTATAACCGGCCGATTTCATTAATTTACCCAACGTATAGGTATCTTCCCGCATCGGCTGTTGGCCTTCGGGCGTGATCTCCCGGTTTCCCCGGACTTGCGTATGTCCCGTATGCAATCCGGTCATCAAGGAGCAACGGGAAGGGGCACTCACCGTACATCCGGCATAATGCTGCGTAAACAACATTCCCTCCTTCGCCATCCGGTCTATATTGGGAGTCTTGATAATCTGTTGGCCATAACAGCCAACATCTCCATAGCCTAAATCATCGGCCAAGATATACACAACATTCATAGGACGCTCCAGAGTTTTTTCGCAACCGGACATTCCGACAAGCAGCAATGTCCCGGATATACATAAAGTCAATTGTGTTTTCATATACCTTTAAAATAAATAGAAGTGTTAGAAACCAATTACAATCTTCTGATCCTGATTCGTAGACAAGCGGTTCGTCCGTACCTTAACCCTTCCCATACGATCCGAGGCATCGAAGTACCAGCCTTCTTGTCCGGCATTGAACGCTTCGGGGGAGATGGCAGATAGGGGCTTTCCGGCTAGGGTTACGTTTGACGGGCTGGACTCCGAGCGGACATCCAATAGGTAAGTACGCTCTTGGTAACGTCCTTTATAATCTCCTTTCGCTTTCGCTATATCCACGGTGATCGTTCCTTTCTCACCTTTTGGGGAGGAAACTGAGATCAAGGTACGGGCAAACTCGCCTTTCTTATAATCACGGGTGAGACCGTCATCCTCATATAAGTTGAAAGAGGTGTTTCCGTAGGGATATAAGTCCAAGGTCAAGACATCCGCAGGTTTCTCGCCTACATAATTCATATCCGGATACATCGGGATAATGGCGCCTTGACGGATAAATACCGGGCAAATATCCAGTTTAGCCTCATATTTATCCAACCACTTGCCACCCTCGTATTTCTTTCCGGTCCAATAGTCGTACCATTCTCCGGCAGGGAAGTAGATACTGTCGCGTACGTTCTTCCGGGTATATACGGGGGCAACCATCATCCACTCACCACTCATGAACTGGTATTGGGTAGTCGTATCACAGGTAACCACGTCGTCCGGGAATTCCAGTACCATCGCACGAGCCATCGGTACACCGGTCGTATGCGCCTCATGGCAATAGGTATAGGCGTACGGGTTCAGACGCATCTTCAGCTTTAAGAATTTACGGTTGATATCCGTGTACGGATGCCCATATACCCAAGGCTGACGGTCGGCATCCGCCCAGCCGCTCATGGTCATAAAGATCGGGGTGAAAACCTTCCATTGCAAGTCGCGGGTATAGGTTTTCGGGGAACCGCCGAAGATACCGTCCACATCGCTAGTAGCGGCGTTCATGGCGGAAAGGCCGGCACCCGTGATCGTCGGGATATGGTAACGGATATAATCCCAGTTGCTCACTTGGTCACCGCTCCATACCGTAGAATACCGCTGGGTTCCGGCCCAACCGCAAACAGCCATACGAAGCCCCGTTCGTTCGTATTGCTCTCGATACCCTCGAATGCGGATTTACAGCCGTTCAAGGCAAACTCATAGCCTTCTCCAACCCAAGCCACATCCAATTTACACAGGCGGGTACCACATTTACCAACCTCGTAGGCAATCTTATCCACACCATTCTCTGTCCACAAGCCCGTATGGAAGCCTCGTTTGCCTAATTCCGTCACAACAGAATCCAATTTCACATAGCCGCAACCATAGCCATCGTTCGGCAAGATCCAGCCACGGGGCATATCATATTCCACATATTTATCGGCAACTTGGCTGATTACGTCCGGGGTGGATTGAGGCCATCCGGTGCGCTGTTCCCCTTTGTTATAGCAGTCGGCGTCTCCCATCGTAAGCATCCACATCGCCGGCATAAAAGGTTTTCCGGTGATATCCGTATAGTCGTTCAATAGGTCTTTCAAGGAAGGGCCGTAGAAGTAGAACGCGTCAAAGCGATTCTCGTTATGCGTCAACTGACTGGTGAAGCCCATCAGCTTAAAGCCATCATCATAGTTCTTGTCCAACATCTCCGTGCCGTTGAAGGCATAATGTCCCGGGGCAAACGTATTGCGGAATACGCCATATCCTTTCGTGGACATATAGAAGGGAGCCGGGTTAGAGGATTGATCCTCATCCAACCGGTCACCTCGATATCCGCTTCCTTCCCAGCGTATGAGAAATTACCTTGTTGCATACCGCAACCGTAGAAATCCTCATCACGCTACGGCGCATCGTTTGGGTCGTTTTTAGTCCGAAGGCAAGTGGTTCGGCCTCCTCGTAGATCACGGCACGGTTATTCTTGTCATACATGGCGAAACGAATAGGGTTCTTATAGACACGTACGACACATTGGGGAGTCGTGAACTTATAATAGCTGCCGTTGTCGGCCATGGAGACTCTCGGGTTCTTTACCCCATAATCCACAACGATCGAGTTTGCCGCCGGATTGGTATATTCCCCATCCGGTGCCAACCAGATACGGAAGATATCATCCCGGTAAAACATCAACTTAACCTTAGCGTACCCGGAGACGAACTCATATTCCGTGTTGCTGATCTTATTGAACTTCGTCAACTTACCCAAGTTCATACGGGCGGCGAACAGGTTCGCTTTTAATACGTTGTTTGACGAACGCTCATCCTTCGGGTATTGGATAGCGAACTCTATTTTATAGGAGCCCATCTGGGTGAGGTCGGTAGCGGGGAAAGCTACCTCATATTCCTCTTGTTTAGCGATCGGATGCCCGGAGGCGGTTACCGTGGCGGTTAGTTTCTGACCGTTGTTCAAGGAGGCGGTTACCGTGAAATCCTCGTCTACGGGCTGGGAACCAACGTTCTTCAGCTTCACTTTCAACACGTCTTCCTTCGTGAACGTATTCCCGGTTTCTTGGTGTGAGGTCACTTTCTCCAAGGCCAAGTCATGCGCGAAAGGCTCTGTCAGCTCAATATCATCGACCATCCAATACCAAGAGAAGATATCCCGCCAGAAGAAACGCAAGTAGACGGTTTTCTGATTCGCGGCTACCTCGCTGATGTTGATCTCCTCGTTCACCGGGGCATGAAGCTGGGTAGCGGCGGAGATCTTATCCATCACGTTATACTCTTTCCAATTCACCCCGTCGTTGCTGACGCCTACCCAAAGGCCGGCACGTTTTCCGGTGAACCAATTATTCCAACGAAACAGGTGCTGGAATTTCAATACCACATCGTTCTTTCCCGCGCAATCGATAGCGCTGGTCTGGAAATAGCCGTTCGGGTATTCCTCCCGTTGATTCCACTTCGTGATCTCCTCCCCGGTGACTACGCCCGGCCGGAATTGCATATGATAGCCACGGCTCGTAGATGCGATGGGAGGTGCTTGTTGCTCGAACTGGAAAGAGCCGGGATAAGCTGATCGGTTACAATCCATTCACACTTTGCCGATTTCGTTGAATCGACAATCATCCAGCCGTCGGGTAATTTCCCGGCGGAGAAATCTTCTTTCCAAAAACTTTGTTGTGCGGACAGGGAGGAAACGCAACCTGTCAGAAACATGGATACAATTAGACTTTTTATCATTTGAATTAGTTGATTAGATTTAGGCAGTAAAGATAGTCTTAATTTACGAGGGTTCGCAAACGTTCGCGTGATTTTTATTCCCTTTTCGCCGGGCGAAAGCGTGTTATTATCAATGGAATCCTTCTATCTTCGCGTATGTACAACCTTGTCATATAAATCAATAAACATATATCATGAACAGACATTTATTCTTGAGCCTTTTACTGGCCCTTTTCGCTTCCAGTACGCTTTCTGCCGATAACCTTAAAATCGAGCCGGCCTTCTGGTGGAGCGGTATGAAGAACCCGGAACTCCAGCTGATGGTGTATGGTAAGGATATCGCCGGATATCTCCCTAGCGTGAAATATCCCGGCGTACAGTTGAAAAGCTCGGTAGCGTTGGAAAGCCCGAATTACCTATTGATCTATCTGGACGTGGAAAACGCCAAGCCCGGCAGGTTTGATATCACGTTCACGAAGGACAAAAAGAGTTTCAATTACTCGTATGAGTTGAAGGCCCGTAAACCGAACGCCGATCGGATCAAGGGGTTTGACTCTTCCGACGTGCTTTATCTCATCATGCCGGATCGTTTCGCGAACGGAGATCCCTCGAACGATCAAATCCCGATGCGTACCGCTTATAAGGTAGACCGTAACAGCCCAAACGCCCGTCACGGAGGCGACTTGGCCGGTATCGAACAGCATTTGGATTATATCGAGGATCTGGGCGTTACCGCTATCTGGCTGAACCCGGTATTGGAGAATGACATGGAGGGAGGCTCTTATCACGGATATGCCACGACGGATTATTATCGGGTAGACCCACGCTTCGGCACGAACGAGACTACGTCCGCTTGATCGAGAAGACGCACGAGCGGGGCATGCGTGTCGTAATGGATAT
>ENA-OQEB01000215-OQEB01000215.1-human-gut-metagenome-genome-assembly--contig:-NODE-215-length-24439-cov-2.421068_pt1 | contig 24439 bp, 29 predicted proteins | sample MGYA00242787_ERZ504619 | MGnify/ENA primary metagenome ERZ504619 (study PRJEB26092, sample SAMD00036317) | human gut metagenome | host: Homo sapiens | study: EMG produced TPA metagenomics assembly of... | reverse complement strand
GATAGCCTTGATCTTAGCCAAAGCTGCGTCGATAGATCCTTGTTAGGTGCAGATACCTGTACATGGCCCTTGCCATCAGCCTCATCGATAGTGATAGTAGCGCCGGTATCCTCCTGCATCTGCTGGATAATCTTACCACCAGGGCCGATGACAGCACCGATGAACTCCTTAGGGATATCGAATGCTACGATACGTGGAACCTGTGGCTTCATCTCAGCACGTGGCTCAGAGATAGTCTCCATCATGCAGTTGAGGATGTGCTCACGACCAGCCTTAGCCTGCATCAAAGCCTCCTCGAGAATCTCGAAGCTCAAACCATCACACTTGATATCCATCTGTGTAGCGGTCAAACCATCACGAGTACCAGTGGTCTTGAAGTCCATATCACCCAAGTGGTCCTCATCACCGAGGATATCGCTCAAGATAGCATACTTCTCCTCACCTGGGTTCTTGATAAGACCCATAGCGATACCAGAAACTGGCTTCTTGATAGGCACACCTGCATCCATCAAGGCGAGTGTACCAGCACAAACTGTAGCCATAGAAGAAGAACCATTAGACTCCAAGATCTGGCTTACCAAACGTACTGTGTAAGGGAAGTCGGCAGGAATCTGACCCTTCAAACCACGCCATGCCAAGTGACCGTGACCAATCTCACGACGACCTACGCCGCGCTGAGCCTTAGCCTCACCTGTAGAGAATGGAGGGAAGTTATAGTGAAGGAGGAAGCGCTGATAGCTCTTCTCGAGCACACCGTCGATAAGCTTCTCATCCATCTTTGTACCGAGAGTACATGTAGAGAGAGACATGGTCTCACCACGCTGGAAGATAGCGCTTCCGTGTGGCATTGGGAGAGGTGAAACCTCACACCAGATAGGACGGATCTCTGTAGTCTTACGACCATCAAGCGCAAGCCCTCATCGAGGATGCAACGACGCATAGCATCACGCATCACGTCATCGTAGTAGCGAGTAGCCTCAGCGTGCTTCTCCTCCAAGTCTTCCTCAGAGAGGTCGGTATGAGCAGCGTCATACTTCTGCAAGAAGTCAGCCAATACCTTGTCGAAGGCATCCTGGCGCGCATGCTTCTCCAGAGCCTGGTGGTTGATATCATAAGCTGGCTTGTAAAGTTCAGACTTGATCTGCTCACGGAGTTCCTCGTCATTGATCTCGTGGTCATACTCACGCTTTACGTCAGTACCCTTCTCCTTAGCCAACTCATACTGGAGGTCGCACATAGGCTTAATAGCTCGGCAGCCACCTTGAGGGCACCAATGAGATCCTGCTCAGAAACTTCCTTCATCTCACCTTCCACCATCATGATGTTGTCCTTGGTAGCACCTACATGATGTCCATGTCAGCCTCTTCCATCTGCTGGAATGTAGGGTTAACGACATACTCACCATTGATACGAGCCACACGAACCTCAGAGATGTAATACTCAAAAGGAATATCTGAACAAGCCATGGCAGCTGAAGCAGCAAAACCTGCGAGGGCATCTGGCTGGTCAACACCATCGGCTGAGAGCAACATTACCTGTACATAAACTTCTGCATGGTAGTTAGAAGGGAAGAGTGGACGCAAAGCACGGTCCACGAGGCGAGAGGTAAGGATTTCCTCGTCGCTAGCCTTGCCTTCGCGCTTGGTGAAGCCACCAGGGAAACGGCCAGCAGCACTGTACTGCTCACGATAATCTACTTGCAAAGGCATGAAATCTGTACCCGGAACTGCATCCTTTGCTGCACAAACAGTTGCGAGAAGCACTGTGTTACCCATGCGGAGAACCGCAGCACCATCAGCCTGTTTTGCAACTTTTCCGGTTTCAATTGTGATGGTTCTTCCATCAGGCAACTGAACACTTTTTGTAATTACGTTCATCTAATTTTTTAAAAACTTATTGTTTTGTCTAACATCTAAATATCTAAAACGCTGCAAAGATACCTTTTTAATTATTAATAAACAAATAAATCGGCAACTATTTTCTACATTTTTAAATATTTTATCTATCTAAGATGCATTATTCACAATTTTATTGCTACCTTTGCAGTCGAAAATTTTGCAAAATATAAAATTACATGAAGATATCTAGACTCTATTCAGTGGCAGTGATCATGGTAGCTGCACTGGCTTTTACTTCTTGCAACAACAAGAAATTCCACATCAATGGTAACATCACTGAGGCAAAAGACTCGATGCTCTATCTGGAGAACATCAGCCTGAATGGTCCTGTGAAGATCGACTCTGTGAAGTTGGGTGAGGATGGCGCGTTCGCCTTCGAGGAGAATGCGATGGATTCCATCACCCCAGAGTTCTATCGACTTCGCATCGCCAACCAGACCATCAACCTCTCCATCGACTCTACCGAGACCATCAATGTGAAGGCCGCTTATCCCCAGATGAGCTATAAGTACGAGGTGGAAGGCTCCGAGAACTGCAACAAGATCAAGGAACTCTCACTCAAGCAGATGACCCTGCAGGGCAACATCAATGCCATCGTGAAGAGCCCTAACATCGGCGTGGACTCTGTGGAAATCATCGTCAACCGCATGTTGGAGGCTTACAAGCAGGACATCAAGACGAATTATATCTTCCGTGAGCCAATGAAGGCTTACTCTTACTATGCCCTCTTCCAGACTGTGCAGTTGGGCAACACCAACTCGCTCATCTTCAATCCTCGCAACAACAAGGAGGATGTGAAGGTATTTGCTGCCGTAGCCACCAGTTGGGACACTTACTATCCTGGCGCAGAGCGTGGCAAGAACCTGCACAACATCGCCATCCAGGGCATGAAGGACATCCGCATCATCGAAAACCAGATGGCTCAGCAGCAGATTGACGCCAGCAAGGTGAGCGTGAACGGATGCATCGAACTGAGTTTGCAAGACAACAAGGGCGTAACTCGCCGCTTGTCAGACCTCAAGGGCAAGGTAGTATTGCTCGATTTCCATCTCTTTGCCAACAGCGAGAGTACCAAGCGCATCATGATGCTCAGAGAGCTATATAATAAGTATCACGCTGCCGGACTGGAAATCTACCAGGTATCCGTAGACCCAGACGAGCACTTCTGGAAGACCTCTACCGCAGGCATTCCATGGATTAGCGTGCGCGATGAGGGCGGATTGCAGGGACAGAGCCTACAGCTATACAATGTACGGAGCATCCCTACATTCTTCTTGATCGATCGCAACAATACATTGCAGGCTCGCGACGCCAGATCAAGGACATCGATGCAGCCATCAAGAACCTTCTTTAAGTTAGGAGTTTGAAGTTAGGAGTTAGGAGTTTTCCTAGCTTCTAACATAAAAATATGATTACTTAATACACTAAAAAATGAACAAGAAATTATTAGCACTAGCTGCACTGGCACTCATAGCTGCTGATGCCAATGCCAAAGTAAAGTTGCCCCACATCTTGGGCGACAACATGATTATCCAGCAGAACACCCAGGCTAACCTCTGGGGCTGGGACAAACCTGGAACCAACGTAGAGGTAACAACCTCATGGTCTTCAGAGAATTATACCGCGAAGACGGGCAAGGACGGCAAATGGGCTGTTAAGGTTCAGACACCAAAGGCTAGCTACACCCCACTCTCCATCACATTCGACGACGGCGAGAAGACTACTATCAATAATGTACTCGCAGGCGAGGTATGGGTTTGCGCCGGACAGAGCAACATGGAGATGCCTATCAAGGGATTTGGCAACTGCCCAGTGCAGGGCTATAACAAGGTAGTACTGGAGGCCAACCAATACAAGGGTGTACACTACGTAAAGATACCTAGCGTCATGAGCAACAAACCGCTCGATGATGCCAACTGCGAATGGAAGGAAGTAAACCCAGAGACCGTAGCGAAGCTTCAGCCACAGGTTACTTCTTTGCGCAGGTAGTAAACAAGGCGCTCAACATCCCAGTGGGCCTCGTAATGGCAAACAAAGGCGGAAGCCGCGTGGAGAGTTGGCTCGACTACGACTATCTGAAGAAGAATACCAAAGAAGATGTTGACTCCATGAAGATTATCAAGAGCAAGAAGTTTAAGTATGACTTCCTCTATCCTCTGCTTTGGGGCAACGGCACCTTCCACCCTATCCTCAACTATAGCGTGAAGGGAATCCTCTTCTATCAGGGCTGCTCCAATGTGGGCGACCCAGACGGTCAGTATACCAAGCGCCTTGCCGACCTCGTGGCTCAGTGGCGTCGCGACTTCAAGCAGGGCGAGTTGCCATTCTACTTCGTACAGATAGCTCCTTATCACAATGGAGATGTCAATGGCGACTGGGGTCCTAAGCTTCGTGAGCAGCAGTTTAATGCTGCCAAGGTAATACCTAACAGCGGTATCGTATGTACCGAAGACTTGGTTTATCCATACGAGGTAGAGCAGATTCACCCATGCCAGAAGCAGCCTGTTGGCGAACGCCTGGCTCTCCAGGCACTCAACAAGACCTATGGCATGAAGAATCTTATCTGCGAGAGCATGACCTTCAAGGAGATGAAGATTGTGGGCGATACTGTAAAAGTTCACTTCGACAACGAGTTTGGTGCCTACAACCGCTTCGAGGGCATCGAAGGCTTCGAGGTAGCAGGCGAAGACAAGGTATTCCACAAGGCTACAGCCAAGCACTTCTGGCAGGAAGGCGGCAATGACGGCTGGAACGAGTGCATCATCGTAACCAGCCCAGAGGTCAAGAAGCCAGTGCTCTGCGCTATTGCTTCCGCAACTTCCAGCTCGGCAATCTTGCCAATGCTGGCGGTCTGCCTCTCTTCCCATTCCGTACGGATAATTGGTAAAACACTAGATACATTCACTGCGGTCGGTCTTCTCATCTGAAGTCCGACCGCACTCATTTATAGAAACATTATAGGCAAATAAACACTACTCATTAACATGATTACAAAGCCTCACCCATTAGATAAATTCCAGTATTGCCCAGTTTGTGGCTCCCATCATTTCGAGATTAACAACGTAAAGAGCAAGAAGTGCGCCGACTGCGGCTTCATATATTATGCCAATCCGAGCAGCGCCACCGTTGCTTTCATCCTCAATGAGAAGGAAGAACTGCTCGTGGTGCGCCGCAAGAACGAGCCCGCCAAGGGCACACTCGACCTGCCCGGCGGATTCGTAGATATGGACGAAACGGGCGAAGAGGGAATGGCGAGAGAGGTAAAGGAAGAGACCGGGCTCGATGTGGTAGAGGCAAACTACCAGTTCAGCCTGCCCAATCTCTACCTCTACTCCGACTTTCTGGTCCACACGCTCGACATGTTCTACCTGGTCAAGGTAAAAGACCTGTCGCATATTGAGGCGATGGACGATGCCGAAGCCTACTATTGGATACCCCTCCACGCCATCCATCCCGAGGAGTTCGGACTAGGCTCCGTGAGAAAGGGAGTCATCAAATTTCTTGCAAAATATGGGTCGAAAGAATGAAAAATAGCCCCAAATATTTAAAAAAACCCAAAAAAACACTATATAATAAGGTATAAGCAAAAAGTTTATTTACTTTTGCAGACCGAAAAGAAATTGTGTATACGCTTATGCAAGAAAATTTAGTAATCGTCGAGAGCCCTGCAAAGGCTAAGAAAATCGAAGAGTTTTTAGGAAAAGACTATAAGGTAATGTCTTCTTATGGACACATACGTGACCTCAAGAAGAAGGAACTCAGTATAAACGAGAAGACCATGGAACCCGACTACGAGATTCCAGAGGAAAAGAAAAAACTCGTTACAGAACTGAAATCGAATGCGAAGCAAGCCAAGAAGATTTGGTTAGCATCCGATGAGGACCGCGAGGGAGAAGCCATCAGTGGCACCTTTGCGAAGTACTCGGACTGGATGAGGCGAAGACGAGCCGTATCGTCTTCCACGAGATTACCAAACCTGCCATCTTGGATGCCATCGAGCACCCACGCCATCTGGACATGAACCTCGTGAATGCCCAGCAGGCACGTCGTGTACTCGACCGCTTGGTTGGTTTCAAGCTTTCACCTGTATTGTGGCGCAAGGTGAAGCCAGCCCTCTCTGCCGGTCGTGTGCAGAGCGTTGCCGTACGCCTCATCGTGGAGCGTGAGCGTGAGATCCAGAAGTTTAAGAGCGAACCATACTATCGCATCAATGCCGTATTCGCCCTCATCGACGAGGACGGAAGCGCACAGAGGTTAAGGCTGAGCTAGACAGCGCTTCAAGACCCACGACGAGGTAGAGGCATTCCTGGAGAAGTGTAAGGACGCCAAGTTCTCGGTAGAGGCTGTCACCAAGAAGCCTACCAAGCGTGTGCCTGCCCCTCCATTCACCACCTCTACCCTCCAGCAGGAGGCTGCCCGCAAGCTGGGCTTCACTGTAAGCCAGACCATGATGATAGCGCAGCGACTCTATGAGAGCGGACGCATCACCTACATGCGTACTGATAGCGTAAACCTCTCTACCCTCTGCACCAATGCCAGCAAGGATGAGATTCTGAAGGTTTATGGCGGCGAATATAGCCATCCACGTGCTTACCATACTCACTCCAAGGGAGCGCAGGAAGCCCACGAGGCCATCCGTCCTACCTATATGAGCGAGACCAGCATCGATGGCACCAGTCAGGAAAAGCGCCTCTACGAACTTATCTGGAAGCGCACCATCGCCTCTCAGATGGCAGATGCTCAGATAGAGAAGACCACCATCAGCATCAATATCGACAATACGGACGAGAAGTTCGTAGCCAATGGCGAGGTAGTGGTATTCGACGGTTTCCTCAAGGTTTACCGCGAGTCTACCGATGATGATGACAATGCCGAGGAGACAACCCACATCTTGCCTGCCCTGAAGGAAGGTGATGAGTTGCAGCGTCGTGAGATTATCGCCACAGAGAAGTTCTCTCTGGCTCCTGCCAGATACACTGAGGCTAGCCTGGTGAAGAAACTCGAAAGACCTGGGCATCGGTCGTCCATCTACCTATGCTCCAACCATCAGTACCATCCAGCAGCGTGAATACGTAGTAAAGGGTGACAAGAAGGGCGAGGAACATTCATTCACCGTAGATTCACTGAAGGGCATCAAGATAACCCAGAAGACGAAGAAGGAACTTACCGGATCAGAGAAGGGCAAGCTCTTGCTACCGACATCGGTATCGTGGTCAACGACTTCTTGATGGATAGTTTCCCTAACATCATGGACTATAACTTCACGGCTAACGTGGAGCAGAAGTTTGATGACATCGCCGAGGGTAAGACAGAATGGATCAAATGGATGAAAGACTTCGACAAGAAGTTTGAGCCTGAGGTAAAGGAAGTGATGAACGCACGCAGCGAGCACAAAGCTGGTGAGCGTGAGTTGGGCAACGACCCTAAGAGTGGTCGCCCTGTATTTGTCAAGATAGTCGCTTCGGTCCAGTGGTTCAGATTGGTACCGCCGAAGACAAAGACAAGCCACAGTTTGCCCAGTTGCCTGCCGACAAGAGCATCGAGACCATCACACTGGAAGAGGCTTTGGAACTCTTCAAGTTGCCTCGTGAGGTGGGCGAGTTCGAAGGCTCTAGCGTAACCATCGGCGCCGGTCGTTTCGGTCCTTACGTACTCCACAATCGCAAGTACGTATCCATCCCTAAGACCATCGACCCAATGTGCATCACCCTGGAAGAGGCCATCAACCTGATCCAGGAGAAGCGTTCTACCGAAGAGAAGCGCCACATCAAGACCTTCGAGGAGGATGAGAAGATGGAGCTTCTGAATGGTCGCTACGGTCCTTACATCGCTTACGACGGCAAGAACTATCGCATTCCTAAGGCTAAGCAGGAGAATGTGGAGGAGCTTACCTTCGATGAGTGTATGACTATCGTCAAGGAGGCACCAGAGCCAAAGGCAAAGGGCAGACGCAAATAACATCTGAAAAAGAAGTAAAGAATGAAGTCAATTATCATCATAGGATATATGGGTGCTGGCAAGACCACCATCGGCAAGGCACTCGCCAAGGAGCTAAACGTGATGTTCTACGACCTCGACTGGTATATCGAGAGCCGCATGCGCAAGACCGTGAAGCAAATCTTCGACGAATCGGGAGAAGAGGGATTCCGCCAGATAGAGCACAACATGCTCCACGAGGTGGCGGAGTTTGAGAACGTAGTGGTTAGCTGCGGCGGAGGAACGCCTTGTTTCTTTGACAACATGGACTATATGAACCAGTTGGGCGAGACCGTCTATCTCAAGCTAGTCCCGAGACTCTCTATGCCCACCTGAAGATGGGCAAGGGCGTGCGCCCCCTGTTGCTCAACAAGACACCCGAGGAGGTGCAGGTATTCATCCGTGAGCAACTGAAGCAGCGCGAGCGTTCTACGAGAAAGCCAAGCACATCATCGACATCAATGTGATGGATAACTTTGACAAGGTAGCCGAAACCGTGAAAGAGGTTCGCCAGCTACTCCATGTGTAACAGATATTAAAGGTAAGCAAGCCCTGGAGCCTGCTTACCTTTAACGCTATAAATAAAAACATAAACACATTCATACATTAATCATTAGCAAGACAAGTACAAGAAAATGAAGAAATGGACTATCGAAGACTCGAAGGAGCTCTACAACATCAGTGGTTGGGGCACCTCTTACTTTGGCATCAACGACAAGGGTGATGTCTATGTAACTCCATGCAAGGACAATACGCAGATAGACCTGCGCGACATCATGGACGAGTTGGCATTACGAGACATCAATGCGCCCGTATTGCTCCGTTTCCCAGACATCCTCGACAACCGCATCGAGAAGACAGCCAGCTGTTTTCATAAGGCCAAGGAAGAGTATGGATACAAGGGAGAAAACTTTGTCATCTACCCTATCAAGGTGAACCAGATGCAGCCAGTCGTGGAGGAAATCATCTCGCACGGCAAGAAGTTTAACCTCGGACTGGAGGCTGGTTCCAAGCCAGAGCTTCATGCAGTCATCGCCGTGCAGGCGCAGAGCGACTCGCTCATCATCTGCAATGGCTATAAGGACGAGAGCTATATCGAACTTGCCTTGCTAGCCCAGAAGATGGGCAAGCGCATCTTCATCGTGGTAGAAAAGCTCAACGAGCTTGACATCATCGCCAAGGTGGCCAAGAAGCTCAACGTGAAGCCAAATATCGGCATCCGCATCAAGCTTGCCTCTTTAGGCTCCGGCAAATGGGCTGAGAGTGGTGGTGACGCATCTAAGTTTGGACTTACTAGTGCCGAGCTGCTCACTGCCCTCAACAAGATTGAGGAGATGGGATTCCACGATTGCTTGCGCCTCATCCACTTCCACATCGGAAGCCAGATTACCAAAATCCGCCGCATCCAGACGGCTCTCCGTGAGGCGGCTCAGTTCTACATCAACCTGCACAAGATGGGCTACAATGTAGATTTCGTAGATTGCGGTGGTGGTCTTGGTGTAGATTACGACGCACCCGTTCTTCCAGCAGCGAAAGCTCCGTAAACTACTCTATCCAGGAGTATGTGAACGACTGTGTCTATACTTTCGTTGATGCAGCCAACAAGAACGATATCGCGCACCCTAACCTCATCACCGAGAGTGGCCGTTCGCTCTCCGCTCATCACTCAGTATTGGTGATTGACGTATTGGAGACAGCTTCCCTGCCAGAGATGCCAGAGGAGTTTGAGGCAAAGGAAACCGACCATCAGTTGGTAAAAGACCTCTATGAGATATGGGACAACCTGAATCCTCGCAACATGTTGGAGGACTGGCATGATGCCGAGCAGATACGCGACGAGGCATTGCAGCTCTTCTCTCACGCATCGTAGATCTAAAGACACGTGCCGAGATAGAGGCGATGTACTGGAGCGTATGCCACGAGATCAACAGCCTGGCCAAGCACATGAAGCACGTGCCTGAGGAGCTCAGAGGATTGGATAAGATTCTTGCCGACAAGTATTTCTGCAATTTCTCTCTCTTCCAGAGTCTGCCAGACAGTTGGGCTATCGACCAACTCTTCCCTATCATGCCTATCCAGCGATTGGACGAGCGTCCTACCCGCAACGCTACCCTGCAAGACATCACTTGCGATAGCGATGGCAAGATAGCCAACTTCGTTACAGATGGCCATATTGGCAATGTGCTGCCTCTCCATCCACTGAAGAAAGACGAGCCATACTACCTGGGCGTGTTCCTCGTAGGTGCCTACCAAGAGATTTTGGGCGATATGCACAATCTCTTCGGCGATACCAACGCTGCCCACATCTCTGTCAAGGATGGCAAGTACAATATCGACCAGATATTCGATGGCGAGACCGTAGAAGAGGTTTTGGATTATGTACAGTACAACCCTAAGAAGCTGGTTCGCCAGTTGGAGCAATGGGTAACCAAGAGTGTGAAGGAAGGCAAGATCTCGCTAGATGAGGGCAAGGAGTTCTTGGGAACCTACAGAAATGGCCTCTTCGGATACACTTACTTACAATAATAACTATAGAAATGGAAAAGATTACAATAGTAAAGGTGGGCGGTGCCATCGTTGAAGACAGCGAGAAGCTGGCACAGCTCCTGAAGGATTTCGCTGCCATACCAAGCAAGAAAGTCTTGGTACATGGCGGCGGCAGACGCGCTACCAAGGTTGCCGCAGCCCTCGGCATAGAGAGCAAGATGGTTAACGGGCGTCGCATCACTGATGCCGACATGCTCGAAGTGGTAACCATGGTATATGGTGGATTGGTCAACAAGAACCTCGTGGCAAAGCTCCAGGCCAACGGCGTGAACGCCTCGGCTTGACAGGTGCCGACATGGACGTCATCCACAGCCATAAGCGCCCATTGAAGGATGGCATCGACTTCGGTTTCGTAGGTGATGTGGAGCGTGCCGATGGCAAGATGCTCCAGACTCTCATCGAGGCAGGCGTAACCCCAGTGATGGCTCCATTGACCACGATGGCAAGGGAAACATCCTCAACACCAACGCCGACACCATCGCCAGCGAGACAGCCAAGGCTTTGGCTCCTTACTACGACGTGACCCTCATCTACAGCTTCGAGAAGAAGGGCGTATTGAGCAATCCAGACGATGACGACAGCGTTATCCCTGTGATTACCCACGAAGACTTCGAGAAGTACAAGGCTGATGGCACCGTAGCAGGCGGCATGATTCCTAAGCTGGAGAATGCACTCGCTGCCATTGATGCAGGTGTTAAAGAGGTAATCATCACCCTAGCCACCGCCATCGACGGCAAACACGGTACAGTGATAAAATAAGAGAGAATTAGAAACAGATAATAAACATAGAAAGGTTAATAGAGGTTAAAAGCTAAAGTTGGCTGTAACTTTCTTATAACCCAGTCGTCATTGATTATAGAGGGATGAAAGAAATCAGTTTCCGAAACGATGTTTTGCCGCTGAAGAATAAGCTTTTCAGACTGGCACTGCGCATTACTCTCAACCGGGAGGAAGCAGAGGACGTTGTGCAGGACACCATGATCAAGGTCTGGAACTCGCGCGACAAATGGCAGGAGCTCGATAGCATCGAAGCCTACAGCCTCACCATCGCACGCAACCTCTCGCTCGACCGCATCAAGAAGATGGACAATCAGAATGATTCCTTGGAAGAGCAGAAGGTAGAACGCCTGGACATGGCTTCCACCCCATCTGAACGAATGATACAGAAAGACAAGCTGGACATCGTGAGGAGCATCATCAACGAGTTGCCTGAGAAGCAGCGCTCCTGCTTGCAACTTCGAGACATCGAAGGCAAGACCTACAAGGAGATAGCCAGCATACTCTGCATCACCGAAGAACAAGTAAAGGTGAACATATTCAGAGCTCGTCAAACAGTTAAACAAAGATTTCAACAATTCGACAGATATGGATTATAAGTACATCAACCAACTTTTGGATCGCTACTGGAAGGGCGAGACTTCTCTCGAAGAAGAGGAGATTCTCCGCGCATTCTTCAGTCAGGACGAGTTGCCTGCCGAGCTGAAGCCTTATCAAGCACTCTTCTCTTACGAGATGGGCGAGGCTAAGCAAGAGACGCTGGGTGATGACTTCGACCAGAAGATGATGGCGATGATTGAGGATGAATACACCAAGGAGCCTAACAAGGCGAAGGTGGTTTCACTCACAGAGCGCTTGAAGCCTCTCTTCAAGGCTGCCGCTGTGGTGGCTATCATCCTGATACTGGGCAATGCTGTTCAGGTGCCATTCCAGCAGAATGCCGACAATCAAGTTGAAAACGTAGGATATACCAAGAGTGGCAAGGGCTTGTCCGTAGCCATGGGTGATTCTGCCTCGGTCGATTCGATGCAGCACAGCAGCATCGACCAAGTGAATACGCAGAATTCTCCTACGATATTGAAGTAGATTATTTCTATGCTTTCTCTATAAAATCATGTTTAGTAAAACAATTACGAAACTGTGAAGTTTCAATTCTCTCAAATTTTTCATAACATACTAACGTAATAGGCTGCCAGGATGTACTGGCAGCCCAACTTTTTTTATATACCTTTTCTTATATCTATCGAAAAACGCATTTCCTAGCCTTCTTGAGCCTCTGAACCATCTGGATGAAGCTTGGTATCATGATGCAGAGAGAGAAGCCTACAGCGTAATATACGGTTTTCTCATCGCCATGGAACAGGTCGATGAGCTTGCCATTGGTCTGTGGCAGGATATTGGCCAGGATAAACGCCACGGTATTGTTAACCCAGTGCAGCAGGATGCCTGGCACAAGGCTCTTGGTGCGATAATACATCCAGCCCAGTATCAAGCCCATCAAGAGGGCATTGACAAACTGCGCCATGTTGCCATGCACCACACCAAAGATGGCGGCAGAAATCATGATTGCCACCCAGTGGTTCTTCTTGCTCATCATATCCAGCAAGGTACGGAGAATGGCACCACGGAACACAATTTCCTCAGCCAATGGTGCCAAGATGCCCACAGCCACATAGCCCCAAGGTTCCTTCATCAGGCTGGCGAACAATCGCTCGGCACTATCGTCCATCTCGATGCCCAACTGCTCATAGAGGAAGGTGAGCGGAATGATGGCACCCAAGGTGAACAAAGCCACCCAAAGGAGTTGCAGCCAAGGCTTGGAGAGGAGATAACCGCGCGTAACGGGGGTCCACTTGATGCGCAGGAAGAGCGCCAAGGTGATGACATTGCTGAATACGGAGGTCAGAGCCAGCAAGATGGCGTTGCCACCCGTAGCCATATCCTGCACCGTAGCCATATAGCCCACGTGCTTCACCGCAGCCCAGATGCCCGCACCTGCGTACATCACAATCATCTGGATTACTATAAATAGGATGATATATAAGACTACATCCAATATTCCTTTCTTCAAACTAATCTTTGCCATTTTCTTCTTCAAATAAATTAATTATCATTTGTTCATCCTCCTTCAACTGCGCCGCCAACTCCTCAGGCTCTCAAACTTTCTCTCGCCTCGGATGCGCTTCACAAAGCTCACCAGCAGGAGTTGGTCGTAGATGTCGCCCTCAAAGTTGAAGATATGTGTCTCCAGCGTCAGCTGCTTGCCATCGAAGGTAGGTCGGGTGCCAATGTTCATCATACCCTGCTTCCATACCACGGTACCTTCCAATCGTGCCTTTACGGCATATACGCCAGGGGCAGGTATCATCTGCCCGAAATGGGAGAGGTCGAGATTGGCAGTAGGGAATCCGAGTTTCCTGCCTCATGATAGCCGTTCACCACCTTGCCAATGATGGTATAGGGGTAGCCCAGGCACTGGTTTGCCATATCCACCTCGCCCTCTTTCAGGAACGAGCGAATCACAGAGGAGGAGATATTGATGCCATTCATAGAATAAGCCTGGTTCTTGATCACCTCGATGCCCATCTCCTTGCCATAGCGCACGTAGTCATCAAAAGTCTCCTCTCGGTTATGACCGAAGCGATGGTCGTAGCCGATGAAGAGCTTCTTTACGTGCAGATGGTCGTGGAGCACCTGCTGCATAAACTCCCTAGCCGACATAGCTGCCATCTCACGTGTGAAATGCAATACCACGGCATCATCCACCTCCGTCTTGGAGAGCAGGAGCAACTTGGAGTCGAGCGTGCTCAGCATCTCAGGCTGATAATCGCTCTGAAGCACCTTTCTGGGATGCTCATCAAAGGTGATGACCACCGCCGGCATACCGTCCTGTCGTGCCGTCTCCACCAGATGGCTTATCAAGAACTGATGTCCCCGATGCACGCCATCAAAGAAGCCGATGGTGGCTACGCAAGGCTCTGTCATCGCCTCCTTATTATCATAATATATTGTATTCATTACTTATTTCTCTTAGCCAATAATCTCTTAAATAGTCGGAACACCTCGCCTGCCCAGAGCACGATAGAAGTGCCACCGATGATGGCAAGCCACTCTGTAGCCGACAATGGCACGGTGCGGAACATCTCGCCACCGAAGGTCACGATGATCCACTGTCCTATCAATATCAAGCCCAATACCAAGATCATGCCCTTGTCCTTCAGGAAGTGGCGGAAGGCAGTGCGATTGCTACCCAAAGCCTTGGCATTGAAGAGATTCCAGAACTGTATCATCACGAAGATGGTGAAGAAGATGGTGAGTTCATGGACATCCACGCCGCCCTCGCCCCTGCGCTCGCAGTAGACGAGCAGGGCAAACATCACGGCGAAGAATACCACGCCACAGAAGAGGATGCCCCAAGCCATACTCTTGGTGATGATGAAGTCGGAACCCTTGCGAGGCTTGTCTTGCATCACCTCATGCGATGGAGGCAAGGATGCGAGCGCCAAGGCTGCAAAGGTATCCATGATGAGGTTGACCCAGAGTATCTGCGTTACCGTGAGCGGCATCTCCGTACCGATAACCGAGCCGCCCAACACCAAGAGCAGGGCTACCACATTGACCACCAACTGGAAGAAGAGGAATCGCTGCAAGTTGCGATAGAGCGAGCGGCCCCACATCACGGCATTGGCAATGCTCTTGAAGGAATCATCGAGCAGAGTCATGTCCGAAGCCTCCTTAGCCACGGAGGTACCAGACCCCAGCGACAAGCCCACATGGGCATAGTGGAGGGCTGGCGCATCATTGGTACCATCGCCCGTTACAGCCACCACATCACCACGCTTCTGGAGCATGGCTACGAGTCGCTGCTTGTCGGTAGGACGGGCACGGCTCATCACCCTGATGTCCTTGGCACGCTCATAAGCCTCCTCATCCGAGAGAGCTTCCCACTGTTCGCCCGTTATCATCTGCTGGTCGAGCGAAGTCATGTCGCCATCGGCGCCGATGTTCTCAGCCTCATCCTCAAATACGCCTATCTGCTTACCTATCTCCAAGGCTGTGGCTGCGGTATCACCCGTTACCACCTTGACCTCGATACCCGCACGGCGACACTCCTTGACGGCTGCCGGCACGTCCTTGCGGATAGGGTCGGTGATGGCTACGAGAGCCTGCAGGGTAAAGTTCTTATCAGACAGGAGCTGGCTGATATTGAGATCTGCCTCTATCTCCTTAAAGGCGAAAGCGAGGGTTCGCATAGCTTATGTTGCCATTCATCCAGCTCACGAAGAGCCTGGTTGCGCTCTCGCTCCTCCATCTGGCAGAGGGAGAGCACGATTTCTGGCGCCCCCTTCACCAGGAGATATTTCTTATCAGATACCTCGGCGATGGTGGCCATGTATTTCTTCTCGGTAGAGAATGGTTGCTGCTTCAGCACCTTAGCCTGCTGGCGAATCTCCTTATAATCCTTGCCTTGCGACTTGAGCCACAAGAGGAGAGCCGACTCGGTAGGATTGCCGATAGCCTTGTCTTCGTCTAGTTCGGCGGTAGAGTTGAGGCTATCGCCACATCCAAGAGCTGGGCGTTGTCATCCTTCTGCAGGAGTTCATCCACCTGCATCTGGTTTTGGGTGAGCGTGCCCGTCTTGTCGGTACAAATCACGGTTACGGCACCCATCGTCTCGCAGGCATGTAGCTTTCTTACCAAGTTGTTGGATTTCAGCATACGGCGCATGTTCAGGGCGAGCGAGAGAGTTACAGCCATCGGCAAACCCTCTGGCACAGCCATCACGATGAGGGTAACCGCCATCATGAAGTAGCCCAACACGATTTCTGCCATATAGAAATAGTCCTTGCCGCCCCAAACAGGATTGGTCAGGATATCGTGAACGAGGAAGATGACAAAAGCTGCCACGGATACCACGCTGCCCACCTTGGATATCATGGAGCAAGCTTATCCAGCTGCACATAGAGCGGCGTCTTCACTGATGTCTGCTCGGTGGATTTCTGCGCCACCTTACCTATCTCAGTGGCATCGCCCACGGCGGTTACCACAAATTCTCCCCTACCATTCATCACCATCGTAGAGCGGAGCACCACGTTGCGAGGATAAGCTCCATCGCCGCCCCCTTCCAGGTTTTTCTCGGTGATAGACTCACCCGTCAGGGTAGACTCATTGATTTGCAGGTCGGTGCAAGTGAGGAGCTCGCCATCGGCAGGCACCTCGTCGCCCACTTCGATGAGCACCACGTCGCCCACCACGATGTCGTGGCGAGGTATCTGCATCACCTTGCCCTTGCGGCGCACCTTCACGGGCTGCTCCTCGCTCAGGGCAGTGAGCACATTGAATTTCTTGGCAGCATCACGCTCAAAGTAGAAACCCACGGTGGTGGCTAGGAATACAGCCACGAAGATACCGATTGTCTCCATGAAATTCTGTTCGATAAAGGCGAGGATGAGCGAAACAAATGCCGCAACGAGAAGTATCTGGATAATCGGATCGCGATACTTATCCAGATACAATTTCCATAATGAGGTACGATGAGGAGGTGTCAAGACATTGCGTCCATGTTGTTCCCTACTCTGCTTTACTTGTTCGTCGGTCAAGCCGAATCGCTTGTTTTTGTCTATATCCATTTTTCTTGATAGAAGTACTTCTTACTACATACGTGCGCATACGTACGCACATACAGGATGCAAAGATACACTATTTTTTTTCATACTCCCCTCATTCTCCTTATTAAAAAACATTATATTATCTTATTTCTTGGCATAAATCATCCATCTGCCTCCAAATACAACACAGTTTGCGTTTTCTACCGCACACCGCACAAAATCCTTGTATCTCTCTATACTACTGTCAATTACACGAGTGCGGTGTCAGTCTCAACACCACACAACACCACACAACACCGCACTCATTTATAGCCGTTTGGATATCAGCAAACCTGCCTCCCAGTACTACTTGCTTAAAAAACAAAGAGTGCGGTGTTGTGCGGTGTTAGTGCGGTGTTTACCCAACACCGCACACCACCATACTCGCTATGCCACAGTAGGTTAACCCACACCTAGTGCGGTGTGCGGTAGAAAACAGAAACTATGCTTCTACAGGACATGGAAATCCCATTCCATTTCCATATTTCCACCCCAAGAATCCCAATCCCCGATCTCTTAAAATCTCCATCCTAGTAGTTCGAAAAAGTTCCTCCCCACGGCACCAAAGTGCCCTCACCGAGGGCACTTCAGTGCGTGGGGAGGAACAAATCTCATCATCCCGATGCCCCAAACACAAGATGCTGGATAAACAAAAAACGCCCCATCTCGAAAGATTTTCCCGAAAATATTTGGTTATTTGCAAAAAAGCTAGTATCTTTGCATTCGAATTTGATAAAAATTCTCGGACTTGTAGCTCAGTTGGTTAGAGCAACAGACTCATAATCTGGAGGTCCTAGGTTCAAGCCCTAGCTGGTCCACACTAAAAATCAGCGACTTACGCTTTCGAGCGCAAGTCGCTTTTTTGTTTGAATCCCCCAATACATAAAAGCATTTTGAAGAAAAGAATGACATTTTAACGCCCTTTTTATGGTTTTGTAACAAATTAATCGTACCTTTGCAGCCGAATTTAAAACATATTACTATATTATAATGTAAAGAAGATTATGAACAAATTCTTAAAACTCATCTTTGTGCTTTGCGCTTTCTGCGGCATTGCAAAGGCGCAACCTGCTAGACCAAAGCTCGTTGTAGGTTTGGTCGTAGACCAGATGCGCTGGGATTATCTGTATCGTTATCAGAATCGCTACTGCGACGGAGGATTCAAAAGACTGCTGGGCGAGGGATTCAGCTATGAGAACTGTCGCATCCCTTATATTCCTTCGGTTACCGCCATCGGACATACCTCTATCTATACAGGCTCCGTGCCTTCCATCCACGGCATCGCCGGCAACAACTTCATGAAGGATGGCAAGAAGACATACTGCACAGAAGATAACACCGTAAAGCCTGTAGGCTCTAACGGAAAAGCGGGACTGGAATCACCTCGCAACATGTGGTGTACCACCATCGGAGATGAACTTCGCATCGCCACCAACGACCGCAGCAAGGTAATCGGCGTGGCCATCAAGGACCGTGCTGCCATCCTCCTGCCGGCCACCATGCCAATGGTGCCTACTGGTTTGACCCAGAGGCAGGCAAGTTTATCACCAGCAGTTTCTACATGGACAAGTTGCCTGCGTGGGTAAACAACTTCAACAAGCAGAATCTACCTAAGAAGTATCTCTCTGAGAAATGGAACACGCTCTATCCTATCGACACTTACAAGCAGAGCACTGCCGATGAGACAGACTATGAAGCTGAGGTAAGACCAGGCGTAAAGGCTACATTGCCTCTCGATCTCCCGACCCTGAGCAAGAAATATGGCTACGACATCTTGCGCAGCACTCCATTTGGCAACAGCTATACACTGGAGATGGCAAAGGCTGCCATCGCTGGCGAAAACTTGGGTGGCGGCAATGAGACCGACTTCCTAGCCGTAAGTTGCTCTTGCACCGATGTCATCGGCCATCAGGTAGGTCCTAACGCCGTAGAGATTGAGGACACTTATCTCCGTTTGGACAAGGACTTTGCTGATTTCTTCAGCTACCTGGACCAGAAGGTGGGCAAAGGCAACTATGTGGTATTCCTCAGCGCAGACCATGGCGGCATGAACAATGCCAAGTTCTTGCAAGACCGCCGCATCCCAGCAGGCAGTTGGGACGGAAAGACAGCCCAGAAATACCTCAACGAAATGCTGCTAGCCAAGTATCCAGCAGCGGGCAAGCTCGTAACTTGGGTAAGCAACTATCAGGTATTCTTTGATACTCAGAAGATTGACTCACTCGGTCTTGACTACGCAACCATCAAGCAGGATGTGGCAAACCGACTGAAGAAAGACAAGGCTATACACTATGCCTTCGATATGGAAAAGACCTCCATCGAGAGCATCCCTGAGGACGTGAAGTTCAGAACCATCAATGGTTACAACCGTGAGCGTAGCGGTGGTGTTCAGATTATCATGAAGCCAGACTTCTATGATTACGGCATGAAGGGTACCACACATGGTTCTTGGAATGGCTACGACACTCACATCCCATTGGTATTCATGGGTTGGGGCATCCAGCACGGAGCCAGCACCAAGCCATGCTATATGACCGACATCGCTGCCACCGTATGTGCCATGCTGCACATCCAAGCACCAGACGGATGCATCGGCGAGCTCTCTTCTAATGATTTTCTAACAGAAATCTAACAGTTTTCTAACGAAAATCTAACAATAATAAAAAGCCTCGCAAGAAACAAGCTATGTTCTTGCGAGGCTTTTTTTGTATTTATTCCTCATTCATTATCTCCATATATTCCTCATAGGAGATATACCTGCCACCCATCGACTTAAGATGGGATGTTTCCAACTGACAATCGATCATCTTGCCACCATTCTCCTTCATGAAGCGAGCCAAGAAGATCAGTGCCAGCTTAGAGGCGGAAGGCACCAGCGAGAACATACTCTCACCGATAAAGACCTTGCCGATGGTAACGCCATAGAGACCACCCACCAACTCGCCCGTCTCATCATCCCAAACCTCTACGCTAAGCCGGCAAAGCCTTGGTCGGTGAAAGGGCGGTGTAAGCCTGGATGATATTCTCCGCCAAGCCAGGCTCCCTCCTCATCGATGCGTCCCTGCGCCTTGCTGCAACCTCCTAATCACCCCCTCGAAGTCTTCATTGATGCCCACAGAATACTTACCCTTGTTCATAAGGGTACGCATGGAGTGGCTCACATGTATCTCTTCGGGGAAGATGACGAAACGCCGCATCGGACAATACCACAGGATATCCTTCTGGTCGCGAAAGCTATACCAGGGGAAGATGCCATTGCTATAGGCTAGCAACAAGCGGTCTACGCTGAGGTCGCCGCTATAGCAAAACATCCATCGGGATCGCCCAGATGAGGATCGGGGAAATATAACTCTTCCGAAGATTCATCTATCTGAAATACCATACTTTTTATAGTTAGAAGTTAGGAGTTAGAAGTTAGGAGTTAGGAGTCTGAAGTCTGAAGTTTAAGAGCAGAAAAACTCCTAACTCCAGACTCCTAACTTCTAACTTAATATTAATTCCTTGCCATTGAAGTCAACACAAGCCTTGCCCCTCTTCTTCAACTTTCCGAAGAGCAGAGCCTTCATCAAGAGAGGCTTGAGACGATTGCCAATGACACGATCCATCTCACGAGCACCATACTCCTTGGTGAAGCCCCACTTCAAGAGTTGCTCACGTGCAGCATCGGTCATGTCCACAAACACACCCTTTGCCGCCAACTTATCAACAGCTGTCCGAGCTTCTTATCCAGAATCAGTTCCGCCATCTTCTTATCCATGTCATTAAAGACGACTGTATCAGAGAGACGGTTGATAAACTCTGGCTTGAAGGTCTTCTTCACCTGGCAAGCATAGCCTCGCCACGGCTCACATGGCCATTAAATCCTACGCTAGCCTGCGATGCATATTGCGCTCCGGCATTGGAAGTCATGATGAGAATCACATTGCGGAAGTCAGCCTTCTGTCCCTTGTTATCGGTGAGGCGAGCATAGTCCATTACCTGCAAGAGGATATTGTAGATATCGCTGTGCGCCTTCTCTATCTCGTCAAGCAAGAGCACGCAGTTAGCGTCTTGCGGATGGCATCGGTCAAGAGTCCACCATCCTCATAGCCCACATATCCTGCTGGCGAACCAATGAGCTTTGCCACGGTATGCTTCTCGGTATATTCCGACATATCGAAGCGCACCAGTTCTATGCCCAGTTCCTTGGCGAGCACACGAGCCACCTCCGTCTTTCCTACTCCCGTAGGTCCTACGAAGAGCAACGAAGCCATCGGTTTGTCATCATCCACCAGTCCTGCCTTTGCCATCATCACAGCCTCAACCACCTTGTCCACAGCCTTGTCTTGACCATAGATCTTGTCGAGGATGCGCTTCTGAAGGGTGGCAAGCGCGCCGTTGTCCTCATCCTTCATGGCAGCGGCATCTATCTTGCATACCTTGGTGAGTATCTGCTGGATAATCGCCTTTGTCACGTAGGAGCGCTGGCGATTGGCAGGATGCACCTCCAGATAAGCACCCGCCTCATCTATCAGGTCGATAGCCTTGTCTGGCAGGCAACGGTTGCTGATATACTTGGCACTGGCATGCACGGCATATTCCAGGGCATCCTTGCGATAAGTAACATTGTGAAACTGGTTGTACTTATACTGCAATCCCTCCAATATCTTGATAGCCTCAGCCTCAGAAGGTTCCTTGATGTCTATCTGCTGGAATCGGCGCACGATGCCCTTGCTCTGGGCAATGTATCGATTGTACTCCTCGTAAGTGGTGGAGCCGATAAATCGGATATCGCCTGCCTCCAAGTATTGCTTGAGCATATTGGATGCATCTGGTCCACCATCCGAGCCACGACCTGCGCCCATGATGTTATGTATCTCATCCAGATAGATGATGGTGTTACCTTCTTTTGTTGCTCCCTCCATCACCATCTTGATGCGCTTTTCGAAGTCGCCACGATACTGGGCACCAGCAAGCATCTGAGCGATGTCCATACTGTAGATGCGAGCACCCTTCAATCGCTCTGGCACTTGATTCTCATTGATCATCTTGGCCAGTCCATATACCAACTGTCTTACCCACTCCTGGTTCCTCCCACACTGCAGCGGATTGTTCTTCTCTGCACGGCAGAGCACCTGGATGGTGCGGTCGAGCTCTTCCTCACGACCGATGAGCGGATTGTGCTGTACCACCTTGTCGGAGATGCAGGTTACGAGCTGATGCCAGTCCTGCGGCTGTGCACCACGGTTCTCATCGTCATCATAATCGTCGTCATCATAACCATCATCATAGTCTCCCGTTGCCATGTTAGCCTCAGCAGCCTCCCCTTCTAGTGGGTAATAGCTATCCACACTGGCAAGGAACTCGCCCTGACGGTCGCCCACGTTCTTGCAGAGCAAGTAAGCAGCCATCGAGTTCTGCAAGCCAAACATAGCCTGCACGAAATGAGGCACATTGACCATAGAACGGTCGCAGCCGCTGCCAAGGCGCAAGCCTGTCCAAACATAGTCTTGAAGAGCGAGGAAGGCTCAGGCAGATATTTTACCGTAGAAGGCACACGTTCCTGCTTGGCGAGCCAGCCCACCAAGTCTTCGTGCATCTTCAAGCATCCACGCCCTCCTCTTGCAGTGCCTGACAGAACGCATACTGCCTGAGCAATGACAAGAGCATGTGCTCTGGCATCACAAACTCATGGTCGAAAAACCGAGCTTGCTTCATCGCATCGTCCATCAAGACACTCATATATCGGGTTAATCCCATACTATCCATTCTTCTATTTTTTCCTTTCTTTTCTAAAAATGGGTACAATTTATCTATTCAGGCATATACGTAAGCTTGAGTGGATACTTCTGCGAGCGAGCTTGCTCCATCGCCTTCTCCACCTTGCTCTTGGCTATGTCATAACTGTAGAGTCCCACCACGGCTTTCTCCTCGTGATGCACCTTGAGCATGATAGCCTCTGCCTCTGCCTGCGACTTAAAGAAGATGTTTTCGAGTATCTCCACCACGAAGTCCATCGGTGTGAAGTCGTCGTTGAACATCATTACCACGTAACGCCCCGGCTCCTTGAGCCTGGTTTTCTGGCGTTCACGAATTGCAGTCTGTTCTTGAGCCATATTTATTTATTGATTACTTTGTATAAGCATTCGTAATTTCCACAACATAGACATCGTGGAATCCACCTTTGCACCATACCACTGCAGCAGGTCCTTGTCGAGGAACTTCTCTGCCGTCATGTTGTCCTTATAGAGTTTGCGGCATTTCCAGGGTGAGTCGTGACTGCTCGAAGCCGATGCTGCCGTTATCGGTCTCCACAGGAGTCAATCCTGTTTCCTTTGCCTTATTCGAAATCACGTCCGCTCTTGGATCCGCAGAAGTTATATATCTTTCGAGCCTCCTCGCTATTTCCGAGGAAAGAGAGGGTCATGATTCATTCTCCTCGATGATGCCGTGGGTGTAGCGTTCCGGACGGATAAATACCACAGCCACCGGCTTGTTCCAGAGCCAGCCCAGGCAGCCCCAGGAAGCCGTCATCATATTGAACTTATCCTTGTTGCCGGCGCAAACCAGCATCCATTCCTTACCAATAGTCTCGAAGACGTTATCATTCAGTTCTTTTACGTTGATTTTCTCCATTTTATCTTTTCCTTTCTATTATAATATTACACCTTTTATATATATATAACTAACACATCATCAGAGGTGAAAACACTTCTTCAAATGTTAAAAACTATTTTATTTTTGGGAAAAGAACTATTATTCCCCAAAATCTTTGTATCTTTGCACCGCTCATCTATAATTAGAAGGAGTTTCGAGACCCGCTTGCCACCGATGCAATACGGGTCTTGCGTTTTTATAACACATTCGGAAGTCTTCGCCCCATCTTTTTCATCAAAGCTTTTTTCCCATATTCCTTATTGAGATAATAAGCAGTCAACAGATAAAAAGCATTACTTCGCTGTTGCTCTAAAACTATGACATATTCCTCCACACTATCATATATATAAGTCTTTTTGACTTTTCGTTTCTTTGCATCCCTTTCCTCTATTGTAAAAATATCTATATTGTCGGGACTTCTTTCCTTTATATGATGAAGGATCCAATGCAGCCTTTGAGAACGTGCCATTTCAAAAACACGCTTTGGATATTTTGAACCATCTTCATTTTCTATCAAGACCTCCTCACACGTCAAATGCTTAAACAACCTACCATATCAGTCTTCACCTTGTACCTTTATGGGATAGATTCGCCTCTTCCGAAAAGTAAAATCCTCATTATCTTCTATATCCCTTCTAAAAAATATTCAACAAATCATAATGCCTCTCAGACTCACTGATCCTATCAATCCAATAATTCTGGATATTTTTTTATGATATTCAAACCTGCCATAATCTTTACTTTAAATTGATAAAGAATAAATTAAACTTCTTTCGAGCTAATGGTGTCGTTGCATTTAACGATATATTACTATGTCTCTTTATCTTCTCTATCAATCTTCGTTTAGCAATAACAGAACCTGAGATTTCACCCTTCTCCATACGCAGATTATAATTAATTGCACCAATAAGAACATCGGCCAATTGAATAAAAAACACTTTCATGAGATCGAATAAA
>ENA-OQEB01000214-OQEB01000214.1-human-gut-metagenome-genome-assembly--contig:-NODE-214-length-24510-cov-3.981545_pt1 | contig 24510 bp, 25 predicted proteins | sample MGYA00242787_ERZ504619 | MGnify/ENA primary metagenome ERZ504619 (study PRJEB26092, sample SAMD00036317) | human gut metagenome | host: Homo sapiens | study: EMG produced TPA metagenomics assembly of... | reverse complement strand
CAAACAAATGTTCTAAAAACAGAAATACGTTCTAAAAAGAAGAAAAAAGATAGATAGAGAAGGAGAAGACAAATGAAACAGTACAAAGGAGCCATTTTTGATCTGGACGGAACACTGCTCGACTCGATGCGGGTCTGGGATGACATCGATGTTGCATTTTTAAAGAAGAGAGGACTTGAGGTTCCGCCGGATTATCAGGAGGCGATTACACCGCTCGGCTTTCTGGAGCTGCCCGCTACACGATCAGACGGTTCGGCTTTCCGGAAACGCCGGAAGAGCTGATTCAGGAGTGGCATCAGATGCGGTCGACGCCTATACGTATGAAGTGGAGTTAAAAGACGGGGCAGCAGAATATCTCCGCTATTTAAAAGAAAAAGGAATCCGCATGGCGGTTGCTACCTCATCGAGCCCGGAGCTGTATGAGCCGGCCTTAAAGAGAAATGGGATTTATGAGTATTTTAAAGCATTTGTCACCGTCTCGGAAGTAAAGCGCGGCAAGGGCTTTCCGGATATCTACGAGAAAGCGGCTGAAAAGCTGTCTCTTCCGCCGGAAACGTGTGTGGTATATGAAGATATCCTAGCGGGAATCCGCGGCGCCAAAATGGGCGGATTTGCGGCTGTGGGCGTGTATGACAGAAGCGGGGAAGGAAACCGCGCAAAGATGGAGCAGGAAGCAGACCGCTACGTGACTTCTTTTAAGGAGCTGATGAACGGAGGAGATTCTTTCTTCTAAAGAAAATCTTGCTATTCCGGGAAGAAAAATGATATAATAAAATACTGTGCCCCAAAAGGGGACAGACAGAAGTATTTTTAAGAGAAAAAGACAGTAACACATAAGTGAGGATAGAACAGTTATGCCAAAAAAAGAAACGTATGATGCCAGCAGTATTTCCGTGCTGGAAGGTCTCGAAGCAGTGCGTAAGCGCCCTGGTATGTATATCGGAAGTACCTCGCGGAAAGGCCTGAATCATCTGATTTATGAAATTGTAGACAATGCGGTGGACGAGCATCTTGCGGGCTACTGCGACACCATTCACGTAACACTTGAAGCAGACGGCTCGGCGACCGTGACCGACAACGGCCGCGGAATCCCGGTCGGCATGCATGAAAAAGGCGTTCCGGCGGAGCGTCTCGTTTTTACAACCCTGCACGCCGGCGGTAAATTCGACAACAATGCGTACAAGACAAGCGGCGGTCTGCACGGTGTCGGTTCTTCAGTTGTCAATGCGCTTTCCACCTATCTTGACGTACAGGTCAGCCTCGGCGGCTGGGTTTACCACGACCGCTACGAACGAGGTGTTGCCGTACAGGAACTCGATGAGGATGGGCTGCTGCCGAAGATCGGAAAAACGAAGAACAGCGGAACCCGCATCAACTTCCTGCCGGATCCGGAAATCTTTGAGAAAACACGTTTTTCCGCAACAGAGGTCAAAAGCCGTCTCCATGAGACTGCATATCTGAACCCGGCGCTTACCATTTATTTTTCCGATCTGCGCGATGGAAAAGAGGAGCACCTGACGTATCACGAGCCGGACGGCATTGTTGGTTTTGTGCGCGATCTGAATAAGAACAAAGAGGCAATCCACGATCCGATTTATTTCAAAGGGGAATCTGAGGGCATTACCGTAGAATGTGCGTTCCAGTATATCAACGAATTCCAGGAAAACGTGCTCGGCTTCTGTAATAATATCTACAACGCTGAGGGCGGTACCCATATTTCCGGTTTCAAATCGACCTTTACGACGATTATGAACAGCTATGCCAGAGAGATCGGTGTCTTAAAAGAAAAAGACAATAACTTTACGGGATCGGATATCCGAAACGGTATGACCGCTGTTATTTCGATCAAGCACCCGGATCCGCGGTTCGAGGGCCAGACAAAAACGAAGCTGGACAACCCGGATGCGGCAAAGGCCGCCGGAAAAGTAACAGGCGAGGAGATTCCGCTGTATTTCGACCGCAATCTCGAAGTGCTGAAAAATGTTCTTGCCTGCGCTGAGCGATCTGCCAAAATCCGCAGAAGCGAAGAAAAAGCCAAGACAAATATGCTGACCAAGCAGAAATATTCGTTTGATACGAACGGCAAACTGGCAAACTGCGAGAAAAAGGATCCGTCGCTGTGCGAGATCTTTATCGTCGAGGGAGATTCTGCGGGCGGTTCCGCAAAGACGGCGCGTGACCGTAATTTCCAGGCGATTCTGCCGATCCGCGGTAAGATTCTGAACGTAGAGAAGGCTTCTATTGATAAAGTTCTGGCAAATGCAGAGATCAAATCCATGATCAATGCATTCGGCTGCGGCTTTTCCGAGGGTTACGGCAACGACTTCGATATCACAAAGCTCCGTTACGATAAAATTATCATCATGGCAGATGCCGATGTCGACGGTGCGCATATTTCAACGCTGCTGCTGACACTGTTCTACCGTTTCATGCCGGAGCTGATCTACGAGGGACATGTCTATATCGCGATGCCGCCTCTTTACAAGGCAATGCCGTCCCGCGGAAAAGAAGAGTATCTGTACGACGACAAAGCACTGGAAAAATACAGAAAGACACACAAAGAAAAATTTACGCTGCAGCGCTACAAAGGTCTTGGCGAGATGGACCCGGAGCAGCTCTGGGAGACGACACTGAATCCGGAGACGAGACTTTTGAAGCGTGTGGAGATCGAGGATGCCCGTATGGCCTCCGATGTGACGGAAGTACTGATGGGAACCGAGGTTCCGCCGCGGAAAGCATTTATTTATGAGCATGCAACCGATGCAGAGCTGGATATTTAACAGGAAGGACAAAGGAAGATGAAAGAAAAATCAGAAGATCAGATTATACGGACCGAATATTCTGAGGTCATGCAGAAATCTTATATTGATTATGCGATGAGCGTCATCATTTCCCGAGCGCTTCCGGACGTGCGGGACGGTTTAAAGCCGGTACAGCGCCGTACTCTGTATGACATGTATGAGCTCGGCATCCAGTACGACAAGCCGTTCCGAAAGTGCGCGCGTATCGTCGGCGATACGATGGGTAAATACCATCCGCACGGCGACAGTTCCATTTACGATGCTCTTGTCGTAATGGCACAGGATTTCAAAAAAGGGCAGCCGCTTGTGGACGGTCACGGAAACTTCGGGTCGATTGAGGGTGACGGTGCCGCTGCAATGCGATACACCGAGGCGAGACTGCAGAAAATTACACAGGAGGTCTATTTAAAGGATCTCGACAAAGACGTTGTCGATTTCGTACCGAACTTCGACGAGACGGAAAAAGAGCCGTCTGTTCTGCCGGTGCGCGTGCCGAACCTTCTGTTGAATGGCGCAGACGGTATCGCTGTCGGTATGGCAACAAGCATTCCGCCGCACAACCTGTGTGAGATTGTGGATGCGGTCAAGGCTACATGAAAAACAACGACATCACCGTCAAAGGCTGATGAAATACATCAAAGGACCGGATTTCCCGACCGGCGGTATTGTCGTCAATCAGGATGACCTGCTGTCGATCTACGAAAAAGGTGTCGGAAAGATTAAAATCCGCGGAAAAGTGGAAGTGGAGAAAGGCAGAAACGGAAAGCAATATCTTGTGATCACCGAAATTCCGTACCCGATGATCGGTGCGAACATCGGAAAGTTCCTGAACGATGTGGCGGGGCTTGTGGAGAGCAAGAAAGCGCCGGAAATTGTCGACATTTCCAACCAGTCCTCGAAAGAAGGAACACGCATCGTGCTCGAATTGAAAAAAGGCGCGGATGTGGAGCGGATCACGAATCTGCTGTACAAGAAAACACGTCTGGAAGATACGTTCGGTGTCAACATGCTCGCCGTGGCAGATGGAAGACCGGAGACGTTAAGCCTTAAACAGGTGATCGAGCATCACGTTGATTTCCAGTTTGAAGTGGCAACCCGCAAATACCAGAACCTTCTCCGCAAAGAGATGGAGCGTCGCGAGGTGCAGGAAGGTCTGATCAAGGCATGCGATGTGATCGATCTGATCATTGAGATCCTGCGCGGAAGCAAGACACAGAAGCAGGTCAAAGAGTGTCTGATTATGGGTGTGACCGATGGTATCCGCTTCAAATCAAAGTCAAGTGAGCGTATGGCAGCACAGCTCTGCTTTACGGAACGCCAGGCAACGGCGATTCTGGAGATGCGTCTGCAGAAACTGATCGGACTGGAAGTGGAAGCACTCTTAAAAGATCATGAGGCGACTGTGGCGAAGATTACGAAGTACGAGGATATCTTAAATCATTACGACTCGATGTCGGAAGTTATTATGGAAGATCTGACGCAGATAAAAAAAGAGTACGGCCACAAGCGGAAAACGGCGATTGAAAATGCTGAGGCGATTGTTCTTGAGGAGCCGAAAGTCGAGGAGATGGATGTTGTCTTCCTGATGGACCGCTTCGGTTATGCGAAGACGATCGATACGTCTGCTTACGAGCGGAACAAAGAGGCTGTGCACAACGAGAACAAATATGTGTTCCAGTGCAAAAACACCGATAAGATCTGCGTCTTTACGGATCTTGGCATGATGCACAGCATCAAAGTAATGGACATCCCGTATGGAAGATTCCGTGACAAGGGAACGCCGATCGACAACCTTGGAAATTACAGCAGCCAGAAGGAGCAGATGATTTACGTCGATGCACTGGAAAATATCAAGAACAATAAGCTGCTGTTCGTCAGCGCGGCTGGTATGGTAAAACTTGTCGATGGATCCGAGTTTGATGTCGTAAAACGAACGATCGCGGCGACGAAGCTTTCATCCGAGGAGGACCGTCTGATTCTTGCCGAGGTCTGCCAGGAGCAGGAGTATGTGGTTCTGCAGACGAAAAACGGTGTCTTCCTGCGCTTCCTTACGAGTGAAGTGCCGGAGAAGAAAAAAGCAGCCGTTGGTGTGCGTGGTATCCGTATGGCAGAGGACGACGCGGTAGAGCATGCGTATCTGCTGGCAAGCCGGATGGATTACACGATCACGTATCACGACAAAGAGATTTCTCTGACAGCGAAGATTAAGCTGGCAAAACGAGATACCAAGGGAACAAAGATCCGGTATAACGCAGAGTTTTGTTTATAACCATGAGAAGCACGCTCCGCGGGTTTTTCGAGAGATCACTTGGCAATAAAAGGACACCTGCCCGATACCAGAACGGTACGGGCAGATGTCCTTTTTGCATAATTTTTTAGTTATTTGAAAAACTGTGGGAAGTCTTTCTTGGGGTTCTTCTTTCAATGGCAACGTACGGACGATGATGACCGACATATTTATAAGCCGGACGGATGATCTTTCCCTCGTTGACAAGCTCTTCGATCCGGTGTGCGGACCAGCCGGAGATACGGGAGATAGCAAAGATCGGGGTGTAGAGCTCTTTTGGAAGGCCAAGCATTGTGTAGACGAAACCGCTGTAGAAATCAACATTTGCACAGACTGGTTTGAGCAGACGGCGCTTTTTGGCGATACACTCGCCGGCAATGCGTTCTACAGACTCATAGCGAGCAAATTCTTTCTCGCGGTGCTTCTCAGCGGAAAGCTTCTTTGCATATTCTTTCAGAATCACACAACGTGGATCGGACAGGGTATAAACAGCATGGCCCATACCATAGATAAGACCAGTTCCATCGAATGCTTCACGATCAAGTATTTTGGTCAGGTAGGTGCGCAGTTCGTTTTCGTCTTCCCAGTTTGTAACATTCTCTTCAATATTTTCAAACATCTCCATAACCTTCAAGTTGGCACCGCCGTGGCGCGGTCCTTTTAAGGAACTTAAAGAAGCCGCGACAGCAGAGTAGGTATCGGTTCCGGAGGAGGAGACAACGTGTGTCGTAAATGTTGAGTTATTTCCGCCGCCGTGGTCTGCGTGAAGAATTAACGCAACATCGAGAACCTTTGCCTCCAGAGCAGTGTAATCTCCATCCGGGTGAAGCATCTGCAGAATGTTTTCAGCGATCGACAGCTCCGGTTTCGGATTTCGGATGATCAGGTTCTGGTTTTCGTGGTAGTGGCGGTATGCATGGTAGCCGTAAACGGCGATCAGCGGCATTTTGGCGATCAGACTCAAAGCCTGGCGGAGGACGTTCGGAATGGAAATGTCATCCGGCTTTTCGTCGTAGGAATACAGGGTCAGCACACAGCGCTGCAGAGTATTCATCATGTTTTTGCTGGTTGCCTTCATGACAACGTCGCGGACAAAAGTGTCCGGCAGCTCGCGGTAGATACTTAAAATTTCGTTGAAATCATTTAACTGCGGTTCTGTCGGAAGAGAACCGAACAGAAGAAGATAGGTAATCTCTTCAAAACCGAAGCGTCGTCCTTCCATACCTTTGATCAGATCTGCGACGTTATAGCCCTGAAAATAGAGACGGCCATCGGTCGGAACTTTTTCGCCGGTGTGCTCATCAATATCGAAGCCGATAACATCGGAAATTTCGGTCAGGCCGGTGAGAACACCTTTACCAGTGGAATCACGCAGTCCCCGTTTTACATCGTACTCAGTGTATAAAGATAAATCAATCTTTCCGGAATCTTTCGTATACTCTACAAGCTGACTGAGCTTGTCTTCCAGATTATCGTATTGCATGGTCATGACAACAGCCCCTTTCTTCCTTTAGTTAAAAACTATACTTACTTTTTTGGCGGTTGTCAATGCTTTTCTTTCAAAACACATTAATTTTTATAAGGAAAAGGGATGGTTTTCCTTAATTTTTGAAAGTAAGGACAAAGTTTATGCATAAAATTTGCGCCAGGGAGGTGAAAACAACAGGGATGGAAACGGCGGGAAATCAGTGGGGCGGAACAAATTTTAGAAAAAGATTCATAAATTTCAAAAAAATGCTTGCAATTTCAAAAAAATACGGTATAATAATGATTGTGTCATTCAGGAAATGAATTTCACAGGCCGAAATAGCTCAGCCGGTAGAGCACTTCACTCGTAATGAAGGGGTCGTCAGTTCGAATCTGATTTTCGGCTTATTCTTTAGAAACCCGCAGGACGTAAGGTTCTGCGGGTTTTCTGGTATCATGAGAAATATGACAGAAATACGAACGCCTTTGCAGGAAAAAGATCTGCTGCAAAGGGCGTTTGCTGTTACAAGTTTCAGGAAAATCAGTTCGTACAGCATATCCTGACGGAGCTTTTGGCCGGACACTTCAAAGAGCACATCAGCTGTTGCCATTTTCCTGTGCTGCCACCCGTGCGTCGCGTTCCCGGCGGGAAAAGACGCAGCCGCAGTAGTCCTGGCGGTAGAGGCCGTATTCGTGGGAAAGTTCGATGGAACGCTGGTAGCCGCCCCGTTTCTTGAAATCTGAATTGAGATATGGGATCCCGTATTCGGCGGCAAGCCGTTCTCCGATTTCATTCAGCTTTTCCGCGTTTTTCAGCGGGCTGATGGAGAGGGTTGTTGTAAAATAGTCGAGTTTGAGCTGCTTTGCCATTTCGGCCGCTTCGCGGAGCCGTATTTCATAGCAGACAAAACAGCGCTCGCCGCCCTCCGGCACATTTTCCATCCCGCGTGTCAGCTCATAGAACCGGTCAGAATCGTACGGGCCGGGGCAGAAGGAAATCGGATGCACGGCGGGAAGAGAATGGATCAGACGCTGTTGTTCCTCCACGCGGTGCTCGTACTCCGTCGGCGGATAGATGTTGGGATTATAGTAAAAGAGCGTAATGGAAAAATACTGCGACAGATATTCCAGCACGTAACTGCTGCACGGCGCACAGCAGCTGTGCAGCAGCAAGGTCGGAACTTCACCGTGAAGTCCTGCAATCTTCGCATCCAGCTCCTTCTGGTAATTTCTTTTATTGGCCATAATGTATCTTCAAACCTCCTGGTATCTTTCAATCCTTTCTATTATAGCCTCAGCGCGGCTGGGATGCAAGCTGCATATGATATCTTATAGATAGAGGAGGATGCAAAAAATGGATGATCAAATCCTGTCATTAGAGCATATATCACTGTCCTATCACACCATGAAAGGAGAAACACCGGCGCTGTGCGATCTGACTTTTTCGGTAACCCCGGGGGAATTTGTTGCGCTTGTCGGACCGAGCGGCTGCGGAAAGAGCACGATCCTGAACTTGATTTCCGGTCTTTTAAAGCCGGAGGCGGGAACTCTGCTGAGCCGCGGACGGCCGATCACGGAGGCGGATCTCCATATCGGCTACATGCTGCAGAGAGACCACCTGTTTGAATGGCGGACCATCTACAGCAACGTTCTGCTGGGCCTTGAGATTTCGCGCACGCTGACACCCGAGCGGAAAGAAAAAGTCGGGGAGATGATGGAGACATACGGCCTGAAATCCTTTTCCAATGCCCGTCCGTCCGAACTTTCCGGCGGTATGCGGCAGAGGGCGGCACTGATCCGTACACTGGCGATGGAGCCGGATCTTCTGCTGCTTGACGAGCCGTTCTCCGCTCTCGACTACCAGACGAGGCTGAACGTCTGTGATGATATCGGAAAGATCATCAAAAAAGAGGGAAAGACAGCAATTCTCGTGACACACGATATTTCGGAGGCCATCAGCATGGCGGACCGTGTGATTGTTCTGGCGGCACGGCCGGCATATGTGAAAAAAAAGATTCCGATCCGGTTTGCGATGGAGGAGCGCACGCCGATGAAAGCGCGCAGTGCGCCGGAATTTAAAACGTATTTCAATGCCATCTGGAAGGAGCTGAATGAAAATGCGTGAGCAGGCAAAAACGCCGGAGAGTAGCTTTCAGAGGGCGTATCTCCGGCAGAAAAAAAGAGAACGGGAGCAGGTGCGGGTGTTTCGGGCTTTGCTTCTCGTCAGTTTTCTGGTATTATGGGAGGTGGCGGCGGATCTGAGATGGATCGATCCGTTTATCTTTTCCAGCTGTGCGGGTGGGAAAACGTTCGTGACCCTGCTGACGGAGCAGAACCTTCTGCGCCATATCGGGATCACGGTGTATGAGACGGGAATCAGCTTTCTGCTCGTCTCGGCACTTGGCATGGCGTTCGCTGTGCTTTTGTGGCTCTTTCCGCGCTTTTCTGCGGTGATGGAGCCGTACCTGGTAGTCCTGAACAGCCTGCCGAAATCGGCGCTCGCCCCGCTTCTCATTGTGTGGATGGGGGCAAACGTGAAAACGATCATCACGGCCGGCATTTCCGTTGCGATATTCGGCTCGGTGATCAGCATTTACAGCAGCTTTCAGAGTGTGGAGCCGGATATGCTCCGCCTGATTGCAACACTCGGCGGAACGAAGAAGGATATGCTGTTTCGCGTTGTGCTGCCGTGGTCGTTTCCGGGGCTGCTCGCCGTGTGGAAGGTCAACATCGGCCTGTGCCTCGTCGGTGTTGTAATCGGAGAGTTTATCGGGGCAAGAGAGGGGCTTGGCTATCTGATTATCTACGGCAGTCAGGTGTTCAGATATGCACACGCAAGAGAAGGGAGGATGACAGATGATTGGAATCGTATGTCTGGAAGAACGAAGAGGAATGCAGTTTGGCGGACGACGCGTTTCGCGGGACCGCGTGGTAACGGAAAAAATCTGCGAACTGTGTGAGGGGAAAACGCTCTGGATGAATCCGGCTTCGGAAAAGCTGTTCGCGGAGCAGAAGGAGAGTGGGAAGGTAACACTTCAGGCGGCGGCAGATTTTCTGGAGCAGGCAGGCGAAGGAGAATACTGCTTTGTGGAGAATACGGGACTGCAGGCTGTGGAAGCGAAGATAGAGAAAATCATCGTTTTCTGGTGGAACCGGCATTATCCGTCTGACCGGAAATTCGACCTGGATCTTTCCAAATGGAATAAAGTGTCCGAGGAGGAGTTTGCAGGCTATTCCCATGAGAAAATAACGAAAGAGGTATATGAGAAATGAAAAAACTAAGAAAACAGCTTCTGCTGCTGGCGGCGCTTCTTGTTCTGACACTGACCGGCTGTGAGGCGCAGGATCTTCTCTCGACGGAGAGAGCAGATTCCGGTTCGGAGGTTACGGCCGCTTATACGATGACGGAATCCCAGATTACCGATCAGGCACCGACGGCCGTTTCAGTTCTTGATGTTCCGGAGTTTTCCGGTGAACCGTATGTCGTTTTAAACGGAAATGAGCCGGATTTTACCGATGAGGAAAAGACGACCGAGTCGTACGAGCATTACAGCGATCTGGACAGCCTGGGACGGTGCGGCGTGGCAGAGGCGAATATCGCCAGGATCTGATGCCGACGGAGAAGCGCGGCGCGATCGGCCAGGTAAAGCCGACGGGCTGGCATACGGTAAAATACGATCAGGTGGAAGGTAAATATCTGTACAACCGCTGCCATCTGATCGGATACCAGCTGACCGGTGAGAATGCAAACGAGAAGAATCTGATCACTGGAACACGTTATCTGAATGTCGAGGGCATGCTGCCGTTTGAAAACATGGTTGCCACTACGTCAAAGAGACCGGAAACCATGTGCTGTACCGCGTTACACCAATTTTTACCGGGGACAACCTTGTAGCGGACGGTGTGGAGATGGAGGCACTTTCCATGGAAGATGACGGCGAGGGCATTTCCTTCCATATCTTCGCATACAACAATCAGCCGGGCATCTCGATTAATTATGCAACGGGAGACAGCACGTTAAGCGAAAGCAGCGGAACGATGACGGATCAGCAGGAATATGTCATGAACACATCCAGCATGAAATTCCACCTGCCGTCATGCTCCAGCGTCAGCTCGATTAAGGATGAAAACAAGGCGACATATCAGGGACCGCGCGAGGACCTGATCGCCGAAGGCTATGAGCCGTGCGGACGGTGCAATCCGTAAAAGAAATTACAAAAAGAGGGTCGGAACTTTCCGGTCCTTTTTTCTATATAGTAAAGAGAAGCATCTGGAAAGTGAGACAGGAGATGGAAGAGGAGAAGCTGCGTGCGGTTTATTATGCAAGGTGCAGCACCGAGGAGGAAAATCAGAAGGATGCGCTGGTAAGACAGGCGGCGGAGGCGGAAGAGGCAATCCGGGCAAGAGGATGGAGCTTGTGGATGCCTACGTGGAGAGCCGCTCCGGTACGAGCCGGAAGGGCAGATGGGAATATAACCGCCTGTACGAGGATCTCGAGCAGAACCGGTTTGATGTCGTCGTAATCAAGTCGCAGGACCGCCTGATGCGGAACACGCGGGACTGGTATCTGTTCGCAGACCGCTTAAACTGCGCCGGAAAGCGGCTGTATTTTTATCTGGAGAACACATTCTATTCGCCGGAAGACGCGCTTCTGACCGGCATTAAGGCGATTCTGGCGGAGGAGTACAGCCGGGAGCTGAGCAAGAAGATGAATCTGGCGCACCAGAAACGGCAGCAGAATAATGGAAAGCCGGTGCTGACCTCAAAAAGTTATGGTTACCGGCGGACGGCAGACGGAGCGATTGAGATTATCCCGGAGGAGGCCGCAGTGAAGCGCCGTATGTACGAACTCTGTGCAGACGGTCTCGGCGGACGGAAAATTGCGGCGGTTCTGGCAGCGGAGGGCGTCCGCAGCCGCGCCGGAAAACCATTCTCTGGAACAGACATTATCCGCATGGTGCGGAATCCCATGAATAAAGGCACCGTAGTCATGAACAAGAAGCATTACGATTTTAACACCGGAAAAACGCTCCCTACACCGCCGGGCGGGCAGTACGTCTATGCGGGGAAAATTCCTGCTATCGTCTCTGAAGAGCTCTGGATAGAGGCAAATCGGGCGGCTGACGAGCGTCTCTGCCGCAAAAAGGTGGGCAAATCTGTTCAGACTTGACTGGGTAATCCTGTCCATCCTGATCCTCTGCCTCGTTGCGGCAGGATTGTACGGCATCTTGGGCTGGCTGGAGAAAAACTACACAAAACGCCGAAATTCGGGAAAGTAGGTGATTTGACTTGCAAAGGAAGGTTGGATGCTTGTATAATAATGCATGATAATTTAAAAAACTTACAGGAAAAGAGGAATGAAAATGGCACAGTTATGGGGCGGACGGTTCACAAAAGAGACCGACAAGTTAGTGTATAATTTTAATGCATCCATCAGCTTTGATCAGAAATTCTATAAACAGGACATCAAAGGCAGCATGCACATGTAAAGATGCTGGCAAAACAGGGCATCCTGACAGAAGAGGAGAGAGACCAGATTCTTGCAGGACTGGAGGGGATTCTTGCCGATGTAGAGAGCGGAAAACTGGAAATCACCAGCGAATATGAGGATATCCACAGCTTCGTGGAGGCAAACCTGATCGACCGCATCGGAGACGCCGGAAAGAAGCTGCACACCGGAAGAAGCCGCAATGACCAGGTAGCCCTCGATATGAAACTTTATGTCCGCGATGAGATCACCGAGATTGATGCACTCGTCAAAGAGGTGCTGGTAACACTCGAAAAAATCATGGAAGAGAACATTCACACCTATATGCCGGGATTCACCCATCTGCAGAAAGCACAGCCGATCACACTGGCACATCACATGGGCGCATATTTTGAAATGTTCCGCCGCGACAGAGGCCGCCTTGCAGACATCTACAAGAGAATGAATTACTGTCCGCTCGGTTCCGGTGCGCTGGCTGGAACGACGTATCCGTTGGACCGCGCTTACACCGCAGAGCTGCTCGGCTTTGACGGCCCGACCTTAAACAGCATGGATTCCGTATCCGACCGTGACTATGTCATTGAGCTCCTCAGTGCTCTTTCTACGATTATGATGCATCTTTCCCGCTTCTCCGAGGAGATCATCATCTGGAATACCAATGAGTATCAGTTTGTGGACATCGACGACGCATACAGCACCGGAAGCAGTATCATGCCGCAGAAAAAGAATCCGGATATCGCAGAGCTTGTTCGAGGAAAAACAGGCCGCGTTTACGCAGCTCTGATGTCAATGCTCACCACTATGAAGGGAATCCCGCTGGCGTACAACAAAGATATGCAGGAGGATAAAGAGCTGACCTTCGATGCCATCGACACCGTAAAAGGATGCCTGGCTCTGTTCAATGGCATGCTTTCTACCATGCACTTCAAAAAAGACCGCATGGAGAACAGTGCAAAGAACGGTTTCACGAATGCAACGGACGCAGCTGATTACCTTGTTGGAAAAGGCGTTCCGTTCCGCGATGCACATGGCATTGTCGGCCGTCTCGTTCTGTACTGCATTGACAAAGGAATCTCCCTTGATGATATGAAACTCGAAGAGTACAAAGCGATCAGCCCGGTCTTCGAGGATGATATTTATGATGCCATCAGTATGAAGAACTGCGTAGAACGACGCAACACGATCGGCGCGCCGGGAGCAGATGCGATGCAGGCTGTCATCGAGCAGAATAAAAAATATTTACAGGAAAATTGAAAAAACAGTTGCAATTTTGAAAAAATTGGTATAGTATGACATGAGACGCACAAATGTACGCCACAGAAGAACAAGGAGATGAAACCAATGGAGCAGAAATTGAGAGTAGGAATTTTAGGAGCAACCGGTATGGTAGGACAGAGATTTATTTCTCTGCTGGAGAACCATCCGTGGTTTGAAGTTGTGACCCTGGCAGCAAGTCCGAGAAGTGCCGGAAAAACATATGAGGAAGCAGTCGGCGGACGCTGGAAAATGGATACTCCAATGCCGGAAGCAGTGAAAAAGCTCGTTGTGATGAATGTAAATGATGTAGAGCATGTGGCATCTACCGTAGATTTTGTATTTTCCGCTGTTGATATGTCGAAAGATGAGATCAAAGCGATTGAAGAAGCATATGCAAAGACCGAGACACCGGTTGTTTCCAACAACAGCGCACACCGCTGGACACCGGATGTTCCGATGGTAGTTCCGGAAATCAACCCGGAGCACTTCGATGTTATCGAGTTTCAGAAAAAACGTCTGGGAACCAAGAGAGGCTTTATCGCTGTAAAACCGAACTGCTCAATCCAGAGCTATGCACCGGTATTAACGGCATGGAAAGAGTTCGAGCCATATGAAGTGGTTGCAACCACATACCAGGCAATTTCCGGAGCAGGAAAAACCTTCAAAGACTGGCCGGAGATGGAAGGAAACATCATCCCGTTCATCGGCGGAGAAGAAGAGAAGAGCGAGCAGGAGCCGCTTCGTATCTGGGGTAAAATTGAAAACGGCGTGATCGTAAAAGCAACTGAGCCGAAGATCACCTGTCAGTGTATCCGTGTTCCGGTATTAAACGGACACACCGCAGCTGTTTTCGTAAAATTCCGCAAGAAACCGACGAAAGAGCAGCTGATCGAAAAACTGGAGAACTTCAAAGGCCTTCCGCAGGAGCTGAATCTGCCAAGCGCACCGAAACAGTTCATCCGTTACATGACAGAAGATAACCGTCCGCAGGTAACACTGGATGTCAACTACGAGAACGGTATGGGAATCAACGTAGGCCGTTTAAGAGAGGATTCCATCTACGACTGGAAATTCGTAGGTCTGTCCCACAACACGGTCCGCGGCGCAGCAGGCGGAGCAGTACTTTGTGCAGAGACACTGGTTGCAAAGAAGTTTATCGCTGCAAAATAATGCTTAGAATGATATAAAAACGCTCTGAAACGTTTTGGGTTCAGAGGCGTTTTTTTGTGCATGGATCAAAAGAATATAGCATGTGTTTGAAACATCGTTCCTGCAATCTGCACGCCCAACTTTGCAGGATATCGAAAGCAGCAAAAAAGAAGCGCCATACGGGAAAATTCCCGCGGCGCTTCTTTTTTGCTCAAATAATTTTATTTACGCAAAGTTTGGCTAATCTTAGAATTTGCCAGCTTTTGCTGCCTCTTCAACAGCAACAGCTACAGCAACAGTCATACCAACCATTGGGTTGTTTCCTGCGCCGATCAGACCCATCATTTCTACGTGAGCCGGTACAGAAGAAGAACCTGCAAACTGAGCGTCAGAATGCATACGTCCCATAGTATCGGTCATACCGTAGGAAGCAGGACCTGCTGCCATGTTGTCCGGGTGAAGAGTACGTCCTGTACCACCGCCGGAAGCAACGGAGAAGTATTTTTTACCAGCTTCGATACGCTCTTTTTTGTAGGTACCTGCAACTGGATGCTGGAAACGAGTCGGGTTGGTGGAGTTTCCGGTGATGGAACGTCAACGTTCTCTTTCCACATGATAGCAACGCCTTCACGAACGTCGTTAGCGCCGTAGCAGTTAACTTTCGCACGCGGTCCATCGGAGTATGCTTTTCTGAATACTTCTTTCAGTTCTCCGGTGTAGTAGTCATACTCAGTCTCTACATAAGTAAAGCCGTTGATACGAGCGATGATCTGAGCAGCGTCTTTTCCAAGACCGTTCAGGATAACACGCAGAGGTTTCTGACGTACTTTGTTTGCTTTTTCAGCGATACCGATAGCACCCTCAGCAGCTGCGAAGGACTCATGTCCAGCCAGGAATGCGAAGCACTCGGTGTCCTCTTCCAGAAGCATTTTACCAAGGTTACCATGGCCAAGACCAACTTTACGCTGATCTGCTACAGAACCCGGGATACAGAAGGACTGAAGTCCCTCACCGATTGCTGCAGCAGCTTCAGAAGCTTTGCGGCATCCTTTTTTGATTGCGATTGCTGCGCCTACAGTGTAAGCCCATTTTGCATTCTCGAAGCAGATTGGCTGAATGCCTTCGATCATTTTGTATACATCAAGGCCAGCAGCTTTTGTAACTTCTGCAGCTTCTTCGATGGAGTTGATTCCGTACTCAGCAAGCTTAGCCAGAATCTGTTTCTCTCTTCTTTCATATGATTCAAATAAAGCCATTTTCCTATCCTCCTAAATTATCTGATTACTCTTTTCTCGGGTCAACGATCTTAACAGCATCAGCAACACGTCCGTACTGTCCGCTTGCTTTTTCGAAAGCTGTGTTTGCATCATCGCCGGCTTTGATGAAGTCCATCATCTTTCCGAAGTTGATGAATTTGTAACCGATAATCTCATCATCTGCATCCAGAGCGATACCTGTTACATAACCGTCGGTCATCTCCAGATAACGAGGTCCTTTTGCAAGAGTTCCGTACATGGTACCAACCTGGGAACGAAGTCCTTTACCAAGGTCTTCCAGGCCTGCGCCTACAACCAGTCCGTCCTCGGAGAATGCACTCTGGCTTCTTCCGTAAACGATCTGCAGGAAGAGCTCTCTCATAGCAGTATTGATAGCATCACACACAAGGTCAGTATTCAGTGCCTCAAGGATGGTAAGTCCTGGCAGAATCTCAGATGCCATAGCTGCAGAATGAGTCATTCCTGAACATCCGATGGTCTCAACGAGAGCTTCCTGGATAACGCCCTCTTTTACGTTCAGAGTCAGCTTGCAGGTACCCTGCTGCGGTGCGCACCAGCCAATACCGTGAGTGAATCCGGAAATGTCTTTGATTTCTTTTGCTTTTACCCATTTTGCTTCCTCCGGAATCGGAGCTGCACCGTGATGCACGCCCTGGGCAACCGGACACATCATTTCTACTTCGTGTGAATAAGTCATTGTTAAACTCCTTTCAAATATGTACTTATTTGAGCTTTTGTCTTTCGAACGGACTGTTTCCAGCCTGTTCACAGACCTATGGTTATTGTCTCACAAAATTGGTCATTCGTCCAGCATATTTTGATAAAAAATTGCAAAGACCACCGGAAAACGATAAAATTTCCGGCGGTCTTTTAAATCAATCGGTTTGGTTTTCTCTCGATAAAAGAGAATTTTTTTAATTATCAGATTTTTTTGACAATTTCTTTCGCATTCTTAAAAATATGACCTGACGGGATCACACCGCGAACACAGGAGAGTGGATAAATGTTGGAATTTCTTCCGACAACCGTTCCCGGGTTCAATACGCTGTTACAGCCGACCTCAACTTCATCGCCGAGCATCGCACCGAATTTTTTCAGTCCGGTTTCGATCTGTTCATCTGCGCCTTTGACAACAACGAGCTTCTTATCGGATTTTACATTGGAAGTAATGGAACCGGCACCCATATGGGCTTTGTATCCAAGAACAGAGTCGCCGACATAGTTGTAATGCGGAACCTGTACTTTATTAAAGAGAATGACATTTTTCAGTTCGGTGGAGTTTCCAACGACAGCGCCTTCGCCGACGATGGCGTTTCCGCGGATAAAGGCACACTGACGGATCTCAGCGCCTTTTCCAATGATGCATGGGCCGTTAATGGAAGCGGTCGGTGCGATCACGGCATCTTTTGCGATCCAGACATTTTCGCCGCGTTTTTCGTATTCTGCCGGATCGAGTGTTTCGCCGAGTTCAAGAATAAAATCTTTAATGAGCGGAAGCACTTCCCATGGATACGTTTTGCCTTCAAAGATTTTTGCGGCAATGGTCTGGGTTAAATCATAAAGTTCAGAAATGGTTGCATCTTTCATGCGTGATTCATCCTTTCTTGTTTTAGTTCCTGTTTATCTTACCACATTTCAGGAGTTCTGTGCGCCTTTTTTTCCGGCGGTGGAATAGGACTTTGCTGAGGAGTCTTCTGCAGCGGTACGTTTCCCGGTACGGGAGCGCGTGGAAGAGGCTTTTTTGTAATACGGCGCGGACGCATCAAAGCTGCTCTTTAGCTGGAACTGATTCCGCAGCTGCTTCACATTTACCGTGTGGCGTGTCACAAAGTTTTCCAGTTTTCCCATATATTCCTCGGAGGTAATGGAGCCTTCCGCTACATAGGTAAGTCCCTTTTCCCAGCTTGCCGTCAGCTCCGGATTCAGAAGCGGGCGGATCGACTGGTGTACGACGTCGTAGATCATTTCGCCAAGCTGTGTCGGGTGATAACCTGCGTCTTTTTGTTCAGAGCAAGATATTTGATAAAGACAAGCTTTTTCAGAATCTCAGCACGCGTCGCACTCGTTCCGATGCCGCTTCCCTTAATCTGTTCGCGCAGCTCCTCGTCTTCAATGAGCTGTCCGGCATTTTCCATTGCAAGGATCATCGAACCGGAGGTGTAGCGTTTTGGCGGAGAGGTTTCTCCTTCCTTGATAGAAAGGCCGAGAAGATTCAGCTCGCTGCCTTTCTGCAGCTGGGACAGCGCTGCAAGAAAAGAGGGATCGCAAGTCGTCTCGTCCTCCTTTCTGCCCTCGTCGTCCTCCTCTTTCTTACGGAAGAAAGAATACTGCATGGCTTTTAAATAACCCTCCTGCACGAGAACGCGGAAGTTGGAGAAAAACTGCTCGCCGCCGATTTCGGTGACAAGAGCAACTTTCTGATAGACCGCCGGCGGATAGAAGATACCGAGAAAACGGCGGACAATTGTCTCATAAACTTTTGCGGAGAGTTCCGAGAGGTTCCGCAGATTGTTAAGGCCCTGTCCGGTCGGAATGATCGCATAGTGATCGGTAATCTGTTTATCGTTTGTATAGCGGGTGGAACCAATCTTTTTCCAGCTTTCACCCTGCGAAATTTCATTTGCAAGGCCGCTGCAGATACCGTACTGCTGCAGGCCGCGCAGGTTTTTGCTGATTTCCCTGGCAACGGCAGAAGAAAGCACACGGGCATCGGTTCGCGGATAGGTAACCAGCTTTTTCTCGTAAAGCTCCTGAACAACTTTCAGCGTTTCATCCGGACTGATTTTGAAAAAGCGGGCACAGTCATTTTGCAGCTCCGCAAGGTTGTAAAGCAGTGGCGCATTTTTATTTTCCTTTTTTCGCTCCATTTTCAGGACATGCGGGATCAGAGGATTCTGCATGCTTAATTCCTCGATCAGTTTCTGTGCGTCCTCTTTTTTCTGGAAGCGTTCTCCTTATAGAGAAGCGGAGAGTTGAAGTAGCGGCTGCCTTTTACGGCGCGCCATTCCCCCTCAAAATTGCGTCCATTTAAGGAAAGACCGGCGATGACACGGTAGAATGGTGTTTTCACAAAGCTACGGATTTCGCGCTCCCGGCGTACGACCATGCCGAGCACACATGTCATAACACGGCCGACGGAAATAGACTGATATTTAGTGCCGAGATACGATGCGACAGCGCTTCCGTATTTGAGCGAGAGAAGACGGGAAAAGTTAATGCCCATCAGGTAATCTTCTTTGGCGCGGAGATAAGCGGATGCCGAAAGATTGTCGTATTCACTTTCGTCCTTCGCTTCGCGGATACCGCGCAGGATTTCTTCTTCTGTCTGCGAGTCGATCCAGACACGCTTCTGTTTCTTGTCTTTGATACCGGCCATCTGCGCGACGAGACGATAGATGTATTCTCCCTCACGCCCGGAGTCGGTACAGACATAAATGGTTTCAATATCCTCCCGGTGGAGCAGGTTACTCACAATGGTGAACTGCTTTTTTACTTCCGGGATAATTTCATATTTGAAGTTTTCAGGCAAAAAAGGCAGGGTCTCGAGACTCCACCTTTTTAACGCAGGATCATATTTTTCCGGATAGCTCATCGTAACCAGGTGACCGACGCACCAGGTTACGACGGACTGATCCGACTCTAAGTATCCATCCCTGCGCTGCATATTCTGTTTTAACGCTTTTGCGAACTCCTGAGCAACGCTCGGTTTTTCCGCAATGTATAAAGATTTTGTCATTTATCTGCACTCATCATTCGAAGCGGCCAGGCAAGGAGCACACCGCCTCCTATTGCGTTTCCTATAGTTACAATGACCATACTTTTCAATGCGGCAGTCAGAGAAATGCCGCCTGGGACCAGAAGTGCAGCGGTAACAAAGGTGGCCATATTGGCAACGCAGTGTTCAAAACCGGCAACAACGAATCCGGTGATGCAAAGTATAATCATGAAAAATTTGGCAACTTCATTTTTGCATTTCATGCCGCAGGCAACGGCAAGGCAGACGAAGAAGTTGCAGAGAATGGCACGGAAAAACATTTCTCCGGCAGGAATGGAAAGTTTATTTCCAATAAATCCTGCGTAATAATCGGCAGTACCGGAAGCACCTGCCAGTACGAAAATTACGGAGAGAATCAGGCATCCGACAAAGTTTCCGATGTAGCTTACCAGCCATACTTTTCCAACCTGTGCCCAGGAGACTTTTTTGTCATAGGCCCCAAATGCCATAACAAGATTGTTTCCGGTGAAAAGCTCTGCACCGATAAAAACGATCAGCAGAACCGCAATGGCAAACACAATACCGCCAAGCAGCTTTCCCCAGGCAGGATCTGTACTCTGGAACGTATTGCCTACCACGTTGGAGAAAATCATGGCAACCACGATAAAGAAACCGGCCATGACTGCACGGAGAAAGTATTTCCCCGGGTGTTCTTTCAGCAGCCTTGCTTTGTTTACGGCTGCCTCTGAAAATTTTTGTACGTCATCATAAGGCATAGAATAACTCCTTTCTTATGTCCCGTAGGATGGACATATCCCCTCTCTTTTTGTCCGGGGGATGGTCTTTTTTTCCGGAGCAGCTTGCAAATGCTTCGGATTTCGCGCTTTCAACTTTGGCTATTATAGCATTTCCCGGAAAGATTCGCAATGAAGGAGGAAGAAAAAAGTATATTTCCACAGAAATGTCAGAAAATAAGGGGTGAAACGACAGATTGTATGATGAACTCAGAGGGATTGAAACAAGGATTGAAAGCTTTTTTTATGTTCTGTTTTACAAAGATCTCGGACACAGTGAAATTGTAAACCATGATGATCCGGCGTTTGTGAAACTGGTTTATCATCTGCACTGATGTTCATTCTTAGCAAAAACCTCATCTGCTGTTTTCATACAAAAGATAAAACGGCAGGTGAGTTTTTTGTAATGGGCCTCTGGAAAGGATAAACTAAAGCCGTATAGTATCCATTACACCGGATTTTTTCCGGTATTCTAAAGGAGTCATATGATACTGTTTTTTGAATAAACTCTGAAAATGAGGCTGGCTGGAAAAGCAGAGATAACTGCTGATTTCAGCCAGACTTTTTGTACTGTAGGTTAAAAGCATTTTAGCTTCTTCTAATTTACATCTTGTAATGAAAGCACCTATGGTAAAGCCGAGCTCAGTTTTGAATTTTTTCATCGTGTAGGAAGTACTTTTCTGAATGGAATCCGCGACATCATTCACAGAGATGGATTCATTTGTATGTGTACGGATAAAATTCATACAGGTATAAACTTCTCTTGAGATTCCAGCAGGGATTTTGGTTTCACCTGCCTGCTGACAAAAATCCAGAATCATGGAGTATTGCAGTGCCTGGATTTTTCCAGTGACTGCAGTGCCTCGCATTCCTGAATATAAAGATCCAGAAGCTGATATGTTTTTTCAATATCTACTCCTCCCGGAATGGCGCCAAGAACAGCGGTTTTGATTGCTGTCACGATAAAAAGATTTTTGGCATGGCGAATCGGAGTTTTTGCAAGTCTGCCTTCTTCTAATTGTAATGTATTATTCTTCAAAAAATTCTGCAAAGCATTTACATTTCCATTTTGAACAAACTGAAAAAGTTCGCATTCAAACTGGTAAGTGTTATGCATCTTTTTATTTTCCATATTTTCTGTAATGGATTTCAAATGCTGCTGGCTCTGCCGCAATTGCTGGGGTGCACGCTGTCCCAATAATTTCAACACACTGATTTCCTTGTGGTTCACACATTGATGCAGGAAAACAAGATGCTGACAAAATTGGATATGTGATAACCGGGGAATGGAGCGAGAGCCTCAGCGATTACTTCCTTGTACTTCAGGGGCGTGGCAGAGTCATGCATATAACTGCGGACGAGCTCATCTGTCACAGGAACGGAAAAAACCGGGCCTAAGATGATATATTCACCAGTAGCTTCAATTTGGACAGAGCCATATACAATGTCGGGAGATGCAAAACGAAATTCGGGATTATAATCGGATGGATAAAGCGGATAAGGGCTCTCTGTTGAGATGTGGAGCTGTTCTGATAAAGCAGAGTAAATAGCTCCTGCTTCAGTAATTAGATTCGTAGGAATTCCTGTAACGGCATAGTAATTTTTACAAAAAGTAACATAATTCATATGATATTCTCCTGGTATCTGTGGGATGCAGTGGATCAAATTTTCGTTTGAAAGTTTCTGCAAAGCAATTCACGATTCCTTCACTTCCAAATTTAAAGTATAAAATGGAAAAAGAAAAATAACAATACGAAAACATATAATTTTGTATGTTTTATGTAATATCTTTCCTTTCATTTTTGATAAAGTGCGATTAGAAAAAAGGAAAGGCGGATCATACGTATGAGACAACCGATTAAAATTAATAAAACGAATCCAAATAAAGGTGTTCTCGATTATTCTTATCTTCTGGATGCACCAGCTGGAAAACATGGATTTGTAACGACAAGGAATGGCCATTTTTATTTTGAAGATGGTGTAAGGGCAAAATTTCTTGGGTTTAATGTGGCTGCAAGATCAAATACTCCGGATCATGAAACCGCAGAGAAACTGGCGGAACGTTTTGCGAGCCTGGGCGTGAATGTGATTCGGCTCCATGCAGCAGATGCCCCAATCGGCGAGGAACCGCGCAGCTGGTCCAGCTGTAAAGAAGCCCCACTCTTAGATTATGAAAAAGGAAACGGGAGAGAATTTCATCCGGAAGGTCTGGATCGATTTGACTATTTTGTCGCAAAATTGAAAGAGCGGGGTATTTACCTTCACATTGATCTTATCGTTGCAAGAGATTTTGTAGAAGGAGATGGACTGGACTACCCAGGAAATGCGGGAAGCTGCATCAAACGTTTTCCCATGTACAATAAACGGATGATAGAGCTGCAAAAAGAATATGCCAGAAAGATTCTCTGTCATGTGAATCCTTATACAGGTCTTGCACTGATTGACGATCCGGCGGTGATCACGGTTCAGATCAATAATGAAGATTCTGCGATTAAAGGAACGATGGAAACGGATCAGCGGGAAGAGATGCAGCCATATCGGGATGAGGTACAAAATCGTTTTAACAGCTTCCTCTTGATGAAATATGGAACAAGAGAGCGTCTGAAAGAAGCATGGACGTTTGAAGGAAAATGTGCGCTTGGCGAGGAAGAAGATCCGGAGAAAGGAACTGTGCAGGGAGCCGCAGGTAATTTCTATCAGCCGGAATGCGACCCTTTGGGAAAATGGGAAGAAAATGAAAGTCCGGCCCGCTATGCTGATTTTATGGAATTTGGCATTACGATGAATCGTAATTTTTATCAGGATATGAAAGATTATCTTCATTCCCTTGGAGTAAAAGTTCCGATCGTGACAAGCAATCTGGTTGCCGGTGCAGCGGATGTATATGGCCATACCGACGGGGATTTTATGGAAAATAACAGCTATTTTAATCACCCGCTGCTTCCGATCCAGGAGGCAAATACCTATCTGGTTGCAGGGCCGGCCGAATATGTGTCAACGAACCCGCTGACCATGCAGACAGGAGTTGGTTCTATGGCAACAACACTTTTAAATCTTGCTTCCGTTGCCATTGTAAAAGGAAAACCTTTCATGCTCAGTGAGTGGAACGAATATGGGGAACATCCTTTCCATTCGACAGCATATGTGCACACGGTTGCCTATGCATGCTTGAACGACTGGGACGGACTGATTTTATACAATTATCATACGTCGGAAAAGGCGGACGATCAGCCGGACGATGAGATCTGGAGTGTTTTTGATGTATATAATGATCCGGCGGTTATCTGTCAGTGGGGATTTATAGCATCTGTATTTCTCAAAGGGCTGGTATCGGCGGCTAAAAACCGTGTAGATGTCGTATATACACAGAACGATTTGAAAACACTGCCGAAAATGCACGCAATGCCAACTACTTTTTTACCTTACATCACATGTATGCGAAATGTATTCCTGGACGGAGGGGATACCTATCAGGGAGACGCGGCTGTTGCAGTGAACGCAGGATTTTTGAATGGGGCAGATCTCTCGGAGGCAGAACACGGTGTGTATTATGCATGGTCACCGTATCGTGACGCATGGCGGAAATATAAAGACCACAACAGGCTGAAACAGGCAGCGAAGAATGCAGAAGAGATACGAGAAGGCGTGTATCTGGGAGCACAGGCACTTGTCTTTGATGAAATTCAGAAAATCGCAGGCACAGGAGATTATCGTGAATTTGCTGCAATTCTTGACCGGGCAATGAAAGAATGGAAGATACTTTCGGAGGAATGTGGTCTGGTAGATGGAAAATTGATTTCTGATACAAAAGAGCTGGTGTTTGATCCGGCACATGCCCGGTTCGCAATTCATACGCCGTATTGCGGATATTTCAGTGGAAGCCCAGCAGAAGTCTGCAGCTGTCTGAAAAAATTGAGATCCAAGTCAGAAAATGAGCGGATTACGCTGGCACTTCTTCCAGTGGGAAAGGAAAAACTGGAGCAGGCAGAGGAATTTGTGATCACTGCGATGGGAACAACGGGAATGGACAAGACAACGTATCAGGAAGGTGCACAGATGATGGGCTTTCCGTTTACTGCAGTACACTTTCAGGGAAAATTATATGCCGAAACGCTGGAAGGAAGAATCTACGTAAAAGCTAAGGAGGCGTTCTTACAGCATTAGATCCGACGGGAAATGAAATTGGAAGAATAGAAGGAAAAGAGACAGAAAAAGGAGTATGTTTTCTTTTGTCAGGCAATCTTCCAAGTGTTCAATATAATTTAAAAATAAAAA
>ENA-OQEB01000213-OQEB01000213.1-human-gut-metagenome-genome-assembly--contig:-NODE-213-length-24604-cov-3.497447_pt1 | contig 24604 bp, 34 predicted proteins | sample MGYA00242787_ERZ504619 | MGnify/ENA primary metagenome ERZ504619 (study PRJEB26092, sample SAMD00036317) | human gut metagenome | host: Homo sapiens | study: EMG produced TPA metagenomics assembly of... | reverse complement strand
AAAGCTGCAGCTTGTGGCTGACCCGCTGACGTTCCGCACTTTCTTCCCGCATGAGTTCCGGGTTGAAGTACCGCTCCACGGGCAGACCACATATTTTTATCAGCTGAATCACCACCGGCAGGCTGGGGATCGTTCCGTCGTTCTCGATATTTGCAAGATACCGGGCGTCCACGTTGATGATCTCCGCCATTGTTTTGCGCGACAGACGCTTTGCTTTCCGCGCTGCTTTTACGTCCGCGCCAAAAGTTTCAAAACCGGGGCAATCTTCAATATTCGCCATATAACATCACCCATTTACATTGTATAGTTCATAGTATCCCAATAGAATGTTGTTATATGCAGTTAGATTAAACTTTATAATTCATATCTATTTGATTATGGCAATACATAAGAGGCTTTTCAGCTCTCGCATTCAGCACATCGTTTGTGGCGCTGCTATATTCTAAAAAAAGCCTAATACATCATCCTTGCTTACAGAGCTATCTATGATCCCCAAAAGCCATTTAGAGAATTTTCAAAATGAGTGTTGACTTTTTTTCCTATTGTGCTACAATGAAAATATCATTTAGAGATTTTTCAAAATAACAGAGGCAAAGGTGAAAGCACTGTGAGTTTACCTAATATTTTCAAAGCATTAAGCGATCCCGTCCGACGGGAGATATTGCTGAAACTAAAACAAAAACGGAAGATGTCAGCCGGTGAAATTGCCGCAGAATTTGACTTGACTAATGCCACTATTTCATACCACCTTTCTACTCTAAAAAAGGCTGATTTGATTTTTGAAACGCGCTATCAGAAATACATCTATTATGAAATCAATACATCGGTATTTGAAAGTGTTGTTATGTGGCTTATGCAATTTCAGGAGGATAAAGATGAACCCCAAAAATAAACGAACCTTGTTTCTGACAAGTACAATTTGCATTATTTTGTCCATCGTAGCATTCGCTCTGTCCCACATGGGCGGGGCCAGTAACGAAAACTATATTCTGCTTTATGTGATTGCCGTTTTGCTGAATATTGTTCTGAACCTTGCGCTTAATATCAAAATTGCTTCGACAAACGGAGCCAAGGCGTTAGTGTCTTTGGGCAAATGGATTATGCCGATTGCGGGAGTTGTATATTTGATCCCGCAGGTATATTCCGTACTGTTTCCTGCCAAGACCATGCAAGATACTTATTGGTATGTTTTTATTGGTATTTTGTTTATTGTCAGTGGCAATTATTTTCCCAAAAACCACATCAATCCCTATGTCGGACTAAAGTTTCCGTGGCTATTCAATGATGAAGAAGGCTGGTACAAGACGCATCGGCTGGGCAGTTATACATGGATACTGGCTGGTATTGTCAGCATTCTGCATCCGCTGCACAATCTTATTTTTGTAACCGTTCCGCTAATCATTTTTCTGGTTGGCGTTGTCCCGTTTGGTCTATTCACTTGTCCTCTTTTTTAAGAGGAAACAAAGCAACTAAAGGAGGTAATACTTATGAAATCTGCAACGAAGCATATTGTTATCAGCACCGTTTTGTGTGCGTTGACGCTGGTAGTCTTTCTCGCTTTCTATAATCGCCTGCCGGAGTCTATCCCCATCCATTTTGATTCTGCCGGAGTAGCAAATTCTTTCTGGCCCCGCAATGTTGTAGTGTTCGGCGTTCCCGTGGCCTGTGTCCTGCTGAACCTCATTTCTGGCTTTACCGTCAGCCAGAAAGAGAATGCAAAGCCGTATATGTACTATATCATGGCTGTTGTTGCATTCGTAACAACGGGCATCATGATCTATTTGGGGATGAAGTGAATTGCCCCAACAAGAACTTTGGTAGCGGAACGGTTATTTTTTTGAATGTCATTTTGAATTTTTTCTAAATAAAGGCAAGGAATGCTATGTTACAAATCAAGAACTTATCCAAAAGCTACGGTGCGAAAAAGGCTGTAAGCAACCTTAGTTTTGTCGTGGAAGATGGCGACATAATGGGCTTCATCGGAAAGAATGGAGCTGGCAAAACCACAACATTGAAAGCCTGTTTAGGTATCATCGGCATCGACGAGGGAGAAATCCTTTTGGATGGAACTTCTGTCCTCAAAGAACCGATGGCTTGTAAGCGGAAGATGGCGTATGTGCCAGATAATCCCCAGCTTGACGAGTATATGACTGGATTGCAGTATCTCAACTTTATCTGTGATATTTACGAAGTACCGTCCAAGATGCGGAAACAAAACTTCGAGAAATTGGCCTCAGCTTTTCAGATGGGGCCGCATTTGAATAACTTGATTTCCTCTTACTCCCACGGCATGAAACAGAAACTTGCGCTGATTGCCGCCTTTTCGCACACGCCTAAACTGCTGATATTGGATGAACCTTTCGTTGGATTAGACCCGGAAGCATTTGTGATCCTGAAAGAGCAGATGAAAGAACTCTGTGCAAGTGGAAATTCCGTTCTGTTTTCAAGCCATATTCTTGATGTGGTAGAAAAGGTGTGCAATAAAGTGTCCGTTATTAAGCATGGACAATTACTGTATTCCGGCAGGACGACAGAAATCGTTGGGACAAAGGGTTTGGAAGAAGTATTTATGGAGATGAATGGCGATGAAATTTCTGTTACCCCTACTAAGGAATAATCTTTTGCAGCTATCTCATGCCAATCAGCTTCGATATGCAGATACAAAGAACCGCACAAAAACGATCACTTTGTATATGCTTATAGCCATGATCCTAATGGGATTGCTTGCATACCTGATTTACTCCTTGAAAATCATTTATTCTATTGCGTGGTCGTTGGAGGAAGTAGTGACAGAACTTGTTGTTCCTATGGTTCTGATCTGCGTGATCCTTAATATTGCGATTAGTATTTTTTGGGGAAGTGGTCTGCTCCTTAGTGATACTAATATTGACAGTGTGCTTGCACTTCCAATTCCGCTGCGTACATTGATACTCTCCAAATTGACTGTCCTGTTTATGGTAGAAGTCGCTCTTACTGTGGCGCTGCTGCTTCCTATGATGGTGCTGTTTGGCCTAACCGCAGGTATGGGATTTCCGTTTTATCTAATTGTGCTTGGAATAACAATTCTCTTTCCTGTCATTCCCGGCCTTTTGGGAACAATGTTCGGAACACAGATTTACCGCATCTTGAAAAATTCCTCTGCTCGTATTGCCCGACTAAAGGCAGCGGCGGCTATCCTGATTTTGTTTGCGTTTATGATCTTCATGTTCTGCAAATTCCCAGATATAGCTGCTGGAAATTTTGGGGATGTTATTTCTACCTCGACTTTTACACTTTATGCAGGCCAGTATATTCACCGATTGCTTAACGGGGACTATCTGTTGATAGGCATATACTTCGGTGGGGTATTCCTGATAGGCGTTACTCTGCTCTATGGTCTAATCAAAATATTTCGTAACTGGTATAGCGATGACGCGATACAAGGCTCAAAAAGTCAGCCCGTCGATTGGAACAAACAAACCACGAAACAGCACAGCCCGGTATCTGCTCTTTTAGAAAGAGAGCGCACACGTTATTTTTCGCTTCCAGTATATCTAACCAATACTGCCTGCGGATTGCTTTTTGCTGCGGTCTTTGTTCTGCTGGTTGTTTTAATGTCGGATAAGATCACGCCATACATTTATCAGTTGGCCGAATATTTTCAGGTGCCTTTTGCTGATTATGATGTGCTGTTCATATATGCTTTTTCTATCTTGACAACAATATCCTGCACAACCTATGTCAGCATTTCCATCGAGGGAAAACAGATTGAAATACTGAAATCCTTACCCATTGCGGCAAAGTGCCTCTTTCGAGTAAAGCTGCTACACCATCTCTCAATGTCTGTACCGACCATTTTTGTTTTGAATACCATTATGGCATTGTATTTGCAATGGTCTTTCCCTAAAGCTATGCTGGGGTATGCTTTTCCTTTGCTATGTTCGGTGCTGATCGGAATGATAGGCTACATCTTAAATCTCATTTTCCCAAATTTTGAATGGGAGAATGCCACCCATATTATCAAGCAAAGTCTACCAGCAATTTTGACGGCCTTGATCGGAGTTGTAGTTACCTGTGGAACGGCATATCTGCTGTTGAGATTTTTCCCAAGCGCCTTGTTTATGGGGAGTTGGCTTGCCTGTGCAATTATTCTATTGCTGCTTTTAACAATGGTGGCGTGGGTGGACAAAAAAGGTCAGCACTTATATCAAGAATTATAGAACGCTATTTATTCATTGCAAAAAGGTGCAAAGTAATGATACAGAAATGGATATTGTGTCCAGTCTGCGGCTCTAAAACAAGGGTACGAATACGAGAAGATACAGTTCTTGAAAACTTCCCATTGTACTGTCCCAAATGCAAGCATGAAACATTGATCTCCGCACGACAACTGAATATATCTGTTATCAAAGAGCCAGACGCACAGACGCAGAGCCGGTAATGCACAAGGTGAATTCACTTGTGATTATCGGTTCTTTTTTCAGTATATGATGAGAACCTGCCCCGACTAAGGGGAAATAAAAAAGCCGTTGGTTGGAGCAGGTAATTTTATGCGCTCATTTTGAACCAGCGGCTTTTGAGAAAATCAAGCCGCCGGTTCTTTTTGCTTATCAGAGCATACCATTGTTTGTATGGCGGCCACTAGGAGGATGCCGCCATGCGCCTGATATTCTATCGAACGCCTAGCTTTGAACTGTCAAAAAAAGCCTTGCTCCCGCACAGGGTCAGCAGGGCTTTTGCTATGTACTATACAATGTAGCTTCTGCGCATTTCATACTGCCATTATGCCCGGTTGGCCGTTTTCGGTCTGCTGGGCTTTTCTATTGCCGCCTGAAAAGCTGCCTGCTTCAAAAATTTTTGGGGAATTTTTCAAAAAAGCGGGCAGAATCGGGTGTTTCAAGTGTCATATTAGCGGAAAGGGAAAAATCCACCCGACATCCCCACGGAAAGGGGGTGAGAAGATGGAAGCTATCCCTCGCAACGATGGCGAACAGTACCGATTTGATGCGTTCTGCAAAGCGGTGCTGCGAAATGAGGCCCGGAACTATCACCGAAATAAGAAACGTCTGCTTGACAGTGAAAAGTCATTCAGCGTTCTTTCGTTGGAAGAACTGGGGCAGCTCACGAGTGTAGACCATTATCCAAGTGAAGAATTTGTATTTTCATCCTACGGCTGTGATCTGCACATCGACAATGAACTTGTTGCCAATGCGTTTGCCGCTCTGCCAAAGCAAGAACAAAGCATTCTGATTCTGTTTTGCGTTCTGGAACTGGGCGATGGCGAGATTGGCGACCTCATGGGAATGTCCCGGAGTGCTGTACAGCGCCACCGGACAAAAACGCTGAACGAGCTGCAAAAAAAGCTAAAGGCGCACTTGCCGGAGGGAGGTTAGGCGTAAATGAACTCCTATGAACACACGAGCAGAGAGTTTTTACCGCTCTCGGTGATTCGCTCTGCCTGCGCTGGGGACACCGATGCAGTTGAACAGGTTTTGCGACATTACAGAGGCTATATCATCAAGCTCTGTACAGGCATTCTCTATGACAAGCGCGGTCAGCCTCATGTGTGCATAGACGAGTACATGAAACGCCATCTGGAAATCAAACTGATTTCTTCTATTGTAACCAAAGCCGAAACGGTTTGACCTTTCCACGTTTCGGGACTGCACCTTGAAAAATATGCCCGCAAGACAATGGCGGTGCATCATAGGGCAACCGGATACGTTGCTGTCTGTATCGAGCCGGACGGCGGGTGCGCCACGATGCTTTTCTCTGAAAAGTGGAGCGATCACCACCACGCCGCAATGCAAGCGCGGCTGCTTGCGGGCCATGATATACAGGCAGGCTGATACTCCCTTACCGTCAAAGTCCGAGCGTTCAGAGCGTCGCAGGCAATGAGTAGGGCTGCATGAGGAATGCAGGGGTGAGATTCCCGTGGGTTGCTGCCAGCAGCCGTCCGTTGGCTCATTTTTTGATTTTTAAGAAAGGGGATTTTTACGATGCAAGCGAAAAAGACAAACCCTGAAAAAACAAAAAATCCAGAGATGCTTACTCTGGATTCGACTTGTCGTATTGGCAATCGCTCCTTTATCGTTGAGCCGGTGTTCAAAGAAGAAAGTTCCCAGACCTTAGGAGAAGTTCTTCTCCGGCTGATGAAATCCGAAAGCGAAAAATTATAATGACCTTTCGGGAGGCAGCGGACAGAGAAAGCGGATTGTGTTATAATATAGGTGTACAAGTGAATTTGCTATTCGACTGTCCCAAGAAAGGAGCGAGTATGAAACAGTCGAGTAACAAGAAATCCCGTGAAGCAACCGCTTTTCTCTATGAGCGTCTTTCCCGTGATGATAATTTGGAAGGCGAGAGTTACAGCATCGGCAACCAAAAGAAACTGCTCACCAAGGTTGCAAAGGAAAAAGGCTATACCAATCTGGTTCACTTTCTGGATGATGGCATTTCCGGCGTGACCATGAACCGTCCCGGTTTCGTTGAAATGATGCAGCAACTTGAACAAGGAAAAGCCGCCGCTGTGTTCGTCAAAGACCTTTCCCGTCTGGGCCGAAACTATATTGAGGTCGGACGGCTGACAGAAGAATTTTTCCCGGACCATGACATCCGACTTGTTGCCGTTTCGGACAACATCGACACGGCCGAGGGAGAAAATGAACTGGCACCCATCCGAAACCTGTTCAATGAGTGGTATGCCCGCGACATCAGCAAGAAACGCCGTATCAGTAATAAAATCAAAGGCAACTCCGGCGAACCGATGGGACTTCCTCCTATGGGTATATCAAGGACCCGAACAATCCCAAGCATTGGGTCATTGATGAAGAAGCTGCACAAGTTGTCCGGCGCATTTTTGATATGACGTTGGAGGCTTTGGCACGGAACAGATTGCCACCCAGTTTGAAAAGGAAGGCGTCCTGACGCCGCAGGCCTACTGGATTCAGAAAGGCATCGGCCGTCCCGGAAAGACCAAGACGCGCCCCGCCACCAAGTGGAATGGCTCCACGATTACCCATCTTCTGTACCAGCAGGAGTATTGTGGTGATGTTCTGAACTTCAAAACCTACTCCAAGTCCTACAAGAACAAGAAGCGGATTCATAACGACCCGGAAAATTGGGTGGTGTTCCAAGATGTTCACGAACCCATTATTGAACGTGCCGTGTTTGAGCAGGTACAGCAGAAGCGTGGAAAGATGCGCAAACGCCGTACCAGCAACGGAGAACACAATATGTTCTCCGGCCTGCTTGTCTGCGCAGACTGCGGCTGCAATCTGCACTTCCACTTCAATCAGGGCAACCCGGAAATCAAGTATTTCAACTGCTCCAACTACAAGGGCAACCGTGGCACCTGCCAATCCACCCATTACATCCGTGTAGACTTTCTGGAAGAAGTGGTGCTGGGCGAGATTCGGCGGCTGACCAAGTTTGCCAGCCTCTACGAGACGACTTTCTGAAAGCTGTTATCGGGCACTCCCAGCAGGCGGACGAAGCCGACCGCAAGCTGAAAGAGAAAGAGTTGAAAGCACTCCTTGCCCGTGATGAAGAACTGGACGGCCTCTTTGAGCGCATCTATGAGGACAATGTTTCCGGCAAAATCTCTGACGAACGCTTTTCCAGAATGTCCCGGAGATATGAGGACGAGCAAAAGGAGCTGACCGAGAAAATCAAACAGCTCCGCTCCGAAATCGAAAAGCAGAGCAGCCGCACCATGACAATGGATATGTTCATCAGTCTAGTTCGCAAGTACACCAGAGCAAAAAAGTTGACACCCCGGATGCTGAATGAACTGGTGGAAAAAATCGAAGTGTTCAATGCAGAAAAGGTCAACGGTGTATGGGAGCAGCGGCTCCGCATTCACTACAACTGCGTGGGCACCATCGAGATTCCAAGCGCACTTCCTTTGCCGACACCCGATGTGTCGGTGAATACAAGAAAAGGCGTAGTTGTGAACTACGCCCCTTGTGATGTCGCTATTTAGCAAATAAAAAATGACAAATGTTCTTTAACAGCTAAATGCTGTAAGAACATTCGTCATGGTGCAGCAAGGCAATCCAAATCCGAACCATTTCTCTTTGATGCGGCTTGGGCCGCTTCCTCAAATGTGATGGTCTGTGTACCTTCTTTATAGTTAAAGGTGATCAAAACCTTATCATCGTACAGATAAATCGAATTGATGAACGTATCCACCAACGCCTGCCGCTGGTCTTTCAGGCTCATGTCCAGCTTACGGAAACGGAGCAGCCAGAACCGGATGAACTCTTCGGTTACTTTCGGCTTCGCCAGCTTTTCCTCTGCAATGCGAGTTTCAAGCTCACGCTTGGTTTCTTCGAGCTGCTCCAACCGTTCCTTGGTGGAACTGGTCAGGATGCCCGCCTGAATTGCATTGAGCATATTCTGGATACCCGATTCCGCATCCCGGAGCTGCTTCTCATAGAGGGGAAGATTGGTGTTCTCCCGGTCTTGCAGCTCCATGACCTTGGCGATGATGGATTCCATGGCGGCATCATCCCGGACAAGTTGCATGGTCTGATTGACCACCAGATCTTCCAGCCACTGTTTGCGGACGGTTTTCTTCTTACAGCCCTTCTTCTTTTTGGCGGTGGCACATTTATAATAGCGGTGGACTTCTCCCGTCCGGCTCGTGCCGCTCTCACCAAACATCAGTGCACCGCAGTAACACAGTGCAGCTTGGTGGTCAGCAGGTAATCATCCTCTGCCTTTCTACGAGCAGGGGCTTTCTTGTTTTTGGCAATCTTTTCCTGTACATCGTTGAAAAGCTCCGTGGTCACAATGGAGGGAATCGCATCGGGAATCAAAACCTCACGATATTTCAGCTCACCGATATTAAACGATAGAACGTTCTTTCATGTCGATGCTTCGTATAATGGATATACCACAGTTTACGGTGGATTGCAAGAACATTGTAGGAGTTTTTAATAATGCACTACATTTTCAGTCTTGCGAATACGGTCAATTATGATTCTTGCCTCCGGGCTGCGGAAGTAGGCAAGGCTGGTCTGGGGCAGCAGGGTTTCCAAGGTATTCCAATCGCCGGTCTGCAAACACTGCCGCACGGTAGAAGCGCTGATAGCTTTACCGTTCACTTCCTTCCGGGGAATGACAATGCATTCCATGCCCGCTTTGGGAAGCTGCTCCTGCATGATCTGGTTGTACAGTCCCGTTACCTGACTGGTGGGTTCTTCGCCCACATAGCGAGCCGTGATGTTGAGTGCCTTGGCGATCTTGGTGAACACGGCCAGATCCAGCCTTGCATGGCCGCTGATGACAGCCGCTTCATCTTTCAGGAAGTAGCTGGGGAAGGTGGCATTGGAAATGATGTAGGGGCCGCTGTCGTGCAAAACCACGTTGGCAGGTGTGCCACGCCCTCTGCCACCAGCTTTTTACGGACGGCAAAAGGCACAAGGCTGGCATCCTCGCTGACCACAAACAGGTGCAGGGTGTCACAGGCAGCAGCGGCTTTTTCCACAAGGTACTGATGACCGAGGGTGAAAGGGTTCGCATTCATGACAAGGGCCGCACTTTTGCCCTCGGTCTTTGTTTTTTCAAGGTTCCGCAGGTAGCTGCCGAAGCCGTCCCGGCGGTTCTCCATAAAGACGAGGGTATCCTCTACCCGGGCGATCTCGTAAAAGCGAGATTGCGAAAAATTTTGCACTTTTCACCTTGGTATAGAGGAACAGATGCAGGTTGCCTCGTGCACACTGCACCTCGATGAGGTGGGTGATGATCTGGTTGAGCAGTCCCTCGCCCTGATGGTCACTGCTGACCGCAAAGCACCGCAGGGTGTTCCCGAAGCAGCTGCCCGTGCCGATGACTTTGTAATTTTCATCGAACATGGCACAGATATAGTCCAGGTTCCCGTCCCGGCGGATGCCTCCCGCTGGAGCAGAGCGTCGATCTGGGCGAGGGTGCCTTTGTCCGTAGGATAGATCTGCGAGATGGCATATTCACTCATGGACATTCTCCTCCGTTTTGAAGAAATAGAGCAGGTAGGTCAGGGCCAGAAGGTCGGCGCTGCCGCCGGGCGAAAGATTTTCCGCAATAAAACGGTCGTCCAATGCGGCAAGAGCAGCTTTATCCGGGTAAGGCGTTTTGGCCAGCAGAGTCTTCAGCTCTCCGGTCAGGGCAAGCTGCCGTTCCCGGCTGGAGCGGGCGATGATATTGGTGTCGGTGCTGTTTGCAAGGATGGCCAGCAGGGCACCGCCGCCCGCGCGGTCAAAGTCGTAACCTTTGGCGCGGCCCGCTTCCAGTGCAGGCAGGCCGACATTCAGCACAGCGGGCAGACCGGCTTCCACCTGCCCCCGCACGCCGTGATGCCGTACTGCACATAGAGCTTCTGCCCTGCGGTGGTGGCGCTTTCTGCGGTCACGTCCTCAAAATCCCCGCCGCAGCCCTGCCGTCATGGCAGAGACTTCGGCCAGCACCCGGTCAGGGTCAGACCAGAGAGCACGGTCAAGACGCCCCAACGCCGCGCAGACGATGCCCACCGAGAACACGGCACCCTTGTGGGTGTTCACGCCGCCGGTGGCTTCCAACATCTCGCCCTCGGCTTCACAGCCCAGCGGGCGCAGGGCCTTAAAGGTTTCCGGGGCAGGCTGTGCGGCTGTTTCGCGGCCCATCCGGGCACAGCTCTCAAAATAGGGGTAGAGCGCCGCCGCGCTGTCCATAAAGGTGAACACGTCCATATCCTTATGGCTCCCGCTGTTGCGCCGGTCCACAAGGCCGGGCTTTGGGGTAGTGGTCACCTCATACAGCAGGGCGCGGCGGGCCTGCCGGGCGGCATCGGCAGTGTCCTGCGCATCCCGGGCATCGGTCAGAATTTCGGTCGTCTTTTCCTGCAATTCGCTACCGTGTGGATACGCCGACTGCTGCACACCTTGGCAGGCCCGCCGCAAATCAAGCATCTGCGCCCCGGCAGGTGCAGTTCTTCCCGGTCCACTTTCCGTCCATCCGGGCGGATGACGTCCATATCAAAGAGCCGTCCCAGCGGAGTGGCATCCTCCATATCCGTGGTGAATTTCTTGATGAGCAGCGGGTCCGCATCCAGTACATAAAACGCCTCACAGCCGGTCACTTCCCGGCTGACGTCCTGATAGATTGGAGTCAGCTTTGCCCGGAGGAACTGCTGACGCAAAAGCTGCCGCCCGCGCTCAAAGCCCCGCCGGATGAGCGGAGAATCCTTGACCGGGCCGCAGATGTTCATGGTAAAGCTGATGAGGGGCTTGTGATACTGTGCCAACAACTCCTGTTGGTGCTGCACCCGGTGCTCCCGGGCATACAGCATTTCGGATAAAGAAACTTCAACGGACATTCTGAATCCTCCTTTCAGTGTTTTTTCTTCAGTGCGTTCATGAACAGCTGCACCTGCGGCAGTTCTGCGGCATCTCTCTGGCAGAAGATGTAGGTCCGGCGGACAAAGGGCTCGCCGTTTTCAAAGGTACAGGGGTAGACGCAGCCGTCAAAATCATCCAACGCGATCTCCGGCATCAGTGCCCAACCAAGGCCGCGCTTGACCATTTCCAGACAGGCCGTGATGTTATCCACCACAAAGCTCCCGGTGTCCCCGGATACACCATTCTCAAACCGCCACCGTGCCATCAGGGAAGCCAGTGCCGAATCGCTGCGGTGGTCAATGTAAAGGTAATCGGAGAGGGGAACATCCTTGTATTCCCGGCTGTGGATCAGGCAGATGCTCTCCTGCGAGAGCAGGAACTGGGTGCCGTCCCAGGGGTACTCGCCCCGCAGAACGGCAATGTCCATGTTGCCTTCCAGCATCTGCTGGTACAGATGGCGGCTGTGGCCGGTGGAGATATCCATCCGCACCATCGGGTATTTCTTATGATAGGAGGCCAGCACCTCCGGCAGCCGGTACAGTGCATAGTTGATGGAGATGCCCGCCCGGAGAGTGCCGCATACTTCACCCTGCATCAGATCCAGCCCGCGCCGCAGCTGTTCCATCTCGTGCGCAGCGGCCTTGCTGTGGGCCAGTACCTTTTCGCCCGCCGGGGTGAACCGGATGCCCTGTCGGGAGCGGAGCATGATCTCCACGCCCAGCTCCCGTTCCAGCGTCTTGATCCGTTTGGAAAGCGCAGACTGGGTCATATAAAGTTTATCTGCTGCGTGGGTGATGTTGCGGGTCTCGTCCAGAATGCGCAGCAACTCAAAGTCCTTTTCATCCATGGCGGTTCTCCTTCCGTTGATCGATTCCGTTTCTGCCATGGAACCGGATCGTATTTCCGCAGTTCCATTCCGTATATTCATAATACACCCGGAAAACCAAAAAAGAAAGGGGGCTTGTATTCCAATTTTGCATCATATTCAAGTTACAAATGGAATGAAAAGAGCACCGTGCACAATTTTCGGAGCTCCTTTTGCGCAGTTCGACAAAAAAATCGCAAGTGGTACCGTTTTCGGGGCTTTTCATTCCCGAACGGAATGGAAAAACACGATTTTTCCGCCTTTTACAACCCTCCGGAACGCTGGTACACTCATGCCAACGAAAGGGAGCAGCCCGAACGAACAACAGGCTGCCGTCCCGGCTGAACAAGGCAAGCAAACAGGAGGTACTACATGAAGATTGAAAAGAGTGCGATGGCCGGCACGCTGGAATCCAGCGATGCGCAGGTCACCATCGAACCCGCAAGCGGTCTGGAACTGAACATCCAGAGCAGCGTCCTGAACCAGTATGGCCGCCAGATCAAGTACCGTTCTGGAAACGCTGGATCGGCTGGATGTCAAGGATGCCAGGGTCACCATCGTGGATAAGGGCGCACTGGAATGCACCCTGAAAGCCCGTGTCGAGTGTGCATTGTTCCGCTGCTGCGGCGCATCCGAATCCAACATTCCCTGGGGAGGTGCTGTAAAATGAGTAAAGAGATCCATCGTCCGACGCCCGATAAGAAGCGCCTGCGCCGCACCATGATGTTCATGAATGCGCAGAAACCCGGCCTGATCAAAGATGCTATATCTACGGCACTGACAGCATCATCCTGGATCTGGAAGATGCCGTGGCCGAAAACCAGAAGGACGCCGCCCGCTTCAGCCTGTACCATGCACTGAAGAGCATCGACTACGGCGACACGGAGGTCATCGTCCGCATCAACGGTCTGGACACTCCCCACTGGCAGGAAGATATCCGCGTCTGCGTGGCAGGCGGTGCCGACGGCATCCGCATTGCAAAGTGCGAGAGCGCCGAGATGGTCCGCACGGTGGATGCTGCTGTGACCGCCGCCGAGAAGGAGTTCGGCGTGGAAGAGGGTCGCACCTTGCTGATGGCTGCGCTGGAAAGCCCTCTGGGTATCATGAACGCCTACGAGATCGTGACTGCAAGCCCCCGTATGTTCGGCTGCGCCATCTCCGGCGGCGACTTCCGCAAGAGCATGCACGTTCAGATCCAGCGCGACGGCGTGGAGATGATGGTGGCTCGCGGTCAGATGCTGCTGGCAGCCCGTGCCGCCGGGGTCCAGTGCTTCGATACCATGTATCCCAACATTGATGATATGGAGGGCTTCAAAGCTGAGGTCATCCAGAACCACAAGATGGGCTTTGACGGCAAGAGCATCGTCAACCCCAAGCAGATCGCCTTCGTGCACGAGACCTTCGCCCCCACCGAGAAGGAAATCGCCTACGCTGAAAAGCTGGTGCGCGGCTGTCAGGCACAGGCCGATGCCGGCATCGGTGTCTACACCGTGGATGGCAAGATGGTCGATATCCCGTTCTTTGAGGATGCCAAGCGGATCATCGCACTGGCCAAGGCCTGCGGTGTTTACCACGGCGAGCTGTGAGAAAGGAGAAACGAATCATGATCAACGCAGTTGGCAGAGATATTCCCGACTACCTGCTCGTCAATGGCAAGGAAGTCTACCATGGTAAGAACTACAAGGACGGCCAGCTGGTCAAGAAGGCCAGCCCCACCACCGTCCGCCACGAGAAGCCGCAGGAGGACAAACTCTGCGCTTCCATCCGTGAAGCCTGCGAGAAGTGCGGTGCCCACGACGGCATGACCTTCTCCTTCCACACCGAGTTCCGTGACGGCGACTACGTTGCCAGCATGGTGGCAAAGGTGCTGGTGGAAGAGATGGGCCTGAAGGATCTGCACGTTGCAGCTACCTCCCTGGCTCTGCACAGGATATCTTTGCGGATTATATGGAAAAGGGCATTATCGTGGAGGCTCAGACCTCCGGTGTCCGTGGCCGCATCGGCGAGGTGATCTCCGCCGGTAAGATGGACAAGCCCGTTATCATCCGCAGCCACGGCGGCCGTCCCCGTGCCGTAGAGGCTGGGGAAGTCCACATCGATATCGCATTCCTCGCCGCTGCCACCTCTGACTGCTGCGGCAACGCTAAGGTCAGGGCGGCAAGAACAACTGCGGCAGCATGGGCTTTGCAAACCACGATGCCCACTTTGCCGACCACACTGTCATCATCACCGATACGCTGGTGCCCTTCCCCAATCTGCCCTCCTCCATCAGCTGCATCGACGTGGATGCCGTCTGCGTGGTGGATGCCATCGGCGACCCGAAGAAGATCGCCACCAAGGAAGCCCGTATGACCGACAACCCCCGCGAGCTGATGATGGCCGAGAACGTGGCCAATGTCATTGCGGCAACGCCCTATTTCAAGGATGGTTTCTCCTTCCAGACCGGCGTCGGCGGCCCCTCTCTGGCCGTGAACCGCTTCCTCGAAGAGCACATGAAGAAGGCCGGCATCAAGATGAGCTTTGCTCTGGGCGGCACTTCCAGCGCCATCTGCGCTCTGCAGGATAAGGGTCTGGTGGATTACATCCTCGATACGCAGGATTTCGATCAGGGTGCTGCTGCACATCTGTTCTCCAACCCGCACCACATTGAGATCGACCTGAGCGAGTACGCCAACGCCGGCAACAAGGGCGCTTATGTCAACAAGCTGGACTACGTTGTCCTGTCTGCTCTGGAGATCGACACCAAGTTCAATGTCAACGTCATCACCGGTTCGGACGGCGTGCTGCGCGGTGCCCCCGGCGGACATCCCGATACCGCTGCCGGTTCCAAGTGCTGCATCATCGTCACCCCGCTGACCCGCGGCCGCATGGCCACCGTCTGCAAGGATGTCGTCACCGTCACCACCCCCGGCGACTGTGTGGATGTTCTGGTCACCGATTACGGCATCGCCGTCAACCCCGCCCGTCAGGACCTGATCGAGTGCCTCGACAAGGCCGGCATCAAGCATGTGCCCATCGAGCAGCTGCAGGAAAAGGCCTACGAACTGGTGGGCGAGCCTGACCCGCTGGAGTGGGAGGACAAGGTCGTTGCTGTCGTCGAAGCCCGTGACGGCACCATCCTGGACGTTGTCCGTCAGGTCAAGCCTTCTCCTTTGAATAACTTCTCCGCCCTGCCGCCCCGGAACAGCCATGCCGGGGCCGGAAGCTCCTGAAAATACCCTGTTTCGTTCGGCCGCACTCCGTCTCCCTGTGAGATTCTCCAGATGGAGTGCGGCTTTTTTGAAACATTATCTATCCAAAATTTTTCTCCTGTTGTAAAATAAAACAGTATTATCTATCCAGAATCGGAGGATACAGCTATGCTCGCACTGATTGGTTTCGTATTGATGGCCGTTCTGATGGTCGTCCTCATCAAAAGCTGGGTCAGCCCGCCGGTGGCATTCATCGGCCTGCCCCTGATCGCTGCCGTGATCGCCGGGTTTGGTGTCGAGGAGATCGGCGGCTTCATCGGCTCCGGCATGAAGTCCATGCTCAGCACCGCCGTCCTCTTCGTTTTCTCCATCTCCTATTTCACCCTGATGGACGAGATCGGCCTGTTTGACCCGGTCATCAACTTCCTGACCAAAAAGGCCGGCAAGAGCCGGATGATGATCGTTGCAGCCATTATCCTGACTACTTTTGTGGCGCATCTGGATGGTTCCGGCGCTACTACCTTCCTCATCGTGGTGCCTGCCTTCCTGCCCATCATCAAACGTCTCGGTTTCCGAAAAGAAGCCTTGCTGGCCATTATCTGCGGCCCCTATGCCGTGATGAACATTGTTCCATGGGGCGGCCCTACGATGCGCGCAGCGACCGTTGCAGAGGTTGAGACGGGCGATTTGTATTCCTTTATCATGCCGGGCGTGGTCGTACTTATCATTCTGGCCTTTGTAAATGGTTTCCTTGTCAATCTGAATGAGGTTCGGCATGGCTTGAAGCCAGAGTCCGAGGCAGAGATCGCCGCAGAAGAAGCTGCTTCGGAATCTGCAAAACGCACATGGAAATACTGGTTCAATCTGGCGCTCACGCTGGTCATGCTGGCATTCCTTTTCCTTGATACCCCGCTGCCGCTTTACTCTATCTTCATGATCGCGTATGCCATCGCGCTGGTAGTCAACTTTCCCCAGACCAAAACGCAGAACAAAAAGATCAAGGAACTGGGCCAGAATGCAATGGTCATGACGGTCACGCTGTTTTCCGTCGGCATCTTCATGGGTGTTATCAGCGGCACCGGTATGGTGGATGCAATGGCGACTGCTATCGTCAATGTCCTGCCTGCTGCTATGGCCCCGCATATGCACTGGTTTATGGCTCTGTTCAGCGTACCCTGATGATGATCCTCGGTACAGACGCGTTCTACTACGCTCTTCTGCCCATCATCATCGGCGTTGTCGCTCCCTTTGGTGTTTCCGCACAGGCGGTGGCTGCCACTTTCCTGCTCACCGCCACCTTCGGCACACCAGTCAGCCCGTCTGTCGCAGCCGTCTATGTCGGCCTCGGCCTTGCCGATATCACCATTGGCGACCATATCAAATATTCGCTGAAATTTGTCTGGCCGATGAGCATTATTACTCTGATTGCTTCTACGCTTCTGGGGGTCATACCCTTCTGATAAAAACCTCATTTCATTCTACCAGCCATCGTCTCTTTCGTTCTTCATTTACTCCCCCCAGAATAAAAAACCGAGCCGCTGTCCGTTTGCCGGGCGGCGGCTCTTTCGTTAAAAAGGAGAACATTCATGCGATATCTGTTTCAATCCGGGCGCATATTGGCTTTTTGCTTTGCAGGGGAAGTGCTACACGCTGTGCTGCCGCTGCCGGTGCCCGCCAGCGTTTACGGCCTGCTGCTTCTGCTTCTTGCGCTTTGCTCTGGCATCGTCAGGCCGGAGCAGGTGCGGGAGACCGGCCTGTTCCTCACAGGGATTTTCCCGCTGCTGTTCGTTCCGGCTGCGGCGGGCGTCATGGAACTGTGGGCGGAGCTTGGTGTTATGCTGCTGCCCGCTGTGATCGCCATCGTTCCCGTAACAGTTCTGGTGTTTGCCGCCGCAGGACGCACAACACAGGCCCTCATCCACTGGAAGGAGAAAACGCAAAATGAAATTTCTGTCTGATTTTCTGAGCCGATCCTCCGTATGGGGCGTTCTGCTCACACTGGCCGCCTTTGCACTCGGAACGCTGCTGAACCGCCGTGCCGGGAAAGCTATCCTGAACCCGTTGCTGCTGGGCAGCATCTTCGTGATCGTCTTTCTCAGTGTTCTCCACATTCCGTATGCGGACTATAAGGCAAGTGCTGCACCCGTCAATTATCTTTTGCTCCCGGCCACGGTCAGCCTTGCAATTCCACTCTACGAAAAGCTCGATCTGCTCCGCAAAAATGCAGCTGCGATCCTTGCTGGAATCACGGTGGGAACACTGCTCAGCCTGAGCAGTGCCTTTGTGCTGGCTCTTGTGTTGAAACTGGAACACACACAGTATGTTACCCTCTTGCCGAAATCTGTAACCACCGCCATCAGCATGGACGTTTCGGCGGAACTGGGCGGCATTGCGGCGTTGACGGGTGCCATCGTCATCCTGACCGGCATTGCCGGTAACCTGCTGGTTGAAAGTGTCTGCAAATGGTTCCACATTACCGGCCCCATTGCAAAGGGCATTGGGATCGGGACTTCCTCCCATGCCATTGGAACCAGTAAGGCGCTGGAAATGGGAGAGGTTGAGGGTGCCATGAGCGGCCTTGCCATTGCGGTCGCCGGTGTTCTGACAGCAGTGCTCTGCCCGGTATTTGCAATGCTGATGTAAAGGATAAGTCCTACTATCATCACTTTACCACGATAAACTTTTGCAAAACCATCTTGACACACCTGCACTTCCATGATACCCTTTATTCCAAATCCTGCTGACAAAAGTGGTGGTTCTCACTGTGATAACCACCACTTTCAGCGGATGATTATCCCGGAAAGAACGTACCGCCCCGCAACACACCCGATCATTTTGCCGCCGTTTCACCCGACAAAATCCATCGCTGCGCTGCGTGGGCGGTATTTTTCTTTTACGGAAAACGCACCTTGAAAATTTCATGAGCCGACCGAACGTGATACCGACTTTCCGTCAACGCCGCTGCAAAACAGGGGCAGGAACTTCGTTCGGAGCAAACGGTGACCCCCTTACATGAGCAGCACAACTTCTACTTATGTTTGCGCCTTAACAATTCGGAAACATTTGTTGAAAATGCGTTTTGAGCGCAGCGGTAGAGGGCAAGAACCGTCCCGTGGCCACAAATTTTCAATTCTTGAAAATTTCCTGTCCATCCGGGACTTCACTTCTGCAATGCGTCTGCATTTCCGAAGTGATCTTGTTGGGGCGTGCCTGCCCCAAACCCTGCTCATGGTTCGCACCTGACGGTGCGAACAGCAACGGCGTGTCGTGCTACATAACTTCACCGAGGAGTTATCGAACAGACAGGAGGTACAATGACCAAAACGAATGTTCAACTGACCCCTAGCAATTCCCAGCACCACGACACGCCGAACAACAAAACGCACGTCATCAAGTTCCGTGTGACAGCGGAGGAAAAAGCGTCACTGGAACTCACTTGCAAACTCCTGAATCTCTCCCTCTCCACTTTTATCCGCCGTGCCATCCACAACGTCAAGATCGAGAAAACGGTCATCGTTGCCGGTGGTGGCGAAGAAACCCTGACCGCCGTTTCCACCCTGCTTGCCCAGTGCAGCAAGGTGGGCGGCAACCTGAACCAACTCGCACGACACTTCAACTCCGGCGGAGCAGACACCGAACAGCTCCGGGCGAAACTTCTGGACGAACTTGCAGACCTGACTGCCTTCCGGCTCAACGCCGAGAAAGTTCTGGGTAAACTGTATGGCAACGCTGAAGCATATCGCCTCTAAAAATTCGGACTACTCCGCTGCCGAAACCTATCTGGTTTACCAGCACGATGAATTTTCCGGCAAGAAAATTCTGGATGAACAGAGCAGACCCAAGCTGCGGGAATCGTACATTCTGGACACCCTTGAATGCGGCGAAGCCTCGTTTGCAATGGCCTGCCTGCTGGCAAACCGGAAGTACGACAAGAACAACCACCCGGATGACATCAAGAGTCACCAGTATATCATCAGCTTCGACCCGCGGGATGCAGCCGAAAATGGACTGACGATGGAAAAGGCACAGGCCCTCGGCCTGAACTTCTGCAAAGAGAACTTTCCCGGTCATCCTGCTATCGTCTGCACCCACCCGGACGGACACAACCATTCGGGAAATATCCATGTCCACATCGTGATCGGCAGCGTCCGGACACGAGAAGTGGAGCGCAAGCCCTATATGCAAAAGCCCCGTGACTGGCGTGAGGGCATGAAGCATTCCAGCACAGCCCAGACCATGCGGCACCTGCGTGTCGCAGTCATGGAAATGTGTCAGGATGCCAAGCTGTACCAGATCGACCTGCTCAGCTCGAAAAAGCGTGTGAGTGAGCGCGAGTACTGGATGAAACGGCGCGGTCAGATGAAACTCGACCGTGAAAACGCAGCCCTGCTTGCCGCCGGACAGCAGCCCACACAAACGGAGTTTGAAACCGCAAAGGAGACTTTGCGGAAACAGATCTCGGATGTGCTGGACAATGCAGCGAGCTTTGAAGATTTCTCGGACAGGCTCTTGCAGCAGTACGGCATCACGGTCAAGAAAAGCCGTGGGCGGCTCAGCTACCTGCCAGCCGGAAGAAAGAAGTTTATCCGGCGCACAGCCTCGGTGACAAGTTTGAGAAAGAACTCGTGCTTGCCACCTTGAAAGAAAATGCCAAGAGCCAGCCCATTATCCTCCACAGCAATCTTGAGGAAGAACCCGACCGAATCAAGAAGCTGGTGGACATTCAGGCGAAGCTGAAGCAGGGCAAGGGCATCGGCTATGAGCGTTGGGCGAAGAAGCACAACCTCAAAGCCATGGCACAGACCTTGATTCTTTTAGAAGAAAAGGGCTTGACCGATGAGGACGCACTCAACCAGAGAATCGCAGAGCTTGACACCAAGTTCCATGAATCGCTGGCCGTAGTGAAAGACCTCGAAACCCGCATGGCAGACAATCAGAAGCTGCGCAGCCACGCTGCTGACTACAAGCAGTACCGACCGCTTGCACAGAAGCTGAAAACTGTCAAACACCCAGCAGTCTTTGAAGAACAGCATCGTGCAGAGCTGACAGCGTACCGGGCGGCAGCAGCCTATTTCAAGGCAAACAACATCACCAGCCTGTCCAGTCCGAACAAGCTGGAAGCGGAATACTGCGCTCTTGCTTCTGAAAAGGCCCAGTTCTATGAGCAGTACAGGGAAGCCAAGTCTGAACTGCTCAAGCTGAAAGATGCAAAACAGAATGTTGCCCTGTTCTTCCGGGAGGAAAAGCAGACGCAACATCATGAGAGAGAAGGAGTGTGCGTATGATCAATCTGAAAATCGACCCGGAGTTCCAGAATCAGATCCCACCGCTGACGGACGATGAGTACAAGCAGCTTGAAGAAAATATCCTCAAGGAAGGCAAGCTTCTCTCTCCTTTGATCGTTTGGAACAACACCCTTGTTGACGGACACAACCGTTATGCCATCCTCCAGAAGCACCCGGAGATTTGCTTTTCCACCATGCCGCTCCGATTTGAAAGCAGAGAAGAAGTCCTCGCATGGATCTGCAAGAATCAGTTGGGGCGGCGTAACCTCACCCCGGAGCAGAAGCTGTTCCTCATCGGGAAGCAATATGAAGCGGAAAAATCCTCTCATGGCGAAGCCCGCAAAGAATCGCATGATGAAAATGGCCGATTTCACCGGAGTTCTCAAACTGATAACTCCGGTGAAGCCATGAAAACCTGCGAACGAATCGCAGAGGAAAATGGTGTAAGCAAGGCAACTGTACTTCGCGCATCGAAGTACATGAAAGGTGTTGAAATTGCTGAATCCCTGATTCCCGGTATGCGGGAGAAGATTCTGAACAAACAGGTAAAAGTCAGCAAGTCTGATATGCACCGCCTTGCACGAGCCAACTATGATGCCCGCGCACAGACCTTGCAGGAAATCCTGCACCCGGAACTGAAAGTTGAACCGAAACCGGATGCCGATGGCATCATCCGGGAACCGGGAAAGGCACCTGTAATGCCGTTTCAGAAAATCGAATCGGTCTATGACAGCGATGCTTACCCGGAAGAAGTGCGGCATGATTATGTCGCACTGGAACACGTTACAACACGTTTCCGCACAGAGTTTGACTATCTTCTGAGAACTATGCCAGACACAGCACAGCGAGAAGTCATTCTCGAAATCATCCACAAGCACAAGGAGTACCTTGCTTCTCTGGAATCTGCGCTCGCAGAGGATGAGCAGACAGCATAACAACAGGCACATTGTATGCTGTCAACAGAAGTCCAAAGGAGTGTGCGTTTGAACAAAAAGAAAAAGTCCACAAATATTTCCCCTTACCCCGATGAAGCCATCGAACGTCTGGCACGGGCATTTTACCCGGCGATCCTTGCCTGCTGGAACAGCGAGGAAGGTCAACGGGAGTTTGCCGCATGGCAGGCGGAGCAGGCTCATATTGCAACCAAAGAAAAACAGGAAGTTCCCACTGGGGAACTCCCTGCCTTACTTATCGTGTGTGGATTTTTGCAGGGTGCGTCCGGCAGGGCGCACCCTGTTTTTGCGTTCAATCCTCTAATCCGTGACTACCTGTTACATTCCTCAGATACTCGTCCGGCTCACCGTTCAAGATCAGTTCGGCATACGCCAGCGGGTCATTGTAGATGAGATAGTCCAATTCAGTCCGCTGTGCCATGGTAACATCCAGTGCATCTTCGACCCCGGTGCAGTCGATAGAAACTTTTCTGCCATCCCGGAGCAGCAGCTCCACACAGCCGGTATCCATGTTGAACGAACAGGCTCTTGCATCGTACTTCATAATCGTGTCCTTCCTGCCTTACGGCACTCTTACAGTTGTGACCTTCGTGATACGGTCTTTCTGATAAGGTTTTGGGCACACAGCCGTCAGGGAAGAGCCGTTGTTCTCGTTTCCGAAGAAAACAAAAAATCCGAACCCTTCTCCTATCGAGAAAAGGTTCGGATTTTCATGGTTTGGTGCGAGGGAGGGGACTCGAACCCCCAAGGATAAACCACACGCACCTCAAACGTGCGCGTCTGCCAGTTCCGCCACCCTCGCACAACTATAAAATTATTGCAATCCTGGATTTCTGAGGCTTGAAACCGTTGTTGCGGACTGCTTGAATATACTACCACATTACCCCGGGAAAGTCAAGCGATTTTGATAGAAATTTCCTCGTTTCATATTCAATCGTGTCCCGGTGCATACTAGAACAAATTATCACCGGGGAGGCAGGATCGTGAAACGACGCAACAGAGCACAGCGATTGTTGAGACTGACAGCAGTGTATTTTCTCCTGCTGCCTTTTCTGCTGCTGGGCTGGCTGTACAGCCGCCTGCCGGATCATGTTTATCTGGAACCGGGCAGGCCTTGCTTTTGCCCCGCTTTGGCTGGGTAGAACCTATGGGGCTTCACGGCAGCCAGAATGCGGCCAGTACAGGTCGTGGGCAGTTACCAGACCACTCTGTCACTGGGCGGCTGGCTTCCCATCAAGAATATCCGCACGGTGGTCACGGAGCGCACGCAGGTCACGGTCTGCGGTACGCCGTTCGGGGTCAAAATGTTCTCCGAGGGGGCACTGATCGTTGGCTTTTCCGATATTGACAGCCCCGGCGGGAGCACAGTAAACCCGGCAAAGGCAGCGGGACTGCGCCTTGGAGACCGCGTGATCCGCATTGGACAGATCAGGACGGAAAACAATGACGCTGTGAAGGAAGCGCTGGAAGCCGCCCGGGGAAGCGCCGCAGAGGTCATCTATGTCCGCAGCGGGGAACAGCGCAGCACCACCCTGACCCCTGTCTGGGATGTTGCTGCCGCCCAGTGGCGGGCAGGCATGTGGGTGCGGGATTCCTCCGCCGGTGTGGGTACCCTGACCTTTGTGGACCCAGAAAAGGGTGTCTTTGCAGCTGGGGCATCCCATCAGCGACGGCGACACCGGCGAAAGCATCGCTCTGCGCAGCGGGAGATCGTGCCGTGTGAGATCACCGGGTGCAGCATGGGCACTGTGGGCAGCCAGGGGAGCTGAAGGGGAAGTTCCTGAGCGCCCACGCCATTGGCAGCATCCGGATCAATGGAGAAAACGGTGTTTATGGCACAACACGGACAGGCTTTTCCGGGCAAACCATGCCGGTGGCGTTTGCGCAGGAGGTCGAGACGGGAGATGCACAGATCCTGGCTACCGTCGCCGGGGAAACGCCACGTACCTACCATGTCCGCATCGAGAAGATCAGCGATGCCGATCCGCGCCGCAATATGGTCATCCGGGTGGTGGACAAAGCCCTGCTTTCCCGGACCGGCGGCATTGTGCAGGGGATGAGCGGCAGTCCCATTTTGCAGAATGGGCGGCTGGTCGGCGCGGTGACCCATGTTCTCGTCAACGACCCGACACGAGGCTACGGGATTTTTGCGCAGACCATGTTGGAGCAGGCTGAACAGGTTGCAACGGCGGAAAAATGAGCAGATTTGGTAAAACAAAACAGGCTGATTCGACTGAAGATTCCATAATATGGCAAAAATAACAGTTGAAATCCATGGGAATTTATGGTAAAATCAGAAACGTAAGGAAAACCGCACACATTGGAGGAATGAACGATGGACAAGATCAAATTTTTGATGTCGGATACTGGCGCAGAGATCACGGCAGCCTGTCGTGAAGCTTTGGAGCAAAAGGGCGTAGAGGTGACCGTGGTGGAAAAAGACGGCCTGAAGGTCCTGCAGAAAATGCTTGCAGTGCGGCCCCAGGTGGTGTTGCTGGATGCCTTTATGCCCGGGCTGGATGCGCTGGCCGTGAAACAGAAGTACAATGCAGCCGGTGAGCGTCACACCTCTTTCTTTGTGACGGGGGCGTTCCAGAGCGAGGAAATGGTGCAGGAACTGTTGGACGAGGGCTTTGCTTACTACTTCGTCAAGCCCTTTGACGAGACGGTTCTGGCAAACCGCGTGCTGAAGGTAGCTGCCGGGCAGGAAAAGCGCATCCTGCACACCAGCGTGGACAGTGATGAGCTGACAGTCACTGAGATCCTGCACCAGATCGGTGTTCCCGCCCACATCAAAGGCTACCAGTTCCTGCGGGATGCCATCCTGCTCACCATGAACGAGCCGGAGTACATCAACGCTGTGACCAAGCGCCTCTACCCGGAAATCGCCAAGAAAAACGGCACCACCGCCAGCCGCGTGGAGCGGGCCATCCGGCCACGCCATCGAGGTGGCGTGGGACCGGGGCGCGTGGAT
>ENA-OQEB01000212-OQEB01000212.1-human-gut-metagenome-genome-assembly--contig:-NODE-212-length-24654-cov-2.457985_pt1 | contig 24654 bp, 24 predicted proteins | sample MGYA00242787_ERZ504619 | MGnify/ENA primary metagenome ERZ504619 (study PRJEB26092, sample SAMD00036317) | human gut metagenome | host: Homo sapiens | study: EMG produced TPA metagenomics assembly of... | reverse complement strand
CGAAAGGAATTTCAGACTTCAGCGCTGCGAGATGAGGAACTGCCGAGAGGTCCATAACCTCCTGTACAGAACCAGAGCAGAACATGGCGAAACCTGTCTGGCGGCAAGCCATGACGTCCATGTGGTCACCGAAGATACACAACGACTGCGTAGCCAATGAACGTGCAGAAACATTGAATACGCATGGAAGCATCTCACCTGCGATCTTGTACATATTAGGGATCATAAGCAACAAACCTTGAGAAGCAGTGTAGGTTGTTGTCAAGGCACCAGCTTGCAATGAACCGTGAACAGCACCTGCGGCACCACCCTCTGATTGCATTTCCTGTACCATTACAGTCTCGCCGAAAATATTCTTACGTCCGGCTGCAGCCCATTCATCTACATATTCAGCCATTGTAGACGACGGAGTGATGGGGTAAATCGCGGCTACCTCGCTGAACATATACGAGATATGAGCAGCGGCCTGATTACCATCACAGGTTAAAAATTTCTTCTGTTTTGTCATAGACCTATAAAACTATTAGTATTAAAAAAGATTCTTACTTAATATAGAAAACCGAACAACCAAAGCGGGATCATGTTCCCCTCCCCGATCTCGGTCTTATCGACAGCATAGTACATATCCGGATTGTTCTTCACTTTCATGTTTTCCTCGATCCGGAAATTATACATCGTATTCACCAGAAAGTGGGCGTTCTTGATTCCTTCATTCAGCTTATTGTCTTTCAATAGTTGGTTATAAAAGAACGACTCACGCACCGCCCCGGCATTTACCTCCATCGGACGGATGGGGTACATCAGGTTCGAGTTATACATATATACCTTGGAGGGTTTCTTCGGAAAGGATTCGCCCACCGGATACAGCATATTCATCAAACGAGCATCTGTCAAATACTTGATATAGTTCATCACGGTGGCCCGGGATGTCTCGATATCCTTGCTCAACTGACTCACGTTTGGGGTACAAGGAGCGCTCGTAGCCAATAAGTAGAGTAGTTTGCGTAGCTTTGGTAGGTAGCTTTGTTCGATTTGTTTTATGTATAACACGTCCACCTCTAGCATCATGTTCATGGTCTTCAGCAGATTCTCGGAGAAGTTGCGCTTTTCCAAGAAGAACGGATAGAAACCATGATGGAGATAATCTTGGAAATAAGCCATCGGCCTTACGACCGAGCAAATACGTTTGGCGATTTCCTGATGATTCTCTACTACCTCATCGAACGTGTACGCGGAAAACTGGTTCCCCGACATCAAGTTCAAGAACTCACGGAACGAGAACCCCCTGAGGTTATACGATACCACCTTGCCGGACAAGTCCGGGTTCTCCTCTTTCAGACGCATCACCGACGAGCCGGAGAAAACGATCTTCAAGTCCTCGAAATTATCATAGCAATACCGCAACTCTCTCGACCAGTTGGAATACTTAAACACTTGGTCTATCAACAACACCTTTCCGCCTTTAGCCCGAAACTCGGCGGCGAAATCAACGAGTGTGCGTTCCGTAAAATAGAAATGATTTAAATTAATGTATAAGCATTCCTTATTATCGGCACCAAAATATTCACGGGCATAGTCTAACAAGAAAGTGGTCTTTCCGACTCCTCGCGAACCTTTAATACCGATCAACCGATCCTCCCAATTGATCTCATCCATCAATCCCCTTCGTACCGGAGAATACAGATGCTCTACCAGATATTTATGTGTTTTAAAGAATGCTTCCACCTACATAATTGGTAATTGAAAATTTGGAATTACCGATGCAAAGATAAACATCTTTTCTCATTTGCAATGCGGAGATTGCAATTTTATTGCAAAAAGTAAAGTTCAAACTAACAATTGCCTATCAACGTATTCTGTCTCGTAAAGACGGAGCGCACTCCAGTCCTTACGAAACAAAAGATATTATTCAATGATCGAGATCCATCCGTAAGTATCCGGCTCGTCGCCATACTGGATGCACGTAGCTTATGATATAGTTTCTCGCAAACAGGACCCGGTTTGCCATCTTTGGCGATAACAAAAGATTTGTTCTCGTCCAAATCGTCGATTTGCGAGATCGGGGCGATAACCGCGGCGGTACCACACTCGGCAGCCTCGTCGAATGTAGCGATCTCCTCGAAAGGAACCGGACGACGCTCTACCGTCAAGCCATATCCTCGGCCAATTGCTGCAAGCTCTTGTTCGTGATCGAAGGCAAGATCGAGTGGGATTGCGGAGTGATATAGCTATTGCCACGGATTCCGAAGAAGTTAGCCGGACCGCACTCATCCAGATATTTCTTCTCTTTCGGATCCAGATACAATACGGCGGCGTATCCCTTGGAATGAGCGATCTCGCCGGCTACCAAGCTAGCGGCATAATTACCACCGACCTTGATCGTACCTGTCCCGTTAGGAGCCGCACGGTCGTACTCACGAAGTACGCATACCTTCGAGGGCTGGAATCCACCCTTGAAATACGGACCTACCGGAGTGACAAATATCATAAACATATATTCGGGAGCCGGCTTCACACCCACCTGAGCGCCCAAGCCGATCATCAGCGGACGAATATATAAAGCGGCACCGCTCTCATAAGGAGGAACGAAACGCTCGATTCAATTTCACGACCTTACGTACAGCTTCCTCGAACATCTCTACAGGCAACTCAGCCATCTTGATACCCCGGCTGGAAGATTGCATACGTTTAGCGTTCTCATCCATACGGAATACACGGATCTTACCGTCTTTCCCGCGGAAGGCCTTCAAGCCCTCGAAAGACTCTTGTCCGTAATGCAAGCAAGTAGCGGCCATGTGAATATTGATAATCTCGGATGAAGAAACTTCCAACTCACCCCATTTGCCGTCACGATAGTAGCATCTTACATTGTAGTCTGTCTTGATATAACCAAATCCCAGCTCAGACCAATTTAAATTTTCCATATCTATACAATTTGCTGTAATTAGTTTAAAATTAACAAATTACACTGTTAATAATATCGCTCAAAAGCAAAAACGCCCATAGCCGTCGCTATGGGAGATTTTGTGTACCGCAAATATACGCTAATTTATATATAGTTCGGCCTATAAACTAAAAAAAAGCAAGCGGAAGGCTACATTTCGGCCTATAACGAATTATACCAATCTATCACTTGGTCGAACTCATTCTCCAACTCTTGCGCTGGGAAATCAAGGGCGACCGGATAGATCAAACACATCCATAAGGAAGGCGAATCGGACAACTTACGGTAAAAAGAAACCGGTAAATCCGGTAAAGTCTCCGTCGGATCGGTCATCAAGACCTCAAATATCAGTTGATAGGGATGCGAGTAAATCACCCGGTAACGGTGATGGTATTCCGGACCAGTCAAGAATGAGTATCTTGGAATGGGGCGTATATCTTGCTTTCTATCCTCCGGTTCCGTTGTTTCCGGATCGATCTCATCTTCTTCCAATAAATATTCTACTTGGCTATCCTCTGCTCCCGGGAATTCTAAGTCTGGAGTCTCTTCCATGGCCTCGATCTCCCCAAAATCCGGAAGTTCCGAGAAATGTATTCGTTGAAGCCCTGTATCCTCCTCGGAAAAACAGATAATCTCCGGGCTGAAATTCCGGTTCTGCCGAGACCACACCTCATAATCCCCGATAAAATACACCCGCTTCTTCGCCCGGGTAACCGCCACGTTCAGGATATTGCTATTTACCCAACCTATCGCACCAGTTGAAGAAGGTTGGCATCCCAACAGGAAGATAACCTCCTCGGCTTCTTTTCCTTGGAATTTATGGACCGTTCCGCAGTTGCAGTCTCCCACCCTTAAATTTACCTTTAAGCCCACTATACTCCTCCGTATTCAAGACGGCTTTAACCGCAGCCTTAATGCCTTTCACAACCGTGGTGAAGGGGGAGATCACATATAATTTCCGGGTATCCTCTTTCTCCCGGTGTTTTCCCATCCACGCCAATATCAAGCGCAAGCATACCTCGCCTTGCTCCGCCACGTAATGATCATTATTCCCTTTAGCGCTAGTACCTTTCTTACCGGGCACATCGATCCATAAGGATGATCTAGCAACAATTGACTTTTCTCCTCGTCTTTCACCGCATCTTTCATTCCCAGAATCATCGTATCGTCGTACGACACCCGGTTGGAGATGCTAAACATAGGATTGATACAACGACGGTGCACGACCAACGGACAGCCTACCCACGTCTCTCCAATCCAAGACCCATAACGGTTTATCAAATCGGCGAAACCTTGCACGGAATGGGATTTCGAGAGGTAAGAAGACAAGGATACGATACCACATTTCTTTTGATAGAGAGTCATCAACGTCTCATCGGTGGTGACTACCGGTTCCACTTGTTTCGGGTCTCCCACGATGATCGCTTTCTTTGCCCGCCACAAAGCGCCTACCGCACATTGGGGAGCGGCTTGCCCGGCCTCGTCCACGATCAACAATCCCAATTGCTCCCTACCCATGTACTCCAGCATCTTCTGTACGGAGCGAATGTGTAGATACCACAGGCACCAAGAAAAACAAGCTATTCAACACATGTGAGAATATCAATTCTTTCTCCTCCGGCATATATTTATTATCCCAAAAGGCCAACAGCGAATAAAGGTTGCAACGCCATTTGTAGGAATTGATCACAAAAGAGCCATGCAGGACCAAAGCTTGATAAAATAGATCTTCCCTTGCTTTGTCGAATTCAGCGTTCTTCAAAGGATTCGAGGACTGCATCTTCTCGTCCGCCATCCTAAATACCTCTTCGTTACAAGAGACCGACCGCCGCAATCGCTCCACTATTCGATATTGCTTCAAGAACTCTTGTTGAGCGATATCGAAAGAAGGGAAACGGTTCTTAAACTCCCGCATAACCTTCTCATTGTCTCTTTTAGGACTCATCTTGGAAACAAACGGCCTTAATACCATTTCGCTGAAAGAACGGATATTATCCCCTTTTCCTAAACGGGCGGATATCAATCCCCAGGCCTGTTTCGTATGTTTTCCCGGATCGGTATTTCCATTGAGCATATTGGAAGCCAAATCTCCGAAAAATAAATCTTTACCCTCACTAAAGACTAGAGAGTGCCCGGCTTTTGACATGGCTTCAGCGTAGGTAGTTTACTCGTCTCGGGTAACTCGAAGGTGATATTCTCTACAGCCGTATTATTACAGGATGTCACAAGAATTCCATAATCGGCAATCCCCGTCCCGTCTGCAAACCAAATGTCTTCTGACTTTTACCTGCCTCCAAAGACTTCACTAAAAGCGGAGTCTCTGTAAAGGCATCATCCGGCTGATTCAAATCCGCTAATAACCGGGCACGCCGTACCACGTACTCGGCGATAATATCTTTCAGCAATGTTGTCTTACCCGTTCCCGGAGGGCCATTCACGGAGAAAATGCCACAGCCTCCCGCATTTTCTTCGGCCAACGCTATATTAATAGCCATCTGTTGCATCAACGCCGGGCTGAACTCAGAAGGCCAACGGCCCAGCGGATATCTTTCCGGACCTAACCATTTCCTATAATTCTCTATTGAGCATATACTTTGACGGTTCCCTCCACTCATCAAAGGAGCATTTATATAGTTCACCAGTAAACGATTGGGCCTTTTATCCAGCAGACTTTTACGAACCCTGCTTAAATCTTTCGCATAGAAGCTTATGCTTAAGTCCGTATCATCCGATTTTAGCGCACGGGCACAAACCCGCTCCAAATCATTCCTTCTAAATCCATCATTTACGGTAAATAGACTCCGGATCCGCAGTCGATCTAGCAACTCTACCGTCTTCTGCCGCAAAAGAGAGAAGAACTCTATCCCTTCCTCATCCTCAATTGTCATAAAGAAGTCGTTTCCATCCTCCAGTAGTTCCTCCAACCACTCCTCATCAACCTCCCGGTCATGAATTAAGCAGCTGATCGCCCAGATATAAGGCGAAAGTTGGAACGAGCCTTCTATGTACTCTCCGGACGGGGATAAATCAATCGTATAGAGCACGCTTACAGATTTATTCTTCTCCAACAGCTTACGAAAACGCTCATTATCCTTATCCGCCGGAATCAAACGATATAGCTCGGACAAAAGATCATATTTAGGAACACCTCCCACATACAGACGGAAGCTATCCGCATCCCTGTATGGAGCATATATGAAATACTTCAACTCATCCTCCGATCTCACATATCTTACCCGTACCTCATCCTCCGGTAAACCAGATTTAGAAGCCTGAGGGAATGACAGCTCTTGAAAATATTCCAACACTTCCCAGTAAGCCAGAATACTAGTTGTTGTATCATGGGTACGATTCGAGACAAAGCCAATAGCGTTTTTAAGTAAGTTAAGTCCATGCTTTAAAAAACCTTAGTTTACACGAAAGCGCTCAGTTAGCCGCTTTGTTAGATTAATGATCGTAAATGTAAGCTATTTCGAAGTATATTTGCTACATTCGCGTCAAAAATAATTAAAATATGAAAGTCATTGATCTGATAAGGAATAGTAAGAGTACCGCTTTTTCTTTCGAGATATTACCGCCGCTGAAAGGTAACAGTATCCAGAAGGTATATAATGTGATTGACAAGTTGAAGGAATTCGACCCTAAATACATAAATATCACCTCCCATCATAGCGAGTTCGTCTATAAAACCTTACCAGACGGAAGTTTCCAGAAAGTAAACATCCGTAAACGTCCGGGCTCCGTAGCGATCGCTTCGGCTATCCAGAATAAATACGGTATTCCTGCCGTACCCCATATTATATGTAAAGGCTTTACGAAAGACGAGACGGAATACGCTTTGATCGATTTGAACTTCCTTGGCGTAAACAACCTCTTAATATTAAGGGGAGATATAAAGACCTTAGAGGCCTCCCAGCAAAAACCGGAGTTATATCACGACCACGCAACTGATTTACAACAGCAGGTAAATCATTTCAACGAAGGTATTGCGTTAGACGGTTCCAAGATAGACGGTATAGAGACTCCCTTCTCGTACGGCATGGCTTGCTATCCGGAGAAACACGAGGAAGCACCCAATATGGAATCCGATATCTATTACTTAAAGGAGAAAGTAAAAAATGGCGCTGAATATCTGGTAACCCAGATGTTTTTCGATAATGACAAGTACTATGCGTTCGTGGATCGTTGCCGTGCGGAAGGTATCACGGTTCCCATCATCCCCGGTATCAAACCGATCGTTTTCAAGAACCAATTAACGGTTCTTCCGAAGATATTCCGTGCGGATATCCCAGAGCCTTTCGCGACAGAATTACGTAAATGTAAAGATGATGCGGAAGCGAAAGAGGTGGGTGTGGAATGGTGTATACAGCAGTGCAAGGATCTGATCGCTCATGGCGTACCGAGCTTACATTTCTACACAATGATGGCCTCGGATAGCGTTTACAAAATAGCAAAAGAAATTTATTGAGATACAATAGGGGTTTTTCCACGCTGAGTTGTCTAATAGAAGTACACGATTGAACAATCATGTACTAAGTATGGTTATTTTTAAAATTCTAAGGTAATGAAATACATATTCTTTATTGGACTTGACTTGTTATTGTATCCGTTTTTAGTTTTACTCTATATATGTCAATTGATATTTACAAAACCCCGCACCTTTTGATATCTGAATACTTTTCCGTAACTTCGTTCCTTATTCTATAGAAAAGGAATATCTCATGTATTTTAAAGATATCATCGGGCAAGAGGAAGTAAAGGAACGGTTGAGGCAATCGACTCGGACAGGGATCGTACCCCATGCGCAGTTATTCACGGAGCAAGGGGGGGCCGGGGCGTTTCCGCTGGCTTTGGCTTACGCCCGTTATCTGAATTGTACGAACCGGACGGAGACGGACGCTTGCGGACGTTGCCCGTCATGCCTTAAATATGACGAATTGGCACATCCCGATTTGCATTTCGTATTCCCGATCGTAGCCAAGAAAGAGAAAAAGAAAGAGGTCTGCGATGATTATCTCAGTGAATGGCGTGGGTTCCTCAAAGAACATCCCTATTTCAATATGGATGAATGGCTGGATTATATCGAGGCCGGAAACTCACAAGCGATCATCTATTCCAAGGAAAGCGATGAGATTATCCATAAACTGAGCCTAAAGATTTATGAGGCGGAATATCGTATCCTGATGGTTTGGTTGCCGGAGAAACTACATCCTACTTGCGCCAACAAGCTTTTGAAAATCATAGAGGAGCCTCCTATGAAAACGGTTATCCTTATGGTATCCGAGACACCGGACCTTATCCTCGGGACCATCCAATCCCGTGCGCAACGCATCCACATCCGTCCCATTGAGACCGATGCGATCATGAATGCCATGGTATCCCGTTTCGGCTTTCGCCCGACGACGCTAAACACGTCGCTCACCTCTCCTCCGGAAGTTTTATCAAGGCGATGGAGGCGATTAGCTTGGGCGAGGAAAATAAATTCTTTCTGGAGCAATTCAAGGCCATGATGCGAAACTCATGGGCACGAAACGTAAAAGGCATGAAAGCGATGGCGGACGTCATGGCAGGGATCGGACGGGAACGACAAAAAAACTTCCTCTCCTATTGTCAGCATTTGATCCGGGAGAACTTCATGTACCGGTTCCAATCGCCGGAACTTAATTATATGAATCTGGACGAGGCTAGCTTCTCCGTTAAGTTCTCCCCTTTCGTCAACGAGCGAAACGTGATCGATTTGATGGAAGAATTGGCGAAAGCGGAACGCCATATCACACAGAACGTGAATGCCAAGATGGTCTTTTTTGATTTATCCTTACGAATTACCGTACTAATCAAAAGATAAGTCTTCAGATTTTCTTGTTACGCCAATTTCCTTTCCATAGATAGAAGAAAGAAGAAGGATCATGATATTATATACATACTCCGTAGTCCAGCAAACCGCCACGTCCGCACGCAACCATACGGCGACATACAATATATATAATACGTACACGAATATGCTAGCCATATCGATTTCCAGCGCACGGCGGGTATTGCCTGTCCCCGATACGCTAAAGAAATAAATAAAACCGGGAACGGCGAAAAGATAAGAGGACAGCATCACCCACAGCGAGGGGATCGAGCTAGCGATCAGATCCGGGTTATCCGTATAAATACGCAATACGGTAGACGGGAACATAGCGATCAAGATACCGATCGGTAGCACGAACGCATAGCATAGCCCGATCATCTTCCGGCAAAGCGGAAGCACCCGGTCCGACTCCCCGGCGCCGATCAAGTTACTTACCAGCGAGCTGTTCGTGGAGGCGAAAGCATTCACGAACATAAACAGGAACGAGGAGATGCTACGTACCACATTCGTAATCGCCAACGGCGCTCGCCCAGATGCTCCATAGCGATGAAGAAGATAAACCATCCCCCAAAAGCGATCCCATGCTGGATCATCACCCAGATAGAGACACTCAGTATTTGTCCCAGCATCCTAAAATCCACTCTCGTAAAACGGAACAGACCATATTTTTTATAATCTATCTTCTTCCAAGTATAAATCACGAAGAACAATACGGAAACAGCTTCCGAGATCGAGGAAGCGATAGCGGCACCCGCTATCCCCAAAGCGGGGAACCCGAACTTACCGAATATCAAGATATAGTTCAAGACCACGTTGGTAAGCACCATCACCACCGAATTGGCCGTCAAGATCTTCGTATTCGTCGTACTCACGTAAAACGCACGGAACATCACCGCTATAAAAGAGAAGAAGAACCGTACACCCGCCAGTCCAGATAGCTCATCGTCGCCCGATACACCTCTTCTGAGCCGATCATCCGGTGGAGCAGATAGGGCGTAAGCAGATTAGAGGCCGTAAACAACACCGCCGCCAGCAGAAAAAGGAATAGCCCGCCTTGCGTGAAAACCTCGCCGATCCGCTTATACTCCCCCTCACCATTACGACGTGCCATCAGCACCTGAGCTCCTACACTGAAACCAAAGCCCAGCATATAAATCACGAGATAATAGACTCCTGCCAAGGCGGAGGCACCTAGCTCAACCTCGCCGACACGTCCCAGATAAGCGGTGTCCGTCAATCCGATCATATGCTCCATGAGCAAGCTGATTAATACCGGATACGTGATCTTTAGAATTTGTTTGTTCGTATATCGCATGATGAATCTTAAATAAAAGGGAGGCAAAGGTAGTAATAAGATGCCAGTCACACAATATTACCCCATGCGATCCGTTTCTTATCATATTACATTATTATACGAAGAGATATGGTTACAAAACTCATCATGGCCTGCATTTTGTCCGCTACGCTATTGAGCTGCAACGGGCAAAACACAAATACGATCAACTACGCTACCGTCGAACCCCTGCATATCAATCGTTTTGACAAGGATTTATTCCGGCTGATCGATACGGGAGATACCACCTTGCAACCCGAACTAATCAAACAATACCCGGAAATGCTGGATATCATCGGGAAAGGCATATTAAACCTGCAAACCATCGAGACTCCCGGCTTCTTCGAGAAAATGCGGAATTATTACTCGGAGCCTACCTTGAAAGGCTTGTATCGTGACGCTATCACCCAATATGATTCCGTGGAGGATATCGAGAAATCCTTGGGGTACGGATTCGCCTATCTAAAGGAGAATTTCCCCTCGATGCAGATCCCTGCTATCTATATGCATGTATCTGGTTTCAACCAGAACGTATTGGTAGGCGATAGCTGCTTTCCCTTTCCATCGATAAGTATATGGGAAAGGACTATCCCTTGTATCAGGATTTCTTCTATGACTCCCAGAAATTGAAAATGCAACGTGGACTTGTAGTCCCGGATTATCTGGCGGGTTGGCTCATGTCCGAATATCCTTTCGCAGGAAAAGAGAACGTATTGCTGGACCGGATGATTTACGAGGGAAAAATCAAATACCTGCTCTCGCAAGCCTTAGGCGTTCCCGATGCCGCCGAGCTAATGGGATACACCGAACAGGCCTACAACTGGTGCAAGGACAACGAAGGAACAATCTGGAAAGCAATCATCGAGCGCAAGCATCTTTATACCCCGGATCAACTGACGACTTCCCAATATTTCGAGGATACCCCGACCATTTTCCCCGGGAACGACGCTCCCGGGAATATCGGGACTTGGATAGGCTGGCAGATCATCAACCAGTACATAAAGGAGACGGGATCTACCCCGGAGGCGTTGATGCAAAACAACGACGCCCAAGAAATCCTAACCGCCTCAAAGTACAAACCCCTATAAACAGGAAAACCGCCCTATTCTCACGAACAAGACGGATAACCTAATCTAACTTAATTCTAATACCATGAAAAACACTATATCTTAATAACAAGGCTTTTAAAAAAAGGTTCAATGGAATGAGATTTTAAACCTCTTATTTACCTTGGTTGTTGTAACAGGAAACGAAAACAAGGTGAGTCCGATGGATAATGATCTCTTAGATATAACAAAATTGAGGCGCTGGCGGATCTGGAAATTGAAACTTATTGACGCCAGGCTTTATTTTGTAAGCATTTTCGTGGGATTGCTGACCGGGTTGGTAGCGGTACCTTATCACTATCTGCTCCAGCAGTTATTCAATAGCCGGAAACTTTTTTTTCGACGGTCATTACCCTTGGTATTTCCATGTCTTGTTCTTCTTCACGCTATGGGGTATATTGCTTTGTGTGAATTGGATGGTCAAGAAGATGCCGCTGATTACCGGTGGGGGCATTCCCCAGACACGGGCGGTTATCAATGGCAGGATCACTTATAAGAACCCGTTGACACAATTAATCGCCAAGTTCACGGGAGGGATATTAGCAATCAGCGCCGGCCTGTCCCTTGGTCGTGAGGGGCCGTGCGTACAGATCGGATCTTACGTGGGGAATATCATTTCCAAATGGGGACACGTATTGGCTGGAGAGCGCAAGCAACTTTTGGCCGCCGGCGCAGGTGCCGGATTGGCCGCCGCTTTCGCCGCTCCCCTCGCTTCCTCACTTTTGGTGATCGAGTCCATCGAACGGTTCGACGCTCCCAAGACCGCCATTACCACCTTGCTGGCAGGGGTCGTGGCGGGAGGCGTAGCGAGCTTGATTTTTCCCTTCAACCCTACTCGCAGATTAGCGCTATTGCCCCGCAGGCTACTTTTATAGATCAACTGAAGTTGTTCTTATTTCTGGCCGTGGTTATTTCCGTCTTCGGGAAAATTTACTCGATGTTTACCCTTTGGTGCAAGGATTTCTTTACCAGACTGAAGCATCCTCCTTATATGAAGATGTTGTACCTGCTTATCATAGCGTATACGATCTCATTGACGGAGATCGACTTGACAGGAGGAGGCGAGCAATTCCTTATCATGCAAGCGATGCATGGATATCACCCCGTTTTATGGATAGCGGCGATGATGCTCATCCACTTGATATTCACGTCTCTCTCTTTCTCCTCCGGACTGCCGGGAGGGAATTTCATCCCTACACTAGTTACCGGGGGATTGTTCGGGCAGATCATCGCCTTATTATTGGTGAAGTATGGTTTCATTGAGACGGAGAGCATCAGCTATATCATGTTAATCAGCATGGTAGGTTTCTTGGTGGCGGTAGTCCGGACACCACTGACGGGTATCGTCTTGATTACGGAGATAACCGGGCATCTGGATGTATTCTACCCCTCTATCATTGTCGGCGGGCTTACGTATTACTTCACGGAAATGCTACAGATAAAGCCTTTAACGTGGTTCTCTATGACGAGATGATCTCGACTCCAGCCTTCCGTGCCGAAGGGCGTTCCAGCCTGTTCGTCGAGATCATGACAGGTGCCTATTTCGACGGGAAGGAGGTAGATCACCTCACCCTCCCCCAACGTTGTATCATCAAGACTATTCACCGGGATCGCAAGGACTTGGCTCCTGCTGGACAGACCCTTATCCCCGGCGATCAGGTAGAGATCGAGATCGATTCGCAGGATATCGAGAAGCTGTATGAGCCGCTGGTTAGCATGGCGAACATCTATTAATCGCTGATCTGCCAATCGCCTCGAAAAGAAATGCCACACCAAGAATCCCCCGGTGTGGCACATTTACAAAACGCTACATTATCAGAAGTTATATTGAGCGGAAACATTAAGTCGATTGGCGTGGCGGGTCATATCGTTGAAATCGGTACGCCAACCTCTCAAGTACTCGGCGCCGACTTGCAGATTGGCGTTCACGTTCCAGAAAATGTTGGCTACCAAGTATTGACCGTAGCGGTATTGATCCGACGGAGTAACCGGGTAATCATTCTCGCTGTATAAACGAGTCTGGCTATAGGTACTGGAGACGAATACCTTCGGCGTGATATTATACTGCAAGCCAGCATACCAACCCATCATCGGAAGCACTTGCATCTTGCCTTTGGCCTCGGGTCCGGAACCAGATCCACGTCCAGATTACTGATATCATTCAAGAACTGGCTGATACCCCGGCCGTAAGTAGCCTGACCGTAGAAGTTCAGCTTGCTCGTCACATTGAACGTAGAGGCGGCAAACACGCCCCAGCCGGCCTTAGACTCGGCCCGTTGCGCCACCAAGTTCTCGTACGTCATATTACGTACGATACCAGCTACACGGATATGGCTGCTCTTATTCCAAGCGTATTGGATATAGGCAGGGAAGTTCGGCATACGTTGGTTACTGATATTCACGCTTTGGTTCGTGATGCCATCCACCACTGGCATCTCGATACCTACACCCGCTTTCCATCCCTTACCGAAAGCACGCTCATAGCGTAACAGGGTGGCACGGCTGAAAACCTGTCCGGCAGGCCCCGCATAATCGATCGAGGGCGGAAGAGCGGCCAGATCCATGAAGGTACTATAATCGTAACCCATCGTGAAACCAAGGAAAGACACATAGGCGTTCTGGAGCTCGAAGACCTTGCTGCCTCCCCGGAAGTTACCCGCCGTATACACGACGAAATCCCCGAGGTGTTTGGTACGACCCACTAATTTCAAGAATATCGTACTGGTAGTAGCGTCCATCTGGAACTGGTTACGGACGTAGTTCTGCCCACCATTCGGATCATGGACGGATAAAAATCGACATCATCCGAGATCCCGCCGAAATCATACTCCGCCGTAGCCTTCACGTAACCGCCGATACCCAAGGCGAAACGTCCCTTACGATCGGTCAATACGAAGCGGGGGGCTTTCGGGTCGTGGAAACGAGGGCTCTGCGTCTCATTCATTATCCTCACGATTTCATCACCTGCCTTGTCTTGGCTGACAAGGACTATCGAATTTGGCGCATCATCCTCGATGACCACCTTTTGAGCCTTAGCGGGAGCCGATAAGAATCCCATACCTAGCAGTAATACTGCTCCTTGTACAAATAGTCTCATAAATGTGTTTTGTTTAGATTAATTACCTACCTTGAACAAGGCTATAAAGAAAAGGTTCTGATTTTAACAACCCTACGAGCACTTTTTCCACCCTATTGCCCGTTCAAAAAATATTCATATATTTGCGGAATATATTATTTGGGATGAGAAGATTTTTATTGTTCATACTCGCTGTTCTTTACCTCGGGGTTTCCTCTGGGTTTGCGCTGAATTACCATTATTGTATGGGTAAGTTGGCGGAGGTGAGCTTGCTGTATCTTGACACTTGTCCCAGTTGCGGTGAGGCGGGCACGTCCCATAAGCACTGCTCTACCGAGACGGAATATGTTAAGTTATCCGTCGATCAGGATGTGGCGAATACGCTCGTGCAATTGTCCGCTCCTGTCGCTGTAGTTTTGTTGTTCGATCTACTCGACTCCTATAAGATCGCCGAGCGAGACGAGACAACACGTTCCAATCCCTTTATTAATCCACCCAAGGAGAATAGCGCTATCCCGTTATTCGTCCATCATTGTACTTTTTTGATTTAGCGGTATAGGCTTCCTTTTTAAAAGGCGATTTACGTCTGTTTACGCACGAGTACCGGCGTAATCTATTGCGAGTACTGGAGTAATCCACCGCAAGTACTGGAGTAATCCATTGCAAATACTGGAGTAATCCATTGCGAGTACTGGCGTAAAACATCACGAGTACTCATGTGATCGCTTGCCTTCAAAGACGAACAAATAAGCGTTCTCATATGTTTTCAAATCATAAAAGCTCATTCAAATGTTAAATAGAATCATTCGTTACTTCCTTGAGAACAGGGTGGTAACCTTACTTTTACTAGTGCTGATTATCGTATGGGGCATTTCCACGTCCCCCTTCAATTGGCACGGAGGGATCATTCCCCGGAATCCGATTCCGGTAGACGCCATCCCCGATATCGGCGATAACCAGCAGATTGTGGCCACGGAATGGATGGGCCGCTCGCCGAAGGATATACAAGACCAGATCACCTATCCGCTGACCACCTCTCTTTTAGGTATCCCGGGAGTGAAGACGATCCGTAGTTCCTCCATGTTCGGGATGTCCTTCATATACATTATCTTCGATGACGATATAGAGTTCTACTGGAGCCGTTCCCGTATATTGGAGAAGCTGAACTCCCTGCCTCTGGGAACCTTGCCGGAAGGCGTACAGCCTACCTTGGGACCGGACGCTACCGCCCTCGGGCAGATCTATTGGTATACGCTGGAAGGACGGGACCCCAAGACCGGTAAACCTACCGGAGGCTGGAACGCCGAGGAGTTGCGTACGATACAGGATTTCTACGTCAAGTACACCTTATCCTCCGCCGAGGGGGTATCCGAGGTTGCCTCGGCGGGCGGCTTCGTGAAGGAGTACCAGATCGAGTTGAACCCGGATGCCATGTATGCCTTCAACGTCTCCGTGATGGATATCATGAGCGCCATCAAGAAGAACAACCTCGATATCGGCGCCGAGACGATGGAGATCAACAAGGTGGAGTACCTGATCCGGGGCTTGGGTATATCAAGAATGTAAAAGATATAGAGAATGCCGTCATCACCGTTCGGGAAGGCGTACCGGTTCGCATATCGGACGTGGCGTTCGTGAATATCGGTCCCGGAACCCGACGGGGAGGGCTGGACAAGGAGGGTGTGGAGGCCGTGGGCGGAGTGGTAGTAGCCCGCTATGGCTCCAACCCCTTGGAGGTTATCAATAACGTAAAGGCGAAGATCAAGGAGATGGAGCGGGATTGCCCCAAAAGGTACTGGCGGACGGGACGGTCTCCAAGGTAACCGTCGTGCGTTCTACGACCGTACGGGGCTTATCAAGGAGACGATCGGGACGTTGGAGACCGCCCTTTCCCACGAGATATTGATCTGCGTGATCGTCATCATCGTGCTGGTACTCAATCTGAGGGCCTCTATCGTTATCGCCAGCATGCTACCGATAGCGGTGCTCGCCACGTTCATCATCATGCGTTATACGGGGATAGCGGCGAATATCGTGGCTTTATCGGGTATAGCGATCGCCATTGGCGTGATGGTGGATGTAGGGTCGTCTTCGTGGAAAGTATCATCGTTACCGGGAGATGCCCGAGAACAGGCATATACAGGGGGGAAAGGCGTTTGTCAACCTTATTTATAAGGCGGTAAGCGAGGTGTCCGGGGCGATCAGCACGGCGATGATCACGACGATCGTCAGCTTCCTCCCCGTCTTCACCATGGAGGCGCAGGAAGGGAAGATGTTCTCGCCCTTAGCCTACACCAAGACGTATGCTTTGGCTTCCGCCTTCGTGCTGGGATTGATCTTGCTTCCTTCCCTATCGTATTGGTTGTTCTCGATAAAGATCCATTCAAGGCTGATACGGAAAATACTGAATTGCCTGTTGATCGTGGCCGGAATCGCCTTACTTATTATTTATGGAAGTATTCCGGCTATCGGGCTAACGGCAGTCGGGGTGAATAATCTATTGTCCGGTTATTGGAAGAAGCCTCAAATGAGCACTTATATCAATATCGGTATCACCCTCTTTGTCACGATCTATTACCTATCCGAGGAATGGTTGCCGATGGGGCCGCAAAAAGGGATGCTCCCCAATATATTGTTCGTGGCGGGTTGCGTAGCCATCATCCTAAGCATCCTGTGGCTGCTCGTTATGTATTATGAGAGGATATTGCGCTGGTGCTTGGATAACCGCTGGAAATTCATGTTGATTCCGGGAGCTACCATCGTATTCGGTTTCTGGATATGGAGAGGCATCGGACAGGAGTTTATGCCTAGCCTGAACGAAGGTTCTTTCCTACTGATGCCGACTAGCATGCCGCATTCCGGTATCGAGCAAAACCTTGATTATATAGAGGCGCTCGACAAACGGCTGGCCTCTATCCCCGAGGTGGAGACCGCCATCGGTAAATGGGGCCGTGTAAACTCCGCCCTCGATCCAGCGCCGGTACAGATGTTCGAAAATATGATCAACTACCGTCCGGAATGTATCCTGAATGAGGACGGGAAAAGGGAACGTTTCAAGGTAAACCGGCAAGGGGAGTATCTCCTAAAAGATGGAGCGTATATAACCCCAAAGACGGTTTCCGGCTGATTCCCTCAGACAGCCTGATCCCAGACGCTAAAGGCGATTACTTCCGCCAATGGCGACCGGAGATCAAGAACACGAACGATATCTGGCAACAGATCGTGAACGTCACCCATCTTCCGGGATTGACTTCCGCCCCGAAGCTGCAGCCTATCGAGGCCCGTCTCGTCATGTTATCCACCGGTATGCGTGCCCCGATGGGTATCAAGGTGTATGGCCCGGATCTGGAGACGATCGAGAAAGCCGGAAAGGCGATCGAGAAGGCATTGAAAGAGGTACCCTCCGTTATCCCCTCTTCCGTATTTTACGACCGTGCGGTAGGCGCCCCTTATCTGGAGATCGAACTGAACCGTGAGAATATGGCCCGTTACGGCGTAAACGTGGAGGACTTGCAAGAGATATTAAGTGCCGCTGTCGGTGGCATGGTACTGACCCGCACTGTGGAAGGCAGGGAACGTTTCCCGGTGCGCCTACGCTACGCTCGTGAGCTTCGAGATAATCCGGAGGCGCTAGGTATGATCCTCGTACCGATCGCCACTGGGGCGCAAAGTCCCGCTTAAAGAGCTAGCCGATATCAACTATACCCGTGGAGCGCAGATGATCCAAAGCGAGAACACTTTCTTGGTAGGCTACGTCATCTTCGACAAACTGGCGGGGAAGGCGGAAGTGGATATCGTGAAAGAGGCTTCCCGCATCCTTGAGCAACAGATAAAGGAGGGCGAGTTGAACCTTGATCCCGGCGTATCCTATAAGTTCGCCGGCAATTACGAGCAGCAGGAGCGTGCCACCAGCCGGCTGATGATCGTCGTTCCCCTCGCCTTGTTGATCGTCCTGCTGGTTCTATACTTTCAATTCAAGACGGTCACTGCCTCACTGATCCATTTCTCCGGGGTGTTCGTGGCCTTCGCCGGAGGTTTTATCTTGCTATGGCTTTACGGACAGGATTGGTTCATGAACTTCTCCATCGCCGGAGAGAATATGCGGGATCTTTTCCAGATGCACACGATCAATCTGAGCGTGGCAGTCTGGGTCGGTTTCATCGCCTTGTTCGGTGTGGCTACGGATGATGGGGTATTGATGGGAACCTACATCCATCATGTATTCCTCGAGCGAGACCCCCGCACCAAGCACGATATCCGGGAAGCGGTAGTAGCCGCCGGACTGAAACGGGTACGCCCAGCGGCCATGACTACAGCCACTACCCTGATCGCTTTGCTCCCCGTACTTACCTCTACCGGTAAGGGGGCGGATATCATGGTACCGATGGCTATCCCTACGTTCGGAGGAATGCTGATCCAGAGTATGACCATGTTTGTCGTTCCCGTCCTGCAATGCTGGTGGCGGGAGAACGCTATAAAGAAAGAACAAAAGAATAAAATTCAAGAGGAGGTAACGACTTATGAGATATAAAAGAATCAGATCAATCATCATGCAGGTGTACTGGGGATGCTAAACGTCCTTTTCGCTTACTCCCAGCCGGCCGATAGTTTAGGCTATTATCTGGAACTGGCAGCACGTAACAATCCGCAGATCAACGCCGACTTCTCCCTGTATAAGGCATCTTTGGAGAAAGTCCCGCAAGCCGGAGCCTATCCGGACCCGGAACTGGAGATCGGTTTCTTCCTGAAACGATGGAGATCTTGTCCGGAAAGCAAATAGCGGATTTCACCTTGATGCAAATGTTCCCTTGGTTCGGTACCCGGAAGGCGGCCCGCAACGAGGCGACCGAGATGGCCCGGATGGCTTACGAACAATTCCGTAACAGTCGCAACAACCTGTATTACGAGGTGAAGAGTCAATGGTACCAGCTTTGCAATATCAGCGAGCAATATAAAAATACGCAGGCGAACCTTCGTCTGCTAGACCAGTTGGAACAGTTGGCATTGAACCGCTTCTCCGCTCCGTCGGCGAAGGCGGGCGGTTCCTCCGTCCTACCCTCCCCCGTATCTTCTGCTCCATCGACTCCTCCCGCCGTATCCGGTGGAGGTATGTCGGGTATGGGAGGCAGTAGCATGGGAAGCCCTACGGTACAAAGCACGGGAGCATCCGGTAGTACGATGTCCGGAATGTCCGGCGATAGCCTATGGGTGGAGGCTCTATGGGAAGTGGCAACTCCATGGGCGGAATGTCGGACGTACTGCGAATCCAGATGGAGAAGGTAGAACTGGAGAATACGCTAGCCTCCTTGTTATCGCAACGGAAAACGGCCGAGGCTGCTTTTAATACGTTGCTCAATCAGTCGCTAGCTACCCCGATTTCCGTCCCCGACTCGTTGGAACGGCTTCCTCTCTCATGGAGTGAGTCGATGGCTCTCGACAGCGTCATCTCCAACAACCCCATGCTTACCATGCTGGAGGCGGAAGGAAACGCTTACCGGGCCAAGGCGGAGATGGACAAGAAAATGAGTTACCCCATGCTAGGTATCGGCCTCCAGTATTCCTTGATCGGGAAGAAACCGGAGGATATGTCTATGGGCTCTATGTCCGGTATGAACGGAAAGGATATGTTCATGCCCATGCTAAAGATCAGCCTTCCTATCTTCCGTAAAAAATATAACGCACAGCAACGGGAAAGCAAGCATTATTGGAAATCCAGCGAGTTGAAGTACGAGAACACGATGAACCAGCTGCAAGCCGAGTATATCCGTATTACCCAGCAATTGGAAGATGCCGCACGGAAAATCGATTTGTACCAGAAACAATACGATCTATCGTTGGCCACCTACCAACTGATCGTCCGGGAATTCTCGACAGGAAGAACGACCTTGACCGACGTGATCCAAGTGGAGCGACAAATGTTGGACTATCACTTGAAGAAAAGCGAAGCGATAGCGGAATATAATACCCAAATCGCCGGAATCGAGAAATTAATATCCACCTCTGTAAACGAATAAGAAAATGAAAAATATAAATGAAACCGTAAAATCCAAGTACCTGATATATATCCTGTTCCTAGCGGGCGGCCTCTTGTTGGGCTGGCTCCTGTTCCATAACTCCGATACCGACAGCCATACGTCACAAGCGAGCGAGACCGGCACGGAAGTTCACGCCCCTACGCATGGCCACGACCTCCAACAGAACGAGGCCGGCGAGTGGACTTGTTCCATGCATCCCCAAATTCGCCAAGACAAGCCGGGTAAATGCCTATCTGCGCCATGGATTTGATCCCTGTACGTAAGAGCTCCTTCTCCGACAAGGCCATCGATCCCAACGCCATTCAGCTTTCGGAAGAAGCAGCAGCCTTAGCGGACGTACAAACCTCCAAGGTATCCCGCCAGAATCCGGTCAAGCAAGTCCGTTTATACGGCAAGATCGTACCGGACGAGCGTAGCCTGCAATCTCAAACAGCCCATGTAAGCGGACGCATCGAGAGCTTGAACGTTGATTTCACGGGTGAGACGGTGCGTGCCGGACAGACCCTCGCTACCCTCTACTCCCCAGAGCTTTTCACCGCCCAGCAAGAATTGTTGGAAGCGATCCGCATGGGACAATCTCAATTGATACAGGCCGCCCGTGAAAAACTATATTTATGGAAGATGACAGATGCCCAGATCGCCGCTATCGAGAAGTCCGGCTCTATCTCCCCGGTTGTAGAGATCAAGTCGAACACGAGCGGTATCGTCCTGTCCAAGCGGGTAAGCCAAGGTGATTATGTATCCCAAGGAGCTATCCTTTTCGACGTGGCGAACCTCACGAAGGTATGGGCCTTGTTCGACGCTTTCGAGGTGGATCTCCCTTTCCTTAGCAAAGGTGATCCGGTGGAATTTACCCTGCAAGCGCTACCCGGCAAGAAGTTCTCGTGTAAGATCTCTTTCATCGACCCGATCTTGAACACGACGACCCGTACCGCCAAGGTCCGTGTAGAGGTACCGAACGCCTCTTTGGAGCTCAAGCCCGAGATGTACGCCACGGCAAACGTAAGCGCCCCGCTCCGCAACTATAAGAACGAGATCGTCGTACCGCAAACCGCTGTGCTCTGGACGGGTAAACGTGCTATCGTGTACGTAAAGCAACCGGATACGAATACCCCCGCTTTCTTGATGCGTGAGGTGGAGCTAGGCCCTTCCCTTGGTAACTCTTATGTTATCTTGAATGGCTTGCGAGAAGGTGAGGAAATCGTAACCAACGGAGTCTTCGCCATAGACGCCAGCGCACAGCTGGAGGGAAAAACTTCCATGATGAATAACGGCGACGAGCCGCCAAGCCTATGACTGGGCATGAGGGGCATATGATGCATGCGCAAAGCGCCACGGGGGTAGCCTCCGAGCATGCCATGTTCGGTGTCAAAGGCTCTTGCGATATGTGCAAGGAACGTATCGAGAAAGCGGCAAAAGGGGTAAAAGGTGTGTTATCCGCTCATTGGGACAAAGATACCCAGATGATCCATCTCCAGTACGATCCGAAAAAGACCTCCCCAAAAGCGATCAGCAAGGCGATCGCTAAAGTAGGCCATGACACGGATATGGATAAGGCGGATAAAGCCGTATATGATAAGCTACCGGCTTGTTGCCACTATAGATAAAGTTATTGGACATTCGGGGGTGTGTCAAAAGTGTGAACATGGCACGCAGATAATGCTGATTGAGCAGATGACCGCAGATTTATGATATGAAAATCAATATATTATCTGCGTAAATCTGCTAAATCTGCGTGCCATAATACCAACTTTTAACACACCCTCCTTATTAGTAAAGATTCCAACGGAAAGAAGCGACTGCTTTAGCGGGAACCTCATAGGTAAATGAACGTTCACCGCTGTTTACCGTTATATTTTTAGCCTCGTCCGTATTATTTAGTAAAACAAGTGCTTCTGTTCCATCTAAATTCTCGAAGGCGGAATACATAATCCCATCAGCGTATACCCTTTAGAGCCGATCCGTACTGCCCCCGGCTTCACCACAGAGGATAAATGACCGATAATATAATAATGAGAATTCCGGGTAATCGTCTTATAATCCGAGCGATCGATATCCACGGCACCATAACAAGTCTGGCAACCACCCTCTCGGTTCGGTCCCCGCTCGTTATCCAGCATCAAGTTCCATACGATAACTGCCTTACACCAGTTATTCACCGTACCCAAGGCCGTCTCCTCCATATCTTCCATCAAGCGTTTCTCTAAGTTACGTCCATCATTCCACATGCCGATAGAAGTTTCCGTAAATATTAATTCTTTATCGGGGAACTTGCCGTTTACGTTATTCAACTCCTCCCGGTCGCCCCCGTAATTATGGTAAGCGGCACCTGTCAGGAAAGAAGCGGCATTCTCATCCTCGTAGATTTTCATCGGATAGCCTTGCTGCTCCAACATATTATCGTAATTGTAATTATGGTCGAAAGCGTAGATCTTCGTCTTGAGGCCAGTCTCTTTCAGTTTAGGGCCTAGAGCGTCACGCACGAAAGAGAGTTGCTCCTCCCATCCCATAAATAAGGAAGCGGAATTTCCTCGGTTCAAAGGTTCGTTTTGGGGAGTTATCGCTCGATAGGAATCCCCTCGGCCTCCATCGCCTGTATCCATTTCACGAAATAGGTAGCGTAATCTTGATAATAAGCGGGATTCAACTGTCCGCTAGTCCACGACTCGAACGGGCGCAAATCCTTTAAGTTATCCACCTTCATCCATCTTGGACAAGTCCAAGGCGATCCCAAGATTTTTATAGAAGGCTGATCGCCAAGATCTCCTTCAAGATCGGTATCACATACTCCTTCTCCTCGCTCTGCAAGGCGAAATTCTCGACACCCTTCGTGTCACAACAAGTATACTCACTTAAAGAAAAGTCCGAGCAGCCAATCGAGATACGGATATAGCTATACCCCATCCCCTCCGTATCAGAGAAAGTCTCTTTCAGGAAAGCTGTCCGATCCTCGGGAGCCATCCGCATCAAGTTATAGCAGGTAGAGCCTGTCACGGCGGCACCAAAGCCATCCATCGTCTGATAGCGCACCGAAGGTCTATCGTTATCACGCAAGGCGAGGCGGCTTGTTTGTCCCCCAAGGCGATCTCACTTCTCACGAAATCTTTCGCACGATCGTTTGTCGTGACATACACCGTTACATTGTCCGAGATCTTCGCTCCAGAACATGCGTTCAAGCAAATCAAGACCATTAATAAAGAAAAGAGAACCATACGTATTAAATTAATAGTTAATCAAATTACCGGGTTTCTGAACCCTTCAAGATCATCCTCACGTGATTCTTTAAGATGTGAAAGGCGGGAGCGGCCATCGATCCATGATCATATCCGTCCAACTCATAGATATAAGTATTCTTATGTCCGGCCACTTTCATCATACGCCAAAAATAGGCGTTCTCCTCATAGCGGCCCAGCATCTCCATCTCCCGGTCGCCCGAGACGATAATCAATGGAGGAGCGTCAGGACGTACGTAAAACAAAGGGGCGAACTCGTCGATACTCGGTTGGGTATCTTTCATTCCCTTCGCCTGCCGATAAGCGAAATGGCTGATCGCATGACCGCTGAAAGGGATTAATGCGGCGATGGCATCAGCATCTATCCGATACTTAGTCAACCACTTCTTATCCAGTCCGACCATATTCGTTAAATAACCTCCGGCGGAATGACCTGAGACAAAGATTTTACGCCTATCCCCACCATACTTCTCAATCTCGTTGAATGTCCAAGCGACAGCGGCGGCGGCATCATCGATACAATCGCTCAACGTGGCTTTGGGTAGCAAGCGGTAATTTACGGCGATAACGGCTAATCCGCAGTTCTTCAATTCCTCCGGGATGAATTTGCTACCTCCCGACAAGCCGCCTCCGTGAAACCAGACTACCGTAGGGAAGTCTTTTGCGTTCTCGGGATAATAAAGATCCAATTTACAACGTTCCACCGCATATGGATCTTTCGATTGGGTATAAGAGATATCCCTGACTATTTTATAGTCTTGATCTTGCGCCGCAAGGATATTACAGATAAACAGACTAAATAGAAATAAATAGATTTTCTTCATGATATTAGATAATAGATTTAATACATCAAATTTAATATAAAAAAGGAGTCACCCCTTACGGACTGACTCCTCTCTCTTCCGGCTTTCGCCTTTCTCAAGACGGCGGCTACCTATCTTCCATCTGTTACGCAGTACCATCGGCGTGACGAGGCTTAACTTCTCTGTTCGGAATGGGAAGAGGTGGATCCCTCGTGCTAATAGCCACCTTAATATCATTATCAAGATTTTGACCGGACATTCAATCCGAAG
>ENA-OQEB01000211-OQEB01000211.1-human-gut-metagenome-genome-assembly--contig:-NODE-211-length-24838-cov-1.992109_pt1 | contig 24838 bp, 34 predicted proteins | sample MGYA00242787_ERZ504619 | MGnify/ENA primary metagenome ERZ504619 (study PRJEB26092, sample SAMD00036317) | human gut metagenome | host: Homo sapiens | study: EMG produced TPA metagenomics assembly of... | reverse complement strand
GCAAAGGTTGAGGATGTTGTCAACATCGGCGATGAGGTTACCGTCAGAGTCGTTGAGGTAGACGCATGGAAGAATCAACCTGACCATGAGACCGGAAGATATGACAGCAGACCTTGAGAAGTTAACACGTCCGGAAAGACGCGAGAGAAGCGACCGCCCGGAGAGACGCGATGACAGAAGAGGCGGACGCCGCGACGACAGACGCGAGCGTTCTGAGAAGAAGGAAGATAACGAGTAAGACATGTCAGAGTTCGGTTATGTGCCAGTTTTGGTTACTGCATGACTGAACGGTGCTGCTTACGATAAATACATGGGCCGCAGCTGCAGCGTTTGCTTTGCAGCCTGCGGCTCATGTTGATTAAAAAAAGATCGGAGAGGAGAAAACTATGACATTTACATATCCTGCCGTATTTACAGAGAAAGAAGATGGAACCGGTTATCACGCATTCTTTCCGGATCTGGAGATGTGTGAGGCGGACGGTGCCGATTTAGAGGACGCTATCGAAAACGCCAGAGATGCAGCCCAGAACTGGATCAGCGTAGAGCTGGAAGAATTCGAGGGCGACCTGCCTTTCGCGACTCATGTAGACGATATTGAGCTTGCAGAGAATCAGGTTGCGAAGCAGATCATGGTAAAGATCAAGTTTTTACCGGACAGCGACTGATGGGATTTTTGCTTTCCAGCTTAAGTTTTCTTACGGTCAGCGCAGCAAGTGGGCAGATCTGCTGAACAGTTACGAATAAGAAACTCATATAAATGGGATCCCCGGAATAGGATTGTAACAAAATCCATGATGGGGATCTTATTTTATGTTCAGACGTTTGCCAAGGCGCGCGAGAAAGGTGCTTACGGTGCTGGGAGTCCTGATGGTGATCTTGGGCGGGATTGCGGCATTTACCGGATGTCAGTCCGGAAATTCTGAGGAGAAGCAGGGAGAAGACCTGGAATTTACAGTCACCGGGGAGGCGGATATCCCGGCGGCATTAAAGGAGCTGATCGACAAAAAGCGGGAAAAACCATTCAAGCTTACATACGCGGACGGGCTGGAAATGTATATCGTCATCGGTGAGGGTCCGCAGAAAGGCGGCGGCTACAGCGTGGCGGTGAAGGAACTCTATGAGACGGATAATTCCATCGTGATCCGCACGGAACTTATGGGACCGGAGGCTGGTGAGGCGAGGGGGACAGAGAACTCGTATCCGGTGCTGATCGTGAAGACAGAGTATCTGGATAAGCCGGTGGTATTTCAGTAAATCCGGAGGGTCGTGTTTTGCTTACAAATGCGTTTCCTCATATTGTGTAATCGGAAATTACTTTATATAGGTAAGACAGACTCGATATTTTGCACTGATGTATTGAGTTAACGCTTTACTTTGATAATCATTTCTGCTAGATACATGTAATCAGCCATAAATGTCCTAACGGCAGATGTGGAACGTGACCGATTGACCGAAATGATCTGATGTGAAGAAATTCGGACACACAATATGGGCAGAATACGTATGATAGACAGAGAAAATATGTCTTAAAAGATTACAACGGGATGGCAGAGGAGAGGAAAAACATGTTGTTGAAAGATATCTGGCTTGATGTAAAGGCGGTTCAGGAGAGAGATCCGGCGGCGAGAAGCGCGCTGGAGGTCCTGCTTTTATACCAGGGAGTCCATGCCCTGATCTGGCACCGGATCGCTCACTGGTTCTGGACCCACAATATGCGGTTCCTCGGCCGTCTGATCTCCCAGATCGCCAGATTTTTCACTCTGATCGAGATCCATCCGGGCGCGGTCCTGGGACGTGGGATCCTCATCGACCACGGCTGCGGCATCGTCATCGGCGAGACCACGGTGGTGGGGGATAACTGCACGATCTACCAGGGCGTGACGTTGGGCGGTGTCGGAACAAAGAAGGGAAACGCCATCCGACCATCGGAAACAATGTCCTCATCGGAGCCGGAGCGAAGATCCTCGGCGCCTTCGAGGTGGGTGACAACTGCCAGATCGCAGCGAACGCGGTCCTTTTAAAGCCCCTGGAGGAGCAACACGTACCGCAGCCGGAAATCCCCGCGAGACAGGTCAAAAAGGACGGTGTGCCGGTGAAAGATCCGTCAAAGAAGATCAACACGGAACACATCTGCAAGATGCAGGAGACCATCGACGAGCTGGAGCGTCGGGTGAAAAGAGCTGGGAGAAGGAGCTGGAAAAGGCGAAGGAGGAGCTGTAGCAGAATAGATCTAAGCACCAGTACAACCGGAGGACCTTTAAGCAGACCTGCGGATGTGCTGCATTGAGCGAAAAGAAGCCCAGGCCGCCGGATTGAAAGGAACAACGGGCATAAAATAATAACTGCCATCATACAATTTCCTAAAGCATGGCTTTGGAAAGGTATGGTGCGTTTTATGATGGAACTTTTGAAGAAACATATCCACATGAACCGTCGCAGGGGGAACGTCACGTCCCAGATGACCCTGGATGACGATTTCAATGTGCCGGATTCTATGGATGATGTGGAAGAACTGATCATGGAGAACGGGAGGTAAAAATCGAGTCGGTGAAGAACCCCGGCGAGAAGGCGGAGATCAGTGGAAAACTGGAATTCCGGATCCTGTACCGGCGGCCCGGCGGAGAACTCACAGCTCTTGCCGGCAGCATCCCGTTTACGGAGACCGTACATATGCCGGGGCTTGCGGAGAATGACTATGTGCAGGCGGGCTGGGAGCTGGATGACCTGAATGTGAGTCTCATCAACTCGAGAAAACTGAATGTCAAGGCGTTAGTGACCCTGGAACTCAAGGCGGACGAGATCCGGGACATGGAGACGGCGTCGGACGTGAAATTCGACGGTGAGGTGGAGGTATTGAAGAAGACGCTGACCGTGGCTGCCATCGCCGTTCGGCGGCGGGACACGTTCCGGGTGCGGGAAGTCCTTACGATCCCTGGAAACGACCCGGACGCGGAGACGCTTTTGTGGCAGGATATGCGGCTTCAGGATGTGGAGACGAAGCCCCTCGACGGGAAGATCCATATCAGTGGCGATCTTCTGGTATTTGCAGTCTACTCTGCGGGCGGTGGGCAGATGCCGGTGCAGTGTTTCGAGGAGACTGTGCCGTTTTCCGGGGATGTGGAGCTCACAGAATCTGCGGAGGACATGATCCCGTTTATCACGGTGAAGTTAGTGCACCGGGATATGGAACTGCAGCCGGATTCCGACGGGGAGATGCGGGAGATATCCGTGGACGCGGTCATGGAACTGGACATCAGGCTCTACGAGGAAGAGCAGGTGGAGCTTCTCGGGGACATCTATGCCCTGGACCGGGAGGCGGTTCCGGAGACAGGGACGGTGTGCTTTGATACGCTGGCAGTACGGAACCAGGTGAAGACGAAGATCCAGGAGAAGGTCCAGCTCACCGGAAGGCAGCGGATCCTGCAGGTATGCCACAGCGACGGGGACGTGAAGATCGATGAGTCCAGATCAAGGAGGACGGAATCCACATGGACGGGGTCCTGGAGATCCGGCTTTTATACCTGACGGCGGATGACCAGGCACCTGTGGGGGCAGCGTCGGAGGTGCTGCCGTTCCATCTGATGGCAGCCGCGGATGGTCTGACGCAGGATGTGGTATATGAGATTGAACCGGGGATCTCAGGGCTTACAGCTGTCATGGCAGGCGGGGACGCCGTGGAGGTGAAGGCTCAGATCACGGCGGATGTGCTGGTGTTAAAGCCTGTCTGCGAGCAGACGGTCCTGAGCGTGGCGGAGGAACCTTTGGATACGGAGCGGCTCAAAAAAATGCCCTGCTGACAGCACCCTATGTCAGCGGCGGTCTTGTAGAGATTATCCGAGGTCTGCCCGTGGCGATGGGCAATCCGTTCGAAATAATGGTGTGTGAGGACAGCGTAAAGACTGTCCTCATTTTTTACTTGCCTACGCTATGGGCATCGGCGTTTATTTCTCTACACGCAGGAATTACCGCAGGCGTGAGGAACACGGCTCTGCGAAATGGGGCAACGCAGGTGCTTTGAATAAGAAGTACCGAGATAAAGACCCGTCAGCCAATAAGCTTTTGACCCAGAATGTCCGTATCGGGTTGGACGGGAAAAAGCACCGCAGGAATCTGAATATTTTAGTCTGCGGCGGTTCTGGTGCGGGAAAAACGAGGTTTTTCTGCAAGCCAAATGCTATGCAGTGCAACACATCTTTTGTAATACTCGACCAAAGGGCGAAATCGTCCGTGACATCGGCGGTCTGTTGGAAAACAAAGGCTATGAGGTGCGTGTGCTTGACCTTATCAATATGCACCGCAGCCATTGTTACAATCCCTTTGTCTATCTGCGGAACGATAACGATGTTCAGAGGTTGGTAACAAACTTGTTTAAGGCGACCACGCCGAAAGGCTCACAGTCGCAAGACCCGTTCTGGGATACGGCGGCGAGTATGCTGCTTCTGGCTCTGGTGTTCTATCTGAAATATGAAGCACCGCCAGACGAACAGAATTTCCCGATGGTTATGGAGCTGCTCCGTGCAGGCGAAGTCCGAGAGGACGATGACAGCTATGTAAGCCCTCTAGACGAGCTGTTTGACCGTCTGGAAATGGTAAACCCAGAGCATATCGCCCTCAAGTATTACAGGGATTACCACTCTGGTAGTGCAAAGACCTTAAAGAGTATCCAGATAACTCTTGCCGCAAGGCTTGAAAAATTCAATCTGGAGAGCCTTGCAGGGCTTACTGCCACCGATGAGCTTAACCTGCCAAGTCTGGGCGAAAAGAAGGTCGCTCTGTTCGCTCTGATACCAGACAACGACACGAGTTTTAACTTCCTTGTCAGTATCCTTTATACCCAACTCTTTCAGCAGCTTTTTTATCTAGCAGACCACAAGTACGGCGGAAGCTGCCTGTGCATTGCCATTTCATAATGGACGAATTTGCGAATGTTTCATTGCCCGACGACTTTGATAAAATCCTGTCTGTTATGCGTTCCAGAGGGGTATCGGTATCCATTATCCTGCAAAATCTGGCACAGCTCAAAGCCCTTTTTGAAAAGCAATGGGAAAGCATTGTCGGCAACTGCGATGAGTTTCTGTATCTGGGCGGCAACGAGCAAAGCACCCACAAATATGTGTCAGAGCTTTTGGGCAAGGAAACCATTGATACCAACACCTACGGGAAAAGCTCTGGGCGGAGTGGTAACTATTCAACAAATTATCAGATTTCGGGGCGTGAGCTGATGACCCCAGACGAAGTGCGTATGCTTGATAACCGTTACGCACTTCTTTTTGTGCGTGGAGAACGCCCCGTTATGGACTTCAAGTATGACATTTTGAAGCACCCGAATGTGAAGCTGACGGCTGACGGAGGGCAACCGCCGTATATCCACGGAGAGCCTACGCAGGCTGTCGCAACCCTTGTGTTTGACAGTGATATTCCAGATAACGCCGTGAGCGTGAAAGCTGTCAGCACTTCCTATGAGCTTCTGTCCGATGAGGACTTGGAAGAAATATTCAATTTATAAGGAGGATTTACCCTATGAAACTTTTTAAGAAGAACGAGAACAAGAAAACCACGAAGCTGCCGATGACTAAAAAGGTTAAGAAAGGCTTCCGCTATTACTGTATGGCTGTTATGGCAATGACCTTTGTGCTTGGTACTTCCGTAACCGCCTTTGCTGCCAATGACCCCATTCAGGTAGTCAACAATCTGTCCGATTTCATTTTCGGTCTGGTGAGGGCTGTTGGTATGATTATGCTCGGCTTTGGTATCGTGCAGATTGGTCTTTCCCTCAAATCCCATGACCCGTCCCAGAGAGCTAACGGATTTTTGACCCTTGCAGGCGGCGTTGTCATTACCTTCGCAAAAGAAATCTTGACTCTTATCACAGGCTAAGATAACAGACTGACACAAAAAGATAACGGGAGCAGATCCGCCGAGTGCGGAACTGCTCCCGTTATCTAATATCATCAAGGAGGTGGTCAAATGTCTGATAACTGGGTGGTACAGAATTTAGAGAACGCCCTAAACACTTGGAATGAGAAATTAGCCGAGATATGGCAGCTCATTACCCAATCCCCAGAGAACTTTAAGGGAGGCACGATATGGAATGTCATCGTGGATATTCACGGTGCGGTGCAGGCTATTGGACTTGCCCTGCTCGTGCTGTTCTTTGTTGTGGGTGTGATGCGTACCTGCGGAAATTTTGCAGAAGTCAAGCGACCAGAGCAGGCTTTGAAGCTGTTTATCCGCTTTGCCATTGCCAAAGGTGCAGTGACCTACGGATTAGAACTGATGATGGCACTGTTTAAGATTGTGCAGGGTATGATTTCCACGATTATGAATGCCGCAGGATTTGGCTCGGCACAGCAGACTGTGTTGCCGCAGGAAATCGTGACAGCCGTTGAAGATTGCGGATTTTTTGAGAGTATCCCGCTATGGGCGGTCACGCTGATAGGCGGACTGTTTATTACGGTGCTGTCATTCATAATGATTATGTCGGTATATGGCAGGTTTTTCAAGCTGTATATCTATACTGCCATAGCACCCGTACCCCTTTCCGCTTTTGCGGGAGAGCCGAGCCAAAGCGTCGGCAAGAGCTTCATTAAGAGCTATGCCGCTGTATGCCTTGAAGGTGCGGTTATCGTGCTTGCCTGCATTATCTTTTCCCTATTTGCTTCTTCTCCGCCTGTGGTCAATCCCGATGCGGCGGCGGTTACAATGGTATGGAGCTATATCGGGGAACTTGTGTTCAATATGCTCGTCCTTGTCGGTGCGGTCAAAATGGCAGACCGTGTTGTAAGAGAAATGATGGGCTTGTAAGGGAGGTGCTATGATTGGAAGTAAAGATAAATAAGGAAATCCGTAATTATACGGAGAGTATGTTTTTTGGACTGTCGCTCAGACAGTTCATTTTTTCTGTCCTTGCCTGCGGCGTGGCGATGGGTTTGTATTTTCTTCTCCGTCCACGGTTTGGAACGGAAACCCTCAGTTGGGTTTGTATCTTAGGTGCATTCCCCTTTGCGGCTATGGGCTTTATCAAATACAACGGTATGACCGCAGAGCAGTTTGTCTGGGCGTGGCTTAAATCAGAATTTCTGATGCCGAAAAAGCTGATGTTCCTGCCAGATAATCTTTATTATGAAACGGTGAAGCCAACCATTGAAGCCTATGAAAAAGGGTTGACGACAGTACGGAAAAAGCAGAAAGGCAGGACACCAAAACCAAAGAAATCGAAAAAGAAAAAAGCGAAATGCAGCAAGGAGGTAAACAATGCTGAGAACTCTTAAAAATCTGTTCAAGCAGGACAGGGAAAAGTTTGTTGTGCCGAAGTCGGTACAAAATGTTATCCCGATTAAGACAATCTGGGAGGACGGCATATTTCTTGTAGGCAGGAACAAGTACGCAAAGACCTTTAAGTTTGAGGATATAAACTATGCCGTGGCAAGCCGTGAGGATAAGGAAGCAATGTTCCTTGAATACTCGGAGCTTCTTAATTCCCTTGACAGCGGTGCGACCACGAAAATCACTATCAACAACCGTCGCTTGAACAAAGCTGATTTTGAACAGACCATTTTAATCCCAATGGCTGATGACGGTCTGGATAAGTACCGCAAGGAATACAACAAAATGCTTTTGGATAAGGCGACAGGGCTAATTCCATCGTACAGGATAAGTATGTAACCGTATCTGTCTGCAAGAAGAATATCGAGGAAGCCCGAAACTACTTTGCCCGTGTGGGTGCTGACCTTATCGCCCACTTTAACCGTCTGGGGTCGAAGTGTGTGGAACTGGACGCAGGCGACAAGCTGCGTATCTTCCACGACTTCTACCGTACAGGAGAAGAAACAGCGTTCCACTTCGATATTACCCAGACGATGCGGAAAGGTCACGATTTCAAGGATTTTATCTGCCTGATACCTTTGAATTTGAGAGCGACTGCTTCAGAATGGGGGACAGATATGGGCGTGTGATTTTTCTCAGAGAGTATGCGGCATATATCAAGGACAGTATGGTGGCGGAGCTTTGTGAGTTGAACAGGAATATGATGCTGTCCGTTGACATTATCCCCGTTCCCACAGATGAAGCCGTGCAGGAGGTGGAAAACCGTCTGCTTGGTGTGGAAACTAACATTACGAATTGGCAGAGGAAGCAGAACCAGAACAACAATTTTTCAGCCGTTATCCCCTATGATTTGGAACAGCAGCGAAAGGAAAGTAAGGAATTTCTGGACGATTTGACAACCCGTGACCAGAGAATGATGTTTGCCGTGCTGACGATGGTGCATACGGCTGACACCAAAGAGCAGCTCGACAATGATACAGAAGCTCTCTTGACTACCGCAAGAAAGCACTTGTGCCAGTTTGCGGTGCTGAAATATCAACAGATGGACGGATTAAATACAGCTCTGCCATTTGGTGTACGGAAGATAGATGCCCTGCGTACCCTCACAACAGAGAGCCTTGCAGTGTTTATACCGTTCCGTGTGCAGGAAATTTACCACGAAAACGGTGTGTATTACGGTCAGAATGTCATCAGCAAAAATATGATTATTGCCAACCGCAGGCAGCTCCTTAACGGCAATTCCTTTATTCTCGGTGTGTCAGGTGCAGGAAAATCTTTTACCGCAAAGGAAGAAATGACGAATATCATTCTGACGACCCTAATGCCGATATAATCATCATTGACCCAGAGCGTGAATATTCCCCGCTTGTTAAAGCAATGCAGGGAGAGGTTATTCATATCTCTGCGACAAGTGAAAATCACATCAATGCTATGGATATGAACTCCGATTACGGTGACGGTGCAAACCCTGTCATTCTGAAATCGGAGTTTATTTTATCCCTTTGCGAACAGCTCATCGGCGGCACGAACTTGGGAGCAAAGCAGAAATCCATTATTGACCGATGTACGGCAAGCGTGTACCGCTACTATCAGCAGGGCAACTATATGGGAACGCCGCCAACCTTGCAGGACTTCCGTGAGGAACTTCTTAAACAGAACGAACCAGAAGCACAGGAAATCGCCCTTGCTATCGAATTATTTACAGATGGCTCTCTCAACACCTTTGCCAAGCATACCAATGTGGATACCCACAGCCGCCTTATCTGCTATGACATTCTGGATTTGGGTAAGCAGTTACAGCCTATCGGTATGCTTGTGGTGCTTGACAGTATCTTAAACCGTATCACGCAGAACAGAGCCAAAGGCAGAAATACCTTTATTTTCATTGATGAAATCTATTTGCTCTTTCAGCACGAATACTCTGCAAACTTCCTCTTTACCCTCTGGAAGCGTGTGCGTAAATACGGTGCGTACTGTACGGGTATTACGCAGAATGTAGACGACCTTTTGCAGAGCCATACGGCAAGGACGATGCTTGCTAACAGCGAATTTATCATTATGCTTAACCAAGCATCTACGGACAGACTTGAGCTTGCCAAGCTCCTTAATATCTCCGACCTTCAGATGAGTTATATCACGAATGTCGGTGCAGGACAGGGATTACTCAAAGTTGGCAGCTCCCTTGTGCCGTTTGTAAACAAGTTCCCACGCAATACCGAGCTTTACAAGTTGATGACGACCAAGTTCGGTGAGGTCTAAGAAAGGAGGTCTTTTATGGCTGATATTAAATTCCGTGATACGGCTCACCGTGATTTCTTTCTGGAAAATATGATGAAATGCAGAGTGAACGACTGTTATCACAGGGCATTTTTCTATGTGATGGGTATCGCTTCGGAAACGAGGGCGAACATCAACCAGATGTTCAATTTCAAGGAGGACTGCATCGAGCCAGAGGGTATGCACGGCGGCTGGCAGACAAGCGGAACAGTCAAGGTCTGCCATCTTGCTTTTAACCTTTGGAACGGGTATGCAGAGGAAGGGCGGGAACGGTATTTCACGCCAGAGGAGTTGTTTTGCTGTGAGTTTGCTCCCTACTTTATGGAGGGTATCAAGGTCAGATACCCCGAATATTGCAGGGAGCTTCCTGCTCCCAGAAAACAGACGGAAATTTCAAGATAAGAAAGGAAAAGCCTATGAAGAATTATAAATCTATTATCTGTGTTGTAGCCGCCGTGTGCCTGTTAGGTACGGCGGCTTTTTGCGGCTTCCGCATTTATCATTACTATGCAGAGGTGGACGAGCAGACGGAAGCCTTTGAGGAGATTGCCGAGATGGTAGAGCAGGCTCCCACGGATGAAACCGTGCCAGACGATGCCCCTGTCAGCGAGGGGGAAGATGTGCTTGCCAAGTATCAGGAATTGTATTTACAGAATGAGGATATGGTCGGTTGGATTTCCATTGCCGGCACGACAATCAATTATCCTGTGATGCAGAGTGGGAACAATCCGAATTTTATCTGAAGCACAATTTTGAAAAAGAGTACAGCGATTTAGGAACGCCTTATGTGCAGGAGAATTGCGATATTGCTGAAAGTGACAATCTGGTTATCTACGGTCATCACATTAAGGGCGGCAAGATGTTTGGAGCGTTGGAGGATTACAAGTCCAAGAGCTTTTATGAGGAACACAAGAATATTCAGTTTGATACCCTCACAGAGCAGGCAGAGTATGAAATCGTCGCTGTGTTTAAGACTGTGGCGTACAGTTCTGAGGGATTCCGATACTACGACTTTGTTGATGCGGAGAATGAGGAAGATTTTAATTCCTATGTCGGGAAGTGCAAGGAGCTTGCTTTGTATGATACAGGTGTGACCGCTGAATACGGCGACAGGCTCATTACCCTTTCCACCTGCGAATACTCCGCACGGAACGGCAGGCTCGTTGTAGTGGCAAAAATGGTCGGCTGATTTGAACGCAAATTCTCTGGGAAAGGAGGTTTTCTATGGCTGATATAAAAACCAGAGATGCGGTCAAAGGCACAATAAAGACCATAGATAAAGCCGCCATAGCCAGTGAGCGTATGAAGTCTGCCTATGTGGAGATAAAGGAAAGGGCAGAACAGGGATACTACGCTGACGAAAACTCTGCCACAGAATATGCTGCGGATAGGATTTCTTATGCGGCAGACCGTGTAAAGGACGAAGGTATCCACCAGTTCAATAAGCAGGGGCAAAAGGCAGTTAAGACAACGCAGGAGAATATCGGTAAGGCAAAAGATAAAATAAGCGATTTCAAGCAAAGTCGGGCTGTCAAAGCCGCAGAACAGAAAGCAATACAGAATATGTCAGAACAACACGGCTTGCAGATCCGTCACGGGGTTGCAAGCCGTTCCACTGCATCCGATGTTTCCCAGACAGCAAAATCGCAGTTGATAAAGACCCGACAGCAGGGGCGAAAAATGATTAAGACCACAGCCCGAAATGCAGAAAAAGCGGTGAAATCAACTGCTAAGGGAACGGTCAAGACTACCGAAAAGGGAATTAAAACCGCACAGGCAACTTCTAAGGCGGCAATCAAAACGACGGAAACCTCGGTAAAAACGGCACAGGCAGTGGCAAAGGCGTCTGCGAAAACTGCTCAAAAGGCAGCACAGGCGGCAAAAGCCACCGCAAAGGCAACCGCTGAAGCAACAAAAGCTACGGTCAGAGCCACCATAGCTGCGGTCAAGGCGATTATTGCAGGAACAAAAGCTCTGATTTCCGCTTTAATTGCAGGTGGTTGGATTGCAGTTGTGATTATTCTCATTGTTGTCCTGCTCGGCTGTGCTGTTTCCCTGTTTGGTGGCGGAAGCGGGAGCAACGCCTATACGCCTGTCAGTGCGGAGGTGGAAGCCTACACGCCGCTGATACAGAAGTATGCGAAGCAGTACGGCATCCCCGAATATGTGGAGCTTATCAAGGCGGTGATGATGCAGGAAAGCGGCGGGCGTGGGCTTGACCCCATGCAGGCGGCGGAGGGTAGCTTTAACACAAGGTATCCCCACGAGCCGAACGGGATACAAGACCCAGAATATTCGATTGAGTGCGGTGTACAGGAATTAAAGGCTGCCCTTATCTCTGCCGAGGTAGAAAACCCGATTGATATGGAGCATATCAAACTTGCCTTGCAGGGTTACAATTTCGGCAACGGCTATATCTCGTGGGCTAAGACCAACTATGGCGGCTATTCCTATGCCAATGCGGTAGAGTTCTCCACCATGCAGGCGGCACGGTTAGGTTGGGACAGCTATGGCGACACGCAATATCCCGCCCATGTGCTGCTGTATTATCCATACGGGAGGGCGTTCACAAGCGGCGGTAACCAGGCGATTGTGGAGGTCGCTTTGACACAGCTCGGAAATGAGGGCGGTCAGCCTTATTGGAGTTGGTATGGCTTTGATGGGCGTGTGGAATGGTGTGCCTGCTTCGTATCGTGGTGTGCCGACCAGTGTAGTTATATCGAAAGCGGGATTATCCCAAAATTCGCAGGCTGCGTGGACGGTGCAAATTGGTTTAAGGGTAACGGACAATGGAAAGACCGAAGCTATGAGCCGTCGACAGGCGATATTATCTTTTTTGATTGGGAAGGCGACGGAGAAACCGACCATGTAGGCATTGTGGAGAAATGCGAAAACGGTGTCGTTTACACCGTGGAGGGTAACTCTGGCGACGCTTGCAGGCAAAAGCAATATACGGTTGGAAGCAGCTCCATCTATGGCTACGGCGTTCCTGCCTATTAAGAATGGGCAAAAGAAAAACCAGAGGTTTATTCCTCTGGCTCTTTTGCCTTACATAGTCCGATAACAGTTGCTTCTATAACGGACAGTTCTTTATCGTCTAAATTGTCGAGCTGTGCGTCTAAGCGTCTGCGGACGGAACTTTTCTTGACCTCATTATCTGGGAATATGTACTCGTCAACCGACACATCGAACATCGTAATAAGTTGGATAAATAGCTCGATACTTGGATACTGCCCCTCGTTTTCGATAGACTGAATATGTCTGGGAGCATAGCCGATTATTCCAGATAGTTGCTCCCTTGTCATCCCTCTGGCTTCACGGGCTTTTTTGATAGCCTGTCCTATCGGAGTAAAATCGAAGTCAAAATTATTGTTCCTTTCGTCCATTAGCTCACCACCTATTCTCTGAAAATTTTACTCTTATATTTTACAGAGATGCGGCTTCCAGTTAAACGATGTGAAATCTCTTGGTATAGGAAGTTTAATCTCTTGTAACAAGAGATTAAAGCACGCTTGACATACTTGAAACTAATTTTTTATTCGGATAAACTATAGATAAGTTTACAAAAGCGGACATGAAAAGCGAGGAAAATATGCTCGTATTCTTGTATGCTTATATATGAGGAGGTAAGTAAATGGAATGGTTGAAAAGACTTGGAGCAGCCATTGATTACATAGAGGAAAACTTAGACAAGGAAATATCCTATGATGAAGCAGCTCATATAGCTTGTTGTTCAACATATTATTTTCAACGGATTTTTTTCTTATGTATCAGGAGTGTCACTATCAGAGTACATACGCCGCCGTAAAATGACACAGGCTGCATTTGAGTTACAAAGAACAGATAATAAGGTTATTGATGTTGCTCACAAATACGGGTATTCATCTCCAACATCCTTTAACCGTGCTTTTCAAAGCGTACACGGGATAGCACCTATAGCGGCAAAAAGTATGGGATGTACTTGTGTGCATATCCATCAATCCAATTTTCTATAATAGTTTTGGGAGGCAGTGCAATGGCATATCACATTGAAGAAAAGAAAAGTATTCGCATTATAGGAATTAGAATACCTCTTGTTGAAGATGCAGAGGAAAATATGCGGAATGTTCCTGCGTTCTGGAAAAAGGCAGTATTGGATGGCAGTATCTCCAAATTAGCAGAGCTATCAAACAAAAATCCAGACGGCATTTTAGGAGTCAGCGTTTATAATAATCCAGAGGATATATATTATTATATCGCTGTTTCGAGCAACATTCCCGTGCCAGAGGGAATGGTAGAATACATGATACCAGAGGGTATGTGGGTTGTTTTTGAAAACGACGGAGTATTTAAGGAAGATGTGCAGAGTGTTTTTCGCAGATTTTTGACAGAATTTCTACCGTTTTCTGGTTATGAATATGCAGGACTTCCAGATGTTGAAATATATCCAGTCTGCAAAGGACAGCCATCCAAAGGACATTCCGAGGTGTGGATTGCAATCAAAAAAGCAAAGGAGATTTAAGTATGTATCATTTAAGATTAAAAGGCGACCATTATCAGATGGGCGTAAAAAGAGGAAACATATTTCAAAAAGCTCATATTTCCTTTCCACTCCAGTTGGATAATTTTCAATTGGAACACGGGAAACAAAGCGAAGAAATTTTAAGAAAGTTTTCCCAGAGATATGTGAGGAAGTAAGAGGCGTAAGTGACGCCATTGGCACAGATTATCTACACTTCATTTCTTGGATGTTGTGTATGGGCTGCTGTATGTATAACTTGGAGAACAACATCCCCGTTGAGGTTAGGGGCTGTACTGCTTTTGCATATTCAAGCAATGGCAGAACAATATACGGTAGAAATAATGACTTACCACCTTATCTGCGTGAAGGAAGCAAAAGTGAAATCTATGCACCGAAAAATGGAAACAGGTTCAATATCACTACTTCCTCTTTCATTAACGGCGAAGAAGGAGTGAATGAACACGGATTTGCTGTAGCAATGACTTTTGTAATGACCGACCTTGAAAAGATAAAAGCAGGTTTCAATTCTTGCTTTATTGTAAGATATTTGCTTGAAAAGGCAGATAATACCGAACAGGCGGTTTCCCTTCTTATGGGCTTGCCAGTATCTTCTAACTGCAATATTTTACTTGCAGATAAAAAAGGCAATATGGTAGTGGTTGAATGTACGCCAATTCTCAAAAAAGTTCGGGCGGCAGAAATTTTTGAAAATGGCAGTATTGTTTGTACTGTTAATAGTTTTACATCTGATGAGATGAAACCATATGACGATGCAAAAGGAAATGATTATGACTCGCACAGGCGTTACAGGACAGTATTAGACAGCTTTTCTTCGGAACGCATAAAAAGATGAATACATTGAAACTACCGAACATCTCTTAAAAGGTGATTATGGGTTTATGTGCCAATATGATGATGAGCCAGATTTTGAAACAGTTTGGAGTTCAATATTTGATTTAGACAGCTTAGTAATCTATCGTGCAGAGGGTGACCCCAGAAAAAAGAAATTTGTTACAGATAATCGGTTACATGACCTTATAAGGCGAGGATAATATGCTGAGTATAAATTCCCAATGGATTTTATGTCCTCTTTGTGGGAACAAAACCCGAAACAAAATCAGAGAAGACACAGTTTTGAAAAACTATCCTCTTTACTGCCCGAAATGTAGACAGGAAACTTTAATTGAAGTCGAGAATTTACAAGTAACCGTCATCAAAGAGCCAGACGCACAGACGCAGAGCCGATGAACTTGAGAAAGCTTTCACAGTTCATCGGCTCTGTTACTACTTTTATGCTTGATTTTATTGCCTGTCACAGGGGATAGAAGCTGTTATCTTCATTTTCTGTTCGGCAACAGCTAAACTTCTATGCAAAGGGATTGCCATAAATACTGTAATAAGTGCAGAGAGAACATCGGCAATCGGCTGTGCATATAAAATACCGTTTAATCCCCATATAAATGGAAAAATTAAGATAACGGGAATGAAGCAGATACCTTGTCGGCAAGCTCCAAGAATAAACCCTTCTTTTCCTTTTCCAAGAGCAAGGAATAAAGAGGAATATACCGTATAGTATCCAAACAGCATAAATGTAATACCGTTTATTCTTAAAGAGGAAGCCCAATGTGAATCATTTCTGTGTTTCCGGTTGTAAACTGTGAAACAATAGTCGTAGAAAACAGACTGAATAATAACCCTACGATTACACAGAAAATAGTTGACCATAAGATGGAAATTTTGATTGCAGTACGCAGACGATCAAATTTTTTTCGCCCCATAACTATAACCTGCAATCGGTTGAAAGCCTTTGATAAAACCAAATACTGTTAAGCTGCCCATAGATATAAGACGAGTAACAACACCCATTCCTGCTATGCTGAATCGCCGTAATTACCTGCGGCATTGTTTATTAGAGAGATAGAAATACTTGTTAATAATTGAAATACAAGTGTCGGAACGCCAATTTTGAAAATTTCAGATAGAATTTCTTTAGAAAAGGTACAGTCCTTTATTCTAAACTGAAAAGCACTTTTTTGTCTGAAAATATAAAATAGATACACAAGAGTAGATACTACCTGAGAAATTGCTGTGGCAATAGCAGCTCCTGCAACACCAAAATTAAAAGTGTATATAAATAATGGATCTAAACCGATATTGAGGATTGCACCTAACAACAAGGCACACATTGTAGTTTTTGCAGCTCCTTCACTTGTCACGATATTGTTCATTGTGACATTAAAAACATTGAAAATGCAGGAAACAATGTAAATACTGGCATAGGTAGCTGCATAAGGAAGGACACTTTCTGTTGCACCTAAAAGTCTTAGAATGGGGTTCAAAAAGAGGATTGATAAAACAATCATAATTGCACCGACAACAAGACTGCTATATAGTGCAGTGCTTGCCACTTTGTTTGCCTGATCCTTATTTCTTTGTCCTAACAGTCGAGAAATGTAGGATGCTGCCCCATTGCCAAAAAGTAATCCTAAGCCGACGACTACTTGACCGAGAGGATACACAACCGAGATGGCAGCCATTTGACTTTCGCCTAATCCGCCTACGAAATAGGCGTCAACGAGATTGTATAAGGCGTTGATGAGCATACCAATCATTGTTGGAATACCCATAGCTAAAAGGGCTTTTGGGATTGGAGCATTGCCCAATAACTCCAATTTTCTGTTTTGATTGTCCATAGTGTTCTTTCTCCTTTCACTTGACAAATAGAATAAAATATACTACTATAAATTATAGTAGTTGAAACGTAAATGGTATTCTACTATAATTTATAGTAGTTGTCAAGAGAGTAAAGGAGGAAATTGATATGGCGACCATTGACTTAATTGTTTTGGGAATGTTAAAGAAAGAACCTCTGAGTGCGTATGACCTTCAAAAGTTGGTAGAGTACCGCAATATTTCAAAATGGGTAAAAATTAGTACCCCGTCTATTTATAAAAAGGTTATCCAGTTGGAGGAAAAAGGATATATTTCAAGTCATATAGAAAAAGAGGGTAAAATGCCAGAAAAATCAGTGTATTCTTTAACTGAAAAAGGGAAACGGCAGTTTGAAAAATTGATGCTTGAAATATCCTGTAAGCCGATAAACATTTTTTTAGATTTTAATGCTGTCATTGTAAATCTGGACAGTATGCCCAGAGAAAGACAGCAAGAATGTCTGGATAATATTGAGAGCAGTATGGAGGTATTGAAAAAATATCTGGAAGAAAATATTGCTTTGAAAAAAAGTAAAGAAGATATTCCTGTTACGGGTATGGCAGTTTTACAGCAACAATACACATTGGCAGAGGCAATAGAGGAGTGGATTGCTTCATTAAAAAAAGAAATCAATTCGTAAAAGTGCATGGTAGGAACAAAAGAGATGCTGTTATTTTTTAGTTTGGATTGTAATGAGATTGTAAGAAGTGGTTGCTATACTGAACTTACAAAATAAAAAATACAAATTTGGAGGTTTTCAATATGGCAATACTTGAAACAAAAGATTTACGAAAGATATACGGAAGCGGAGAAAACGAAGTCCATGCTTTGGATGGGGTATCCATTTCCGTAGAGGAAGGCGAATTTGTTGCTGTTATCGGTACATCAGGCAGCGGTAAATCCACTCTCTTAAATATGATTGGTGGGTTAGACCGCCCTACTTCTGGTAGTGTTACTATCCGAGGAAAAGAACTTTTGAAAATGAAGGACGAGGAATTGACAATTTTCCGCCGCAGAAATATCGGCTTTGTATTTCAGAATTACAATCTGCTTCCTGTTCTCAATGTTTATGAGAATATTGTGTACCCTATTGAGATCGACGGTGGCAAGACCGATACAAGATTTGTAAAAGAGATTATCCATACTCTTGGCTTAGAACAAAAGCTTAAAAATATGCCGAATAATCTTTCAGGCGGTCAGCAACAGAGGGTTGCGATTGCCCGTGCCTTGCGACAAAGCCTGCCATTATCCTTGCGGATGAGCCGACGGGAAATCTGGACTCAAAAACAAGTATGGATGTTATTTTGCTGATGCAATCGATCAGCCGTCAGTTCCACCAAACCACCATTATGATCACGCACAATGAGGAAATCGCTCAAATGGCAGACCGTACAATCCGCATTGAGGATGGCAAGGTTGTTTCGGGAGGTGTCAGATATGCACGCTAACCGAAATAAAAAAGCAGTTAAGAGAGTGGAAAAGGGAATGATGAAAGCAAACCGTATTCGTAACCTGTTTGCGGTGTTTGCGATCGTTCTCACTACCTTTATGATTACAACTGTGTTTAGTTTGGGCATTAACTATATGGAAAATATGAAGTTAATGCAGGTGCGTACCGCAGGCACAACCGCTAATGCGTCCCTTGCGATGCCGACAGAAAAGCAGGAACAGCAGATTAAGAATTTGGAATATGTTAAAACTGTCGGTACGCAGTATATGGTCGGCTCGGTTGCTGAGAAGAACGACGAGGGGCGTGATCTTTCTATCGCACTTTCGTATTACGACCCTACGGAATGGGAAAAACACTATAAAGAAACAATCAAAGATATAGAAGGGAAATATCCTTCAGATGAAAATGAAATTATGCTGTCAAAGGATGCTCTTTCACAGCTTGGAATGAAAGAGCCGAAGCTGAATATGGAAATCCCTCTGTCCTATTATGATAAAAACGGTCAGCAGGAAAAAATTTCACTTTAAGCGGATGGTTTCATTCCTATACAGGCACGGGAATGGGCTTTGTTTCCGAAGCGTATTGCAAAAATGCAGGCTATACAATGGCAGAGGACGGCGTTCTTTCTTTGTCGTTGAATAAAATGCCTGATGATTTTTATCGTATTCAAAAAGATGTGGAGCTTAACGAAAATCAATCTTTCGGCGGTGCGGTTTCCATGAAATCATCAAGCGGTTCAGTGATTGCAATGGTAATCCTATTGGTATTCTTTATTATTGGCAGCGGGTATCTCCTTATTTACAATGTTTTGTATATATCCATTTCAAATGATACCCGTTTTTACGGTTTGATGAAAACGCTTGGAACAACGCAAAAACAGATTAAATCACTGGTAAAAAATCAGGCAGTTAAGTTTGCTTGCATTGGTATCCCGATTGGTATTTTGTTAGCCACCGCTGTTTCCTTTGGAATTGTTCCATTTGTGTTGAACGAGGGTTTTGAACAGGGCAAGTCGATGATGGATGCCGAAGTGTTTTTCCATCCATCTATCTATATTTTGTCCGTAATCTTTTCAGCAGTAACCGTTTGGATTGCCTGCAATGCTCCTGCAAAAGCGGCTGCAAAAATTTCGCCAATAGAAGCATTGAAGTTTCAGAATTTTGCACCGAAGAAAACAAAAAGCAGAAATTCCACTAATGGTGGCAAGCTGCATGTGATGGCATTTCATAATGTGTTCCGTGACAAAAAGCGGGCTATCCTTGTGTTTATGTCCTTATTTATGGGAATTACTATGATTTTAGGTGTAAATGGAGTTATAAGCAGTATGTCGGCTGAGAACTTTATTAAGGAATACATGGATTATAACTTTGAATACAATGATATTCAATTTGAACAGCCTGAGCAACTCAACAAGGAAGTACCTCAATTCGACGAACATTTTGTGGAACAGATTAAGCAAATCGACGGTGTTGAAAATGTAGATATTCAAAAGACAGTCTGGGCAGGTATTGACTTTGATGAAACCGCTTTAGAAGGCTTTATGAAAATCCAATATGAGGATAGTAGATATAAATCCAAAGGGCAGTCCTATGAACAAATGATAGAGGCACTTAAAGGGTATGCTGATGCCGGTGACTACGGCTGCTATATTACAACACTTCCAGACGACAGGGTACTGGAAGAATACAATGCAGAGCATTCTGATACGCCTATTGACATGGAAGCATTTAAGCGTGGCGAAACAGCGATTGCAGGAAAAGATACCGAATATAACGCTCCTAATACCGCTTTAGTGGGTGAAACATTGACACTAACTGCCGACAGTACAGACGGCAAGGCAACTGATTTCAAAATTGGCGGAGCTTTTTACTATGATGATTATGATAATACTCTTTCAGAAGGTATTGGCAGACGCAAGGACATTCAAATTGTGCCGAATATCATCTTTGTCAGCGAAGCGGGTATGGAACGACTGACGAAAGAACCGATCATTCGGCAATCGGTGTTGACATTAAGAATTTCAACGATTTAGAGCGAATTGACAGCGAATTACAGGCGATCAACAGTACCTTGACCACATCGGAGTGGCAGCTGAAATCTTCCGTGAATCAGAAAGAACTATATAACCAGATGAACTACTCTTTGAGCTTGCTGGGAAACGGTGCTGCAATTCTGCTCATTGTCATCGGCTTGATTAACTTTGTAAATGTTATGTTGACGGGTGTGGTGGCAAGGAAAAATGAATTTGCCATTATGGAAAGTATCGGAACAACGAAAAAGCAGATCAGGAAGATATTGACCTTAGAAGGCGGTATTTATGCTCTGATTTCTACTCTGCTGATTATGACTTTTGGTAATGCGTTCCTAATGTTGGTGGCAGATGCAGTTCCGCATATGGCAAACTATGCAGTATTTAAATACCCTGTTGCACTTGTCATCGGTTTGATCGCAGCAATCTTTGTAATTTGCTTAAGCTTCCTGCCATTGTTTACAAGGCAACTTCTGATGAAACGGTCATTGAAAGACTGCACAATTTGATAGTTAAATGAGGTTGTGGGACGGACGCAGCATTGCTGCGTCTGTTCCTGCAATTTTGTATATTGAGGAAGGTGGTGCGTTTTGCGGCTATGGCAAATATTTTTCTACTTGAAGATGACAAAATTCTGAGCAAGGGTATTTCTATCGCCTTAAAAAAAGACGAGCATACGGTTACAGCAGTCTATGGGTATTTGGAAGCATTGCAGCAATACCAAAAGCAAAAGTATGATTTGTTTCTGCTTGATATTAACCTGCCTGACGGAAATGGTTTGGAATTTTGTAAGAAAATTCGGGAAACATCGGAAACACCTGTATTATTTTGACCGCTAATGATACGGAAGAAGATATGTTGGAAGGGTTTGGCGTGGGTTGTGATGATTATATATCAAAGCCTTTTTCTATCGAAGTTTTACGGAAAAAAGTATTGGCAGTTCTAAAACGAAGTGGCGTAGGAAAATTTCGTATGAAATACAGAGATTTAGAGTTAGATAAAGAAAAGTGTCTTGTTTTGATGAAGGGACAGGAAATACATTTGACCTCAACAGAATACAAATTGCTCCTTTATCTAATGGAAAACAGGGGAAGGGTTGTTACAAAGGCAATGCTTTTGGAACAGCTTTGGGATATAGATGGAAACTTTGTTGATGATAATACCGTGCGTGTGAATATTAAGCGGCTAAGGCAGAAACTGAATGATGAAAAGCAGGAATACATTGTAACAGTTTTTGGCATGGGCTACTCTTTTGGAGAATGACGATGAAGCATTTTGTGATTTATAGAAAACTGATTTTAATTATAGGTACTGCTACGGCGGTGGTATCTGTTGGTGTGTTCTTTTTTATGGAGGACATCCTTTTCCGTACGCTTTTTATCTCTTTTGCATTTGTATTTTTTGGGGGTCTGTTGTTCCTGCTGGACTTTCTGCACAACCGCTATAATGATAATCTGTTAGAGGAGATTACGCTGCTCATTGAAGCATTGGTAGAACAGCAGGAACGGACGGTCTTTTCAGAAGCTGAGGATACCCTGACCGCACGGCTGCAGCATCAACTTCTAAAACTCCGCAATATTTTAAAGGCACAGAATCAAATGCTGACACAGGAGAAAGAACAGATTAAAACTTTAATCTCCGATATTTCGCATCAAATTAAAACGCCCGTAGCAGCGGCAAACACCTTTGCACAGTTATTAGGTGATACAGGGTTATCCGATGAGGAGAGAAGGGAATATATTGCCACCTTGCAGATGTCCCTTGAAAAGCTGACTTTTTTGACAAACAGTTTGATTAAAATGTCCCGTTTGGAAAGTGGCATTATCCGATTAAAACCTGAACAAAGCAGTTTAAATGATATTGTTATGCAAGCGGTAAAAACGGTTTATGCCAAAGCAAGGGATAAAAATATTACGATTACCTTTGATTGTGGGCAGACCTTTGAAGCCCTGCTTGATTTTAACTGGACGGCAGAAGCTGTTACCAATGTACTTGACAATGCTGTGAAATACACACCAAGCGGAGGAGTTGTGGACTTGAAAATCACCGAATATCCATCGTATTTGCGATTGGATGTATCCGATAACGGAATTGGCATTCCTGAAGAAGAACAGGCAAAAATCTTCGGCAGATTTTACCGTGGAAAGCAGTCAGCAGGAGTTGACGGTGTGGGAATCGGTTTATATCTTACCCGTGATATTGTGAATAAGCAGAACGGGTATATCAAGGTGGCATCCGATGAAAAAGGTACAACATTTTCTTTATTTTTGAAAAAGTTTAGAGAACAATAGTAATTCCAGATAAGTGTACGATATGAATTTGTCAAGATAGTAAATATAAAATAGAAAGATCAAATAAAACAAGATAAATGGAGATGGATAATTTATGATTTCAGAATGGATAATTTGCCCGATTTGTGGCAACAAAAACCCGTGATAGAGTTATGGAAGATTCAAGACATGCCTGTGGACTTGTATTAGACAATGGCATGGAATTGTTATTACATATCGGAATTGACACTGTGGAAATGCAGGGAGACGGATTTGAGTATCTGATTAAAGAAGGACAGGAGGTAAAAGCAGGAACTCCGTTAATTCGTTTTAATCGTCAGAAAATTAAGGAAGCAGGATACTCGGACGTGACTGTTTGTGTGATCACAGATGGGGCAGATGAAAAAACAGTTCATTTTCATAACAGGAATTTACGCGCAGGAAAATGAAACAGTGATTATTGAAATAGAATAGAGGGAAAGCAGTATGGCAGATTTTAGTAATAAAGTGATTTATCAAATTTATCCAAAGTCTTTTAAGGATTCCAATGGAGATGGAATCGGAGATCTTAGAGGTGTTGCAGAAAAATTGGATTATCTGAAAGATTTAGGTGTTGATTATTTGTGGCTCACACCATTTTTTGTGTCACCCCAGAGAGACAATGGGTATGACGTAGCGGATTATCGAAATATTGATCCGATGTTTGGGACAATGGAAGATTTAGACAATCTCATTGCAGAAGGGGAAAAACGGAATATTGGACTGATGTTTGATATGGTGTTTAATCATACATCTACATCACACGAATGGTTCAGGAGAGCGCTTGCAGGTGAAAAAAAATATCAGGATTATTATATATTTAAGGAGGGGGCGCCGGATCAGCCCCGACAAACTGGCAGTCAAAGTTTGGAGGTTCTGCATGGGAATATGTATCCTCTCTCGGAAAATGGTATTTGCATTTATTTGATGTGACACAGGCAGATCTGAACATGGAAAAATCCGGAAGTCAGAGAAGAGTTGAAAGAAGTTATTCGTTTTTGGAAAGCAAAAGGTGTAAAAGGCTTTCGTTTTGATGTAGTGAATTTGATTTCGAAGCCTGAGATTTGGGAAGATGATTTTGAAGGAGACGGAAGAAAATTTTATACAGACGGACCGTACGTTCATGAATATCTGAAAGAACTTGTACGAGATACAGGAATTGAAGATTATGTAACAGTAGGGGAGATGTCATCTACAACGCTTGAACATTGTATCCGTTATTCAGGTGCAGAAGAAAAAGAGTTGTCTATGTGTTTTAATTTCCATCACCTGAAAGTGGATTATAAGGATGGAAACAAGTGGGAACTTATGGAACCGGATTATATGGAATTGAAAGTTATCTTTGAAAAATGGCAGATGGGAATGCAGAGGGGAAATGCATGGAATGCACTGTTTTGGTGCAATCATGATCAGCTCGTATCGTATCACGTTTTGGAAACGAAGGGGAATATTGGAAAGAATCAGCAAAGATGCTTGCCGGTATGATTCATCTAATGCGAGGAACTCCTTATATTTATCAGGGAGAAGAAATCGGAATGACGAATCCGCACTATACATCTATTGAGCAGTATGCAGACGTAGAGAGTCGGAATTACTATGAGATTCTTTTAAACGAAGGAAAAACAAAAGAGGAGGCGCTGGAAATTCTGGCCGCCCGTTCAAGAGATAACAGCTGTACCCCGATGCAATGGACAGATGAAAGATACTGTGGATTTTCGGATACAAAGCCAATGGATTCCTGTATCGGATAATTTTGAAAAAATCAATGTAAAGAAACAAAAACAGGATAGAGATTCCATTTTAGAATTTTATAAAAAGCTGATTATGCTTCGTAAAGAAAAAGAAGTTATCGCCAGGGGAAACATTGAATTTATGGAAGTAGAAAATGCCGGCGTGTTGGCATATACAAGATGTTTGGATAAACAGAAGCTCCTTGTTTGTTGTAATTTTCGTGATGTAGAAAGTCAGATGGAATTTACACAGGAATGGAAGTCCGGAAGAAAAATCCTGGGAAATTAGAGGAAAATCATAAGAACAATTATAAGGTGCTGACATTGCGCCATATGAAATTATAGTCTTGGAAAAAGGCGAAGAATAAAATGACATAGTTTGGGTACACAATCAAGGCTGAAGTGGGAATTGAACTGCTCTCTGTCAAGTAGACAACTGAAAAATATAAAATTTTTTTCCTGAAGGGGGATACGTGTATAGCTGCTCTTCGCAGCGCCGGCGGG